>Ga0265320_10003530_pt1 | contig 10468 bp, 8 predicted proteins | sample 4827metaG_FD_202087 | JGI IMG/M metagenome (GOLD analysis project Ga0265320, IMG submission 202087) | Rhizosphere microbial communities from Carex aquatilis grown in University of Washington, Seatle, WA, United States - 4-8-27 metaG | ecosystem: Host-associated > Plants > Roots > Rhizosphere >...
CGCGCGCGAGTTCGGCTTTTCATCGTGGGCGGAGCTGAAACTGCGCATTGAGGCGAACCCGCAGGCCGAGGCGCTGGAGAAGGCCATTCGCGCCGGAGACCGTGACGGCGTCGTGCAAGTGCTCCGTGACCATCCGCGGTTGTTGCACCTCCCGGTGCGGAGCGGCAGCTGGGGGCCGCCGATGAGTTTTGCCGCGAACCTTGGCCGGCTGGAGATCGTCCAGGCGGCGGCTGAACTCGGCGCGCGGGATTTTGCGCATGCGTTCGACCGGGCGGTCCTGCAGGGGCAGGTCGAGTGCGCGCGTTGGCTCCATGCCCGGGGCGCTCCGCTGCCACCGGGCATCGTCATGGGTGCGTGCGAAACGCTCAACCCGGCCGGGCTGCGCCTGCTCGCGGAGCTGGGCGCACCGTTGACCGACCGGTCTGGCGACCGGCTCGCGCCATTGGCGATGGTGCTCGAAACCTACAGCCGCAGTCCCGAAAGAAAACACGAGATGCTCGATCTTCTTGCCGCGCACGGCCATCAGTTGCCCGACACTCCGATCATGGCCTTGCACCGGGGGCGGGTCGATTTGCTCCAGCGGTTGCTTGCGCGCGATCCCGGGCTGATCGGGCGCCGGTTCAGCTATCGCGAGATTTATCCGCCGGAACTCGGGTGCCACGACGACGGCCGCTCGGGCCTGCATGGAACGTCGTTTGCCGGAGGGACGCTGCTGCACCTGGCGATCGATTTCGATGAGGCCGGGATCTTCGAATTTTTGCTGGACCACGGAGCCGACGTAAATGCCCGTGCCGCGGTTGATCCCGACGGCTTTGGCGGCCACAGCCCGCTGTTTCAAGCCGTGGTGAGCGACGCGTACCTGTGTGGCCGGCAACGGGACGCGGCCATGGCCCGTGCCCTGCTCGCCCGCGGCGCGGCGCGGGAATTACGCGCGAGTTTGCGGAAGTTCCTGGACTGGCGCGAACAGCCCGGCTGGTACGAGGCGCGCGAAGTGACCGCGGCGGAGTGGGGCGAAGGGTTTCCCGAGCGCGGCTGGGTGAATTCGGAAGCGGTTCGCCTGCTCCGGGACGAAGCAACGTAGTCGGCCCCCCCGAGCCGCAGCCATGCAACCGGAGTTAACCAGGAAACACACGAAAGACACGAAAATCGGACCTGATGGAAGAAATCGGCAGGTCTTGGCGGTCACCAAAGGGTGAGGTCATTTCGGACAAACCGGACTTTTCTCCTGCGCTCGCATTTTCGTGTGTTTGGTGTGTTTCGTGGTGGCTCCTTCTGAATGCCTACGGCTAGGCGTGCGTCTCGAGGAAACGCAGGACCTTCTCGTAGAGCTGGTCCACGCGTTCCTGCTGTGCCGCGCCGAGCGAGGCGTAGTTGTCGAGGCCGGGGGCCCCGTTCAGCTCGATGATCACGTAGTCGGGCGACGGCTGGGTGGCATCGGCGCACATCACGTCGACGCCGCAGAGGTGCACTCCGATGCACGCGCTGGCCCGGATGGCGAGGTCGGCCACGCTGGGATGAAGGTCAGGCGTGATGTCGATGGCATCGCCGCCGGTCGAAAGATTGGCGTTGTCGAGCAGCCGCTGGCGTGTGCCTGCCGGCAGCACCGATTGGCGGGTCAGCCCGGCGCGCCGCAGGACGCCGTCGATCCGGAAATCCTGGGGCGAAATTTCGCTGTTGGGGCGGCCGACCGTGGGCAGTTTTGCCCTTTTCTGCTCGAGGAGCTGATCAATGGTCGAGAGGCCGTCGCCCACGACAAACAGGTGCACGCGCTGGTAGGCCGAGATGATTTCGCCCCCGAGCACGACGATGCGATAGTCGTTGCCCGCCACGTATTCCTGCACGAGCCCCACGCTGTATTTGGCCAGGATCGCCTGGGCGACCGCGCCGAGTTCGGCCGCGTTGGACGCGGCGGCGACCAGGTCGCCCAGGCTGCCGCGGTTCGGCTTCACAATGACCGGATAGCCGATCGACTCGGCAAAGCGGCAGGCGTCCTCGATGGAGCGCCGGCTTCCGGCCGGGAGGTTGCGGGCCAGACGATCCGCGAAGAAATTCAGTTCCCGCGGGACCCGGAAGCCGGCGGTCCGGAGGAAGAACGAGGTGTAGCCCTTGTCCTCGCAGACGGCCACGGCCCCGGCGCGATTGATGTTGAGATTGTTGGAGCGGAAGACGTGGGTTCGTCCGCTGGCAAACAGGATTCTTCCGGCGAAGCCAAACTCCGGTTCCAGCTCGACGCGGGCGCCGATGCGTCCGGCGACGCGGGAGAGAATTCGGGGGACAAAGGGATCGCGCATGCTGGAAATTACGGCGCGCGTCTAACGCACCGTCAAGGGGCTTGCGACCGGCGGTGTTGACGAGCCTGTCGCATAAACGCTGCCCGGCGAAGACAGGGCGTTCTGCGACGGAAACCAGTTGACCTCCGATCGGTTCGCAACGACGTCCCCGACCAAAATGATCGCCGGTGCGGCGAGTCCCGCCGTGTCGACCCGATCCGCCAGCGTCGCCGTCGTGGCGACCACGCTGCGCTGCTGGTCGAGCGAGGCCCACTGGACCACGGCGGCCGGGGTGGCGGGAGGCAGTCCACCCGCGACGAGTTCGGCGAGGATGTGGCGGAGGCGGCCCATGCCCATGTAGATCGCGAGCGTGGCATTTTTGAGCGCACCGTAGCTGCGCCAGTCGGTCTGAAGTTCGGGTTTATCCGGGTCCTCGTGACCGGTCAGCAGGATGAGTGACGCGCTGACGTTGCGCAGGGTGAGGGGAATCCCGGAATACGCCCCCGCCGCGAGGGTGGCGGTGATGCCGGGCACGACTTCAAAGGCGATGCCTTCCCTGGCGAGGGTGCGCGCTTCCTCTCCTCCGCGGCCGAAAACAAACGGGTCTCCGCCCTTGAGGCGCACGACCATTTTGCCGGCCTGGGCGTGCCGCGCCAGCAGCGCCTCGATCTCCTCCTGGGGCACGCTGTGAACCCCGGCTTTTTTGCCGACATAGACGGGCTCGCACGATGGCTTGGACCAACCCACGAGGTCAGGATGCACGAGGTAATCGTAGACGAGCACATCCGCCCGCGCGATGAGTTCCCTGGCGCGCAGGGTGACAAGGCCCGGATCGCCCGGACCTGCGCCGACGAGATAGACGCTGCCGCGGGTAGACATCGGTGGATTCCGGTCGCGCAGAATCTTACAGGCCGGAATCCGCAGACGCGCCCAGCGCGGCCGGAGTCTTCTTTTCCTGGATGAAGCGAAGGCTGTTACGGTCTGCATCCCGGACATACATCTCGCGATTTCCCCACGTCTGATCGACGGGTGCGGTATCGATGGCAACGCCCCGGCTGAGAAGTTCGGCATGCAAGGCATCGACATCGTCAACGGCCAGGAACACCACGCCGCCGGCAACCCCGTCACCGGAAAAAGACGAAAGGTGAAGCCGCACGCCGTCGCGCGATACTCCGAGGTAACAAGGGTCCGTTTTGGTCGGGTCCGGGCGGTGGACAAACTGTGTCTCAAAACCAAGCGGTCCGCAATAAAACTCCTCGGCCGCAACGGAGCTAGTGACGTGAAGCACGGGAATCGCGAATCGGAGCATGAGGGATTGTTGCCTTGGCTGGATCGACGTTCGAGCCGCAGCCGGATCGACGTCGTTGGCTAGGCCAGCGGGACCGCCGCGGCCAGCTCTTCGCGTGCGACCTCTTCCAAGCCAAACTGCTGCTGGTACAGGCGGGCGTACAGTCCGCCGTTGGCCAGGAGTTCCGCATGGGTCCCGCGTTCCACCACGACGCCCCGGTCCATCACCAGGATCACGTCGGCCGAGACGATGGTCGATAGCCGATGGGCGATCACCAGGCTCGTCCGGCCGCGCATGACGGTTTCCAGGGCCTGCTGGACGAGGCGCTCGGAGCGGGTGTCGAGCGCGCTGGTGGCCTCGTCGAGGATGAGGATCTTGGGGTCCTTGAGGATGACCCGGGCGATGGCGAGGCGCTGCTTTTCCCCGCCGGAAAACTTGTGGCCGCGCTCCCCGACCACGGTGTCATAGCCGGCGTCGCATTCCATGATGCGGTCATGGATGGCGGCGGCCTTGGCGGCGGCGATCATTTCCGCCTCGGTCGCCGAGGGGCGGGCGTAACGGAGGTTCTCGCGGATGGACGCATGGAAGAGGAACGTGTCCTGGCTGACCATGCCGATGAGCTCGCTGAGCGAGTGCATGGTCACATCGCGCACGTCGTGACCGTCGATCTGGATGCTTCCGCTCGTGACATCGTAGAGGCGGGGCAGCAGCTGCGCGATCGAGCTCTTGCCCGCCCCGCTGGGCCCGACGAGGGCGGCGACCTGGCCGGGAGCGACCGAGAAGGAGACATTGCGCAGCGACGGCGGATGGAGCCGCTTGGCTTCGTCGGCCTTGGTGTTGGCGTCGGGCGGGTCGTAGGCGCCGCGCTTGTAGGAAAAGGTTACGTTATTGAACGTGATCTGGCCGGTGATCTGGGCGGCGACGAGTGGCCGCGCACCGGGTCGATCCTGGATTTCCACCGGGAGGTCGAGGTACTCGAAGATGCGGTCGAAAAGCGCGAGCGCCGCCATGATGTCGGCCTGCACGTTCAGGAGCTGGGAGGCGGGCCCGAACAGACGCCCCTGCAGGCTGGTGAACGCCACGAGGGTGCCGGCGGTCATGACGGAGCCGAGGAACGTGGAACCGTGGATCAGCTGCCAGCCGCCGATCAGGTAGATCAAGGCGGGGATGGAGGAGAAGACCGTGTTGAAAAACAGGAAATTCCGCCGGCCCACCAGCTGCTGGCGCCGCTCCAGGTCGACCAGCGACTCGTTGTGCCGCTCGAAGTGTTCCCGGGCGTAGTCCTGGCGGCCGAACGTCTTGATCAGAAGGGCGCCGCTGATCGAGAGGGTCTCGTGGATGACGGACGAGAGCGCGGCGAGCGATTTTTGGCGCTCCCGGTTGAGGGCGCGGCGGACCTTGCCCGCTCGATAGGTCACGATCAGGAAGAAGGGCAGCAGCCCGAGCGAGATGAAGGTGAGGATCGGGCTGATGATGACCATGGCGATGACCGAGCTGATGACGGTCATGAGATTGCTGACGACCTGGGTGCCCGTTTCGGTCAGGACCCGCTGCACGCCGCCGACGTCGTTCGTGATCCGCGACTGAATTTCGCCGGCCCGGGTGCCGGTGAAAAACCGGAGCGGCATCCGCTGCATCTGCGTGAAGAGCCGGGTGCGGAAGTCACGCATGACATTCTGGCCGATCTGCATGTTCAGGATCGACTGGCCGAAGTTGAGCAGATTCCCGGCCACGGGGGCCAGGAGCATGATCGTGGTGTAGAGGACCAGCTTGGCGGGATCGCGGTGGCCGATCGCGTCGTCGAAGACCCGCTTGATCAGCAGCGAGCTGACCAGCAGGAGCAGGGTCGAACAGATGATGGCCACCAGGACGACGACCACCTTCCAGCGGTAGGGATGGAAGGAGGCGACGATCCGGCGCAGCGTGCGCGGATCGATTTTCCGCTCGGGGGCGCGCGTTCCGTCGGGCCGCAACCCGCCGAAACGGTCGCCGCCGCCCCCGCCAAAACCTCCGCCAAAACCGCCACCGCCGCCGAAACCGCCGCCATTCCATCCATTCATAGATTGATGATTTTTGACCGCGTCATGCGGTCCGATTGATTTTTGAAGAATGTACCGCGTCTGGTGCGACCAAGGCCGGCCGGTTTGGCTTGAAGACGAGGGACGACCGTCCCCTTAATTTCGCTCCCATGCCACCCGCCCTCCGGATCGTGTATCGCGACGGCGGCCTCCCGTTCGAGGCCACGCTCCGCCCGTGGGGCGAGGCTGCAGGGTCTCGCGTGTTGGCTGACGCCGGACGATGAGAATCCGGCGCGCCACGGTCAGCGATGTCGACGGCCTCGTCGCCTTGAACCGGCACGTGCAGAACCTGCACGCCGGGGCGCGGCCCGATCTTTTCCTCGCGGATCCGTCCGCCGGGGAAGCGGCCGAGGTTTTCCAGCGCTGGATTGAGGATCCGGCTGCGCTCTGGCTGTTGGCCGATGATGGCGAGCCGTGCGGGTATCTCTACGCGCAGCTCCACGATCTGCCGGAGACGCTTTTCCGTCCGGCCTTGCGCGTGTGCGATATCGTCCATCTCGCGGTTCGTCCCGAATCGCGCCGCCGAGGCATCGCCCGCCGGCTGTTGGCGGCACTGGCCGAGGAAGCCGGCCGCCAGGGCTTTGACCGGATCGAGCTGGAAGCCTGGTCGTTCAATCACGAGGCCCGAAAGGCTTTTGCCCGGCTGGGCTTTCAGGGTTTGAGCGAGCGGATGGAACTGGTGAGAAAACCGAAGTAATTTCGTCGCATTGCCCTCCAGCCCGGCAAAGCGCTCGAACTCCTGCCGCACGGCCAGCCCGGCCACCTCGCGAAAGAAGGCGACGGCGCCGGGCATGTCGCAGACAATCAGGTCGATGCTTTTGAGGAAAGGCATGGCTGGATCATTCATGAACGACGGACCAGCGGGGATTGAACCCCGGTGGCAAGCACAGCGGACGATGCCGCACCACGGGTGAGATTGGTGACGTAGTCATCCCGGATTTCATGAGCGCCGGGCAGGAGGTCCCGGCGGAACCGGCGCATCTCTTGATACAGGAATTTTTGGCCGCGGCGGCCGTCGTTGATGAAACGGCCGACTTCACGAAACCCGTTCTTTTGGAGGATGCGGCCCGAAGCGGCATTTGAAACAAGGCAGCCGCTGAACAGCACCTTGAGGCCCAGCTCCCCGCGTGCGCGCTGGATCGCCAGGCGCACCGCTTCCGTGCCCACACCGATGCCTTGGTAATCCCCTGCGATCCAGTAGTCCAGCTCCGCGCATCCCTTTTCCCAATCGATCGCGTTGACCGACATGATCCCGCAGAACGCCCGCTCGGCCAGCACGAGGAAGACCGCGTTCTTCTTTTCACCGGTGGACTGGAGCGTTCGCTCAAGCCAACGCTGGGCGCCATCGGCGGGATACGGATGGGGGACATTGCACGTCGCGCTCACCCGCGGATCGGACGCGCAGCGCTGGATGTCGGCGACGTAGCGGAGGGCGGGCAGCGTGAGCGTAATGGTGGACATCGCTTCCTTCGGGTCAGGCCGGCGAACCGGAACCGTTGCCGGCGAGGCGACGGGCGGGCTTGCCGGGGGCGACGCCGTTGAGGAACCAGTTGCCGGCAGCGTGATACCTCCACTGGTTCGCGTCGTGGACGGAGTGGACGCGGGCGTTGCGCCAGTGGCGGTCGAGGTTGAGCGACTCGTCGGATGCGCTGGTGCCGAGCAGCGCGAAGAGTTCGCTGGCGACCTCGACGGAGACATCCTCGGCGTAGGCCTTGGCCTCGCCGACGAGCACGGCGGCCCGGGCGGCGGCGTTGGCGTCCGGTCGCCCGCCGGCGGCATCGAGGGCGCGGGCGGCGCTCAGGGTCAGGGCTTCGGCGGCGTGGAATTTCGTGTAGAGCTGGCCGAGCCGCAGAAGCAGGAGCGGATCTTCCGTGGGGGTCGGGACCGGAGCGCCGAGGCGCGGGCGCTTGCGCGCGCGGACGGAGGCGGTGGTGTCATCGAGGGCGTTCTGCGCGATGCCCACGTCGATGGCGGCGTGCAGCAGCTGGGCAAACGCGTGAAAAGTCGAGGGACGCTCAAACAGTTTCCAGTGTGCGACGACGTGGGCGGCGGGCACACTGACGGCGCCGAAATGAGCGGTGCCGCTGTAGGTGGCGCGCTGGCCGAGGGCGTTCCAGTCGTCGAGCACCTCGACGCCGGCCGCGTGGCGTGGAACGTAGGCGAGGACGAGGCGTTGCTCGTCGTCGATGGCCGCGACGGGCAGCCAATGGGCAAAGAGTGCGCCGGTGGTGTAGTGCTTGGTGCCGTCGAGCACGTAGCCGGCGCCGGTGCGGCGCAGGCGCGTCCTGAGATCGAGTGCGGAAGTGGAGCCGCGCTCGGCCTGGGCGTTGCCGAGGCGGGCGCCGGCAAGCACCTCGGCGAAGAAGAGGTCCTTCTGCTCGGCGGTGCCGTCCTCGCGGATCGCGTTGAGGAAGACGAAGTGGCTCTGCGGCAGCTGGGCGACGGCCGGATCGGCGGCGGCGAGGATCTGGAAAACCCCGGCGAGGGTCGCGGCGGAGACGTCGGCCCCGCCATGGGTGCGCGGCACGGTCAGCGCGAGCAGGCCGCGGTCGGACAGGAGGTCCAACTCGGCGACGGGCTTGCGCCGCTCGCGGTCGCGGGTGGAAGCCTCGGGGGCGAGGAGCGCGGCGACTTCGCGTGCGACCGCCAGCGCCTCGGCGTCCGAGGAGATGATGTGCGCCCGTGGCGGGGCGGAGACGGTGGCGGTCGAGGACATCGGAATCTAGTGCGCGGCCGCGATGGGCTCACGGGTCGCGGCGGGGGAAAACGGAATGTCCACGTGCGTGCTGGCGGGCCGGGTGGGCTCGCCCTGCGGGTGGTTCCAGAGACCTTCCTTGCGAAGCAGGGGCAGGACGCCCTCGGCGAACCAGTAGGCTTCCTCGAGGTGGGGCACGCCGGAGAGGACGAATTCTTCGATGCCGATCGCATGGTAGGCCTTGATCTTGTCGGCGACCTCGCGGTGGCTGCCGACCAGGGCGGTGCCCGCACCGCCGCGGACGAGGCCGAAACCGGCCCAGAGGTTGGGCTCGATCTCCAGGTTGGCCGCGGAGCCCTTGTGCAGGGCGAGCATGCGCTTCTGGCCCTCGCCCTCGCTGCGGGCGAGGCCGGCCTGGACGGACTTGATCGTCTCGGGATCGATGGCCGCGAGCAGACGATGGGCCTCGGCCCAGGCGGCCTCGGCGGTGTCGCGGGTGATGACGTGGAGGCGGATGCCGAAGCGCACGGTGCGGCCCTCGGCGGCGGCGAGCGCGCGGACGCGGGTGATCTTCTCGATGACGGCGGGCGTGGGTTCGCCCCAGGTCAGATACACGTCGATGTGCCGCGCGGTGACGGGGCCGGCGCCGGCGGAGGAACCGCCGATGTAGAGCGGGGGCAGGACCTCGGGCCGCGACGGAAGCGTGGCGTTTTCGACCTGGTAGAAGCGGCCCTTGAAATTGACGTTGGGCCGTTCCCAGAGGGCGCGGATGATCTGGAGAAACTCGTCGGCGCGCTCGTAGCGCTCGGCCTTGTCGGAAAAATCCGCATAGGCGCGCTGCTCGTGCGGCTCGCCCCCGACGACGACATTGAGCAGGAGGCGGCCGTTGGAATAGCGCTGGAAACTCGCGGCCATCTGCGCGGCGAGGGTCGGCGAGATGAGGCCGGGGCGGATGGCGATGAGGAACTTGAAGGTCTGGGTGACGCTCGCGAGCATCGAGTCGACGACGAACGCGTCCTCGCACCAGGCCCCGGTGGGCGTGAGTGCGCCGACGTAGCCGAGCTGCTCGGCACTGCGGGCGATCTGGCCGAGGTAGGCGAGCGTCGCGGGCCGGGCTCCGCCGGCGACGCCGGCGGGCAGGCCGTGGCCGCCGCCGACGATGTAGCGGCTATCGCCATAGGTGGGAAGAAACCAGTGAAATTGGAGGGCGCTCATGTGGTGGTAGTGGCGAGGATTTTCTCGGACGCGGAAGAGGGGGTGGCGGGCCCGGAAGGCAGCTGGACCTTGACCGTCACCCTCGCGGCGGCCTGCTCGCGCTGCTCGTGCATTGAGACCGCCCCGGCTTCCGCCGGCTTCGGCGGCACGACCAGCGGCTGGAACGGATCCTTCAGCCGGGCGTGGTCGCGGTAACGGGCGCCGTAGTGGTAGTCGGGCAGGCGGGCGCGGCCGGGACCGAAAAGACGTTCGCGCAAGGTCTCGCCATCGTTGTAGGCCTCGCGGTAGCGGCCGCGGCGGCGCAGCTCCGGAACGACGAGCTCGATGAAATCGCGCGCGGTGTCGTAGCTGTGGTACTGGACGAGGTTGATGCCGTCGAGATCGTCCTCGTCGAGCCACTTTTCAATGGCATCGGCGACCACGGAGGGCGTGCCGGCGACGAAATAACGGCCGTAGTTGATGCCGCCGAGCTGGTCGAGGACCTCGCCGATGGTCTGCTCGGGCTTGAAGCGCCGGCCGATCTGCTCGTGGCCGGGATCCTGCCGGGCGATGATGTCGGCGACGCGTTCCGAGCGCGGGTATTTGGTGAAATCGATGCGCGACTGGCTGTGCGCGAGGCGGCCCTCGACGCTCACGAGACGACGGTACTCCTCGTATTTCCGGGTGACGTCGGCATCGGTCCGCCCGGTGATGATGCCCGCGCCGGCGATGAACTTGATGTCGGTCGGCTTGCGCCCGTGGCGGACGAGGCGCGCGCGCATGTCGGCGATGTTGGCGCGCACGGCCTCGGCGTTCATGCCGCCGGTGAAGACCGCCTCGGCATGGCGGGCGGCGAATTCCTTGCCGGCGTGGGAGCCGGTGGCCTGGTAGAGCACAGGGGTGCGCTGGCGCGAGGGCTGGCAGAGATGGGGGCCGGCAACCT
>Ga0265320_10003531_pt1 | contig 10468 bp, 7 predicted proteins | sample 4827metaG_FD_202087 | JGI IMG/M metagenome (GOLD analysis project Ga0265320, IMG submission 202087) | Rhizosphere microbial communities from Carex aquatilis grown in University of Washington, Seatle, WA, United States - 4-8-27 metaG | ecosystem: Host-associated > Plants > Roots > Rhizosphere >...
CTTGCTGGGGGGGAGCCCATAGGTGACGTGCAATTCGCCCGCGCGGAACGAACGTTCCTCGCTCTCGATGTTATCGGTGGGATAAAAGTGAACCTCATTTAGGCGGACGCGGTCCCTGTCCCAGTAATAGGGATTGCGGGTGACGACGACGTCCTGGTTGGGCCGCCAGGCGGCGAGCTTGAAGGCGCCGTTGCTCACCATGTTGCCCGGACGACTCCACGGCGATCCGGCTTGGTACGGATCGCCGAATTTCTCCACCACGGCGCGCGGAACCGGGTCAAAGGGGGCGCCGGCGACGATATAGAGAAAATAGGGCGTGGGGAATTTCAGCTGGATTTGCAGCGTGCGAGCGTCGAGGGCTTGTACACCCAGCGGCACTTTGTGGCCGCCCATCATCTCCTGGGCCCCGACGATCGGGAAGCCAGAGATGTTGGTCTGACTCAGCAGGGAAGGGGTGAAGGCGCGGCGGAAGGCGAATTCAAAATCTCCCGCGGTCACGGGGGAGCCGTCCGACCAGCGCGCGTCCGGGCGCAGGTGGAAGGTATACGTCTTCCCGTCGGAGGACACCTCCCAATGGTCGGCCACCCCTGGAAGGATGGTCTCGCCGTCGCTGGCGATGTTGGTGAGGCCCTCGAAGAGAGCGGTGTCGATGACGTATTCGACCTCGGCTTCCACCTGGCCGGGATCGAGCGCCTTCGGTTCCGCCCCATTGCCGATATGGAGAATCTGCCCGCGCGCGCCAGATTCGACGCGGGACTCGCGGCGGCAGCCGGCAACCACGACGATCGCGAGCGCGATGACCGCTGGGCGGAAGCGGGGGGACACGCGCCACAGGGTTAACGGTGCGCCTTCAGTGGCGATCATTTTCGGCCATGGGGGCGCCGGGTTCGGAGGGGATAAGTTTGTTGGCTGCGTTGCGGAGAAAATTGAACCCTGGCGCGCCCTCCCTGCGTCTAGCTTGGCTCAGACCCCATCCCCATGAAACCACCCCGCCTGTCCCTCCTGGCTTTTCTTGCCGCCGCGACGCTCGCCTCTGGCGCCGACGCTCCTTTGCCTCCTCCCGCAGCTGCAGCCGACGCCCCCGCTCGCGGGACGCAGCTGGCGCAGCCCGCCAAGGAGATTGCGCTCTATCCCGGGATGGCCCCCGGCTCGGAAAAGTGGACCTGGGAGGAGCGGCCAGCCGGATCCCCCAGCAATCCCACCGTCCAAAACGTCGTCCATCCCGTGCTGATGTATTACCCGGCGGACAAGGCCAAGGCGGTCGGCACCGCGATGATCGTGGCGCCGGGCGGCGGGTTCCGAAACCTCATGATGTCCTACGAGGGGGTGGATATCGCCAAGCGCTTGAATGCCATGGGCGTGGACGCGTTCGTGCTGAAATACCGGTTGCGGTACAATGACCCCAGTAACCCGATCCCTGCCGTTCCCCGCATCCCGGCTCCGGCTGCGATGGCAGCCATCAATGCGCCCGGCACGGCCAATCGCCCCGCTCCGTCCCTCCCGACGACCGGGCCGCAGGCCGGGCAGGATGTCCGGGCTATGGCCGGCGCCGATGGCCAGGAGGCAATTCGCCTGATCCGCCAGGACGCCGCCGCTTACGGCGTCAGGCCTGATCGCGTCGGCATCATCGGCTTCTCGGCCGGCGGCGCGGTGGTTATGCGCACGATCAGGGGCGCGGCTGAAACCCGGCCCAATTTCGCCGCCGCCATTTACGCGGCTGAGGCCAGCGGAGAAGCTCCCCCCGCCGGCGCTCCTCCCATTTTCATCGCGGTCGCCGCCGACGACCAGTCGGAAGGATATATGAGATCGCTCGAAATGTTCGATGCCTGGCGCAGGGCCAACATTCCCGCCGAACTGCATATTTTTCAGAGCGGCCGGCACGGCTTCCGCACGCGGGGCGGCGGGGCCGACCATTTCATGGACCGTCTGGAGGAGTGGCTGAAGTTGAATGGCTACCTGACCAAGTGAGGGACGGCCATGTCCGATAAGTCCCGAATTCTGCTGGCGATCGCCGGCCTGCTTCCCGCCATGGCTTGGGCGCAAACGCCCCCGCCGGTCCCGACGGCGCTGCCTTCGGCGGCCGCCCACTATACGCTGAATCCGGGCCTGCCCACCCTATGGATCGTGGGCGCTTCCGCGGTCCGCAACGGCCACGACCTCGGGAATGACGGGCAGTGGGGATGGGGCAACCCCATCGCAGCCTTCTTCGACCGGAGCAGGATCAACGTCGTCAACTTTGCCCTCGGCGGCACCAGCACCCGCACCTATCGGGCCCTGGGGCTGTGGGACCACCTGCTCAGGGACCTGAAGCCGGGCGATTTCCTGCTCATTCAGTTTGGCAGCAATGACGCCAGCCCGGTCAACGACCTCGCCCGGGCCCGCGGCACGCTGCCGGGCAATGGCGAGGAAACGCAGGAGATCAACAACCTGCGGACCAAGCAGCACGAGGTGGTCCACACCTACGGATGGTACCTCCGCAAGTTCATCACGGAAGCGAGGGCGGGGGGGGCTGTCTGCGAAATCGTCCTTTCCCCCGACCCGAAGAATTCCTGGAAGGATGGCAAAATGGTGCGCTCGGCAAACTTTGCGGCATGGGCCCGGGCGGCCGCGGTTCAGGAAAACGCCCTCTTCGTGGATGCCGGCGAATTGATGGCGGAGCAATACGACCGCGCCGGCCAGGACGCCGTGACGCGGATCTATTTCCCGGAAAAGGAGACCGAGCACACCGACTGGGCGGGCGCCATCCTGAATGCCCGCTGCATCGTCGCGGGCATCGCAGGGCTGGACCACTGCGATCTCGTGAACTACTTGCTGCCCGGTTCGCCGGCCGATCCTCCGCTGCCGTCGGGCAAGGCCAGGTGACGCTGAAATTTCCGGGGTTGAACCCGAGCTTTCTACCGTGAACCGGCCCACCGAATGTTGACCTCGTCGGCCGCGGCCTGAGGGCGGGGACGCAAGCCAAATGGTTGTGCGGTCAATCGCCGAGTGGCCTCTGATTGGTGAATACGGGGCTGGCCGGCAGAGCGAAGGTGTCCACGTCGTCCGGATGCAAGGGATCGAAGCCGGCGAAGTCCGGCTTGATGTGGGCCGCCAGCGACAGGTGGTCGTCCCGGAGCCCCTGGATTATGATCTTGGCCAGCTCGTAGCTGCCGTAGTTGTCGTGATGGGTGGCATCGCGGGTTAATCCGTGGCCCGCGAATGCAAGGTAAGCCTTCTTCGGCCCCAGGGCCGCATAGAACTTCATGCTCTGCGCGTTCAGATCGATGAAGGCGACCCCCAGTTCCCGGGCGGATTGCCGCGAGGCCTCGGCGTAGTCGGCGAGGGAGGGCCGGAAGCTGCCATCCGGATTGTACATCCGCCGCTCCATCGGGGAGATGATGACCGGGATTCCGCCCCGGGCGCGGACCGCATCCACATGCCGCTTGATCTCGGCCTTGTAGGTGGTGAAGGGGCCGCCGGTCTTGGCCGCGATCTGCTTCTGGTCGTTGTGCCCGAACTGCATCAGCATATAGTCGCCGGGCTTCATCAGGCTCAGCATCTTGTCGAGTCGCCGCCGCTCGATTGAGGCGCGGTAGGTCTCGCCTGACTCGCCATGGTTGGCGACGGCGATGTCCGGGGTGAAAAAGTTCGGCAGACTCTGACCCCAGCTGCTGAAGGGTTCACGGGGCTGGTCGCAGACGGTGGAGTCGCCGATCAGGAAGACGGTGGGCACATCCACCGGCGTGATCGTAAGGGCGCAGAGGGCGGGGCGGGCGTTGTTGAATTCCAGAGTCAGGAGGTCGTCCCAGTCCCAGGCCTCGAGCGTGCTTTCGCGCGGGGCCTTCAGGTTGACGGCGCCGGCCTTGATGTCGCCGGTCGCGGGAATGCGCGGCGTGCGGGTGTTGACGATGAAGCTGACCGTCCGGAACTCCCCGGTCGCGGTGTGAATCTTCTCGACCATCAGGCGCCGCAGCTCGGCTTTGATCGTGGTCGTGGACTCGCCGTGGGCGTCGCCCAGGGTGACGGTCACCCGGTAGTTACCCTCCTGCGGGAGGTGGGCCGAAAAGTAGAAGGGCTGGTCGCTGGTCACGAAATGCGCGTGCAGCGGGTCGCTATCCCTGGCGTCGGACCGGTCGACCGAGACCAGCTTGGCGCCCGGCTCGAAGCCAAAGCCCCGGTCCTTGGCGTAGGTCATCGTCGGCAGGACCTGCGTGTAGCCGGGGGCAAGAGGCCCGGCCCCGAATTCAAATTGGTAAAGCGGCGCCGGATCGGCGCGGGAGAGAAGCGGGGCCACGCCAAGAGCGAGGACGGCGGCGGCAACCCGACAGCGGGGTAGGCGGGACGAGGTGGAGGGCATGAGCGGTGCCCAGTTCGACGCAAGGGGACCGCAAAAGTTGCCCGTGAGCGGGCAGTTTCTACGTCCGTAATTTTCGCCGGCCGCCATGTCCCAAACTTGAAGTCACAATTTGTGACTTCAAGTTTGTAACTTCTGGGTGGGTAAGCTGAAAACGGAATTCAATCGGGAACCGATCCTCGTTCCGCCTAGCTGATTGGTTCAGGACTTTTGTTGGGACGCCGTAGAATACGGCGAGATCCTCGTCCAGAATCACTCGAAGGCTGCGGAGAACCAGAATGCGTCTCTGGATTTGATCGAGCGCAACTGCTTCAGTTTCTGTCATCGGACAGGACTATAACAAGTCGGGCGGAGACGCCCGGCTTCGCCCCGGTGGGGCTACGCCGTGGCAATTTCCTGCGAAGCAGGAAATTGGAGGCCCGGGCCGGAATCGAACCGGCGTCTAGTTGGATTCGAGTCCCGCCTCTGGTCCCGGGTGATTGGGTGTGACATGGTTCGCTCTGAAAAGGTTGGCGGGGCCGGCGGAGCGGCGGGGTGGGGCAGGTAGCGACAAGACCGCAACCCTATCGCCTATAAGGGTTTCGTCTCGCGTTTCCTTCTCGTTGGCGAGAGATTCGCGCGGTCTCCTGCCAGCCAACAATGGAATCCGGTTCACCCAAGGCGGTGTTTCTCAGCTATGCCCGCGAGGACACCGCGGCGGCGCAGCGCATTGCCGAGGCGCTGCGCAGTCACGGCGTCGAGGTGTGGTTCGACCAGAGCGAGCTGCGCGGCGGCGACGCGTGGGATCAGAAAATCCGCCGCCAGATCAGGGAATGCGCGCTGTTTCTGCCGGTTATCTCCACGCAGACGCAGGCCCGCCACGAGGGATACTTTCGGCGGGAGTGGAAACAGGCGGTTGAGCGCACGCACGACATGGCCGAGGGCGTGCCGTTCGTCCTGCCGGTGGTGATCGACGATACGCGGGATGCCGGCGCGGTGGTACCTGGAGAGTTCTCGCGCGTGCAGTGGATTCGGCTCACGGGAGGGCTGCCGACCTCACCGTTTGTTGAACAGGTGAAGCGCCTGCTGGCTGCGCCGGCTCGATCCGCCTTCGGGCCGAAGGCGGAGCCCGGAGTGGCCCCGCCGTTTCCCGTGGCGAAGGCAAGATCCGGTTTCCCAACTTGGATCTCAATCGCGTTGGCTGCGCTGGTCGTAGGGCTTGGCGGCTACGTTCTGCTGCGCCCGAGCGTCCGGGACACCCCGGCGGCTTTCCTCCCCGCTGCGGCGGCAGCAAAGCCGGCGCCCAGCGTGGCTTCTCCTCCGGTCGGCGACAAGTCCATCGCGGTGCTGCCGTTCGTCAACATGAGCGAGGACAAGAACAACGGGTTCTTCTGCGACGGCATCCACGAGGACATCCTGACCGACCTGTCCAATATCCGCGAATTGCGCGTGGTATCCCGCACCTCTGTCGAGCAATACCGGGGCAGCACCAAGCCCATCGGCCAGATCGCGCAGGAGCTTGGCGTCTCCTTCATCCTGGAGGGCAGCGTCCAGCGCTCGGGCAATCACGTGCGGGTGACCGGGCAGCTCATCGACGCCCGGGGCGACCGCCACCTCTGGGCCAAGTCCTTTGACCGGGACCTGACGGACGTCTTCGCCATCCAGACCGAACTCTCCACCGCGATCGCCGGAGCGCTCGAGGCCAAGTTGTCCCCCGCGGAACAGAGCCTGCTTGACCAGCGCCCAACCGACAACCCCGTCGCCTATGACTTGGTGCTCAAGGCCCGGGAGCTGAGGCTCCACGCGGCCAACAACGTATTCCATTCGGTTCTCCGGCAGGAACGTCAGCAGTGGTTCCAAACCCAGATCGATCTCCTGCGGGAAGCGATCCGAATCGATCCCCAATATGGCGTGGCCTATGCCGACCTCGCGTATATCCAGGCATTCGGCAATTTCGCCGGCTTCGCAAGCTGGGAGGGCGTGGCCGAATCCCGCAAGGCGATCGACCGGGCGGTCCAGGTTGCCCCGGATTCCCCGGAGGTCATCCGGGCGCTCGGGGACTATTATTACTACGGCAACCTGGACTACGCGAAGGCGATGGAGCAGTACGCCCGGGTGCTGAAAATCAGGCCCAATGACTGGGAGGCGCTGGCCAGGATTGCGGCCATCGAGCGCCGGCAGGGCCATTGGGTTGAATCCTTGGCCCATTTTCGCGACTTGGCGGTGCGGGATCCCGGAAACTTCCGGAACATCAGCGATCTCATGATCCTCCTGGCCGCCGGCCGCCGGTTCGACGAGGCGATCTCCGTCGCCCGAGCCCTCGCGGAACGGCAGCCGGACAACGTGCAGGCCGGTTTTGACGTGGCCAACCTGGCCTATCTGGCCAGCGGATCGACGCAGGAAATGGATCGGTTTTTCGGGAGTCTTTCGCCCGAGGTGCTCATTTCCCCCGCGGCTCGCATCCTGCGAATCATTTGGAGCATCGATACGGGAGACATCGATCAGGGCATTCGCCTTTACCGGGAATCGGCCGATCGCTCCGAATCCGCCGTGACGGAGGCCGTTCGTTCCAGGATGATTGTGGTCCTCGCCGCCCGGGGAGACCGGGCGGGCGTCCGGGCCCTGTTGGGCAAGTCCTTGGGCGATGACCGAACGGAGGCGCAAGACCATGTGGATAGCTCGTACGCCTTTAGCGGGCTGGCTTTTGACGAGGCGATGCTGGGCGAAAAGGACGCGGCGTTGCGTGCCGCCCGGCGTGCCGTAGAACTCATGCCGGAAACCCGCGACGCGCTCGAAAGTGCCTCGGCTCGTTCGTACCTCGCGTTCGCTTACGCCTGGACCGGGGAGAAGGACGCGGCGATCGCCGAATACGCCCGCCTGCTGCGAACCCCCTTTGCCTCCATGAACGGGGCAGGGGGTGCCATTCCCGAAGGCACCGTCAATCGCATGCGGCGGGATCCTGCCTTTGCTCCCCTGCGCGGCGACCCGCGCTTCGAGGCGCTGCTCAACGACCCGAAGAACAACGCGCCGCTGTTCTGAGGGAATTGATCAGCCACCCTCGGCATCGATCTGAAGCATTCTTGCAACACTCTTGCTACACCCACTCTCGTTTGAGAGTGGAGGCGCGGGCCGGAATCGAAACGAGGATTCTGGCTCATAAGCCCCTAATCTAGGCTACGCTCGAACGCTGCAAGCTCGTTTCGTGAACAATTCTATGCTCGGATAACAGGCCTATGATCGCGAACCCGGCCAATGCCGGCTGGAACCCCTCAGTGCTTATATTCTTAGGAATTTTTATTCTTTGGGGGTTCGGTTGGGAAACGGTCGGCGTCCGGCTCCGGGTTGAAGTAGATGGTGTTGTGATTGCCAGCCGTGACGTGCCATCGACAGGCGCTCCTCGATATGCGACGGAATACACCGTTCGCAACGCTGATGGTAAAGAACAGGTCTTCTGGGCCGGATCCACCGATGGATCCTTACAGAGAAGCATGCCGGTGGGCACGCGCATCCGCAAGGAACGGTGGCGTCTTGACTATGAGCGAGATGGCCAACGAGTAGGATTCCCTTACCTCTCCTACGGTTTGATATTGTCAATTGGACTCGGTATCTTCGCTCGTGGAATCTTTATCTGGCTCTCACAGCGCAAGGCTTTCTCCTGACACTCATCGCAAATTGGGGTAGGCCAAGACCGACTTGCTGAAACCATCATTGATTCCGGAGAAATCGTTAGGACGGGAACTGCAGCGGTAAAATTGGCTAAATCGGGTATTCGCAGACTGCAGCATCGAAGTCGTGCGGAGGGCGATCCAAAGGTGCCGGAGGTCTAGTTGTTAACCCTCAGGCGTCTGGGACGTCCGGCGACCGTCAATTTTCCGGGTTAAACCCGATCTTCCGGCCGTGAATTGGCCTCTCTGGATCGGTGAGACGACGGATGGCTTCGACGATTTCGACGAGATGTTCATCGTGGGCGCCGATGCGTGCGTCCAGTTCTGCCAGCTTGGACGCCAGGGCTTTGTGATCTAGGATCATCCGGCGGAGGGCGAAGAATGCGCGGACGACCACGATGCTCATCTGAACCGCACGCGGACTGTTCAGGACATTGGCGGCCATGAGGGCGCCGTGTTCGGTAAAGGCGAAGGGGTGATAACGGTGGCCGCCGTGGCCCGAACTTGAGGTCGCAAATTGCGACCTCAAGATTGCAACCTCTTCATTGGTAAGCTGGAAACAGAAGTCGGCAGGGAAGCGATCGGCATTTCTCTTTAGGGCCTCATTGAGGCGTTTCGTAGGCACGCCATAGAAACGGGCGAGGTCCGAATCTAGGAGGACGCGCTGGCTTCTCAGGACGAAGATGCGGCTCTGGATTTGACCGAGGGCAATGGCTTCAGTTTTTGTCATCGGACAGGACTATAACAAGTCCACACCGACAACGGCCTGGCTTCGCCCCGGTGGGGCTACGCCGTGGCAATTTCATGCGAAGCAGAAAATTGGAGGCGCGGGCCGGAATCGGCCGCTTACCATCGCTTTGCAAGTACTTACATAAGCTATCTTCAGAGCTATCCAAGCAATATCCGCCGATACTCGCTATAACTTCGGTTTGCCTGGTTGGTGTCCGTTTTGGCATCCGCCCTGACGGGTGCTAGTGTTTTCGCGAAAGGAAAGGATGGTCGCTAATGTTCGCAAGTAGGCTGCGTCATTCTACGCCCGGTGGTCTGCAGCCGCTTGAACCGACTCCTGTTGTCCGCTTAAACTCTTCCCGCGCGGGGGCGTCGAATCATCGCCGCGTTACTCCAGTCATGGAATTGCACACAGCCTCAGCCGTCCCCGCCCATTTGAGCAGAGCAACCGGTTTGGTGACACAAGCAAAGGCCTCAATGGAGCTATGAAACCACGCAGCCACCCTTGCCGAATGATTCTCTGGATGAGATTTGGTCTCCCCCTGGCATTCTTCTCCGTTTTCTCTCAGCCACTTCCTGGCTGTACGATTTTCGTGCTGACTGACACCAGTCGGGCGCTTTTTTGCAATAGCGAGGATTGGTCGAATCCGAAAACGCGAATTTGGTTCGTCCCTGCAGGCGATGGGTATTACGGGTGCGCTTATGTCGGCTATGATGATGGCTGGGCCCGAGGCGGACTGAACTCGGAAGGCCTCGCCTGCGATTGGGTGGGAGGATTCAACGCGGAATGGAAACCTGGTCCGAGCAACCGGTGTGTTCGGGGAAACCCGACGGAGCGAATGCTCGAATCCTGCGCCACCGTCCAGGATGCCATCGCCTTCTTTCTAAGGCATCCAGAGCCCGACTTCTCCCGCGCCAGGATACTGGTGGCCGATAGAACCGGAGCTTCTGTCATTATCGGCGCCAAGGACGGTAAGTTGCAGATTGCGAAAGCATCCCAAAGCCGGGGTTTTGGTTTTGGAGGCCAAACGCTCATGAAGATGCTGGCCAATTCCGCCGAGCCCACTGTAGCCAACGGCGCCACGATCCTGCGCGCCTGCCTGCAGCAGGGTCAATTCGCCACAAAATACTCCAATGTGTTCGATCTGCAGTCCGGCGACATATTTCTGTTCCCGCTTTCAAGGCAAGAGGACGAAGTGAGATTCAATCTGACTGCCGAGCTCGAAAGGGGAGGACATTACTATGACATGCCCCAAATCCGCCAGCAGCTCGCCCAAACGCCCCAGCCGTTGCTAATCAATATGAGGAGGTTCTTCATGGATGAATTCCCTCCAATTCCCGACGAAGAGCCCGATGTTACGAAACACCTTCGCGCCACTATTGACGATGCGATGCAAGGCGCTATGCGGTCCGGCGATTACGCAGCTGAGTTTTGGAAGGGGCTTTCTTCCGGGCAGAAGGCGATCCAGGCCGATTTGAAAAGGAATGGCGACTTCGTCTCGATGACGCTGGTTGATCACAGCAATGAAGGCAACCGGCGTAACTATCGCTACCGTGTTGAGTTCGAGAAGGTCACGTTGCTCCTGCGCTATGTCCTCAACGAACAAGATCGGGTTGCACTCATGCGATCGGAAGGCGCTGAACGGAAACCCGGCGCAGACCTCGGCGGTGATTGACTCCCATGAGCACGATCGGGCCATTGACAGTGCTGATGCCGACAAGTGTAACACTGGCTGCTGGCTAAAATTGGAGGCGCGGGCCG
>Ga0265320_10003533_pt1 | contig 10465 bp, 10 predicted proteins | sample 4827metaG_FD_202087 | JGI IMG/M metagenome (GOLD analysis project Ga0265320, IMG submission 202087) | Rhizosphere microbial communities from Carex aquatilis grown in University of Washington, Seatle, WA, United States - 4-8-27 metaG | ecosystem: Host-associated > Plants > Roots > Rhizosphere >...
TTCACCGGCGTGTCGAACTTGGCGGCGAGCTGGTCGCGGCTCCAGCCGCCATAATAGGCGAGCAGCACCAGCCGCCGCCGGTCCTCGTCGAGCCGGCCGAGGCAGGCGAGCAGGCGCTTGAGTTCGTCGGTCATCTCCTGTCGCGCCAGCGGGTTGGGTTCCTCGCTGGCCGCCTCCATGGCTTCCGGCTCGTCCTCGATCGAAAGCTCCTTCTTGCGGCGCACGACGTCGAGCGCCCGGTTACGGGCGATCGCCACCATCCAGGTGATCGGCGTCGCGAGCTTGGGATCGAAGCTGCCGGCATTGTTCCAGACCTTCAGATAGGTCTCCTGGACGACCTCCTCGGCGAGGTCGGTCCGGCGCAAAATACGCAAGACCACCCCGTACAGTTTCGCGCGCGTTGCGGCATAGAGCCGCTCGAACGCCGCCTGGTCGCCGCGCGCGACGCCGGCCATCAGCCATACGAGTTCCGCCGGCGTCAGCATCGCGGACGTCTTGCCCCTTGCCCTTCCGCCGAACGATGGCCGGGACGCGGGGCGATTGCAACCGTCCCGCGGAACGCGTCGTACGACGCGCCAGGAAAGGCCGCGCGCCAGGTTGGGCCCGGCCCGTTGCCAAAGCACCGTTTCTGCGCGAGCCTTGGACGATGCTGCAAGCGCCGCAAATCCGCTTCTGCCGAAGCTTTGACGGCGCTCGTCTCGCTTACGCCACGACGGGTCGCGGGCCGGCATTGATCGAGGTTTCGACTTGGCTCAATCACCTCGAATTCGACTGGCAGAGCCCGGTCTGGCGCCCGCGGCTTGCTGAATTCGCGAAGAACTACACCATGGCGCGATACGACTCCCGCGGCTGCGGCCTCTCGGATCGCAACGTCAAGGATCTTTCGTTCGAGGCCAATCTTCGCGATCTCGAAACGGTGGCGGATGCGGTCGGCTTCAAGCGTTTCGTGCTGCTCGGGTGCTGCCAGGGAAGCGGTCTGGCCATTGCCTACGCGGCACGCCACCCGGAGCGGGTGAGCAACCTCATCCTCTACGGCGCGTTCGCGCGCGGAAGACTGAAGCGCAACCCGACCGCGCAGGACCTTGATGAAGCCAACGTCATGCTCAAGCTCGTTGAGCTTGGCTGGGGACGGGAAAATCCGGCGTTTCGACAGGTCTACACGACCATGTTCATCCCCGAGAGCACGCCGGAACAATACTCCTGGTTCACCGATCTCCAGCGGATGTCGACCTCGCCGGAGAACGCGGTTGGGTTGATCCGGGGCTTCGACGCCATGGACGTCACCGACCTGCTGCCGACGATAAGCTGCCCGACTCTTGTGGTGCATGCGCGCCACGATGCGCGCGTTCCCTTCGCGGAGGGCCGCCTGGTCGCCGGCTCAATCCCCGGCGCGGAATTCGTCTCGCTTGAAAGCCGCAACCACATTCTGCTGGAGCATCAGCCGGCGTGGCGGCAGTTCTTCGTCGAGATCGCCCGTTTCGTTCACGGTCAAAGCCGCGACGGGAGTTCAGCCGCGACCGCCTTCGACGCACTGACGGAGCGCGAGCGCGAGGTGCTTGAGCTGATCGCGCGCGGCTTCGACAACGCGCAGATCTCAGGCACGCTATCGGTGAGCCCGAAGACCGTGCGCAATCATATCAACGGCATCTTCAGCAAACTGGATGTGCCAAATCGCGCTCAGGCGATCGTGCGCGCGCGCGAGGCGGGCTTCGGCCGCTTGCCTGTTTGACGGTCGCCGCGGCGGCGCGCGACCTCGGCGTCGTGAGCCATGCCTTGCTTCTGGGTCTCTCGGCCCAGCATTTCGGCCGCCTCCGCACACAAATGAGACGCGGCATAGGCCAAGGGTCTCATGACGCGTTCGGCGCGTAGGATTTATCTCGCCTCACTGTGCACCAGGAGGAAAAGCATGAACGAGACCGCCACCGCGCCCCGCGTCACCGGCTCAGCGCCGATGCAGGGGGACCTGTGGAGCGCCCGCGCCCACGACTACGCCGAATTGCAGGAGGGATACTTCCGGCCGCTGTACGAGAGTGTGCTCCGTCGGCCCGAACTCGCCGAGGCGCGTTCGAGCCTCGATGTGGGCTGCGGTCCCGGTCTGGCGGTGCGGGTCTTTGCTGAAAGAATCGCGAACGTCGCCGGCATCGACGCATCCTCCGCATTCATCGACATCGCGCGTGCGCGCCTGCCCGGCCGGAGTTTCCGAGTGGGCGAGATGGAAACCTTGCCCCATGCGGATCAAAGCTTCGACGTGGTGACGGGCTTCAATGCGTTCCAATACGCGGCCTCGCCCGCCAATGCGCTACGCGAGGCACGCCGTGTGACGCAGCCAGGCGGCATCGTGGTGATCGCGACCTGGGGGCTGCCGGAAGAGTGCGAAGCCGCGGGACATCTCAAGGCGCTCGGCGCCCTGATGCCGACGCCGCCCCCCGGCGCGCCAGGGCCGTTCGCACTCTCCGACGAAACCAAATTGCGGGCGCTCGCGTCCGAATCCGGGCTTACACCGATTGCGGTCGCCGACGTCGAATGCCCGTGGGTCTACCCCAGCCTGGACATCGCGTTGCGCGCCATGTTGTCGGCGGGACCTGCCGAACGCGCCGTCCGCAACTCCGGCATGGAGCGTGCGCGCGACGCCGTGGCGAATGCGATCGCGCCTTATCGCGTCGCCTCGGGCGAATATCGCCTGAACAACAAGTTCCGTTACCTGATCGCTCGGACGTGAGGGCACCGCGCCCAGCGGGCGCGGCCGGCCGCAAAGCCAAGAATGACGTCAGACGCGGGCGCCGGCGTGCATCGCGCCGATGCGGTCGAGCTCGGCCTGCTCGCGCGCGCCCTCGGCGGCGCGCTCGCGCATCTGGTCGCGCTCGTCGAGCAGCTCGACCTTCTTGAGCTCCTCGAAAGCCTCGGCGAGTGCCATGCGCGCCTCCTCGAGCTGGACCTTGAGCTCGTCGGCCGACCGCTTGATGTTGTCGCGCCGCCCGATCGCGGCCTTGGCGTAGGTCGGATAGGCGAAATGCGTCGGATCGTGGATACCGGCGCGCTCCTGCTCGGCGGTGATCTCGCGCTCCAAATCGGCCGCCATGCGGTCGAAATCGGCGATCATGCCTTCGATCTGCGCGACTCTGCGCCGTTTCTCGTCGGCCTGAAACTTTCTCAGGCGAATGAGCGTTTCACGCGACTTCATCGACTCATACTCCCCAGAAGCCCCGGAACCCTTGGCCATCGACAAAACCCGCACCCGATCGCGGCCTGTCGGCCCCGTTCCCCAATCGTGAGCGAGTGTGGCAGCACAACGTTAGTTTTCGGTTTCCGCATGCCTGAGGATTTGCTCAAGCCGCCGATACCCTTCGGCAAGACTTGTTGACTCTTCCTTACCTTGGGCCAGGAACGCCTCGAGCGGCTTGTGCAGGCCGATCGCCTCGTCGACCTCGGGACTGGAGCCGGCCCGATAGGCGCCGAGCCGGATCAGCTCCTCCATGTCCGCATAGGTCGCCATGACGGCGCGGGCCTTGGTGATGACCGGCAGGAAGACGGCGTCGGCGGCGCGCGGCATGGTGCGCGACACGGAGCGCAGGATGTTGATCGCCGGATAGCGGCCGCGCTCGGCGATCGCGCGCTCCATCACGATGTGCCCGTCGAGGATCGAGCGCACCGCGTCGGCGATCGGCTCGTTGTGGTCGTCGCCGTCGACCAGCACCGTGAACAGGCCCGTGATCGTACCGGCCTCGGTGCCGGGGCCGGCACGTTCCAGGAGCCGCGGCAGTTCGGTGAAGACGGTCGGCGTGTAGCCCTTGGCGGTGGGCGGCTCGCCGGCCGAAAGCCCGATCTCGCGCTGCGCCATCGCAAAACGCGTGACCGAGTCCATCAGCACCAGCACGTCCTTGCCGTCGTCGCGAAAATATTCCGCGATCGCGAGCGTGAGGTAGGCCGCTTGGCGCCGCATCAGCGCCGGCTCGTCGGAGGTCGAGACCACGACGACGGAACGCGCGAGACCTGCGGCGCCGAGATCGTCCTGCAGGAACTCCTGCACCTCGCGCCCGCGCTCGCCGACGAGCCCGATCACCGAGACGTCGGCTTCGACGTTGCGCGCCAGCATCGAGAGCAGCACCGACTTGCCGACGCCGCTCCCGGAGAAGATGCCCATGCGCTGGCCGCGGCAGCAGGTGATGAAGGTGTTGAGCGCGCGGACGCCGAGATCGAGCGGTGCGCCGACGCGGCGGCGCGCATGCGCCGGCGGGGGCGCCGCGCGGAACGGATAGGGCGCTCCCCCGCCCGGCAGCGGCCCCTTGCCGTCGATCGGCTCGCCCATCGCGTTGACCACCCGACCGAGCCAGCCGGCGGACGGCCGCACCGCGCCCGCAGCCGAGTTCACGATTGCGCGGCAACCGCGCCGTACGCCCTCGAGCGCCGCGAACGGCATCAAAAGCGCGTTCGATCCGGTGAAGCCGACGACCTCGCACGGGATCGGCCGCCCCACGGCCGTCTCGATCAGCACCCTTGCGCCGACCGACATGGCGTGGATCGGGCCCGCGACCTCGACCATGAGCCCGCGGACGCCGACCACGCGACCGTAGATCTCGACCCCGTCGAGTTCCGCGATCTGTTCGGCGAGCGCTTTCATGGAATCCGCACGATCATGAAAAAGCCGGGGCTCGTCTTAACCGACCTTTTACCTGCTTCATTAATCATTGCCTCACCGTCCTTGGGACTTTTGATGCGCTCGCCCAGCCAGGACGGAGGGGCGAGTCGCGAGAGTCGGTTAACGCCGACTCTTAAAGTGGAGCATGAAACCGGCCTGTGGCAGAAAAATCACTTCTCTCCAGCATATTACGGCGATTCGATCGTTTTCGCCCAGTAAATGCTTGGACACGAGAATCAGGTTTTGTTAACCATTGGCCGGTAGCGTGCCCGAATCGGATTGTCCCAAGGCGTTTTGCAGGGCCTTCACGGCCTGCCGACCTGAGCCCAAAGGGCGTAGAAGGGGACTGGCATGCGCGTTTTGCTGATTGAAGACGATGGCGCGACGGCGCAATCGATCGAGTTGATGCTCAAATCCGAGAGTTTCAACGTCTACACAACCGACCTCGGCGAAGAGGGGGTCGATCTCGGCAAGCTCTACGACTACGACATCATCCTGCTCGACCTGAACCTGCCCGACATGTCGGGCTATGAGGTCTTGCGGACGCTGCGCGTGTCCAAGGTCAAGACGCCGATCCTGATCCTCTCCGGGCTCGCCGGCATCGAGGACAAGGTCAAGGGCCTGGGCTTCGGCGCCGACGACTACATGACCAAGCCGTTCCACAAGGACGAGCTGGTCGCGCGCATCCACGCGATCGTGCGCCGTTCCAAGGGGCATGCGCAGTCGGTCATCAACACCGGCGACCTCGTGGTCAACCTCGACACCAAGACGGTGGAGGTCAGCCAGGCGCGTGTGCATCTGACCGGCAAGGAATACCAGATGCTGGAGCTGCTCTCGCTCCGCAAGGGCACGACGTTGACCAAGGAGATGTTCCTCAACCATCTCTATGGCGGCATGGACGAGCCGGAGCTCAAGATCATCGACGTGTTCATCTGCAAGCTGCGCAAGAAGCTCGCCAACGCCTCCTCGGGCAAGAACTACATCGAGACCGTCTGGGGCCGCGGCTATGTGCTGCGCGAGCCGCACGAGGTGGAAGAGAAGATACCGGCCTAGCGAAATCGTCAGGGCGACAACGAAAAACCCCGCCGCGAGGCGGGGTTTTTGTTTTGATAACGGCCTCGATCTGTCGGCGTGACCGAGACCGTCGCGGGAGGCCGCGGTTCCGTGCTGCGCGCGCGTTGGATGCCGGTAACGCTGCGCGATCTTTCTTTTACGTAACACTACTTACCATAACATAATACTACTCACGAATACTGTATAATTTTGAACATCGCGATGAGCGCGGATGTGCGAGGTCTTAAAGCAGGAGCGTCATTTTCTTGGTGCGGCAGAATTCGATCCGTCCATTCGCGCGCAAATAGTGCTGCATCCAAGTCGAAATCCATCCTGCGACGCGGCCAAAGCGTTGCAGGAACGTAGAGAGAGAGCCGTCGTGAGCCGCGCAACCCGATCAAGGAAACCATCATGACATCTCCAATCGTCAAGCGATCGATCGTCGTCTGCGGTCACAAGACCAGCGTCAGTCTCGAAGACGCATTCTGGGTCGCCTTGAAGGAGATCGCGATCGCCGAGAAGATCACCCTGTCGAATCTCGCGAGCAACATCGACACGAAGCGCGAGCAGGGAAACCTGTCCTCCGCGATCCGTCTGTTCGTACTCGGTCACTTCCGCACCCCGGCGAACATCGCTTCGCCGGATCGCGCGCGCGACGGCCTGAACTCAGGCGTCGCGCATCACGCGCAGGAATCCTTCTAGAGCGCTGTCCATGCCGATCAAGCCGACTCTCGCGGCTCCCGCGCGCGAGATGTTCGAGCTCGCGGTGGAAAGCTGTCCCTGCGGCATGCTGATGACCGACGGCGCGGGCAAAATCCTGATCATCAACAGCGAGATCGAACGCATGTTCGGCTATCGGCGCGAGGAGCTGATCGGCCGCCCGGTTGATATGCTCGTGCCCGAAAGGCAGCGGCGCGGCCACGCCGAGCAGCGCCGCGAATTCGCGGCTCGGCCGCAGGCGCGACGACTGGGGGCAAGCCGCGATCTCCTCGCAGTGCGCAAGGACGGGTCGGAGTTTCCGGTCGAAATCGGCCTCAATCCGACCCGCGCCGGAGAGGAATTTTTCGTCCTCAGTGCGATCGTCGATATCGGAGCGCGCAAACAGCGCGAGCGTTTGAAGGAGGAATTCGTATCGACGGTGAGCCATGAACTGCGCACGCCCATGACCTCGATTTCAGGCGCGCTGGGTCTGGTCGTGGCAGGCGCGGCTGGCAAGCTGCCCGACCAGGCCGCGCGTCTGATCGTCATCGCGCACGCGAACTGTCAGAGGCTGGTGCGGCTCGTCAATGACATTCTCGATATGGAGAAACTGGCATCTGGACGGGTGCAATTCAACTTGAAGCGTGTCGACCCCGTGCCGCTGCTGGAGCAGACGATCGACGCCATTCGGGGATTTGCCGACGGTTATGGAGTCCGGGTCCGGCTCGAAGCCTCGTCCGTGCCCGACACCGTCCTCATCGATCCTGACCGGTTCACCCAGGTCATCACCAACCTGCTTTCGAACGCGATCAAATTCTCTCCGCGGGACGGAGAGGTGATGGTCGCGATCGAGAGACGACGCGACGATGTCTGCATCTCGGTGCGGGACCACGGCCAGGGCATTCCGCCCGAATTCAAGCCGCACGTGTTCGAGCAATTCGCGCAGGCCAACGGCACGGACTCGCGGGAGAGAGGTGGCACCGGGCTAGGCCTTAGTATCGTGCAGCAGATCGTCGCGCGATTGGGTGGCCGGGTCGGTTTCGACGATGCGCTCGGCGGCGGAACCGTCTTTCGCGTCGAGCTTCCCGCGTCGGATCACGTCCTCGACCAAGAAAAGAGCGCGAAAATTCCTGCCTGATGCGAGCCGACGGGCGTCACCGCACTCCGGCGAATGCGATCGGTCTTGTCGGCGGCGGCTTGGTGGCGCCGAAGGCCCCCCTCCCAGCCGCGGCGTTCGGCACATACAGCCCGCGTTTCTCGGGGACCAGCTTGAACGCGTCGGTGAGTCCGACCACGGTCTCGGCGGCGCCGAGCACCAGGAAGCCCTCGGGGTCGACGACACGCGCGAGGCGGTTGAGCACGTCGATCTTGAGGTCCTGGTCGAAATAGATCAGCACGTTGCGGCAGAAGACCAGGTCGAACGCGCCGAGGCTTGAGAAATCGGCGAGCAGGTTGAGCGGGCGGTAGGCCACCATCGCGCGGATCTCCGGCGCGATCTGCCAGGTGTCGCCGACCTGCGCGAAGTATTTCACCAGCATCTGGATCGGCAGCCCGCGCTGCACCTCGAACTGGCTGTAGATGCCGGCTTTCGCCTTCTCCAGCACCTCGACCGAGAGGTCGGTGCCGACGATTTCGATGCGCCAGCCGGCGAGCTTGACCTTCATGTCCTTCAACAGCATCGCGAGCGAATAAGGCTCCTGGCCGGTCGAGGCGGCGGCGCACCAGATGCGCAGGCGCCGTTGCGTCGCGCGCGCCGCGATCAACGCCGGCATGATAGTGTCGCGAAAATGCTCGAACGGGATCTTGTCGCGGAAGAAGAACGACTCGTTCGTGGTCATCGCCTCGACCACATCGACGACCATGCGCTCGTCCGCGCGGCGCAGCTTGCCGACGAGCTCGGCCACACCCGTAAGACCCGCCCGGCGCGCGACCGGCGCGAGCCTACTCTCGACCAGGTACTGCTTGTCGGCGGACAGCACGAGGCCGGAACGCTCCTTCAGGAGCCGCCGCAGATAGTCGTAGTCGTGCGGGGTCACGGCCGCTCTCCCGCGAACAGGAGGCCGAGCTTCGGCGCGATCTCGTCGATCGGCAGCACCGCCGAACAGACGCCCGCATGCGCGGCGCTTCCCGGCATGCCCCATACGACGCTGGTCGCTTCGTCCTGCGCGATCACGCTGCCGCCCGCGGCCGCGACCGCCTGCGCGCCGCGTGTGCCGTCCGAGCCCATGCCGGTCAGCACGACGGCGAGGCACGCACTGCCGTAGACCTGCGTCGCGGAGGAGAACAGCGGATCGACCGCGGGCTTGCAGAAGTTGATCTGCGGCCCATCGTCGAGCGCGATCGCCGGCTGGCCGCCGCGGCGCGCGACGCGCATGTGTCGTCCGCCGGGCGCGATGTAGATCGTCCCCGCGGTGATCGCCTCGTCGTCGAGCGCTTCATGCGTCGGCCGCCCGCTCGCGCGCGCGAGATGCTCGGCCAGGATCGTCGTGAAGGTCGGCGGCATGTGCTGCGTGATCAGCACCGGAACGCGATCGAGCGTGGCGCCGAGCTGCTTGATCAGGCCGGTCAAGGCCTGCGGGCCTCCGGTCGAGGCTCCGATCAGCAGCACGCGCGGAATTATCGCGGAGAACGGCCGCAGCTTGATGTCGAGGCCGCGCGCCTCGGCGTGCGCGACGCGTGGCCGCAGGTTCGCGTCCGTGCCGGGCGCGCCGGCCGCGCGCATGCGGGCGGGAGCGCGTTTGCGGCGCGCGCCGAGCTGGCGGATCTTCTCGATCAGCTCGGTGCGGAACGCCAGCGAGGTCGTGACCTCGCGATTGGTCGCGGGCTTCGAGACATAGTCGGCGGCGCCCATCGCGAGCGCCTTGAGGCTCACCTCCGCGTTGCGGCGGGTGAGCGTCGAGGCCATGATGACCACGAGATCGCGCTTCTTTTCGAGCAGCAGCGGCAGCGCCGAAAGCCCGTCGAGGTCGGGCATGTCGATGTCGAGCACGACCACGTCGGGATCGGCGCGCTCGAAGTCCCTGACGGCGTCACGCCCGGTGCGCGCGGAGGCGACCAGTGCGAGGGCGGGGTCCGCCTCGACCCAGCGCGAGATCAACCCGCGCACCACGACCGCGTCATCGACCACCATGACGCGGATCGGATCGTGCGCGCTGGCGGGCACGGCAGGCGCAACGGTGACAGCGACACTCATGAACGCGAGTACTCTGGTTACGCCTGAACGCTACGAAACGAACGACTGACCGCGGATCCCACCTTCCGCTCGTCCTCGCGAAAGCGGGGACCCAGGCCTTCGCGGAGAAGACTGGATTCCCGCTTTCGCGGTAATGAGCGGGCCTGACCTAGATCAGGCCGACTTCCTGGAACTTGGCCTCGACGATCTCCTTGTCGAACGGCTTCATGATGTACTCATTGGCGCCGGCGCTGAGCGCGCGCGCGATATGCGCGACGTCGTTCTCGGTGGTGCAGAACACGACCTTCGGCTGGTCGCCGCCGGGCAGCCGGCGCAACGCCTTGAGGAAGTCGTAGCCGTCCATCACGGGCATGTTCCAATCCAGCAGCACGGCGTCCGGCATGCTGCGGCGGCATTGCTCGATCGCCACCTGGCCGTCCTCGGCCTCGGTGATCTTGAAGGCGAGCCCTTCAAGGATGCGTCGCGCCACCTTGCGGATGACGCTGGAGTCGTCGACGACCAGACAGGTTTTCATCGCACTACCTCGTTCCTACCTCCGGCGCTTCGACGCGTCCGGCTGCTTGCCAGTTTCAACTCCTCGGCGCGCCTCATGCCGCCATGGCGGCGTTCGCCATGTCGAGCACGCGGTCGACATCGAGGATCACCATCAATTGCCCTTCGAGGCGGTGCACGCCGCCCGAGACGCCCGCCCAACGGGCGTCGAGATTGACCGGGTTCGGCTCGCGCGACGCGTCGGCAAGCTTCATCACTTCGCCGACGCCGTCGATCAAAAGCCCGTAGGATTCACCGTTGCACTCGATGCCGACGGCCATCGCGGGCCGCGCATCGGTGCGCGGCGGCAGGCCGAGCCGGCGCCGCATGTCGATCGCCGTCACGATGCGGCC
>Ga0265320_10003534_pt1 | contig 10465 bp, 5 predicted proteins | sample 4827metaG_FD_202087 | JGI IMG/M metagenome (GOLD analysis project Ga0265320, IMG submission 202087) | Rhizosphere microbial communities from Carex aquatilis grown in University of Washington, Seatle, WA, United States - 4-8-27 metaG | ecosystem: Host-associated > Plants > Roots > Rhizosphere >...
TCTGTGCCTTGAGCCCGAAGGAGTCGGCGATGCCCGGCGTCAGGTCCTGGACCCCGATGCCGATGAAGCCGCGCACGACCTTGCCCTTGGAGACGAGCGTCTCGGCGACATTGCTGACGAGGTCCGAGGGCACCGCGAGGCCGACGCCCTGGAAGCCGCCGCTGTGGCTGAGGATAGCGGTGTTCATGCCGACCAGGCGCCCCTCGACGTCCACGAGCGCGCCGCCGGAGTTGCCGGGATTGATCGCCGCGTCCGTCTGGATGAAGTCCTCGTACTTGAGCCCGATGCCGGCTCGCCGGCTCGTGGCGCTCACGATCCCCGTCGTGACCGTCTCGCCGATGCCGAAGGGGTTGCCGATCGCGAGCACCCGGTCGCCCACCTCGACGTCGCGGCTGCGCGCGAACGTGATGGCCGGGAGGTCCTTCGCGGACACCTTGATCACGGCGACGTCGGTCTGCGGGTCGCGCCCGACGACGCGGGCGGAGAGCTCGCGGCCGTCGGAGAGCGTGACCGTGACGACCTTGGCCCCGTCGACGACGTGGTTGTTCGTCACGATGTAGCCGTCGGAGCTGATGATGACGCCCGAGCCGAGGCCGCTCTCGGGGGCCTCTGGCACGGCCCTCATGTGGCCGCCGAAGAACCTGCGGAACTCGGGGTTGTCGAACCCTGGGGGCAGGCCCTCCGCGCCCCCGGACTCCATCGAGGCGTGGCGCACGTTCATCTGCACGGTCACCTTGACGATGCTCGGCGCGACGCGCTTCACGACACCGGAGAAGCTCGCGGCCTCGATCGTGCCGCGGTTGACGGCCGCGTCGTCCTGCTTGAGGGACAGGCCGCCCTTGACCGGGGCGGCGTCGATCGCGGCGACAAGCCCCGCGGTGGCTATGAGGAAGGCGCCGGCCAGCGTGGCGCGCCGAAGGAGGGAATTTCGGGAATCTTTATTCATAAGGTGCGCACAGTGTCGCATGCGTCCCTTTCCCGGGCCTTTCCGGGGGATTACAGAATTGTAATGTGAAGCGCCCGGACTAACTCGACGGCGCGTTCAACAGATTCTTCTCCAAGAATCCCTCAATCTGCTGGAGATAGTTGGTTCGATAGTCGAACGGCCAAACGTCATTTGAGGGGATGAGGTTCTTGAAGAGGACGTAAGGCTTCTTGGAATGACGCAGAGCGCTCTCAAGGCGGTTCCAGCTCTCGTCGTGGTCGGGATCATCATATACGTTCAGTATGGGCACCCGCAGCAGATCCATGGCCGACAGGGGGGAACGTCTGGAAAGGGCCTTTGTGTCGTCGCCGAGATAGATATCCATTTTCTTCAGGGTAAGCCAGTCGCTGCCGTCCCTGTAACCCCTGCCAAGTCGCTCCAAATCCGCCTCGCCGCCTTGGTTGATCACACAGCAGTACAACTCGGGGGAGCTCGTTGCGGCTATGAGCGCAAGAGTGCCCCCAAACCCATAGCCATCGATGCAAATTCGCCCCTTGGTCGCATAGCCCGATTTGATGCTCCACAGAGCGGCGTCCTCTATGTCATCGGGTATCTTTCCAGCAATCTCATGGCGACCAGCGTCCTCGTAGGACTGTCCATATCCCGAAGACCCCCTGTAATCCACGCAAAGAGAGGCGTACCCCCGACTCGCAAGGAACTGGGTCAGCACGTTATATTCGACTGACCAGCGGGTTTTAAAGATCTCGGATTGGGGAAACAGAACCAGCGGATAGGGACCTTTCGCACCGCCCGAAGGCACGGTAACGACGGCGTGGATTGTGAAGCCGTCCCTAGCCACAATGTCCGCTCTCGTCACTTTTCCGAGCTTGGCCGAATCCACCTGGGGATGCCTGCCTCCAAGGCGCACCAGCGCCTTGTTCTTCATATCGAGTGAATAATAAGTCCCGGGTTCGGAGCCCTTCATCGAATGGACTATCAGGACGCTCATATCCCTCGACCAACTTGTAATCCTGTTCTTGTGCCCAGGCAGCGATGCGTCGACGACCGCTTGATTTCGGCGCATTGTTTCGTCGAGCCAGTATTCGAAAACGTCATTCCCGCCGTCGACACTAAGGCCAACGATCTTCCCGCGGTCCCTCGAGAACAGGGCGGATCGAATTTCAGCGCCCTTGAATGTGACCAGCGGGGAGCTCAGCTTGAAAGTCGTGGTGTCGAATCCGCGAAGCACGCACCAGTCACCATCATCGTGAGTGAGGAAGTACGCGGTATTGGCGTCGCCCGCGAAGCCCTGGATATGCACAAATGGTTCGGTCCAAGTCCATTTGTAGGCCGTCACGAATTCATCGTGGTCAGTCCTTCGATGCTGGAGCTCGATGCCGCTGGCCCATTGGATGCAGCGAAGGCGCAGGGCGCCCGTGGCATCGGCAATGTAGGGGCCCACAAACTGCAGGCGGTCGGATGGCTGCGTATCCACCACCTCGCCGGTATCGACGTCCATAATCCCGATCCGCCTCGTTCGGACCAGTATGTGCTTGGGATCGCCAGGCAGCCAATCGAAGACGGACGCGATTTTCCTGCGATCGCCATAGCCCGGGAACGAGTTGAGGGAATTTTTCCCTACGGTGACGCTTTTTAGGAGACGTTCGGAGCCGAGGTCCTCGACGAAAAGGATTCGGCTGTCGTCCTTCCAGCAGAATGCGTCCGTACGACTGTCCACCCGGCATAGAACCTCGCCTCTTCCCGTATCAAGATGGAAAACTGCGATGGCAAGATCCCGGCCGGTCGAAGTAAGATAAGCCAACTTTGTGCCGTCCGGAGAAAGCGAGGGGTCGCCGACCGTGTCATTGTCGCAGAAGCTCTCGATAGAAGTCGGGGCTTCAGCCGAGTGGAGCACCCCCGATGCAAACAACGCGAGCGCGATGGCGCCGGACCGCACGAAGGACGGCAGTGTTGTTGGGTCCCGGAAACGGGATTGAACGTTGGAAACCAAGCGGTCCCCCGATCATGATGCGCTGTCCTGCAAGATCGAGGCCATACTCGTTAATCGCGGGGTGACCCGCTCCCGCCTTTCGCCCTGGCCCACCACCACGAGGGTCCATGGCCATTTTCAACACACGGATTCTAAAGGACACAATTTGCCCACCGTTTCAGGGCTGAGGAGATCCGCGCTCGCAAGGCCCTTCCAAGCGGATGGGTTCCGTTTCGTCGGATTGTAAATTCTTAATCCAAAAAGACAAAACGCACCAAGCCTTCGCTCGCACCTACCGGCATGAGAACAAAAAATGAGAGCTTTTTCTCAGAATTCGAGAAGACCAAGGCCAGCTATTCCGGTACATTCTGTCACATTGAGAACTAATGGGCGGCCGGGTTGGCCGCGCATCTCTTTTGATGACGCTCGATTTCCCTAAAAACATAAGATTCGGGTGCCTTCTCCTGGCGGTCGCACTGGCGTCGGGATGCAGCAAGTCGCCGGATTCCCCGGCCACTGCGGCCGCGGCGGGCCCGTCGGCGGCAAAGCCGCTCCTGAAGGTGGGCTTCCAGCTCGACTGGTATGCGGCGCCGGAGCACGGCGGCGAATACCAGGCGCTCGTGAAGAACTACTACAGGGACGCGGGCCTCGACGTGACGATCATCGCCGGCGGGCCCAGCTCCTACGGCATCCAGAAGGTCGCCACCGGCCGGGTGGAGCTCTCCATGGCCTCGTGCGACGACGTCGTGCTGGCCGTAAAGAGGGGCGCCCCCCTCCTCATCGTGGGCGCGCACCTGGAGCACAACCCGCAGGCGATCATGGTCCACGACGAAAGCAAGGTGAGGACCTTCAAGGACCTGGACGGAAAGACGATCATGGCCATCGCGGGCTCCACGTGGATCGACTACCTGCAGAACCACTACGGCATCGCGTTCAACGTCGTGCCCGCGGACTACGGCCTGGCCCGCTTCATGGCGGACAAGGAGTACATCCAGCAGTGCTTCATCACGAACGAGCCCTACTTCGCCGAGCTGAACGGCCAGAAGACGCGCGCGCTCCTGATCGCGAACTCCGGGTACGACCCCTACAGGGTGATCTTCACGAGCCTCTCGTTCGCGCGCGAGCATCCCGACGCGGTCCGGGCGTTCGTCGCCGCCTCGACGCGGGGCTGGGTCGAGTTCATCCACGGCGACGCCTCGGCGGCTCGCGCCAGGATCCAGGCCGACGACCCCTCCCAGAGCCAGCCGCTCATGGACTATTCCATCGCCGCGATGAAGCGATACCAGCTGGTCGAGGGCGACCCGGCCAAGGGCGAGCGCGCGGGGCTGATCACGCGCGAGCGGATGACGGCCCTCATGAAGGCCCTCGTTGACCTGAAGATCGTGGACGCCCCGCCCCCGATGGAGCAGTTCGTCAGCTTCGACTTCCTCCCGTCCGAGCCCAAGGCGGGCTAGTCGCGATCCCTTTCCCATACCAACGGAACCCTAAGAAAAAGAATACAACGGGCCGCAGCGGCCCCCAAACCGCAGACACGTACTCTACATGAAACTGAACATCGCCAAGCTGATTAGGACTACATCCGCGGCGGGTTGCGTACTCGGAGGCCTCGCACTCGGGCTCCGCGCGCAATCCACGACGACCACGACAACGACCACCACGACGACCGCCGCCCCCCTCGCCCCGGACCAGGTGACGACGCTCGAGAAATACACCGTCACCGACGTCCCGATCGAGGAGCAGGTCCTGCCGACCGTGCGCCCCGTGGGCGACGTCATGGGCGACGACCGCAACATCCTCGACGTCCCGCGCTCCGTCTCGGAGGTGAACGCCGCGATGAAGAACGACCGCATGGTGAAGAACGCGATGGACTTCGGCCAGTTCGCGCCCGGCGTCTACTCGGCGGCGCAGTACGGCATCCCGTCCGTCCCCTACATCCGCGGCGACCTGTCGCAGCTCTACATGGGCGGCCAGCAGGTGCCCTTCTCGCGCAACTCGACCCCGCCGAGCTTCAACGGCGTGGACGGGTTTGACATCGTGAAGGGCCCGGGATCCGCCGTCTACGGCCCCCAGGTCGAGGGCTCGGGCGGGTACGTCGACTTCATCATGAAGCAGCCGTACTTCGACCGGGACCACACGGACGTCGACCTGACGTTCGGCTCCTGGGCCAGCGGCCACTCCTACTCGAACCCCGAGTTCACGATCGACACCGGCGGGCCCATCTCGGACAAGCTCGCCTACCGCGTCAGCTACCTGAGCCGCTACGGCGAGGGGTACTACCTCAACGACCACGACCAGACGCAGGACGTCTACTTCGCCCTCACGTGGCTGCCGACCACCAAGCTCAAGGTCGACAGCTGGGTCCAGGTCTATGAGGACAGGACGAACGAGATCGCCGGCGTCAGCCGCGTGACCGAGGACTTCATCAAGAACGGCAACTACATCGCTGGGCCGGCGTCGCCGACGACCACCGGCGGCACGGCCTACTTCGGCTACGACATCATCACCTTCCCGAACCCGCCGCCGTTCACGTTCGGCAGCGCGGCGGACGGCTCCTACTCGATCGTCAACCCGGCCACGGCCCACACGATCCATCTCTCGCCGGATGTCGCCCTCATCGCCCCGGGCGACGTGGCGCGGGCGTTCGTCGCCCAGGGCCAGATGAAGGCCACGCTGTCCCTCACCCCTGACTCCTCCCTGGTCAACCGGCTCTTCCTGAGCACGGGCCACTCGAACAAGTCCGAGGAGGTCGGCTACAGCGAGTACGTCCCGAAGGACGTCTCGATCCAGGACCGCGCCGAGTACCGCGACAGGTTCGACGTCATGACGCACGAGAACAGCGTCATCACGGGCATCGACTTCAAGTACTCGGCCCTCACGGCCTACCAGGACTACCAGACGGAGCCGGTCGGCTTCTACGACCTCTCGCAGCCGCTCTCGCAGATCGCCTACCCGGGCTACGCCCTCGAGGGCAACACCTGGGGCGGCGGCCTGCGCGTCCCCGGCACCAACGGGTACAGCGCCGCCCCCGGCGACGTCGCCAACGTGCTCGAGACCACCTACGACACGGCGGCGTTCCTCCAGGACGACATCAAGCTGACGAAGAAGATCACGCTGACGGCGGGCTACCGCATCGACTACATCTCGGTCGACGGCAAGAACCCGGCGTTCGAGCAGTACGGCTACTACAACAGCTTCTTCACCTACATCCCGCTGGCGACCCCGGTCTACATCCCCGCGGGCGGCTCCTCGCCCAACTACACGGGCTACAACAACAGCCGGAGCATCTACGACCAGTCGTTCTTCTTCAGCCTGACCTACAAGCCCACCGACACCTCGACGTTCTACCTGACGTACAACCATGTCGACGGCCTCCTCGGCTCGTCGAACTTCGGCGGCGTCGACGCGGTGTACCTGGACCAGGTGCTGAGCACGAAGAGCACCCTCTACGAGGGCGGCTACAAGCAGAGCTTCCTTCAGAACAAGCTCTACTTTGCCGGCGACGTGTTCCAGCAGCTCAAGTACGGCACCCAGATCACGGGCGGCAAGTACCCGATCAAGGACAACGGCCTCGAGCTCGAGGCGGTGTACCAGCCCAGCAAGGCCTGGAACCTGAACGCGAACTTCACCTACCAGGAGGCCACCGCGTACGGCGTCTTCTACCAGGCGGCCGGCAACTACCTCGACACGTTCTCCACGGCGACCCCGGTCGACGGGACGTTCGGCACGAGCGTCGGCTCGCCGAACTTCACGCTGTACTTCCCGCCCGGCGGCCGCATGCGCGCCCCCGGCATCCCGCAGATCCAGGCCAACGCCTTCGCCGAGTACTCCGATCCCAGCGGCTGGGGCATCGGCATGGGCCCGCAGTTCGTCGGCAAGCAGTACGCCAACGACCAGGACACGCTCTACATCCCCCCGGAGGTCGAGCTCGACGGCTTCGTCTTCTACGGCCGCGGCAACTGGGACGTCCGCGTCAACGTGAAGAACATGCTCAACTCGCGGCTCCTGGACCCGATCGACGTCAGCTACGCGGGCAACAGCCTGATCTCGGTCCGCCCGCCGATATCGGCCTCCATCACGCTGCGCCTCCACTACTGATCCGCGCGCCCGTCGGGCCTGGCCTGGCGTCCGCGCCGGGCCAGGCCCGGGGCTTCGCCGGGCCGCCTCGTCCCTTGCGCGGCGGCCCGTGTGGCCACAGGGTGTGCGTGCGCAACCCCTTGCGGGGGCGCCGTACGCCGCACGTCCCCCTCCCCGACTCCCAGCCACCTCCACCATGCACCTCTTCCGCCGGGCCCGAATCCCCCTGGCCTGCCTCCCGCCGCAGCTCGGCACGGCGGCGGCGGACGCCCCGGGGGTGGAGCCCTGGCGCGAGTGCGACGTCCTCGTGGACGGGGCGAGGATCGCCGCCGTGACCGACTCCGCGGACCCCGCGGGCGCGGCCCACGCGGGCCCCTCGACGGACCTCGGGGGCCTGCTGGTCTTCCCGGGCCTCCTCGAGGTCCACACGCACCTCGACAAGTGCCACACCTGGGACCGGGCGCCGGGCGTTCACAGCGACTTCTGGGAATCGCTCGGCATCCTGGCGGCGGACAGCGTCCACTGGAACGAGGACGACGTCTACCGCCGCGCGGAGTTCGCGCTGCGCAGCGCGTGGGCCCACGGCACGGTCGCCCTGCGCTCCCACATCGACACGAGCGGCACGGTGGGGTCCGGCTCGCACCTCGCCATGGACCGGCTCCGCGCCGAGTGGAGGGGCCGCATGGAGATACAGACCGTGAGCCTCTTCCGCTTCTCGGAGTTTTTCGGCGGTGAGGCCGACCGGATCCTCGAGCTCAGCTCCCGGCACAGGGCCACCGCGATGGGCGGCTTCCCGCAGCCCAACCCCGACCTGCCGAGGCAGCTCGACAACGTGATGGCCGCGGCCCGGGAGCTCGGGATCGGCCTGGACCTGCATGTCGACGAGAGCGATCTCGCCCATGCCGAGTGCCTGCGCGCCACGGCCGAGGCCGTCCTGCGCAACCAGTTCCCCCACCCGGTCGCCTGCGGGCACAACTGCTCGCTCTCGGTCCAGGCGCCCGAGCGGGCGAGGGAGACGATCGCCCTCGTGAAGGAGGCCGGCATCGGGATCATAAGCCTGCCGCTCACGAACCTCCACCTGCAGGGGCGCGCGCGGGGCCCGCGCCCCCCGGGCGCGGCCTTCGGCCCGCCGCTCACGCCCCAGTGGCGCGGGCTGACGCTCCTGCACGAGTTCATCGACGCCGGGGTGACCGTCGCCTGCGGGGGCGACAACGTGCGCGACGCCTTCATCGGCTGGGGCGACTTCGACCCGGTGGAGGTCTACATAGAGAGCGTGAGGGTCGCCCACCTGGACACCCGGCTCGCCTTCTCGCCGACGGTCGTGACCACGGGGCCGGCCGCGATCATGGGGCTGCCGGGCTACGGCAGGATCGCCCCCGGCTCGCCCGCCGACATGGTCGTCTTCTCCGCGCGCAAGCTCTACTCGCTCCTCGCAAGGCCCTCGACCCCGAGGCGCCTCATCCACGGCGAGGCGTTCCGCGAGGCGTCCCTTCCCGACTTCGACGAGCAGGCGCACTGGCCCAAGGCCTAGCGCCCGCCCGTCCCGCCCCAGGACCACGGATGAGCCCCGAAGCGCACACGGCAGCCCCCGCGGCGGTGAACCTGCGCTACCTCGTGCCGATCTGCCTCGCGGCGACGTTCGGGGGCCTGCTCTTCGGCTACGACACGGGCGTCATCTCCGGCGCCATCGAGCCGCTGACGGCGCGGTTCGCCCTGGGTGACTTCATGAAGGGATGGGCCTCGGGCTGCGTGCTGATCGGCTGCGCGGCCGGCGTCCTCCTTGTCGGGCCCCTCTCCGACCGGCTCGGCCGCAAGCCGGCCCTCCTGCTCTCGGCGGCCATGTTCTTCGTCTCCGCCATCGGCACGGCGCTCCCGAGGGACATCGCGGTCTTCATCGCCTTCCGCATCCTGGGCGGGGTCGGCATCGGGATCGCCTCCATCTCGACCCCGATGTACATCGCCGAGGTCACCCCGGCGCACATCCGCGGCCGGATGGTCGCGGTCAACCAGATCGCCATCGTGGTCGGCCTCGCGGCGACCTCGCTCGTCAACTTCTACATCGCCCGGGGCGGCGACCAGGCGTGGCTCATCAGCACGGGCTGGCGCTGGATGTTCGCCACCGGCATCGCCCCCTCCGTGGTCTTCGCCCTCCTGCTCCTTCCGATCCCCGAGAGCCCCCGCTGGATGATCGAGATGGGGCGGGACGCCGAGGCGAGGGCCGTCCTCGCCAAGGTGGGCGGCGCCGCCTTCGCCGACTCGGAATACGCGAGCGTCAAGGCCGCCGTCTCCCACGATCAGGGGGGCTGGTCGCAGCTCCTCTCCCCGAGGCTGCGCAAGCCGCTCGCCATCGGGATCACGCTCGCCGTGCTCCAGCAGGTGACGGGGATCAACGTCTTCATGTATTTCGGGGCGACCATCTTCAGGAACATGAGCGCCTCCACGGGCGTGGACGCGGGCCTTCTGCAGCAGGCCATCATCAACGGGGCGTGCGTCCTCTTCACGCTGGTCGCCATCGCCTCCGTCGACCGCTGGGGCCGCAAGCCCCTCATGCTGCTCGGCGCCGTGGGCATGGGCGCGAGCCTCCTCGCCATGGGCGCCATGGCCCAGTTCATGACCGACAGGAGCGCGTCCTCCGGCTGGATGCTGCTCTCCATCGTCCTCTACATCGCCGCCTTCGGCCTCTCGGTGGGGCCGGTGGTCTGGGTCATCCTCTCCGAGATCTTCCCGACGGCGGTCCGGGGCCGGGCGCTGGGGCTCGCCGCCTTCTTCCTGTGGGCCGCGGACTACGGCGTGACCCAGACCTTCCCGATCATGGACGCCAAGGGCTCCTGGTTCGTGCGCGAGATGAACCATGCGTTCCCCTTCTACGCCTACGCGGCGTTCTGCGCGGTCCTCGGGATTGTGGTGTGGCGCCTTGTCCCCGAGACAAAGGGGCGCACGCTTGAGGAGATAGAGGAGGAATGGAGCCACTAGAACGACCCGCGGAAACGCCCCGAGCCCAACCTGGGAGACACCTATGACATCGCACCCCTTCACACGCCCGCCCGCGCCCCGCGCGGTGGCACTCCTGGCCCTCGCCCTTGCCCTCGCCGGCGCGGCGCACGCGGACCCGGCCAGGTACGCCGTCGAGCCGCAGTTCCAGCTCCTCCGATTCGGCGAGGTCATGCCGACGGGCTGGATCCGCGAGCAGTTCATCCGGGACCTGAAGGTCGGCTTCGCCGGCCACATGCCCGAGGTCGCCCCCATGACCTGCGGGGCGCTGATATTCGGGGTCAACCGGAACACCCCCGACCACATCCAGAACGCCGGGGGCGGCAGCTGGGGCGGCGCCGAGGGCGCGTGGTGGAAAGGCGAGACCGAGGGCAACTGGCGGACCGGCAGCACCATGATGGAGCTCCTGACGGGCCTGCCCGCGGAGCGGGCCCAGGCCGACGCGAAGGTCGACTACCTCCTCAAGGCGCAGGACGCCGACGGCT
>Ga0265320_10003535_pt1 | contig 10465 bp, 7 predicted proteins | sample 4827metaG_FD_202087 | JGI IMG/M metagenome (GOLD analysis project Ga0265320, IMG submission 202087) | Rhizosphere microbial communities from Carex aquatilis grown in University of Washington, Seatle, WA, United States - 4-8-27 metaG | ecosystem: Host-associated > Plants > Roots > Rhizosphere >...
GGCGGGAGGTCCTGCGCACCATGGCGCCCCACGGCCTGTTCGCGCACTGCGCCATGCTCCAGGCGATCGCAGACGCCCGCCTGGCCGAGGGGGACATCTCCGAGGCGGGCACCGGGCTCTACGCCGCATCCGGCGGCTCGCCCATGCTGACCGCCTACCACCACGACCGGATGATGAAGCTGGGCGTCGCCCGCTGCTCGCCGCTCGGCATCGTGGCCTCGATCGTCGGCACCCTCAATTTCAACCTGGTCGCCGCCTTCAAGATCCTCGGGGCCTCCTGCGGCTTCTCCTCGGCCTGCGCCTCCTCCGCCCACGCGATCGGATACGCCTACGACGACATTGCGCTCGGCCGCCAGCGGCGGATGTTCGTCGTCGGCGCGGAGGACGGCAATATCGACGCCATCCTGCCCTTCGCGGGGATGCGCACGCTCTCCCTCCAGACGGATCCCGACCTGGCTTCCCGGCCCTTTGACGCGGCCCGCGACGGCTTCGTCGGCACGGGCGGGGCGACCGTCCTCGTCCTCGAGGGGGAGGAGGAGGTCGCGCGGCGCGGCGTGGCGCCCTATGCCGAGATCCTCGGCTGGGGCCAGGCCTCGGACGGCCACAACGTGGCGATCTCCCACCCGGACGGCCACGGGTCGGCCGCGGCGATGAGCCGGGCGCTGGCCTCGAGCCGGGTCCAGGCCGGGGAGGTCGACTACGTCAGCGCGCACGCGACCTCGACCCTCATCGGCGACGTGTCCGAGGCGCGCGCCCTGCGCCGCGTCTTCCAGGACGCGGGGCTGCGCCCCGCCATCAGCTCGACCAAGGCCCTCACCGGCCACGGCCTCTCGCTGGCCGGCGCGATGGAGACCGGCTTCTGCGCCCAGGTGCTGCGCGACGGGTTCACGCCCGGCTCCGCCCATATCACCCGGCTCGATCCCGAGTGCGAGGGGCTGAACATCATCCGCTCGACGCTGCCGACGGCCCCGGGCGTCATCCTGAAGAACAGCAGCGGCTTTGGCGGGGCCAACGTGGCCCTCCTCCTGAGGCGCCCCTGATGCCCCGGCGCCTTTCCGACCTCCATCGCACCGCGTTCGTGACCGGGGCCAGCTCCGGGCTCGGCCGCGCCTTCGCGGAGATGCTGCTCGCCGAGGGGGTGCGCGTCTGGGGCACCTCGCGCGATCCCGCGCGGCTGGCCGGCCTGGGACCGTTGAACTTCACCCCCGTCGCCCTCGACCTCGCGGCGCCGCTCGCGGCGGTGGCGGCCTGGGACCGCGCCCGGGCCGAGGCCGGCGGCGCCTTCGATCTCGTGATCCTCAACGCCGGCTACGGCGTCTTTGGCGAGTTCGCGGCCACGGACTGGGCGGTCTGGGAGGCGCAGGTCAACGCCCTGCTGGGCGCGAACCTCCGGCTGGCGCACGCCGCGTACCACGCCCTGCGCGCGCAGGGCCGCGGCTGCCTGGTGAACATCTCCTCCCTCGCCGCGGAATTCCCGCTGCCGTACCTGAGCGTCTACAACGTCGCCAAGGCGGGGCTCTCGGCCCTCAGCGAAAGTTTGCTCTTTGAATCCCGCGGCACGGACGTCAGGATCGTGGACTTCCGGCCGGGTGACTACCGGACCGGCTTCAACCAGGCCATGAACCCGAATCCCTCCGCGGCGACTGCCCGCACCTGGGCCGTCCTTGACGCCATGCTCCGTTCCGCGCCGCCCGCGGCGCGGGCGGCGGCCGACCTGCGGTGCGCCCTCCTCGGCGGCCGGCGCGGGGTCGTCCGCTCGGGCTCGTTCTTCCAGGCCGTCCTCGCGCCGCTGGCGGCGCGCCTCTTCCCGGCCCGCGCCATGCGCGCGGTCTCGGCCCGGTATTTCGGCTAGCGCCGCACCCCCCGCGTGTCGAAGGTCCGCATCCTCGTCCTCACCTCGTCCACCGGCGGCGGCCATGACGCCCGGGCGGAGGCGTTCGCGGAGTGGTGCTTCCGGCTCTACCGCCACGACGTCGACGTGCGGATCGAACAGATGCTCGAGAAGTCCTCCGGCTTCTTCCGGGCGAACGTCAACTTCTACAACCGCATCCAGAAGGCCGCTCCCTGGCTCCACAAGATCTACTACGCCATCGTGGAGATGCTCAGCCTGCTCAACACCAACGACGTCACCTTCGGGAAGGGCTACTACCTCGAGGTCCTGCGCGACTACAAGCCGCACCTGATCTTCAGCGTGCACGACTGCCTGAACCGGGGCTATTTCCAGCTCGCCCGCAAGACCCTGGGCCCGGACGAGGTGCGGTGCGCGACCTACTGCGGGGAATTCTCCGGAGGGTGGGGGTACTCGCGCAACTGGATCGAGCCGAGCGTCGACCTCTACGTGTCGCGCACGCCCACCGCGGGCGATTACGCCGTGAAAAAGGGCATTCCCCGGGAGAAATCCCTGGTCCGCGGCTACCTCATGCTCCCGCGGGCGCACCTCGACGTCATCAAGGACCGCAGCGCCTACCGCGAGAAGCGGCTCGGGCTGCGGCCGGACCTCTTCACCGTCTTCCTGGCAACCGGCGGCAACGGGGCCAACAACCATTTCCAGCTGCTGCCCGCGATCGCCGCGCACCCGGACAAGTACCAGGCCATCGTCATCTGCGGGCGCAACAAGGAGACCTACAACGAGCTGGTCCACTGGCGCGCCAACCATCCCGAGTTCAACTGCTACATCGAGGGCTATTCCGACACGGTGCACCTGCTGATGCAGGCGAGCGACGTCATCGTCACCCGCGGCGGGACGACCACCTGCGCCAAGGCGCTGCACTTCAAGTGCCCGATCATCTTCAACGCCTTCGGCGGCATCATGCCGCAGGAGGAGCTGACCTGGAAATTCTTCCGCAACGGGGGCGCCTCGCAGAAGATCGAGGAGGCCGCCGACTTCGCCGCGATCATCGACACCTGGCTGCGCGATCCCGGCTCCTACCAGCGCCTGCGCGAGGCTTTCCTCCGCCTGCGTTACGAGGAGGACCCGACGATCCTGATCGACGAGCTGGTGGCGCTGGCCAACGAGGCCGCCCATGCCGACCTGCGCCGCCGGTCCTTCCCGTCGGTCAACGGTAACCTCCCCTAGCCGGAATGGGGGGAAAGCCCCAGGGGTGGCGGGGGAGCAAAGACCCGCGAGGCCGGTCTATCCCGGGATGAACCGCACCCAATCCCTATCCGCGCTGGGCCTCGGCCTCGCCCTGACCGCCCTGCCGTCCGTCCGCGCCCAGAATTCGATGGGCGACAGCCCGCCTCCCGCCCCCACGACCGCCACCTCCTCGTCCATGCCCTCCGACACGGCGGCACCCGCCTCCGCGGACGAGCTGGACACGAACGGAAAGATCCACCACGGCGACAAGAGCTTCGTCCTGGCCGTGGCCGAGGGCAGCAACCAGGAGGTCGCGCTCTCGCAGCTCGCCGCCGCGAACGCCTCCCGGCAGGACGTGAAGGACTTTGCCCAGATGATGATCCGCGACCACGGCCTGCTCAACGCGCAGCTCGCCGACCTCGCCGCCAGCAAGGGCGTCGATATCGCCGACGCGGCGGCCAAGGGCGGAAAGAAGGGCGTCAAGGGCCTCGGGAAGAAGCAGGGCGCCGATTTCGACGAGGCCTACCTGAAGGACATGGTCAAGGGCCACGATGCGACCCTCGAGGCGTTCAAGAAGGAAATCGCCAAGGGCAAGGACGCGGACGTCCAGGCCTTCGCCAGCAAGAATCTCCCGACGATCCAGCAGCATGACGACCACGCCCACAGCCTGGCCGACGTGACGAAGTGAGGCGCCGGCCTGGCGGCAAAAGCGCCGATTTCACGCCACCCGTGGGCGGCCCGCCTGTCTGACGGGAGGGGAGCGCCCCTCCTTTTTTCCATGCCGTCGCCATCCATGCAGCTGAAGACCAAGCCCGCCCCGGCGGCCGAGCCGCCGGCCCGGAAACTCGGGGTCCTCCTCGTCGACGACCACCCGATCACGCGCCAGGGCCTGGCGGCCCTGGTCGAGTCGGACCCGGAACTGACCGTCTGCGGGGAGGCCGACAACGGCCCGCGCGCGCTCGAGCTCGTGACCAAGCTCGCGCCCGACCTGGCCGTGATCGACGTCTCCCTCCGCTCGGGCAACGGGCTCGAGCTGATGAAGAACCTCCGGATCCTGGCCCCCAAGCTGCCCGTGCTCTTCATGTCGATGCACGACGAGACGCTCTATGCGGAGCGGGCGCTGCGCGCCGGGGCGCAGGGCTACATCATGAAGGAGGAGGCCAACGAGAAGATCCTGGCCGCGATCCAGCGGGTGATCCGGGGCGAACTCTACCTCAGCGAGCGGATGCAGGAGCGGATGCTGCGGCGGATGGCCCGGTCGAAGCCGGAGGAGGAGCCGGGGTGCGCCATCGACACCCTGAGCGACCGCGAACTGGAGGTCTTCCAGCTGATCGGCAACGGCTTCAGCACCCGGCAGATCGCCGCCCAGCTCAACCTGAGCGTCAAGACGATCGAGTCCTACCGGGAGCACCTCAAGCTGAAGCTCGCGCTCGACAGCGGCTCGGACCTGGTCCGCCACGCCATCCAGTGGACGAAGAGCCAGGACGGCTGAGCCGGCGGCGGCTCAGCGGCCCGGGGGATGGGTCTGGAGCTCCAGGATCGTGATGGAATAGGCCGGGAAGGTGCGGCGGAAATCCGCCCCGAGCCCGCCGGTTTCGCCCGTGACCGGCACGACCTTCGTCGGCTCGGCGAGGGAATTGGTCGCGGCCGGGTCGGCGGCGGAGAGGAGGAGGGTGCGGCCCCGCGGCTCGACGGACCCGGCGCCGGCGAGCTCGACCCGCACGTCCTGCGGCGTGCCGAGCGGGTTGACCACCTTCAGGATGACGAGCCCGTCCCCGCTCCGGCGCGTGGCGTCGAAGAAGAGCGTCGGGACCTGCCGCTTGGGCGGCAGCTCCGTGCTCCCCCGCGCCGGGCCGGGCTGCCATGCCTGCGTGCCGATGCCCTCCGCGCCCGTGGCGAGGATCTCGTCCCCATGGTGCAGGCTGAACATCTGCTGGGCGTAGTAGGAGGGCGAGCCGTAGCTGCCCATCGCGTCGTAGCCGATGAGGTTGACCCGCCACTGCATGCCGGGGAAGGGGTGCTCGGCGTCGCCCCGGCTGACGTTGACGAAGAGCGGCGCGTAGCTCGCCATCACGATCAGGTCGGAATTGCGCTCCATCCCGGTCATCCAGGCGGCGTCCCCGAGGGCGGCCCCGAGGTTCGGGGTCGGCACGGCCTCGCGCTCACGGGTCGCCCATTCCCCGACAAAGATCTTCGGGCCGCTGCGGCTGTACGCGTCGTAGTGGTTCGCATCGGCGTAGAACTGCATCGCCTGCCGGTAGTAGTGGTCATCCTGCACGTCGGGCGTCCGGCTCGTGACCTTCGCCGTGGCGATCAGCTGAAGCTGGGGATAGCGTGCCTTGATGGCGTCGTGGAACTGGGCGAAGCGCCCGTCATAGCTGCCGGGCTTTTTGTCGAAGTTATCCTCGTTGCCGATCTCGACGTAGGTGAGCGGAAAGGGGGCGGGGTGCCCGTCCCGCGCCCGCTCCGCGCCCCAGCGCGTGCCCGGGCCCCCGGTCACATACTCGATCTCGTCGAGCGCGTCCTGGACGAACGGCTGCAGCGCCGGGCCCGGCTCGACCGCGCTCGCGGTCGGCCGCCGGTCGAGCGTCAGGCCGGCGAAGACGGCGAGCACCGGCTGCAGGTGGAGGTCCTCGCACCATTCGAGGTATTCGAGGAGTCCCAGGCCGTCGGACGAGCGGTAGGTCCAGGTGCCCATGTGGCCGGGGCGGTCAGCCAGGTCGCCGATCGTCCGCTTCCAGGGGAAGCGGGTGTCGATCGTCCGCCCCTCGAGATAGTTGCCGCCGGGCAGGCGGAGGAAGGCCGGCTTCATGCCCGCCAGCAGCTGCATGATGTCGGTCCGGTTGCCATTCGGGCGGTCGTGGTAGGTCGGCGGAAAGAGGGACACGAGGTCGAACCAGACCGTGCCGGGCCTCGTCGGCGCGAGGACCAGGCGATTCGCGGCCGAGGGCACCAGGGCGCCGGTGGCCAGGGAGACGGTGTACTTCTGCCAGTCGCGGCCCAGCTCGGAGACCTCGGCGCGCGCGTGGACCGTGGTCCCGTCATTGCTTTCGAGGCTGACGACGAGGGAGCCGTCGAAGCCGGGGGCGGCCTTTGCATAAAAGGAGGCGCGGTAGGTGGTGCCGGGCCGCACGGCGATGCCCCAGAAGCCCTCGTTCGCCACGCCCACCCGCTGGTTTGCGCCCAGCTGGGCGACCTCCAGCCGCAGGCTGACCGGCAGCCTGGCGTTGAGCGGCTGGGCGGGATCGAGGGCGATCGCGCCGACCCCGCCGCCGTCCCGCACGACGGACCAGTGATCCGGCGCCTGGGGATTGTCCTGGAAGACCCGGTTGCGGATCAGCTCGGCATAGAGTCCGCCGTCGTAGGAGTAATTGATCTCCTCCGTCATGAGGCCGTAGAGGGTCGGGCTGACCCGGCCCGTCACGCGCCCGGCATCGATGTGCAGGACGGGAACCGGGGGCGCGGGCTGGTCCTGGGCGCGCGCGGCCGGGAGGCCGGCGGCGAGGAGGCAGAGCAGGACGGAGCGGCCGGGGTGACGCATCGGGCGGGAGTGAAACGGATTCGCGGCCCGAACTCAAAATCCTTTTCCTGGCCGGGTCGGGCTCCTTCGCTCTCGACGCGGAGGCGGGGGGGAACCTAGCTTCCGCCATGCGCCGCGCCCTCATCCCCACGGTCCTCCTCGCGCTGGCCGCCGCCGGTTCCCTCGCCGCCGCGCCCGCGGCCTTCGTCTACGTGGGAGCCTATACCCATTGGGAGGAATTGCCTAACCATCGCAATCCGCCTGGCGGCGCGAGCCATGGGATCTACGGCTTCCGGTTCGACCGCGACAGCGGGAAGCTCACGGCCCTCGGGCTGGCCGCGGAAACCCGCAATCCGACTTACGTGGCCTTTGCGCCCTCGGGCCGGACCCTCTATGCCGCCAATGAAATCTACCAGTTCCGCGGCCGGCCCGCCGGCGCGGTCAGCGCCTACGCGGTCGATCCGGCGACCGGCGGCCTGACCTTCCTGGACCAGGTCTCCGCGGGCGGCGCCGGCACCTGCTACGTCCGCCCCGACCACGCGGGCCGCAACCTGCTCGTGGCCAATTTCGGCGGCGGCAGCGTGGCCGTCCTGCCCGTGAATCCCGACGGCTCCCTGCGCGAGGCCTCGGCCTTCGTCCAGGACACCGGCTCCGGCCCCAATCCCCGCCAGGCCGGCCCCCACGCCCACTCCTTCAATCCCGCCCCGGACGACCGCTTCGCCATCGAGGCGGAATTCGGCACGGACCGGCTGATGGTGTACCGCCTCGACTCCGCCACGGGCGCGCTGAGCCCGGCCGATCCCCCCTTCGTGGCGATGGCGCCCGCCTCGGCGCCGCGGCATTTCACCTTTCATCCGAACGGCCGGATCGCGTATGCCCTGGGCGAGATCGACAGCTCGATCACCGTCCTCGCCTACAACGGGGCGTCGGGCCGGCTCCGGCCGCTGCAGTCCATTTCGACGCTGCCGCCGGACTACAAGGGGAAGAACACGGCGGCGGAGGTGCTGGTGGACCGCGCGGGCCGGTTCCTCTACGCCTCCAACCGCGGTCTCAACACGATCGCGGTCTTCGCCATCGACGGCGCGGGCCGGCTCCGGCCGGTGGCGCAGGTGCCGAGCGGGGGCAGGACGCCCCGGGGCTTCTGCCTCGATCCGCTGGGCCGGTGGCTCCTCGCGGCGAACCAGGACACGAACAACGTCGCGGTCTTCGCGCTCGATCCGGCGACCGGCATCCCGGCCGCGACGGGCGAGACGGCCGAGGTCCGGTCGGCGGTCTGCGTCCAGTTCCTGCCGGGACTTGACCACCGGTAGGGCGCATTGTCCCCAACGCGCCCGGCGCTACGGCGGCCTTTGAGGCCTGCCCGGCGGGTTGGGACAACCCGCCCCAACTGGGAGGGAGCGCGCCTCAGCCCGGGATGATCCCGGGGAAGACATACTGCTGCAGGACGACCAGCCCGACGAGGATCAGCGTGAGCACGATGCTGTGGAAGAAGGTGCGGGCGAAGACCGCGCCCTCCTGGCCCTTCAGGTTGGTCACGGAGACGCCCGTCGCGATGTTCTGCGGCGAGATCATCTTGCCCATGACCCCGCCCGAGGAGTTGGTCGCGGCGAACAGGACGGGATTGAGATTGAGCTGCTTGGCGGCGACCACCTGGAGGTTGCCGAAGAGGGCGTTGCCCGAGGTGTCGCTGCCCGAGAGCATCACGGCGACCCAGCCGAGGAACGGCGAGAAAAGGACGAACCATTGTCCGGTGGAGGCGACGCCCTGGCCGAGGGTGTAGGCCAGGCCCGAGTAGTTCATCAGGTAGGCCATCGCCACGATCAGCATCACCGTGACCACCGCGAGCCAGATCTGGCGGCAGGTTTCCGCCATGCACCCGAGGAAGGCCGCGGGCGACATCCGGACGGCCGCCGCCGTGATCAGGCACGCGGCCAGGACGGCGGTGCCCGTGGCCAGGGGCTGGAAGGTCCAGATCGCGGCGTAGGGCTTGTCGTGGTAGAGCGTGATGGAGATGGCGTTGTGGAGGCCCGGCCAGGAGATCGCCTGCTGGCCGTGGGCCGACACCTTGAAATCGGTCCAGACGATCACGGTGATGGTCACCACCAGCCAGGGCAGCCACCCCTGCCAGCCGGGCACGACGGCCGCCGCCGCCGGGCTGGCTGCCGCGGAGTCCCCGATGGCGAATTCCGGATCGGGCGCCGGGCGCCACCACCGCAGGAAAAGGAGGGTGACAATGAGCGAACCGAGCGAGGAGACCACGTCCGTGAGCGTGTAGTTGGTGTAATTGGAGGTCACGAATTGCGCGGCGCCGAAGCTGCCGCCGGCGACGAGCAGGACGGGCCAGAGCGCGCGCACCGAGCGCCACCCGCCATAGAGCGCCATGACGTAGAAGGGCAGGATCAGGGCCATCACCGGCAGCTGCCGGCCGATCATCGCGGCCAGCGTGGCGGCGGGCAGGCCGGTCACGGCGCCGAGCGTGGTCACCGGGGTGCCGAGGGCGCCGAAGGCCACCGGCGCGGTGTTGAAGATCAGCACGAAGACCAGCGCCTCGATCGGGGGGAATCCCACCAGGATGAGCAGCGAGCTGGTGATGGCCACGGGAGTGCCGAAGCCGGAGATCCCCTCGAGCAGGGCCCCGAAGCAGAAGCCGATCACCACCAGCACCACGCGGCGATCCCGGGGCAGGTGCGTCAGCACCCAGGAGCGAAAGGCGTCGAACCGGCCCGAACGGACCGCGATGTTGTAGAGCAGGAGGGCGTTGACCACGATCCACATGACCGGCCAGAGCGCGTAGACCGAGCCATAGATCACCGCGTTGAGCGCGAGTCCGACCGGCATCTGCCAGGGGAGGATGGCGATGACGAGGCCCAGCCCCAGGCCGGCGAGGGCGGCCTGCCAGGCCGGCCGGCGCAGGACGCCCAGCAGGATCAGGATGGCGATGACGGGCAGGGAGGCGACGAGGACGGAGAGCGCCAGGCTGTGCCCGATCGGCGTCAGGAGTTGGTGAAACATGGATTCAGGGGCTGGGGACGGAGGGATCGGCCGGGCGCCCGGGCTCAGGATTTGCCGAGGCGCGTCGCGTAGGTCCGCTGGAACCCGGTGGCGGGGATCGAGATCGTGTAGGATTTCCCCGAGGGGTCGACCGAGAGCTTGATGATATTCGCGTCGGCGTGGTTGGGGTCGGAGCCATGGTTGGCGATGAACTCGTCCGCCGTGTTGTCCTGGGGGTCTGCGGGCCGGAGGTTCTTGTGCAGCTGGTACTGGGCCACGAGCCCCGGCGAGGACCGGAGGGCGGCCATGGTGGACGGCATGGTGCCCTTGCGGATCCCATTGTTCATGACCGAGACCGTCGGCGCGAGGCTGTGGACCAGGACGGGATTGTTGCTCAGCTCGAGCCCGTGGTGGTCGACCTGGTAGACGTCGACCTGCCCGACCCGGTTGACCGGGGTGACCAGCGCTCCCTCCATGTTCCAGGTGAGGTCGCCGCCGTCCCAGAAGCGGAACGGCCCGAAGTCCAGCACCCAGGAGCTGCTGAGGTCGTTGTCGGTCGGCGGCAGGTCGTGGTGCGAGTTCTCGCCCGCGAGGGGATTGGGCGGGGCCTCGGCCGGCGCGTCGGCGAACTTCCCGCCGCTGGCGACGCAGCGGAGCGTCAGGCCCGGCGCCCCCCCGGTCTGCCGGAGCGGCAAGGTGAGGCCGGGCGAGACCCGGTTGCGGCCTTCGGCCGGGAAGGTCCGGTAGGGGCGGATGGTCCGGATCCAGAGCGCCTCCGTGGTACCGCTGTCCGGCGCATGCTCGGGAATTCCGCGGTCATAGACCTGGCCGATCGGCATCATCGCGGACAGCCCGGCGATGCCCCCGAAATGATCGAG
>Ga0265320_10003536_pt1 | contig 10464 bp, 9 predicted proteins | sample 4827metaG_FD_202087 | JGI IMG/M metagenome (GOLD analysis project Ga0265320, IMG submission 202087) | Rhizosphere microbial communities from Carex aquatilis grown in University of Washington, Seatle, WA, United States - 4-8-27 metaG | ecosystem: Host-associated > Plants > Roots > Rhizosphere >...
ACGCACGCGGCGCGTTCGTCGGCCTGGACGTCACCCACGACAGGCGGCACATGACGCGCGCCGTGCTCGAAGGCGTCGCGTTCGGGCTGCGCGACGGGCTCGAGCTGATGGTCGACGCGGGGATGCCGCGGCCAAGCCAGATCCGCGCGTCAGGCGGCGGACTGGCCAGCCCGCTGTGGCGCCAGATCCTGGCCGACATCCTCGAGGCAGAGATCGCGCTGCCGAGCACGACCGAGGGCGCCGCGTTCGGTGCGGCACTGCTCGGCGCGGTCGGGGCGGGCTGGTTTCCAACCGTCGACGACGCTTGCAACGCCCTCGTCAGTGCCCAGCCGGCGGCCGAGCCCGGTCCGGGCGCCGCGGACTATGCCCACCACTACGCCGACTACGTGCGGCTCTACCCGGCCCTCGCGCCGTGGTTCCATCGCCGGGTGGGCTGACCGCGGTTCAGTCCGAGGCGCCTGACTCGAAGAGCAGGTCGATAACGCGCATGTTGGCGACCGCATCGGCCGGGTCGAAGGGCAGTGGCGTCCCATCGAGCACGGCCGCCGCGAACGCCTCTGCCTGGACCGTGTAGGGATCCGCGGCTGCGAACGTCAGTGTCTCGGTCGCCGGGGCGACCGGTGGATTGCCGCCCGCGGTCACGTAGATCTCCGTCGCGCGGTCGGGCGGGATGTTGAACGGGATGCCGATCGAGATGCGGCCCGTGGTGCCGTAGATGTGCACGCGCTGGTCGGTCTCCGTCCGTGTCGAGCAGGTGAAGGTCGCCAGCCCGTGGTCGAACTCGAGGATGCCGCTCGTGAGCACGTCGACGCCCAGGTCGGGATCTCGCACGACGGAGCCCTTGATGCCCACGGGCTCGGAGTCGAAGAGCAGGCGCGACAGGTTGACGCAGTAGCAGCCGACGTCGTACAGCGCCCCACCGCCGGCCTCGAAGACGTTGCGGATGTTGCCCGGGTCGTCGTTGAAGTACGAGAACCAGCTCTGCACGGCCATCAGCCTTCCGATCCGGCCGCTGCGGACGAGATCGACCACCTTCTGCCATGACGGGTGGAGCCGGTACATGAACGCCTCGACGAGCAGGACGCCTTCCTGCTCGCTCACGGCCACCATCCGGGCGGCCTCTGCGGCGTTCATCGCCAATGGCTTCTCGCACAGGACGTGCTTGCCGGCGCGCGCCGCGGCCATGGCCCACTCGGCGTGCAGGCTGTTGGGCAGCGGGATGTAGACGGCGTCGACGTCCTTGTCGGCGAGGAGCTCCTCGTACGAACCGTGAACGGTCGGTATGCCCAGCTCCGTGGCGTAGCCCCTGGCCCGCTCGACGTCGCGCGAGCCGACCGCCACGATCCTCGTTCGTGCCGCGCGCTTCATGGCCGGCACCACTTTGCTGCGTCCGATATCCGCGGTCGACAGGATTCCCCAACGAAGCTCGCTCATCGAGCGATTGTAGGAAGGCCAAACCCTGTTAGGTTCTGAGACAGGAATGAGTGCGCACAACCTGGTCACGGTCGGCGGCAGCGACATCGAGGTCGTGCTGCTGCCCGACAGTGGCGCCCGGCTGCATGCGCTGCGCGTTCATGGCGTGGACCTGCTGCGAACGCCCGCAGACATCAGCGAGCACCTGCGCTATCCGTTCTTCTGGGGTGGCTACGTCATGGCGCCGTGGTGCGGTCGGCTCGCGCCCGGGCCAACCGCAGTTGGCGAGCGCCTGGTGAACCTGAGCCCGAACTTCCCCGATGGCAGCGCGATCCACGGCCAGGTCTACTCGGCGCCGTGGTCACAGACCGGCGACGCCAGCTTCGCCATCGACGACGGCGGCGACGCCTGGCCGTGGCGCTACCGGGTGGAGTCGGCAGTGAGCGTGAGCGACTTGTCGCTGTCCATCGTCCTGCGCTTGACGAACCTCGACGACACGCAGATGCCCGGTGGCATCGGTCTCCATCCGTGGTTCCCGCTGCCGGTCGAGGTCGCCATCCACGGCGACACCGTGTACGCCTCGAACTTGGACACCTCGCCGGTGCCGCAAGCGGTGAGCGGCGACCTCGACCTGCGCCGGCCGCAGCGGATGGCGGAAGGCGTCGATGCGACCTGGCCCGACCCGGCCGACCCACCACTCGAGCTCTTCTGGCCCGAACGGCACCTGCGCGCCACCCTGCGCGCGCCGTTTCCGACGCTGCACATCGTTGCCGCATATGCCGTCGAGCGCGGCGCGATCGCGACCGAGCCCCAGACGCACGCCCCGCAGGGGCTGCGCCGGCTGCTCAACGGCGAGCCGGGCGCGCTGACACTGATCGAGCCGGGCGCCACGATCGAGCTGCCGATCAGCTTCGACTTCTCACCCCTCGCGTGACCGACGAGCCCGCCGATCCATTCGACGAGCTGATCTCACGCGCCCTGGCGAAGCTGCCCGACGAATTCCGGCAACAGCTGGACTCCGTCGCGATCGTCGTCGACGACGAGGCCACTCCCGAGCAGCTGCAATCGACCCACGCGCACGGCCTCTTCGGGATCTACCAGGGAGTGCCCCGGACGGCGTACGGCGCGTCGGACGCGCCGTACGCAAGCAAGATCACTCTCTTTCGCCGGCCGCTCGTGGCCTTCAGCTCGAGCGAGGAGGATCTCGCGGCCCGAGTCGAGGAGACGCTCTTCCACGAGATCGCCCATCACCTGGGAATCAGCGACGCTCGTCTTCGGGAGATTGCGGCACAGCGTCGGCCTGCTCGTTGAGCCACGGCCGCTCGTTGAAGATGTCGGTGAACCAGCGACCGAAGCGACCTGGCGGCGGCTCGTCCTGCACGCCCACGAGCAGGCGTTCCATCGCCGCCTGAAGCTGCGCGGTCAGATCGGCAACAGACTCGCGGTCGGGCCGGCGCCCGGCAGTCGGGATGGCCGGGCCGACGCGCATTGTGACCTGTTTCCCGAAGCGCAGCCAGCGCGTGCCTATGATCGCCATGGGCACGATCGGGACGCGTGCACGGAGCGCGAAGAAGGCCGAGCCATCCTGGAGCGGCACGATCGCTCCTTCGCGATCGGAGAGCCTGCCCTCCCCCGCCAGGGCAAGCACGTAGCCGGCTTTGAGCACGCTCGTGGCGCGGCGCGTGGTATCGATCAGGTCGGTCTTCGACGGCCGGAACGGCACGGCCATGTGCGACCAGCGGATGAGCATGTTCCGCCAGCCGCTGTTCATGTCCTCTTCCTTGGGACCGAAGATGAACAGCGCGTCCTCGCGCGGCCAGTGCGAGGCCAGCAGGAACGGGTCGACCCAGTTCGGGTGGCTGAAGTTCAGCAGGTAGGGCGGCTGGGGCAGCGTCGCGAAACCCTCGTGCCGGACGCGCAGGTAGCTGCCGACGAAGAAGCGGATGCCATAGCGCACGAAGCTCCGCCGCAGCAGCCCGGGCGGCCGCGGCTCGAATGCCTGCATACGCGCCGATTCAGGCGCCGGCGACGGCTTCCCGCTCAAGGACTGCGATCTGCGGCAACGCCACGAGCGGCGGCACGCCCTGCGTGTCGCGCTCGAGCTCGTCGAGGAAGACGGGCACGAGCTCCGGGTCGAACTGTGCGCCGCGCAGGCTCATCAGCTCGTCGCGCGCCCGCTCGTGCGCCTGCGCGGGCTGGTAGGGCCTGCCGTGAACCATTGCCTCATACGCGTCGGCGATGGCGACGATGCGCGCGCCGAGCGGGATCCTGTCGCCACGCAGGCCGTCGGGATAGCCATCGCCGCCGAAGCGCTCGTGATGGTGGCGGATGATCGGCGCGAAGGTCCGCGAGGCCTGCAGGGGCCGGCAGATGCGCTCGCCGATCTCAGGGTGGCGGCGCATCAGGCTCCATTCGTCCTCGCTCAGCGGTCCTTCCTTGCGCAGCAGGTGCTCGGGCACGCCGATCTTGCCCACGTCGTGGAGCAGCGCGCCGTAGGCGACCGCCTCGAGCTCCTCGCCACGCAGGCCGACGTTGGCGCCGACGCGTGCCGCGTGATGGGCCAGCCAGCGACAGTGCGTCACCAGGCCCAGGTCCTTGGCCTCGACGGCGTTGGCCAGCGCCGCCACGATCTGCGTGGCGCGCTCGAGCGACGTTATCGCTCGACGCAGGCGCATCGCGCTGCGAATTCGAGCGAGGAGCTCGATCTGCTGTACCGGCTTCGTCAGGAAGTCATCGGCGCCCGCGTCGAGCGCGGCGACCATGTCCTCCATCGACGTATGGGCAGTGATCACGATCACCGGCAGCGTCGCGGTCAGCGGATCGGCCCGCAGCCTGCGGCAGATCTCGAAGCCGTCGATGCCGGGCAGCGACAGATCGAGCAGCACCATCTGTGGCGCGTACTCGACGATCGCGCGCATACCCATCTCGCCATTGCCGATGCCAAGCGCGTCGTAACCCTCGCGCTCGAGCACGCGTGTGAGCAGGCCGCGCATGGTTGGCTCGTCCTCGATGACCAGGACGAGCGGCTGCTGTCCGGCCGCCGCCGTCTGCCTGTCGTCAGGCGTATCCGGCACGCCCATCTCCCTCCTGCTGCGCTGTCTCGAACAAGGCGAGGCGATACGCAGGTCCCCGCTGGCACGTGCCGGAACCGGCGTCCGGAGTATGGCACGCACAGCTGACCGCGAATTGGCCGCCGCACACGGCATCGAGATCGGGCCGCTGACGTGCATATGTTGCGGGCCTACTCGCGTACGAATAGCATTCGCGGCGAGGGTCGGACTGTTACACGCTGTGTCGGTCAACGACAAGAGGAGGATTAACCGGATGCGAATTCGTTCGTCGTTCGCCCTGATGGCAACGACCGTCATGCTCGTCGCGGCCTGTGGCGGTGCGAGCACGACACCTGCCCCGACAGCCGCGGCTCCGACGCCCCCGCCCGCTACGGCTGTGGCTCCGACGGCCGTCCCGGCCACACCGACCGCGGCCACACCGACCACGGTGCCCGCCACGCCGACGGCGGCCCCCCAGAGCGTCGCGCCGCCATCAAGCTCGACCGCTCCCACCGGCTCATCGACCGGCGGTAACTGGAAGATTGGCGTCGTCACGGACGTCGGCACGGTCAACGACAAGAACTTCAACCAGTACTCGTACGAAGGCGCGGTTGCCGGCGCTACGGCCATTGGCGCCGCGGCCCCGCAGTACGCCGTCCCGACGAGCTCGACCGATTACGCGCCCGACATCCAGAACTTCGTCAGCCAGGGCTTCAACCTCATCGTGACGGTTGGCTTCAACCTCAACACGGACACGCTCAAGGCGGCCAAGGCCAACCCGAAGGTATGGTTCATCGGCGTCGACCAGAGCGCGTGCATCACGGCGACCGGCGATCCTGACACCGCCGCGACCCCGACCTGCGCCGGAGATGCCAGCAAGCTCCTGCCCAACTTCGTTGGCCTCCAGTACCAGGAGGATCAGGCCGGCTACCTGGCTGGCATCGTCGCTGGCAGCATCAGCGCCAACAAGAACGTAGCGGCAATCGGCGGCATCGACCTGGTGCCCGCGGTCGTGCGCTACATCCAGGGCTACCAGCTCGGCGCAATGTCGGTTGACCCCTCAATGAAGGTCGATATCGGCTACGTCACGACGTCCGACTTCACGAAGGCCTTCGGCGACCCAACAGCAGGCAAGGACTTCGCGGATCAGTTCATCCAGAGCAAGCATCCCGACGTCGTGTTCCAGGTCGCCGGCAACACCGGCAACGGCATCCTCCAGTCGGCCTGCGCCGCCGGCATTTACGGCATCGGCGTTGACGTCGACGAGTGGGGTTCGCTCAAGGCCGCCACGGATCCGACGTACCAGTGCATCGTGACCTCGGCTGAGAAGCACCTGTCGAGCTCCGTTGCAGCCACGATCCAGGCCATCGCGGCCGGCACCACGCCGGCTGTCGACGCGTCGGGCGCGTTGCATTTCAACGCCACCAACGACGGCATCGGTGTCTCGCAAGAGCAAGACGGCAAGAACCTGATCACCCCAGCCATCCAGACCCTTCTCGACACGGCTCTGGCCGGCATGAAGAGCGGGTCACTCACGACCTGCCCGACCACCTGCGGCCAGCCCTAGCAAGGCACAGCAAGTCGAAGTAGACGGAGCGGGCCGCGAGTGATCGCGGCCCGCTCTTCTTTACCCAGGAGACCGGTGACCGTCGTACCGTCCGCGTCGCTTACACCGCCCGAAGAGGTCCCGCCCCCGCCGCCGGTGCCCGCGCTCGAGATGCGCGGCATCACCAAGCGCTATCCGGGCGTTGTGGCCAACGACCACATCGATCTCGACATCCGTCCTGGCGAGATCCACGCTCTGCTCGGCGAGAACGGCGCCGGCAAGACGACACTGATGAACGTCCTGTATGGCCTGGCCGTGCCGGACGAGGGCGAGATCCTGCTCGACGGCAAGCCGGTCAAGATCGCCGGCCCGGCGGACGCAATCGCACGCGGCATCAGCATGGTCCACCAGCATTTCATGCTCGTGCCCGTCCTGAGCGTCGCCGAGAACATCATCCTGGGCGAGGAGACGCTCCACCGTGGAGGTTTCATCGACCACGGCGCAGCACGCAAGCAGATTCGCGAGCTGGCCGAACGTTTCGGGTTCGAGATCGATCCCGACATCAAGGTGGGCGCGCTCTCGGTCGGCCAGCAGCAGCGCGTCGAGATCCTCAAGGCTCTCTATCGCGACACGCGCATCCTCGTCCTGGACGAGCCGACGGCCGTGCTCACGCCCCAGGAGACCGACGATATTTTCGTCCTGCTGCGCCGCCTCGCCGAGAGCGGCCGAAGCATCATCTTCATCAGCCACAAGCTGTACGAGGTGCTCGCGATCGCCGACCGGATCACGGTCATTCGGCGCGGGCGCGTCGTCGGCGAGCGCTCGCCCAAGGGCACGACCGAAGAGGACCTGGCCGAGATGATGGTCGGCCGCGAGGTCGAGCTCACGGTCGACCGCGGTGACTCCAAACCCGGCGGCGTCGTGCTTCAGATAGCCGACCTGCACGTCAAGGACGATCGCGGCCATGAGACCGTCCGTGGCGTCTCGCTCAACGTCCGTGCCGGCGAGATCCTTGGCATCGCCGGGGTCGCCGGCAACGGCCAGGACGAGCTGGTCGAGGCGATCGTCGGCCTGCGCGCCGTGGCGTCGGGAACAATCGAGCTCGACGGCAAGTCGATCACCGGAGCCAGCCCTCGGCGCATCCACGAGCTGAGCGTGGCTTACGTTCCCGCCGATCGCCATCGGTTCGGGCTGATCCTGTCTTTCACGATCGAGGACAACCTCGTCCTCAACCGCTATATGAACCCGCCTTTCGCGCGGCGCGGCATCCGCAACGACGCTGCCATTGACGCGGAGGCCAAGGAGAACATCGCCGAGTTCGACATCCGAACGCCTTCCGCGACCGCGGCCGCGAATACCCTGTCGGGAGGCAATCAGCAGAAGGTGGTGGTCGCACGCGAGTTCGACCGTGATCTCAAGCTGCTGGTGCTCGACCAGCCCACGCGCGGACTCGACGTGGGCAGCATCGAGTTCATCCACCGCCAGGCGATCCAGAAGCGCCGCGCGGGTACGGCCATCCTTCTTGTTTCGGCAGAGCTCGACGAGGTGCTCGAGATGTCCGACCGGATCTGTGTGATGTATCGCGGTGAGCTTGTCGCCGAGCGCGACGGTCGGACCGCGGACAAGAACGAGATAGGCCTGCTGATGGCGACCGGCGGCAGACCGCCCAGCGAAGCGCTGCCGCCGACGGTGGCGAGCTGATGACCGACAAGCCGACCTCTGCTCCCGAGCCACCGCCGGTGAGTCCGACCAACACGCAGGGCGGTCGCGGGGCGACCAACATGGCACGTTCGATCGCGGGCCAGGCATGGTCGGTGCTGGCCATGCCCGTCCTTGCGATATTCCTGGCGTTGATCGTCGGCGCGGTCGTCATCGTGCTGACCAGCTCACTCGCGCCGGGCGCGAAGTTCGACCTGGGCCTGCCGCTGCGTGCCTATGAGGCGCTGCTGAATGGCTCGCTGGGCAGTGCTGACGGTCGCGTCACGACGCTCGTCGAGGCAGCGCCATTGATCCTCGCCGGGCTCGGCGTCGGGCTCGGCTTCAAGGCCGGACTGTTCAACATCGGTGCGCAGGGGCAGTTCCTGATCGGTGCCGTCTCCGCCGTCGCAGCCGGCGTCGCGCTGCGCGACAGTGGCGCCCTGATCGCCATCCCGTGCGCGGTGATCGTCGGCGGGATCGCCGGCGCCGCGTGGGGCTTCATCCCCGGTGCGCTCAAGGCCATATCGGGCGCGCACGAGGTCGTCACGACGATCATGCTCAACTTCGTCGCCCTGGCCGTCGTGTCATGGCTGGTCGTAGGGCCGCTCCACCAGCCGGGCTCGCCGCAGCCGATCACGCCGGACGTAGGCGACGCCGCCCTGCCGATCCTGATCGGCCGCGACGGCCACATCGGCATCATCCTCGCCTTCCTGGCCGTGCCCGTTATCTGGTTCCTGCTCTACCGGATGACGATCGGATTCGAAATCCGTGCCGTGGGCGCGAACCCGGATGCCTCGCGCTACGCCGGCATGAAGCCGCGCCGGCTGGTGGCGCTGACGATGAGCATCGCCGGCGGCCTGGCAGGGCTCGCGGGCACGATCAACCTCCTGGGCATCAGCCACCAGATGCCGGCGTCCTACTCGACGTCAGTCGGTTTCGACGCGATAACCGTCGCCCTGCTGGGCCGGTCCCATCCGGTCGGCATCATGCTCGCCGCGCTTCTCTTCGGCATGATGCGCGCCGGTGCCGGCCTGATGCAGATAAACGCCGGCGTCCCGGCCGAGCTGGTCGACCTGCTCGAAGCGATCATCCTGCTCTTCCTCGTGGCCAGCCCGGTCCTGCGCCGCGTGTTCCGCTTGCGCGGCGTCAAGTCGAGCCTGGGCACGACCGACACGATGTCGCGCACGTACGGCAGTGAGGCGATCCGATGACCGACATCCCGGTGCTCGGCTTCATCATCCAGTTCGCCCAGTTCCTGCTCGACCAGCTGCCCGTCATCGCCCACTCGTCAGTTTCCGTGTCGATACCCATCGCACTCGCCGGGCTGTGCGGCGTCGTCAGCGAGCGATCCGGCGTCGTCAACATCGGCCTCGAGGGGATGATGCTGACGGCCGCCTTCGTCGGCTGGGCAACGGGTGCCGCGGTGATAGCGCTGATGGGTCCCAGCCCAGCCACGCCGGTCTTCGGCATTACCCTGCCGCTGCTCATCGCCCTGGCAGCGGCGCTCCTGTCGGGCGTTGTCCTCGCGTTGCTCCACGCCTGGGTCTCGATCACGGTCCGCGCCGACCAGATCGTCAGTGGCGTGATCATCAACATCGCCGCACTGGGCGTCACGGGCTACCTGAACACGCTCATCAGCGGCAGCTCACCCAATGGTGCAGGCGGCTTCAAGCCCCTCATCATCCCGCCCGACATCGCCAACATCCCGTTCGTGGGCTGGTTGATCAACGCGCTGTTCAACCAGGGCCCGATCGCGATCTCGGCGATCATCCTGATCATCGTCGTCCAGATCCTGCTCTTCCGGACTAAGTGGGGCCTGCGCACGCGTGCCGTGGGCGAGCATCCGCGCGCCGCGGAGACGGTCGGCATCGACGTCGTCCGGCTGCGCTATCGCAACGTGATCATGTCCGGTGCGATCGCGGCGCTGGCCGGCGCGTACCTGTCGATGGAGTCGACCAACTCGTTCCAGGCCAACATGAGCGCGGGCCGCGGCTTCATTGGCCTGGCGGCGATGATCGTCGGCCGCTGGACGCCCGTCGGCGCCTTCGGCGCGGCACTGCTCTTCGCCTCTGCGACGGCGATCGGTCGCGCCATCTCGTTCGGAGCGCCGGACAACGACATGGGCCATTTCCTGCAGAGCATTCCGCCCCAGTTCTTCGACGCCCTCCCGTACCTGGTCACGATCATCGTCCTGGCAGGCGTCATCGGGCGCAGCATCCCGCCCGCGGCCGACGGCCAGCCGTACGAGCGCGAGGCGGCCGCGTAGCTCCGGCGTAAAGTGCGCCCGTGAACGACGACCGACTCCGAGCGCTCGACATCCTCGACGCCCAGGAAGGCACGGGCCCTGTCGCTGTGCTCGGCGGCGATGAACCGGCCCGGCTCATGGCCCGCGCCAGGCGGATCGCGATGATCGGCGCATCGGCCAATCCGGCGCGGCCGTCCCATGGCGTGATGCGCCAGCTCCTGGGCTGGGGCTACGAGGTCGTGCCGATCAACCCGAACTGCGCTGAGATCCTAGACCAGCGCACCTATCCCACCCTGGAGGAGGCGACCCAGGCGACGGGCCATTTCGACCTCGTCGATGTCTTTCGACGGCCAGAGCACGCGCCCGACATCGCGCGCTCAGCCGTCGCCACCGGAGCGGGCGCGCTCTGGCTCCAGCTGGGCGTCGTCAACTGGGAAGCGGCGCGCATTGCGCACGATGGCGGGCTGCCCGTCGTCATGGATCGCTGTATGGCCATCGAGCACCGCCGTGCC
>Ga0265320_10003537_pt1 | contig 10462 bp, 9 predicted proteins | sample 4827metaG_FD_202087 | JGI IMG/M metagenome (GOLD analysis project Ga0265320, IMG submission 202087) | Rhizosphere microbial communities from Carex aquatilis grown in University of Washington, Seatle, WA, United States - 4-8-27 metaG | ecosystem: Host-associated > Plants > Roots > Rhizosphere >...
CCTTGTCGCCCTCCATCAGCTTGGTGACGGGAATGTGCGTCCATTTTGAAATGATTTCCGCGATCTCCTCGGACGAAACCTCCTCCTTCACCAGCGTGGTCTTGGTGGTGCCGGTTTTCTCGGCCTTTGCGAGTTCTTTTTCGAGCTGCGGGATGCGGCCGTGCTTGAGCTCGGCAATCTTGTTCAGGTCGTAGGCGCGCTCGGCCTTGGCCATCTCGAGGCGCGCGGCCTCGAGTTCCTGGCGCACCTTCTGCACGCGGCCCAGCGATTCCTTCTCCTTCAGCCAGGTGGTGCGGAGTGCCGTCGCCTGCTCCCGGGCATTGGCCAGCTCCTTGCGCAATTCGGCGAGCCGGCGCTTGGAGGCGTCGTCCTTCTCCTTCTGCAGTGCCGTCTCCTCGATTTCGAGCTGCATGACGCGGCGCTGGAGTTCGTCCAGTTCCGTCGGCAGGCTGTCAATCTCGGTGCGGATCATCGCGCACGCCTCGTCGACGAGGTCGATCGCCTTGTCCGGCAGGAAACGGTCGGAAATATAGCGGTGCGAAAGCACGGCGGCGGACACCAGCGCGTTGTCCTGGATGCGCACGCCATGGTGCAGTTCGTAACGTTCGCGCAGGCCGCGCAAAATGGAAATCGCGTCCTCGACCGTGGGTTCCTCGACGACGACCGGCTGGAAGCGGCGTTCAAGGGCCGGGTCCTTTTCGATGTATTTGCGGTATTCGTCGAGCGTGGTGGCCCCGATGCAATGCAACTCGCCGCGGGCGAGCATCGGTTTGAGCAGGTTGCCCGCGTCCATCGCGCCCTCGGTCTTGCCGGCGCCGACGATGTTGTGGAGCTCGTCGATGAAAAGGATGATGCGGCCGTCGGCTTGTTTGACCTCGTTGAGCACGGCCTTGAGCCGCTCCTCGAACTCGCCACGATATTTCGCGCCGGCGACGAGCGCACCCAGGTCGAGGGCGAAGATGATCTTGTCCTTCAACCCCTCGGGCACGTCGCCGCGCAGAATCCGCTGCGCCAGACCCTCGACGATGGCGGTCTTGCCGACCCCCGGTTCGCCGATGAGCACGGGGTTGTTCTTGGTCTTGCGGGAAAGGATGCGGATGGCGCGCCGGATCTCGGCGTCGCGACCGATCACCGGGTCGAGCTTGCCCTTGCGCGCCTGCGCCACGAGGTCGATGCCGTATTTCTCCAGCGCGTTGTAGGTCGTCTCGGGATTGTCGGAAGTGACGCGCTGGTTGCCGCGCATCAACTTGAGCTCATTGAGCACCTTGGTGCGGTCGAGGTCGAAGCTCTCGAAATATTTTTTCAACGCGGCCGGCTTGCCCACCTTGATGAGCGCGAGAAAAAGATGCTCGACGCTCACATACTCGTCCTTGAGCTGGGCGGCCTGCTCCTCGGCCTCGGCCAGCACTTCATTGAGCGCCTGGGTGACATAGATTTTTGAGACGTCCACCGCCCCGGAAACCTTGGGCGTGCGCTCCAGCTCCCGGTTGGCCGCGAGCTGCATGGCACTGACCGTCAGGCCCAGCTTTTCGATTAGCGCCGGCACGATGCCGCCCTCCTGCGCGAGCAGCGCGACGAGCAGGTGCCACGTCTCCACCTCGTTGTGGGAACGGCGGTGCGCCTCGTTTTGCGCCTCCTGCACGGCCTGGCGCGACATGACGGTCATTTTTTGCGGATCCATATCTTTAAGACCCATCTCTTGCATAGGGCGTTCCAATCAACCGCCGGCCGGTTTGACTCGGATAACGACTGCGGCCGCCGGCCCGTTGGGTCAATTTGTGCCCGGCCTGTCCCACTCCGGCGTCAAAGTGCCCGTCCGTGCTTCAGCCCCGCTTCCGTTTGGGCCGGTTTCTGCGGTCCAGCAGGACAACTATGGGCTCGTGTCGTGCCGCCTCGCCCGGGTCAAATTCCGCGTAGGCCGCGATGATGACCACGTCGCCCGGCTGCACGAGCCGGGCCGCCGCCCCGTTGACCATGACTTCACCGCGCTTGCGTCCGCCGATGACGTAGGTCGCGAAGCGTTCGCCATTGTTGCAATTATAGATTTCCACCCGCTCGTGCAGCAGCAGGCCGGCGGCGCGGCGCAGTTCGGGGGCGAGGGCGATGGAGCCTTCGTAGTGGAGATCGGCGGCCGTGACGGTCGCGCGGTGCAGTTTGGATTTCAGAAGGGTCAGGCGCATCGCGCGAATTATTTCTGGCCGGCCTCGCGATTGAGCTGTTCCGCGTGCCGGAGGCCAAACAGCACGAGTTCGGGCACGATCTCATCAAACAGTTTCTCACTCTCAAACATTCGGGAAAAACCCCCCGTGGCCACGATCACCGGCTTTGATCCCGGAAATGCCTCGCGGATCAGTTCGCTCGAAAGCTGGCGGATCGCGCCCACCTGGCCGTGATACAAACCCGACTGGATGCTCTCCACCGAACTGCGGCCGAGTGCGACCTCCGGCCGAGCGATTTCCACCGACGGCAGGCGCGCTGTGCGGCTCGAGAGCGTCTCGGCCGAGATCCCGAGACCGGGCATGATCGCCCCGCCAAGATAATCACCGTTCGCCGTCACCACATCGAAGGTCGTGGCGGTGCCGCAATCGATCACGACGCAATCGCGCTCGGGGTGGCGCTGGGTGGCCGCGATGGCGTTGGCAATGCGGTCGGCGCCCACCTCGTGCGGGTTGCGGTAGCGCACGCGCAAGCCGGTCTTCGCCCCGGCCTGCAGGATGAACGGTTCGGCCTCGAAATACTTGATGCACGCCGCGCGCAGCGGATAAGCCACCACCGGCACCACCGAGCAGATGGCCACCCGCCGGACGGCACCGGGCTCGATCCGGTTTTCCCGCAAGACTGAGCGCAAGAACACGCCGAATTCGTCGGAGGACCCGACGGGATGCGTGGATTTGCGGAACTGGCAGCGCAGCGCGTCGCCTTCGAATACGCCGCCATGGATCTGGGTGTTGCCGACATCTAGACAGAGGAGCATGGGAGTAATTGGCTGGGAGTGACTGCGGTGCTGAGAAACTGCCCGAGCGATTCTGCGAGCGCATCACGCGTCGCGCAATGCACGACCACGGCGCCGTCGGGTCGGTAAATGTCGGCGGGGAACGACCCGGCCGCCCGGGCGGCCAGGTCATTGTGAACCACGAAATCGGCCCCGGACCGGGCGAAAAGCCCCTGTACCGCCGCCTGTGCCGCGCCGGCGCTGGCGCCGCAGGTGAGCTTGAACGCGACCACCACCAGCCGGGGATTGGCCGAGCGGGCGCGCAAACCGTCCACAAGTTTTGGCTGGAGAAAAAGGCGCAGCTGGGGCGGTGAGGCAGAATCGAGTTTGGTCAGGCCGGCGGGCTGCACCACGCCATTCGCGGACATCACTTCCACGCCGAAGTCGCTCACCGCCGCGGCATGGATCACCGCGTCAAACCTCTCGCCCCCCAGCAGCCGCGCGAGCACGTCATCAAGCTCGGCGAACGACCCGAACAGCTCCTCGCGACACGGGGCGCCGGCATGGACAGCACTGTGCGCCCGCAGCAGCACGACCTCGTGTCCGTGCCGCGCAAGATGCGCAGCGATGCCCGCACCCGTGGCGCCAGTGCTGGTATTGGTCAGCACTCGCACCCCATCGATTGGTTCGGCTGTGCCACCGCTGGTCACCAGGACCCGCAGCCGCCGCGCCGGTTTCGCCAGTGCCGCCTCCACCGCGGCGACAATCTCCGCCGGCTCGGCCAGCCGCCCCTCGCCTACTTCGCCGCATGCGGTGCGGCCCACGCCAGTCGGCAAAAAGCGCACGCCCCAGGATTTCAGTTTCTCCACCGCCGTCACCGTGGCCGGATGCGACCACATCGCCGGATTCATGGCGGGAGCAATGAGCCAGGGTTTGGTGCGATCATGCGCCAGAAAGAGCGATCCCGGCAAATCGTCCGCCAGGCCGGCCGCCAGCCGGTTGATCGTGTTGGCCGTCGCCGGACAGACGATCACCACGTCCGCCCAACGCGTGAGGTTGATATGCTCCATCGCCAAGCCGGGTGCGAAGAGATCGCTCAACACCGGCGCGCCGGTCAGGCCCTCCAGCGTGGCCGGGCCGATGAATTTCAACGCCGCCGCCGTCGCCACCGGGCGCACGCGATGACCGCGCTGCACGAGGCGCGAGACTGCATCGCACGCCTTGTAGCCGGAGATCGAGCCGGTGAAGATGAACAGGATGTTAGCGCCACTTGAGCTGCCATCGGTCCTTTGTAGGGCTGCTGCTTGCGGCAGCCCCGGCGGGGCGCAAGCGCCGGCCCTGCATTCCGAGTCAGAGTGAGAACTGTGACTAGCGCCGGACATTGTCGATCAACCTCACATCTTCGAGGCGCACGGCACCGAGCCGCACGCCGTCGCGTTCCACCACATAATCCACCTCGAAACCCACCACGCGCAATTTCGTTGCCGCGTCGGCGGCAGTGGACTCAGAGCGCAAAATCGCCGGAAACCGGGCCGCACGGGCGCGCGCCGCAGGCGACAGCCGCCGGTTGCGCGAACTCAACGCCAGCCCATCGCCCTCGCGCACCGTCTCGCACGGGATTATTTCAACGGGAAGAAACAGCGCCTCCGCCATGCCGCGCACGAGCTGGAGCTGCTGCCAGTCTTTCTCGCCAAAATACGCGCGGTGCGGCTGCACGAGATTGAGCAGCTTCAACACCACCGTCAGCACGCCCTCGAAATGCCCGGGGCGATGGGCGCCCTCCAGTTCACTGCTCAGTCGATTCTCCGTGACGCGATAGCGGTATTGGTCGGCATATAGCTCCTCCGCCGCCGGGACGATTACGTCGTCGGCCAGTCCGCCGGTCAGGGCCAGGTCGGCCTCGAGTGTCCGCGGATACTTCCTGAGATCATCCGGGTCGTTGAACTGCGCCGGGTTGACGAAAATGCTCAGCACCACGCGTTCGTTCTCCGCCCGCGCCCGCGCCAGCAGCGCCCGGTGCCCCTCGTGCAACGCGCCCATCGTCGGCACGAAGCCCACCCGGTGCCCGGTGTAATTTTCGCCGGCCCGCACGGCGCGCCATTCGCCCAGCTGGTGGTGTACCTTCATGCCAGCACCTCTTCACGGGCGGGAAAGCGGGCCGCCGCCACGTCGCGCGCATAAGCGTTCAGCGCCTTCAGCACCTCGCCGTGGCCGTCAAGATAACGCCGCGCAAAACGCGGGCGGAACCGGGCATCCAGCCCGAGCAGATCGGTCAGCACCAGCACCTGGCCCGCAGTGCCGCCGCCGGCCCCGATCCCGATCGTGGGGATTTTTAGCGCCATCGTGATTTCTCCCGCCAGCGCGGCAGGCACACATTCCAGGACGAGGGAAAATACGCCGAGTTCTTCGAGCCGGCTGGCCTCGGCCCGCAGTCGCACCGCCTCGTCGATGGAGCGGCCTTGCAGGTGATAGCCGCCAAGCTGATTGACGGATTGCGGCGTGAGACCGAGGTGCCCCATGACGGGAATGCCACTGCCGACCAGGTGCGCGATCACGTCCTCATGGCCGGCCACGCCCTCGATCTTCACGGCGGTGGCGCCCGCCTGCAGCAACACCCCGGCGGCGCGCGTCGCCTCGTCGCATCCGCGCCGGTGGGCCAGAAAAGGCAGGTCCGCAATCACCACTTTGTCCGGCGCGCCGCGACGCACGGCGGCCGTGTGCAGGCCCATCATTTCCAGCGTGGCATGCACCGTGGACGGCAAGCCGTGGACCACCATCGCCAGGCTGTCGCCGACGAGAATGGCATCGGCCTCCGATTCGGCCACGATCCGCGCCATGAGCGCGTCGTAGGCCGTGACGAGGGTGATGGGCCGCCGTTCCCGGCGCGCCCGGGCAAAATCAAGAATGCTCTTCACGCCGCCTCCGCAGTTGTCCGGCAACGGATAACCTGCAGGCAGCAGTGGGGGGACTGGAGAGTGCTTGTCGCATGACGATCAGGCCTGGATGTCCGAGGACGATGGGTTGAACTGTGACTGAATCCGGTCGCGCACGAGTTCGCGCCAGACAGGCAGACAGTTGGCAGGCAATCCCGTCTGGCAAATAAAATCTTCCCGGCCCGTCGGCCCGCGCCACGATCGGGCATGGTATGACAACACCTCCCATGGCTTCAGTTGACTAGTGCCGGCATGCGGCTACTCAGAGGAGACCCATGGCTGACTTTCCCCTTGAAGACAAACCGGCGCAACGCGCCCTGCTCGTCGGCCTGCAAACACCCGACATGGCCCCGGGCGAGGGCGAAGAACTGCTGGGCGAGTTGAAGGAACTGGTCGACAACCTCGGCCTCATCATCACCCGCACCAACTTCATCAACCTCCGCCAGCCCCAGGCCAAGTTTCTGACCGGCAGCGGCAAGGCCGCCGAACTCATCGCCCTCGCCAAGGCCGATGGCGCCGATGTGATCGTGATCGACGGGGAACTTTCGCCCAGCCAGCAGCGCAACTGGGAGGAGGAGTCCGGCCTCGCCGTCATCGACCGGCAGGAAGTCATCCTGGAAATTTTCGCCGACCGGGCCCAGACCCGCGAGGCCGTGTTGCAGGTGGCGCTGGCCCGCATGGAGTACTCCCTCCCCCGCCTAACCCGGGCCTGGACCCACCTGTCGCGCCAGCGCGGCAAGGGCTCGATGGGTGGCGAGGGCGAGACCCAGTTGGAGCAGGACCGCCGGGTGGTGCGCGACCGGATCGCCCACCTCAAGGCCGAGCTGGCCTCGGTCATCTCCCAGCGCGCCACCCAGCGTCGCAAACGCATGCGCAAACCCGTGCCCGGCGCCGCCATCGTCGGCTACACCAACGCCGGCAAATCCTCCCTGCTCAACAAGCTCACCGGGGCGCACGTGCTCGCCGTCGACAAGCTCTTCGCCACCCTCGACCCGACCACCCGCCAGTTCGCCCTGCCCGACGGCCGCACCCTGCTGGTCACCGACACGGTCGGCTTCATCCGCCGGTTGCCGCACCGGCTCGTCGAAGCCTTCAAGGCCACCCTGGAGGAGGTTGTCCTTTCTGATTTTCTCATCCATGTGCTCGACGTTACCAATCCCAACGTCGAGCAGCACCACGCCACCACGCTCGAGGTGCTGGGCGAACTCGGGGCCGCCGGCAAGCCGACGCTCACCGTCTTTAACAAAATCGACGCGGCCGACGCGAAAACCCTCGCCCGCATGCGGGCGCAGCATCCGGAGGCTTTGTTCATCAGTGCGCATACCGGCGCCGGCCTCGACGTTTTGCTCCGCCACTGCGAAGGCCTCGCCATCGACGATTACGAGTCGGCGGAGCTGCTCATCCCGCACAGCCGCTACGACCTGGTCGGCAGGCTGCACTCGCTCGGTCAGGTGCGAAAACAGGAATCCGTGGATGCCGGCGTCAGGCTCTCCGGCCGCTTTCCCCTGAAGTCGGCCGCGCTTTACTCGCCGTTTCTCTTCAAGGCGCCGGCCGGCACTCAACGGAAGAGACGATAAAACAAATTGCCGTAGAGTTCGCGCAACGCGGTCTCGGTCTCCTGCCAGGCGTCCGCTTTTGGCACGAAATCGATCACGGAAATCCCGTGCCGCCTGTCGGAACGAAAATCCACTGGGAAAATGATGCAATCCACGCCAGCCCGTTTGAGCTGGTAGGCGGCGCGTGGCATATGCCAGCCCGTGGTGACGAGTACAACGCGATGCCAGCCCTGCCGGTGCATCATTTCCGCCACGGCTCGGGCCTCATCAGCCGTGTTGCTGACTTCCGCTGTAACCAGGATTTTGTCTGCCGTGATTCCGCGTCCTATCGCCAGTTGCCGGAGATCGTCGCCTTCCGAAGTCTCCCGTCCTTCCCAAGGAAGCCGGGCACCGGTGAAAACAAGCCAGCGGGCCTTCCCGGCTTGGATTAGCGCCACGCCGGCCTCGAATCGCTCCACACTTTCGGACCAGTTGACCGTCAACCCGGGCTCTGTTTTCGGGCCGAGAATTCCCCCGAGCACCACCACCGCGTCAGCCGTTTCCACCTGCGCCACCGGTACCGCCGGATAACGCGATTCCAGCCAGCCGATCAGTCGGTTGCCGACGAAGGGCGTGCTGGCAGCATAAAGTATCGCCAGTGCGGCGACGATGGGCCAGCGCTTCCTTTGCCACAGGGCGAACAGCAGCAACAACGCAACCACACCCAGCGGCAGCACGAACACAGGCAGCAGTTTGTTCAGGTATAGCATGCTTGTACGTCACCTGGGCATCCGGATTTTCAGTTTCCCTTTGATCAGCGCCTGCTTTTTCTGCCGCGTCAACTGCTTCAACTGGTACTCGCGACGCAGCGCCCGCGTCAGGCTCATCGGCCCCTCCCGCCAGACCTCTCGAACCGGCAACCGGGGCTTCGTGTACTTGGCACCCCGCCGGGCATTGTGCAGTGCGAGCCTTTTTGCGACGTCCCGCGCCGTGCCGATGTAGAACGTCCCGTCGGCACACCGGAGGATATAGACGAAGGCTCGCTTGGCGGGCATGGGTGGGTGAGCCCCGCGTCGCTGAATCGCATGACCAGACAACGGGATCGGGCCCGACGGTCATTTGGAATGATCCGGCGCCAACTGACAAGCCCTCTGCGAATCAATTGCAATGGTGCTCGCCCTAATTTTGCAACCACCCTAGCTGTCGGGGCGTCTATCCCTCATCATGAACCGTCTTTTATTGATCATCCTTGCTGTGCTGATTTTAGGGTCGGCCGGATTCGGGCTCGCCCAGCTGGATGAGATGAAAAAATTGAGGCAAAATCTCGCCGCGCTGGACCAGGAACGATCCGCATTGCAAAAACGCATCTGGGATTTGCAGAAGCTGAACGGCGAGTTGGAAAACCGTCTCAAGCGGTCATCCCGGGACAGCGTAGCGGCCACGGCCGGGGGTGACACCGCCGGTGATTTTCTCCTGGGCAATGGGCCTGGCGCCGCCGGACCGCGCGCCGGCGGTCGCAATGATCCCGGCCGCTTTGGCGCCATGCTGGCCAATCCCGAGGTCCAGAAACTCATGGCCATCCAGCAAAAGTCCGCCTTGGACGGCCATTACGCCTCGCTCTTCAAACAACTGCAGTTGAACCCGGCTGACCTGGACAAATTCAAAAACCTGCTGGTCGAGAAACAGTCCGCCGTCATGGATGTGATTTCCGCCGCCCGGGCCGAAGGCCTGACCGGGCCGGGCAGCCGCGAGCAGATCCAGCAGCTGGTGCAGAACGCGCAGGCGGAGGTGGACAACAACATCCGCTCCACCCTGGGCGACACAGCCTATGCCCAATATCAGAGCTACGAAGCCACCGCACCGCAGCGGACCGTGGTCAGCCAGCTCGACCAGCGGCTCAGCTATTCGAGCACGCCACTCACCGATGCACAGTCGGCGCAACTCGTGCAAATTCTGGCCCAGTCCGCGCCCCAAGGCAGCAATCCCGGCTCCAACCCGGGCGGAGGAGGACTGGGCCGGTTGTTTGCCGGTGTCGCCGGCGGCGGGGCCGCGGCCGTTTTTGGCGGGGGCGGCGCTCCGATCACCAACGATGCAATCACACAGGCGCAGAATGTGCTGGCGCCGCAGCAAGTCGCCGCCCTGCAATCACTGCAGCAGGAACAACAGGCCAGCGCCCAGCTCAGGCAGCAAATGCGGGCCAGCTTCGGGGGTTCCGCGACCGGCACGACCACCCCAGCGGCCGGCACGGCTGCAACGCCACGCACTTCCGGTCCGGGCGGTGGCTGATCCCCGCACGCATGACCGGCTTTTCCCAATTTCTGGCGGGGGCCTGCCGGCGCTTGAAAACCGCCCCGACCTTTCCGATGGCCGGCCTTCACCCGCGTCAAGCAACCTTGTAACTAATCCTTTGTCTGTCTAATCGCCCGGCTTGCCAAACCGAACACAAACGGCTTTTTTTGACCGGTGAGCGGGTGCCGCAGTCCTTATTCATCTTTAACTCCGGGTTCGTCCGAACCCAGCGCATGAAACAACGCCATTTCCCCGTCCGAGTTTTGCTCGTCCTTGCCCTTGGCGCCACGGGGCTTGCCCAGCAGCCTGCCGCCGCGCCGGCCGGGCCCGCCAGCACCGGCACGCCGGCACTGCCCGCCGCGACTCCAGCCTCGTCTGTCCCCACTTCGCCCCCGCCCGCCGGGGCCGATGATCTGATCGGACCCATCAACATGCCGGGCGACAGCCTTGACGCCGTTCTAGGACTACTCGAACGCTGGACCGGCAAAACCTTGCTGCGCGCCCAAAATCTTCCGGCCGCCACCATCACCCTCGTGCTCAAGGACCGGGTCACCAAGCCGGAGGCCATCCAGGCGATTGAAACCCTGCTCAATCTCTATGGCATCGCGATCACACCGCTGGGCAACCGCTTCCTCAAGATCACACCGCTCAACGCCGCCAAGTCCGAGGCGCCGGAGTTCATTGAGGGCTCCACCCTGGGACTGACTCCGAGCGGCCGCACTGCCCAGAAGCTTTATACGCTCCAGTTCCTGCGCGTCAGCGAGTTCATGCCG
>Ga0265320_10003538_pt1 | contig 10462 bp, 9 predicted proteins | sample 4827metaG_FD_202087 | JGI IMG/M metagenome (GOLD analysis project Ga0265320, IMG submission 202087) | Rhizosphere microbial communities from Carex aquatilis grown in University of Washington, Seatle, WA, United States - 4-8-27 metaG | ecosystem: Host-associated > Plants > Roots > Rhizosphere >...
GCGCACCAGAGCTGGCGGATCGCGTGGGTGGGGATCGACGCCGACCGCGACCTCGACGATCCCACGTTCTATTACCTGGACCGGCTGCGCGATCGCACCACGGTGGTTTCCAGCGAAGCCGAGCTCGCGGTGCTACTCGACGGCTCGCCCGAGGCACCCGACCACCCAACCGTGGCGATCCTGCCGCCGGCCGCCGCCGTTTCGGCGGAGCTCGCGGCGCGCGCCGCCGGACGATTCCTGCTGCCCACTCCGTACCAGGATCCACTCCAGGTGCTCGCCTTCGGGCGCGTGGATCCCGCGAGCATCCCGCTGCTCAGGATTTGGCCCGACGCCGCGGCCGAACCATATTCGGCGCCATGAGGAGAACGTCATGAGCGACATTCACACGGCCCGCGCATCGTTTCCCGACATGGCCTCCAGCACCGCCGAGGACTGGGGAATCATCGCCGGCAACTTCATCGAGTTCGCCCGCGCGCTGCCCGATCGGATCCTGGCGCACCTGCGGCTTCTCGAAGGCGACTTCGGCGGCTTTCCCGTCGACCGCCTGACCCACTCGCTGCAGACCGCGACGCTCGCCCAGCGCGACGGCCGCGACGACGAGTACGTGGTGTGCGCGCTGATCCACGACATCGGCGACACCCTCGGCACCTTCAACCATCCGGACATCGCCGCATCGATCCTGAAGCCGTTCGTCTCCGACGAGAACCTGTGGATGGTGGAGAAGCACGGCATCTTCCAGGGCTACTACTTCTTCCACCACGTCGGCATGGACCGCAACATGCGCGACCAGTTCCGCGACCATCCGTGGTTCGACCGCACCGCCGAGTTCTGCGCGCTCTACGACGGCCCCGCGTTCGATGCGCAGCGCGAGACGCTGCCGCTTTCCCACTTCGAGCCGATGCTGCGCTCCGTGTGCGCCTACCCGAAGAGGACGATCTACGAAGTACTGAAGAAATGAGCCGGTGACCGCGTTCGAGGTGCTGTGCGCGGCGGGGGCCGTGTGGATCGCGACCACGCTGCAGAGCGCGGTCGGATTCGGCATGGGGCTGGTGGCGATTCCGCTGATCGTCGCGGCGGGCCGCACGCTTCCCGAGGCGGTCGCGATCCAGCTCGGTGCCAGCGCGCTCCAGACCGGGCTCGCGACCTATCGCGAGCGAGCGCAAGTGCCGTGGCGATCCGGGCTTTTCATCGCGGCGGTCCAGTGGCTCTTCGTGCCGCTCGGCGTGTGGGGCATGTTGCAGCTCGATCGCACCGGCCCGGAGCACGTGAACCAGGCGGTGGGTGCGAGCGTGATGGCGGCGCTGCTCACTCGTTTGGCCGTGCACCCAGCGGCGCACCACTCGGTGCCGCGGTCCTGGGGAATCGCGGCCGGCGCCACCGGCGGGTTGCTCGCGGGTCTGGTCGGCATGGGCGGTCCGCCGCTGGTGCTCTACGCCATGGCGCACGACTGGGACGAGCGCCGTTTCCGCGCGTTCCTGTGGTCGCAGTTCCTGATGGCGTGGCCGCCGGTGGTGATCGCGATGGTGTTTCTGCAAGGAACGAGGATCCTGGGCTTCGTGGGTCTGGGCTTCGCCCTGGCGCCCGTGGTGTGGCTCGGGATCCGCGCCGGCGGGCTGCTCAGCTCGCGGTGGAAGATCGCCACGCTGCATCGCGCCGCGCACGCGCTGCTGGTGCTGATCGCGGTGCGCGGACTGCTCGGGCCGTGGCTTTCGCGATAGGATCCCCGGCCATCCCCCCCTACTTCCGCGAGGCCGCGCACCCATGAATGAGCCGACCAAGCCCCAGTTCGTCGCCGGGCGCGTGGTGTCGCGCACGCGGCACTCGGACGAGTCGATGTCGATGCGCGTCGAGATCGCGGAGCCGCTGCCGTTCATCGCGGGGCAGTTCGCGATGCTCACCGTGCCGGTCGATGGCGAGCCGTGGCGCCACGAAGGCAAGGTGGTGGAGCGCGCGTTCTCGATCACCTCGTCGCCGCGCGAGGACCAGCTCGAGTTCTTCGTGGAGCTGGTCGAGCACGGGATGCTCTCGCCCAAGCTGTGGAAGCTCGACGTCGGCGACACCTTGCTCTACCGGCCGCGCGCCAGCGGGCGGTTCGTGCTCGACGTGCAGAGCGGCCGCAAGAACCACCTGATGATCGCCACCGTCACCGGTGTCTCGCCGTACGTGAGCATCGTGCGCACCCGCGCCGCCGCGGAGGACGCGGGCGAGCCGGTCGACGACAAGAAGATCGCGATCCTGCAGGGCGCCAGCCTGAGCCCCGACCTGGGCTACCGACCCGAGCTCGAGAGGCTGGCCGAGCATCGCTCGTGGTTCACGTACCTGCCGACGGTGAGCCGCCCACACCTCGATCCCAACTGGATGGGCGCCGGGGGCCGCGCCGAGATCCATCTCGAACGGCTGCTCGACGAGCTGGGCTGGGGCCCCGAGGACTGCACGATCTACGCGTGCGGACACTCGGGCATGATCACGAACGCCAAGGAAATCGCGCAGAAGCGCAACTTCCCGAAGGACGCGTTCAAGCAAGAGGCGTACTACATCGCGCACTGAATCTCCCGGGGGGCTGTCCCGCCCCCCGCCCCACGAAAAGCGATTTTTGTGGGGCCCCACCCCCAAGTCGGCTCGCTTCACTCGCCGCGCGCCTGCGGCGCGGTGCTTGTGCACCGCCTCGACTGTCCCTCCAAACAGCAGGTGATCGCTTCGGAGGAAGCGCTCCGGGCAATGATCCGATTTTGTCCACACTTTCTGGGTGCCACTCGTTGACGCCCACGATGTGTCGCGACGGTTCAGCGCGCGGCCGGTGCCTGCATGCGGCGCGGGTCGCGGGGAACGGCGCCCATCGGCGGCCTAGGCGTGGTCCCCGGGGGCGGAGCCGAGAGGGCGGCGCTGAGTGACGCGCGCAGGTCTTCCGGGTGATTCGACTTCTCGACCGCCGCGTCGAGCGTCACGGTGCCGCTCTTCACCAGCTGGGTGAGCGCCGAGTTGAGCGTCTGCATTCCCGTGGTGGCACCCGACATCATCAGGTTTTCCATTTGATGCGTCTTGCCCTCGCGGATCAGGTTCCGCACCGCGAAGTTCGCGACCAGCACCTCGATCGCGCACGCGCGCCCGCCGCCCTTGGCCTTGGGCACCAGCGTCTGCGACAGCACGCCCTGGAGCGTCGTCGAGAGCTGCATGCGGATCTGCTGCTGCTGCTCGCTGGGGAACACGTCGATGATGCGGTCCACCGTGGAGGCCGCGGAGTTGGTGTGCAGCGTGCCGAACACCAGATGTCCGGTCTCCGCCGCGGTCACGGCCAGCTGGATCGTCTCGAGATCGCGCATCTCACCGACCAGGATCACGTCCGGGTCCTGACGCAGCACGTGCTTGAGCGCCGCCGCGAACGAGCGCGTGTCCGAGCCGAGCTCGCGCTGGCGAATGAGGCACTTCTGGTTCTTGTGCAGGAACTCGATCGGGTCCTCGATGGTCACGATGTGGTGCGCGAAGTTCTTGTTCACGTGGTCGATCATCGCCGCGAGCGTGGTCGACTTGCCGCTGCCGGTCGGCCCCGTGACGAGCACCAGCCCACGCGGACGACGCGCGAGTTGGGTCACGACCGCGGGCAGACCCAGCTCCTCGACCGTGGGCGGCCGGAACGGAATGGCGCGGAACACGGCACCGAGAGTGCCGCGCTGCCACATCAGGTTGCCGCGGAATCGCGAGAGCCCCGGCACGGACTCCGAGTAATCGAGCTCGCGCTCCTCCTCGAGCTTCTTGCGTGCGGCGGCGTCGAGGGTCGGGAAGATGAGCGTCTCCATGCGCTCCTGGTCGAGCACCGGCATCCCTTCGAGCGGCGCCAGACAGCCGTCGACGCGCACCAGCGGCGGACTACCGACTCCGAGGTGGAGGTCGGACGCGCGAATCTCGACCATCGTGCGGAGCAGCGTGGTGAGGTCGAGCAGGTCGGGTTGCTGCTGGAATGCGAGGTGCCCTGGCGCCGGGGCTGGGACTGGCATGGCTGCGACGGACGGTTGCATGAGCGAGGCTCCTTTGCCGTCCATCGACTGCAACCCGGACGCCCATCGAATCGACGTCAATCCGCGCCGTTACCGCTCGGTTTCGATCCGGTGCCACGCGCCGAGGGCATCCTGTCCACGGTTCCCGCCCGGGGGTCGGGACACTTGCCCGCCCCTGGACGAGACGATCGCCCCGGTCTGTGGTTACACTTGCCGCGGTGCGTCGTAGCGGCATGGCCCGGGAACCGGGGCCGGCGCACCGACCTCAGACCGAAACCGGACGTACCGAAGTGCCCGCGCAAGCGCGAGGCGCGCGCGGGAGACCCACCCCATGAAGACCGTCGACAACATCCGCAACGTGGCGATCATCGCCCACGTCGACCACGGCAAGACCACGCTGGTCGACAAGCTGCTCCGCGAAGCCGGGGCGCTCAAGGCCGCTCAGCTCACCGAAGAGCGGATCATGGATCGCAACGACCTGGAGCGCGAGCGCGGCATCACGATCCTGTCGAAGTGCACCGCCGTCACCGTCGGCGACGTGCGCATCAACATCATCGACACGCCGGGCCACGCCGACTTCGGCGGCGAGGTCGAGCGCATCGTGCAGATGGCCGACGGCGCCTTGCTGCTGGTCGACGCCGCCGAGGGCCCCAAGCCCCAGACCCGCTTCGTGCTGCGCAAGGCGCTCGCCGCCGGCATCAAGCCGCTGGTGGTGATCAACAAGATCGACCGCAAGGACGCGCGCTGCGACGAGGTGTTGAACGAGGTCTTCGACCTCTTCTGCGAGCTCGACGCCAACGACGACCAGCTCGAGTTCCCGGTGGTCTACACCTCGGCGCGTTTCGGCATCGCGCGCAGCGAGGCGGACGGACCCGACCACGGCATGGAGCTCCTCTTCCGCGCGATCCTCGAGCACGTGCCCCCACCCGAGGTCGAGGAGGACGGTCCGCTGCGCTTTCAGCCGACCACCCTCGATTACAGCGACTACACCGGCCGTATCGCGATCGGCCGCGTGCGCAGCGGCCGCGTGCGGCCCGGTCAGAACGTGATCGTGCTCAAGCCCGACGGCGCGCGCCGCACGGGCAGCATCACCCACGTCTACCTCTTCGACGGCGTGGGAAAGCGCAAGGTCGACGAGGTCACCGCCGGCAACATCTGCGAGATCCACGGCCTCGAGGACATCGCGATCGGCGAGACCGTCACCGACTCCGAGGGTGTCGAGCCGCTCCCCGGCATCCACGTCGACGAGCCGACGCTCCGGATGCTCTTCTGCGTCAACAACTCCCCCTTCGCGGGACGCGAGGGCGAGTACGTGACCTCGCGGAAGCTGCGCGAGCGCCTGGAGCGTGAAGTCCGTTCCAACGTGGCGTTGCGCGTCGAGTTCCTCGATCGCCAGGATGCATTCCTGGTCTCGGGGCGCGGCGTGCTGCACCTGGGCATCCTGATCGAGACCATGCGCCGCGAGGGCTACGAGTTCGCGGTCGGGAAGCCCGAGGTGGTGCTCAAGGAAGAGAACGGTCAGACCCTCGAGCCGATCGAGGACATCGTGGTCGAGGTGCCCGAGGAAGTGGCCGGACGCGTGTTCGAGCTGCTCGGGTTGAGGCGCGCGAAGATTTCCTCGATCATGCCGCGCGACAACCAGACCCACATCCACGCACGCATTCCCGCGCGCGGCACCATCGGTCTTCACTCGCGGCTCATGCGCGCCACCAACGGCCGCGCGGTGCTCGACTCGGTCCACGGCGGCTACGAGCCGATGGCCGGCGAGATCCCGCACCGCACCAACGCGGTGCTGGTCTCGATGGCCACCGGCGAGGCCACCGGCTACGCGCTCGACGCGCTGCAGGCGCGAGGCGAGCTGTTCGTGTCGCCAGGCGATCCGATCTACGAGGGCATGATCGTCGGCGAGCACCCCAAGGACCGCGATATCCCGGTCAACCCAACCAAGGCCAAGCACCTGACCAACATCCGCGCCGCCGGCGCGGATGACGCCATCATCTTGACCCCACCGCGGCAGTTCTCGCTGGAAGAGTGCCTCGAATACATCGAGTCCGACGAGCAAGTCGAGGTCACGCCCAAGTCGATCCGGCTGCGCAAGGTGTTGCTGCTCGAGAACGAGCGCAAAAAAGACGAGAAACGACGAGAGGCCGCGGCCGGCTAGATCGGGATTCTCGGCGCGCCGCTTGACGGAAACCGATTTCGCGCCAAATTTGCCGGGTTCTTAAACCGATCAGGGCGAGCCAGGAACCAGCCAACACAGCCGTCACGGGCGAGACCAAGGCGAGAGGAGCCATTCCATGAACGTTCGACCGCTTCAAGACCGGATCATCGTGCAGCGCCTGGAGGAGGAGTCGAAGTCGAAGGGCGGAATCATCATCCCCGACACCGCCAAGGAGAAACCGCAGCAGGCGAAGGTCGTCGCCGTCGGCAAGGGGAAGGTGAACGACCAGGGCAAGGTCACGCCCGTCGACGTGAAGAAGGGCGACACCGTGATCATCAGCAAGTGGGGAGGCAGCGAGATCAAGGTGGACGGCCAGGAGCTGCTCATCATCCGCGAGGAAGACATCCTGGGCGTCGTCGAAGGCTGACGCCGCGCCGGTCGCACCGATCCGCGAGCGCACGCGGCTCGCACCAAGGGCCTCTCCGCAAGGGGAGGCCCTTCGCGTTTGCGGCCTCCGGAGCAACCTCAATCGCGCGCGCGATCTCGATCTGGCCCGATCTCACTCCCGGCGGCGCAGCGCGGGGAGCACGCCGATCGGGCAGCTGTCGATCGCGTCGCGGACACCGTCGCCGTCCAGGTCGGGCGCTGAGCCGCGAAGTGGGCAACGGGGGCGCAGGAGATCGCCGGCGAGCAGCAGCCTGCCTCGGCGGGCTATGGTCCAACCATGGCACCGCCGCCGATCGAGCCCGCGCGCGTCGCGGCGGCGCAGATTCCTCGTGTCTACTCGCGCGTGGCACCCGTCTACGACCTCTGGGGCCACCTCACCGAGTCGAACGCGCGCGCTCGGGCGCTGGCGCTCGCGGCGGTGCGCGACGGCGAGGATGTGCTGGAGGTGGCGGTCGGGACCGGGCTCGCGTTCGAACAGCTGGTGCGAGCGAATCCGAGGGGACGCACCGAAGGGGTCGACGTCACCGAGGCGATGATGGCTCGCGCCGCCGGCAAGGTGCGCGATCTGCCCGGTACGCATCCGCTCACGCTCGCAGACGCGCGCGCCCTGCCGTTCGCGGATGCGAGCTTCGATCTGCTGCTCAACAACTACATGTTCGATCTCTTGCCGGAGGCCGATTTCGAAGTGGTGCTCGCGCAGATGCGTCGCGTGCTCCGCACCGCGGGCCGGCTGGTGCTGGTCAACATGGCGGTGCCCGCGGCACGTCGCCACGCGCTCTACTTGTGGCTCTACCGCAGGGCCCCCGAGCTGATGGGCGGCTGCCGGCCGGTGGCGCTCGCACCCCACCTCGAACGCGCCGGCTTCGCCGTGATCACGCGCGAATACGTGAGCCAGCTCGGCTTTCCGTCCGAAGTGATCCTGGCGCTTCCGGGCTGATCACCGATCCCCCCGGCGTGCTCGGCAAGCCCCTCCGGTCGAGAGACGCGATCGACCGCGGTCCCTCCCGTCCGAAGCGTTCAAAAGCGGCCGAGAATGAGGTCTTCTTTGCGCCGGAGGGTCTCTGCGCTCGCGCGGGGTCCTCGGCGCGGTGACGCCCAACTTGCCCAGCGCGCCGCGAGGCGCGCCGGCGAGCAGGTAGCGAGCCGACTTGGGGGTGAGGCCCCGAAAAAATCGCACTTCTTTTCGGGGCGGGGGCTTGAAAAGCCCCCCGAAAATCAATGCGCCGAGTGGTCGAGCGGCGTCATGCCGAGCTCGTCCTCGGCCTTCATCGCGAGATCGCGCTCGACCTTGGCGCGGCAATCCGGGCATATGCCGTGGGTGACGGTGGCCTCGGTGTGCGCCGCGAGGTAGCCCTCGAACGACTGCCAGTAGTCCTCGTCGCTACGCACCTTGCGGCACCACGCGCACACCGGCAGCAGACCCTGGAGCGTCTTCACCTTCGCGAGCGCGTCCTCGAGATCGCTCACGCGCTCGGCGAGCGCCTGGCGCAGCTCGACCATGCGCACGCCCACGTGGATGCGCGCGCGCAGCTCGCGATCGTTGAACGGCTTGACGATGTAGTCGTCGGCACCGGCGCGGAAACCCTCCATCAGGTTGTCGTGCCCCGCTTTCGCGGTGAGCATCAGCAGGAAGGGCGGTGTGGCCGTGGGGCGGCTGCGCACCACGCGGCACACCTCGGGACCGGTGAGGCCGGGCATGTGCCAGTCGAGGATCGCGAGCGGCGGGGCCTCGCGGCCCACCAGGATTCGCGCGGCCTCGGCGCCGTTCGCGATGGGGACCGGATCGAACCCCCACGAGCCCACCAGGTCCGTGAGGATGTGCGCGAGTGATGCGTCGTCCTCGGCAATCAGGATTCGCATGGACACCCCGGAAAAGATCTCCCCCATCCCCCGAGCGTAACCTGAACTCAGGCCTCGGCGCAGCTATTTCCCGCCGGGCGGAGCTAGCCACCCCGGTCCAGGTCGCGGAAGAAGCTCAGGTTCTCGGCCTTCATTCGAGCCAAGGAACCGGCGAGATGGATGTGGCGGGGGTTCGGATGGATGCGGATCCCCGTGCTTTGCTCGCAGCCCAGCAGATCCTCGCTCTCGCGATAGCAGCGCGCCCAGGCGAGCTGAGCGTCGCGCAGTCGCGCCACGTGGGGCAGATCGGTGCTGGTGCGCTCTTCGCGAAACGCGAGCAGTCCGATCATCACCGCCGCCGCCGCCAACCGGCTCTTGCTCCCGGGCAGCCAGCCGGTGAGCGCGAGGTGAATTGCGAACAAGCCTGGCGCCGCATACGCGACGTATCGAGACACCTGCGAGCTCACCAACCCCAGGCAAGCGCGGCCGGGCGCCGTCGCGACGCCGAAGATCAACGTGAAGCCTGCGAGGAGGAAGACCGCCCGATCGAGGTACTCGGACGGCCGCGTAAAGGTCCTCCACGCAGCGCGCAGGAACACCCCGCTCAGGACCCCATATTCGGCCATCGAGACGACCCAGGCCGAAGGCGATCGTGCCCGCACCAAAGCAGCGGTGGCCGAGCCGAACGCGTGTCCGAGCATCCAGATCGGAAAGGCGAGCACGGCACCCGGCTGCTGGGCGTGGAGCACCGGGCAGCGGCTCGCCGGCCGCCAGTGGTAATCGATGAAGAAGGCAGCGACCGTGGCGACCGAGATCGCGAGCGCCGCCCCCCGGAGCCTGCGAGCGCGCATCCCCTCGCGCGCTCGGACCAGGTCGAGCGCCATGAGGACGATCAGGAACGGACACGCGAAGAGCGCGAAGCCCGTGAACATGCAAAGGCCGTTCAGCACCACGAGCAGCGCCAGCCGCGGCGCCAGCCGCTCGATCGCGAGCCCCAGCGCGGCTGCGGTGACCAGGAACTCGGGAAACGGACCGTGCGCCGAGTCGTGGGCGCCGACGAACACTTCGTACTGAAGCAACGTCAGATAGACCAGCGGCACCGCGACGGCGGACCACGCCAGGGCGCCGATCGCCTTGCGCTGCACCGCGAGAGCAAGCACCGCGGCGCCGATCACCGCACCGGCGGACGCGAAGGCATCCACGCGAAGATCGAGGTGAAAGCAGCGATAGACCGACCCGAGCATCAAGCCGCCGAGCCCCACCCGGTGAGGCCCGTGCTGGGCGACGAAACCAGCCCAGAACCCGCGCGGCGAAAACTCGACGCGGTCGATCAGACCCCACTGGTCGTCGATCGGCACGTCGACGGAAAAGCGGTCCACGAACAGCAGCAGGCGCACCGCGAGCGCCGTGGTCGCCGCCGCGAGGCCGAGCCAGATCGCGCGAGGCGTCGAGCTCGAGGAGGCGCCAGCTCCGGCGCGTCCAGGCGCCTCGCTCACGCCTGTGTTCCGGAGCTTCCGAGGTCACGGATCACGTCGCGGAGGCCGTCGACCACGCGGGCCATCCGGTCGTAGACCACGCGGTCGGCGGTGTCGCTCGGATAGTGATAATGCGGGTAACGAAACGGCGCCGTGTCCGAAACCATCACTCCCGGATAGCCCGCCTGCCAGAACGACCAGTGATCCGACCAGCTGATGCCGGGAACCCAGCTCGGTAGCGCCGCGCCCTCGGAGGGAAACGGCGTCGACTTGCGGAAGCTCGCGACCGAGCGCCGCACCAGCTCGCGCGAGCCCCAGTTGCCCACGAAGCCGATGAAGTTGCCGGTGCTCGGATAGAAGAGGCCGAACGGCCACGGATACTTCTGGCTGTCGGGATCGTCGACGAAGTAGCCCATCGTCTCGAGGCTCAGCATCGCGACGACGTCGTCGCCGCGCTCGCGGCAGGAGCGCGCGTAGACCAGGCTGCCCATCGCGTCGGTCTTGTAGTGCGGTGGCTCCTCGTTCACGAACGCCACGAAGCGCAGCGT
>Ga0265320_10003541_pt1 | contig 10457 bp, 4 predicted proteins | sample 4827metaG_FD_202087 | JGI IMG/M metagenome (GOLD analysis project Ga0265320, IMG submission 202087) | Rhizosphere microbial communities from Carex aquatilis grown in University of Washington, Seatle, WA, United States - 4-8-27 metaG | ecosystem: Host-associated > Plants > Roots > Rhizosphere >...
TCGCGTCGCGGTACCCCACGGGACGCCCAGGCGGGGCAGCAGGTAGCGGTCGAGGCCGTAGTAGCCGGCGACCTTCCAGGCCAGGATGACCCCGATCGTGAAGGCGAACATGATCGGGTTGACCGACGTCGAGCCGGCGAGCATGAAGCTCATGTTCATCGTCGCCCCGAAGAAGGCGGCGATCCCGGTCAGGGCGCCCAGCAGCAGGCCGATGCCGATGGCCATCTCGCCAAAGGTGACCAGCCAGGCGAACCAGGTCTGGGCGTTGTGGTCGATGAGGAACTGCAGGAAGGTCCGGTACCACTCGAAGGTGATCGCGGCATGGCCGGTGGTGGGCACCGCCACGGCGCCCTTCCAGAAGCCGAGCAGCGACGAGCCGCCGTCATTGACCCAGCCGGTGCCGGTCAGCTTGTCGTAGCCGGCCACGACCCACTCGAAGCCCAGGAACAGGCGGACCGGCAGCCAGATGAGGCCGGCCCGGGTGTTGCTGAACAGGTAGCGGGTGAAGGCCGGGCCCTCGACCTCCATCGACTCTGCCTCGGGCGCCTTGCGGTCCTCGAAGAGCAGGACCAGGACGGCGATCATCAGGACCCAGAACACGATCGTGGCGATCCCGCGCTCGGTCGAGCCGACCGCCGGGAAGACCCACGGGTTGACCATGTAGAACAGGACGACGGCGGCCACCACCGCGAGCGGGACCGCCAGGCTGCGATAGCGAGCCAACATGATGTTCGACCTCCGTGTCCGAACCCGGCGACCGTGGAAGCTACGGCCTTGAGCCGAATTCAACATCCCGAACAATCGGTGAGTCCAGTGTTCCTCGGGAGGGCCGAAAGTCCCGCCCAGCCCGGTCCATGCGACCCGACTTGGGCAGGAACGGAACAGACCATCTGTTCTGTTTCGTCCCCGCGTCCTATACTCGTTGTCCCGTGGCTGCCCGTCGTCCCGTCCCGACTCGCGTGAAGCCCGCGGACGACCCGCTCGCGGCGTTCAGCCCGGCCGTTCGCGACTGGTTCGCGGCCTCGTTCGCCGAGCCGACGGCGGCCCAGGTCGGCGGCTGGGCGGCGATCGCGGCCGGCCGCCATACCCTGATCCACGCCCCGACCGGCAGCGGCAAGACCCTGGCCGCCTTCCTGTGGTGCCTCGACCGGCTGGTTCGCGATCCGAGCCCGCCGCCCAGCCGGGAGCAGCCCGGCGCCGTCCGGATCCTGTACATCTCGCCGCTCAAGGCGCTGTCCTACGACATCGAGCGCAACCTGCGCGCGCCGCTGGCCGGGATCGCCCTGGCCGCGGGCCGCCGCGGGGATCCGGTTCCGGCGATCTCGGTCGGGCTACGGACCGGCGACACGCCGGCCGACGAGCGGCGCAATCTCAGCCGCCGGCCGCCCGACATCCTGATCACGACCCCCGAGTCGCTCTACCTGCTCCTGACCAGCGCCGCCCGCGACTCCCTCCGGAACGTGGAGCACGTGATCATCGATGAGGTCCACGCGATCGCCGGCTCGAAGCGCGGCGCTCATCTCGCCCTGAGCCTCGAGCGGCTCGAGCAGCTGACGAGCCGGCCGCCGCAGCGGATCGGCCTGTCGGCCACCCAGCGGCCGCTGGAGACGATCGCCCGGTTCCTGGGTGGTGCGGGCCCCGGTCGCGAGGTCACGATCGTCGACTCCGGCTCGCGCAAGACGCTCGAGCTGTCGGTGGTGGTTCCGGTCGAGGACATGAGCCGGCTGGGTGAGTCCGTCCCGCTCGAGGAGCGGCCGTCGACGCCCGGCCCGGGCGCTGATCCGCGCTTCAGCATCTGGCCCTCGATCCATCCCCGGATCCTCGAGCTGGTCCGGGCCCACCGCAGCACCATCATCTTCTGCAACAGCCGGCGCCTCGCCGAGCGTTTGGCCCAGCGCCTGAACGAGCTGGCCGGCGAGGAGCTCGTCCGGGCCCACCACGGCTCGATCGCTCGCGAGCAGCGCCTCGCGATCGAGGACGACCTGAAGTCGGGCCGCCTGCCGGCGATCGTGGCCACCTCGAGCCTCGAGCTGGGCATCGACATGGGCGCGGTCGACCTCGTGATCCAGATCGAGTCGCCGACCTCGGTGGCGCGCGGCCTGCAGCGGATCGGCCGGGCCGGCCACCAGGTCGACAGCCCGTCGCAGGGGGTGATCTTCCCGAAGTACCGCGGCGACCTGCTCGAGGCCGCGGTCGTGGCCGAGCGGATGCACGCCGGGGCGATCGAGACGACCGTCATCCCGCGCAACCCGCTCGACGTCCTGGCCCAGCAGATCGTGGCCATGACCGTCATGGACCGCTGGTCCGTGGACGAGCTCGCGGCGACGATCGGCCGGGCGGTCCCGTTCGAATCGCTCTCGCGAGAAGCCCTCGAGGGCGTCCTGGCGATGCTGGCCGGCGCGTATCCCTCGGACGAGTTCGCGGAGCTCAAGGCCCGCATCGTTTGGGATCGGGTGACCGGCATCGTCGAGGGCCGGCGCGATGCCCGGGTCGTGGCGGTCACCTCGGGCGGCACGATCCCCGATCGCGGCCTGTTCGGCGTGTTCATCGCCGGCGAGGCCGGCACGGCCGGCCGGCGCGTCGGCGAGCTCGACGAGGAGATGGTCTACGAGCTGCGGGCCGGAATGCACGGTGACGTGGTCGTGCTCGGCGCGAGCTCCTGGCGCGTGCTCGAGATCGGCCACGACCGGGTGACGGTCGAGCCGGCCCCGGGCGTGCCTGGCAAGCTGCCCTTCTGGCACGGCGACGCGGTCGGCCGGCCGATCGAGCTCGGCCAGGCGCTGGGCGGCCTGGTCCGCGAGATCGAGACCGACATCGGCCGGGGCGCCAAGGGCCGCGCGGCCGCGCTCGATCGCCTGGCGGCGCGCAACGATCTCGATCCGCTCGCCGCCGAGAACCTGGTCGCCTACCTCGAGGACGAGCTGGAGACCGCCGGCGCCCTGCCGACCGACCGGCGGATTGTCGTCGAGCGCTTCCGCGACGAGCTCGGCGACTGGCGGCTGTGCCTGCTCACCCCGTTCGGTGGCCGAGTCCACGCGCCGTGGTCGCTGGCCCTCGAGGCCCGCCTCGGCGAACGCCTGGGTTCGCCGGTCCAGACGATCTGGTCCGACGACGGGATTGCGATCCGGCTACCCGAGGGCGACCTGGGCGAGGGCGGGACGGGAACCCCTGGCGACGGGCTGCTCGCCGGGATCGAGGATCTCCTGTTCCCTGACGCCGATGAGATCGAGGACCTGGTCGTCGGCCAGCTCGCGACCTCGGCCCTGTTCGCATCCCATTTCCGGGAGAACGCCGCCCGGGCCCTGCTCCTGCCTCGCCGCCGGCCGGGGACCCGGACGCCGCTCTGGCAGCAGCGCCAGCGATCGGCCGACCTGCTGGCTGTCGCCAGCCGCTACGGCAGCTTCCCGATCCTGGTCGAGACCTATCGCGAATGCCTGTCCGATGTCTTCGACCTGCCTGCCCTGAAGGGAATCATGCAGGCCGTCGCCCGTCGCGAGATCGTCGTCCACCGGGTTGAGACGGCCCGGGCATCGCCATTCGCGAGCTCGCTCCTGTTCGATTACGTCGCGGCGTACATGTACGAGGGCGACACGCCGATCGCCGAGCGCCGCGCGCAGGCCCTGACCCTCGATCGCGACCTGCTCAGGGAGCTGCTCGGCCAGGAAGAGCTGCGCGAGCTGCTCGACGCCGACGCCCTGGCCGATCTCGAGCTGCGCCTCCAGGCCCTCGACGATGACCGGGCGGCGACGACGGTCGACCAGCTCCACGACCTGCTTCGCCGCCTCGGCGACCTGACCGAGCTCGAAGTGGCTGGCCGGGTGGTGGGTGGTCTCGGCGTGGCCCGGCCCTGGCTGGCGGCGTTGGCCCACGGACGCCGGGCCGTCGCGGTCCGGATCGCGGGCGAGCCGGCGGGCGAGCGCTGGATCGCGATCGAGGACGTCGCCCGCTACCGGGACGCGATCGGGGTCCAGTCACCGGCCGGGGTGCCCCGGGCCTTCCTCGAGCCGACGAGCGCCGCCCTCGAGGGGCTCCTCTCGCGCTGGGCCCGGACCCACGGTCCGTTCCTGTCGGCCGACCCCGCCCTCCGTTGGGGAGTGCCGCCGGGGATCGTCGAGGACGGCCTGCTGCGGCTGATGGCCAACGGCAGCCTCCTGCGGGGCGAGTTCCGGCCGGGCGGCGCGGAACGGGAATGGTGCGATCCGGAGGTCCTCCGCCAGCTTCGCCGCCGATCGCTGGCCCGGCTGCGGCACGAGGTCGAGCCGGTCGAAGCCGGCGCCCTGGCCCGCTTCCTGCCCGACTGGCAGGGCGTCGCGGCCCTCCCGGGGCTGGGCGGCGAATCCAGCGCCGGTCCGCCGCCGCTGCGGGGCAGCGCGGCCCTCGAGCGGCTGGCCGAGGTGATCGACCAGCTCGCCGGGCTGCCGATCCCGGCCTCGGTCCTGGAGCGCGACGTGCTGCCGGTCCGGATCTCCGGCTACCAGCCGCGGCTGCTCGATGAGCTTGGGGCGATGGGCGAGGTCGCCTGGGTCGGGCGGGGCAGCCTCGGCCGCGACGACGGCCGGATCGCCCTGATCCGGCCCGGGCGCGAGGCCCTCCGCGACGCGATCATGAGCCCGGCCGGCGGCGCTCCCAACGAGGCGACCGGCGAACGCCGGCCGAGCGGACCACGTCACGAAGCGATCCGCGCGTTCCTGGAGCAGCGCGGCGCGTCGTTCTACCGGCCCCTCCACGCCGCCGCGGGGGGCGGGCCGGACCGGGACGTCCTCGACGCCCTGTGGGACCTGGTCTGGGCCGGCGAGGTGACCAACGACACGTTCGCGCCGTTGCGGGCGCTGCGCTGGAGCCGGCCGGGGAGCGAGCCGCGCCGCCGCCCGGGTCGCCTGACCAGCCTGGGCCCGCCCGAGGCGGCCGGCCGCTGGTCACTCGTCGAAGGCGCCCCAGGGAGCGCGTTGGCGGCGCCCACCGAGCGGTTCCACGCCCTGGCGCTGGCACTCCTCGACCGCCACGGCGTCCTGACTCGTGAGGCGGTGATGGGCGAGGGAATTGGCGGCGGCTTCGCCGCCATCTACCCCATCCTGCGGGCGCTCGAGGACGCCGGCCGAATCCGGCGCGGCTACTTCGTCGACGGCCTGGGTGCGGCCCAATTCGCACTTGCCGGGGCGCTCGACCGGCTGCGAGCCACGCGCGAGACCGCGGATGGCGGCATGCCTCGCCGGGTCCATCTCCTGGCCGCCGCGGATCCCGCCAACGCCTACGGCGCCGCCCTCGCCTGGCCCCGCCGCTCCGACCAGGATCGACGGCCACTCCAGCGCGCGGCCGGTGCGTATGTCGCCCTCGTGGACGGGCGGCCGGCGTTCTACCTCGAACGCGGCGGCCGCTCGATCCAGTCGTTCCCGGCCGCCGACGAGGCCGACGTTGCCGGCTTCGGCCTGCGCGCGTTCGGTTTCCTCGTCGCCGATCGCCGCATCCGGGAGCTGGTGATCACCAAGGTCGACGGGCAGCCGATCGCTGACTCGCCGTGGCGGCCGGCGCTCCTCGAGGCCGGCTTCCAGCCCGGGTATCGCGGCCTCGTCCTGGGCGCGCGCTGAGCTCGGAAGCCCGGCCGCGGCCTATCATCCGGCCTGATGTGTGAGCACTTCGTGGCCATCGCCGAGCGGCCCTTCCGGATCGACGAGCTCTTTCCGTTCGTCGAGCGCCTCGAGCGCTTCGGGATCGCCGGCTTCGGCTGGGGCGCTGCCTGGCGGGTTGAGGACCCGGACGGCGGGCGGCTCGTCAGCTACCGCGACCTGCGCGCGTTCCGGGACGACCCGGGACGCGACGCGGTCGGGCGAATCGAAACGGCCAGCCTGTTGGTCCACCTCCGCCGGCCGTCACGGCTGTCGACCCTGACCCTGCCCGACACCCAGCCGTTCGACGATCCGGCCGGCCGATTCTCGGTCAGCCACAATGGCGACCTGCGCGACTACCGGCCGCTGCGCCGGGAGCTGCAGGCGGCAGGCCGGATCCACGGTCGCGCCGATACGGAGGTCGGCGCGCGCTGGCTCGAGGACGCCTGGCGGCCCGGCCGGCCGGTCGAGGAGCAGCTCTCGGCCCTCCACGCGGTCTTTGGCGGCGACGCCAACCTGGCCCTCCTGGCCCGGGATGGGAGCGCCTACCACTACGCCGGCAACGCCGAGAACCCGGTGTTCAGCTTCGAGCTCGGCCCGATCCGGATCGCCTCGACCGGGATCTACTCGCTTGATCGGTCGCTCTTCCGCTACGTCGCACCGGCGGCCCGCAAGCGGCGGCTCATCCGGGTCGGCTCCACGGTTGCGCTCAACCGGGAGCCCGTCGTGGCGGCCTGATTCGCGGAATCAGCCTGCGCCGCGGTTCTCCAGCCCGAGGAATGCCCGGATCTCGACCCGCGCCCGCTGGCCGGCTCCGCGCGGATCGCTGGTCCAGCCCGAGCGCAGCGCGCCGGCTCGCCGGCGGAGCAGGCCCAGGCTGGCCGGCCAGGTGCGTGGATCGAAACGGGCCAGGGCCGCGGGGTGGCGCCACAGCCAGGGCACCGTCGCCCACAGCAGGACCAGGTAGTCGAGCCGCGGCGGCCGCGGCCCGAAGCCGAACAGCGCCTGGAGCTGGATGATCGTGAGGGGCAGGGTCAGCAGGCTGAGGATGCTGGCCAGGGCGAGCCACACCAGCCCCCAGGTCCGAGCGCGCGGGGCGAGGAGCAGCCAGAACGGGGCCGGGACCCACTTCATCCAGGTCGCAATGGCCCAGATCAGGCCGGCCAGGCGGGCCTCCGAGAACTGGGCCACCCACAGGCCCAGGGCCAGCAGCAGGGTCACGTTGCCGGTGTCGAGGTTAGCCCCCACCGGGAAGGCCAGCAGGAGGACCGCCAGGGCGGTGGCCAGGGGCCGCCGCTCGTAGGCCCAGTGGATCGTGGCCAGCCAGGCGACGACGATCCCGCCCCGCCACACGAACCAGGCGACCTCCCAGGGCAGGAGCGCCCATGGCGTGAACAGGGGCAGCATCCAGGGCGCATAGACATAAGGCAGGAACGGGCCGCTGGGATGGTAGGGGTCGCCGCCGTTGAGCCAGATCCGGACGGCCGCCCAGTACGCCCGGGCATCGGAGCCGGCCTCCTCGCCGCGGGCCAGGACGCCGGCCCCGATCAGCGCAAAGACGAGGGCCAGGATCACGATCGCCGCCACCCGGCGGCGATCGTGGAGCCGGTCGAACTCGGCGCCGAACGCGCGGCGGACGACCCGCCAGCGACGCTGCATCGGTGACGACTGGTGCTGGAGGCGGCTCGCTCCCTCGGCGCTCATCGGCGAATTCTCCCATGGGCCGCCAGACCCCTCGGTCACGCCGGGCCGATCCACTCCTGTATCCTCACCGGAACGTTGCGGGAGGCGGCTGACCAGTGTCCCAAGGGACGGTAATCGTGATCGGCGGTGCCGAGGACAAGGTCCGCGATCGGGTCATCCTCAGTCGCTTCGTCACGCTCGCCGGGGGCTCCGATGCCGTGGTCGCCGTCATCAGCACCGCCTCGTCGATGGGCCTCGAGGCCGGCGAGCGCTACCGGACCGTCTTCGGCCAGCTCGGCGTCAACACCGTCCGCCCGATCCACGCGGTCACTCGCCAGCAGGCCAACGACGACTCGGCGGTCCGGGCCCTGCGCGACGCGACGGGCATCTTCCTGACCGGCGGCAACCAGCTCCGGCTCAGCTCGACCCTCGGCGGGACCGGCCTGGCCAACGAGATCTTCGAGCGTTTCCAGGCCGGCGCCGTGATCGCCGGGACATCGGCCGGGGCGTCGGCGATGAGCAGCCACATGATCGCCTTCGGGGCGTCGGGCGCGACGCCCAAGCTGCGGATGGCCCAGATCGCGGCGGGCCTGGGCGTGCTGCCGGGGGTGATCATCGACCAGCACTTCCAGCAGCGGAACCGGCTCGGCCGGCTGCTCAGCCTGATCGCCCAGAACCCGAGCCTGCTGGGCCTGGGCGTCGACGAGGACACCGCCGGGATCGTCGGCGCGGACCATGTCATGGAGGTGATCGGGCGGGGGAGCATCACGATCATCGACGGGGCGAACTCGGAGACCGACGCCTGGGAGATCGGCGGCCACCGGCCGCTGATGATCAGCGGGGTCGTCCTCCATTCGCTGCCCGCCGGCTACCACTTCGACCTCCGCCGCCGCCGGCGGATCGCGACGCCGCCGCTCCGGGCGCTGGCCGGCGGGGAGGCCGCCTCAAGCTGATCACGCGGCGTCGCCGGGCACCGGCCGGCTGTCGCCCACCATCGACCATCGCGAGGAGTTGCTCGTGGCCCAGACCGCACCGTCGCCCCGACCGAAGTCGTCCGGCGGGAGCGCCGCGCCCCCTGCCCGGCCCGAGCCGACCCTGACGATCGTCGAGACCCGCATCCTGCGCGGCCCGAACTACTGGGCCCGCGAGCCGGTCGTGCGGATGCTCGTCGAGCTGGGCAACCTCGAGGAGTTCCCGAGCAACACGATCCCGGGCTTCGTCGACGCCCTGGTCGGCCTGCTGCCGACCCTCGAGGACCACGCCTGCTCGCTCGGCCGCCGGGGCGGCTTCATCACCCGTCTGCGCGAGGGGACCTGGTCCGGCCATGTCGCCGAGCACATCGCCCTGGAGCTCCAGAACCTGGCCGGGACCGACGTCCGCCACGGCAAGACCCGCTCGGCCGGCGGCTACGGCCGCTACAACGTGATCTACGAGTACCGCGAGGAGTCGGTCGGGATCGAGGCCGGCCGGATCGCGGTCGCCCTCGTCAACCACCTCGTCGATCCCGCGGCCAGCCCCGGCTTCGACCTGATGGCCGAGCTCGAGGGCCTGATCCGGCTCGCCGAGCGGGCGGCCTTCGGGCCGTCGACCCAGGCCCTGATCGACGAGGCGGTCAGCCGCGACATCCCCTACATCCGGCTCGACCGGCACTCCCTGGTCCAGCTTGGCCAGGGCGTCCACCAGCAGCGGATCCGGGCGACGATGACCTCGCGGACTTCGGCCATCGCCGTGGACATCGCCTCCGACAAGAGCCTGACCAACAAGCTTCTTGACTCGGCCGGCCTGCCGGTGCCCCGCTCGGAGCTGGTCGACAACGAGGAGGACACGGTCGCGGCGGCCAAGCGCCTCGGCTATCCCTGCGTGGTCAAGCCGCTCGACGGCAACCACGGCCGGGGCGTCCACCTCGACCTGCGCTCCGAGGAGGCGGTCCGGGCGGCCTTCCATGGCGCTCGGCGCGAGAGCCGCTCGGGCGACCTCGTGGTCGAGACGTATGTCGCCGGCAACGACTACCGCTGCCTGGTGATCGGGGGCAAGGTCGCCGCGATTGCCGAGCGGGTGCCGGCCTCGGTCGTCGGCGACGGCGAGCACTCGATCGGGCAGCTGGTCGAGATCGCCAACGCCGACCCGCGCCGGGGGATCGGCCACGAGAAGGTCCTCACCCGGATCCGGGTCGACGCCGACGCGATCGAGCTGGTCCGTGCCCAGGGCTTCGAGCTCGAGACCGTCCTCGCCCCGGGCGTGCGGGTCAAGCTGGCCCTGACCGGCAACATGTCGACCGGTGGGACGTCGATCGACCGGACCATCGAGGCCCACCCGGACAACGTCGAGATTGCCGAGACGGCGGCCCGGATCATCGGCCTCGACGTGGCCGGGATCGACTTCATCTGCCCCGACATCGCCACCCCGGTGCGCGAGACGGGCGGCGCGATCGTCGAGGTGAACGCCGCGCCCGGCTTCCGGATGCATACCCACCCGACCGAGGGCGAGCCCCAGTACGTTGCCCGGCCGGTGATCGACGGCCTCTTCCCGGCCGGAACGCCGGCCCGGATTCCGATCCTGGCCGTGACCGGGACGAACGGCAAGACGACAACCGTCCGGATGATCGCCCACATCCTCAAGCTGATGGGCCGCCGGGTCGGGATGACCTCGACCGACGGCATCGTGATCGACGGCCGGATGATCAAGAAGGGCGACATGTCGGGCCCCAAGTCGGCCCAGATGGTCCTCCAGAACCCGACCGTCGACACGGCGGTCTTCGAGGTCGCCCGGGGCGGGATCCTGCGCGAGGGCCTGGGTTACGACCGCAACGACGTGGCCGTCGTGACCAACGTCACCGGCGACCACATGGGTTTGGGCGGGATCACGTCGATCGGCCAGCTGGCCAACGTCAAGGCCGTGGTCGTGGATGCGGTGCCGCGCTCGGGCAGCGTCGTCCTCAATGCCGACGATCCGCTCGTCGCCCGGATGGGCCGCCATTCGGCCGGACGGGTGGTCTACTTCTCGATGCAGACGGCCAAGGGTGAGGAGGGCTACGACCGGGTCGACGGCCACGTCGGCCGGGGCGGCGCCGCGTTCACGATCGACGAGACGCCCGAAGGCGACCTGATCGTCCTGCGCCTGGCCGGCCGGACGATGCCGATCCTGTACACCCACCTGATCCCGGCCACGTTC
>Ga0265320_10003542_pt1 | contig 10454 bp, 8 predicted proteins | sample 4827metaG_FD_202087 | JGI IMG/M metagenome (GOLD analysis project Ga0265320, IMG submission 202087) | Rhizosphere microbial communities from Carex aquatilis grown in University of Washington, Seatle, WA, United States - 4-8-27 metaG | ecosystem: Host-associated > Plants > Roots > Rhizosphere >...
TCCTTACACCAACCGGGATGACGTGGACGCCCTGCTGCGGGGATTGGCCGAGGCGGTGAAGGTGCTGCGATGAGTGATGATCTGTACGGTGCGGCCATCAAGGAACTGGCCGCCAGGGAACCGGCGGTGCTGGACGGCGCCGATGCCAGCGTTACCCTCGACAATCCCCTGTGCGGCGACCGGGTCAGTTTGGATGTCGCGCTGGAGGGCGGCCGGGTGACGGCGTCGGGCCACCGGGTCAAGGGCTGCCTGCTGTGCAAGGCCGCCGCCGCGCTGGCGGAGGAAAGGGCGGTCGGCCTGGAGGCCGATGACGCCGCCCGACTGCTCGATCAGGTTTCGGGCATGCTGAAGAAGGGGGCCGATCCGGCCTTTCCCGCCCTGGCGGTCTTTTTGCCGGTGCGGCCCCATAAGAGTCGCCACGACTGCGTCCTGCTGCCCTTCAAGGCCCTGGTCAAGGCGACCAAGGGAGGGTGAGGGGACTCAGACCGTGATGCCGATGCTGGCCAGGGTCTTGGTCAGCAGGAGCATCTTGCGGTCCCGTTCCTCTCCCGAGGCGGTGCCCAGGTAGTCGGTCAGGAAGCCGCCGTCGCGCAGATAGCCGTTCAGGATCTGGCGGACCGCATCCATGTTGCCGCCGTCGATGAAGGTTCCCTTGCGGGAGAGGTCCAGCAGGGTCAGGACTTTCTGGGCCGGACCGCCGCCCTTCTTGTCGATCTGCTCGAACAGGCGGGAATTCTTCAGCAACTGGGTTTGCGCCGCCTCCACCTGGGCCGCGAACGCCACCTTGTCGCCATCGGGCAGCCACGAGGCCTTGATCGTCCGGTGGATGCCGGTCAGGGTCTGCAGCTTGGGCACCGGGGGCTCTTGGCCCGCCACCACGCGCGGTATGAAATCCTTGTCGCCGAAATAGTGCTCGATGAAGGTCTTCAGCATGGCCCGGTTGCCCTGGCCCACCGCCACCGTGCTCAACTGCATCAGGAAGGCGTAGCGGTCGGCCACCACCTTGCGCTCGCGCAGCAGGTCGGTGACGCCTTCCTTGTTGAGGTGGCGGGCCTGGCGACGTTCCAGCGAGATCAGCGCCTTGCCGCCGCCGATCAGGGTGGTCCCGATCCACATGCGCTTGAACAGGTCGAACAGGGCGAAAATCTCGATCTCGGGCTCGGCCGAGCGCAGCGGCATCTTGCTGGCCAGGGTGCGCAGCAGGGAATATTCTACCGAGGCCTTGCAATTGGGAGCCGAGCCGTCGGAAATCATGGCGGCGATGGTCTCGACCACCGGATGGGCGGTATCGCGCTGCTTCCACTCGCCCTTCCAAAGATCGGCGAGGTCGTTGCAGCGCTCCTCCAGCGTCTCGCACAGGCCCAGCATCTGGTCCAGCGCCGGATCGCTCTTCAGGCATTCGGACAGAACCTGCTCGACATGGCGGTTCTCGTCCTTGCCTTTGGTCAGCGCGAACATCTTCACCAGGACGGCGATCTTGTCCTTCCATACCTTATGGGAGAACAGAATCTCGGTCAGGGCACGGTTGGCCGCGTAATTGTTCTCCGCCGGACTTCCCTTCAGGCCGGCACAGTAGGCGGAGAAGCTTTCCGGCGTGACGGCGGGTGGCGGCTTGTCCTTGTCGTCGTCCCACGCCTTCTTCATGCCGGCGCTGATCAGGGCGTTGAGGTCGCGCAGCCGCTGGGCCGCGCTCTCGCCCCTGGTCTTGGCCTGCAGGGTGGCGATCTTGTCGACGGCGTTCATCATGATACGGCCGGTATCGCTGAGACGCTTCTGGTACTTGGCCGAGAACACCAGTTCCGTCGGCGTGATGACCAGGGATTCCGTGAAATTGGTCAGGAAGCGGCCGATGAGATCGCGCGACCCGGGGGAGTAGAAATCCTCGAGCTTGGCGCAGTAGGCGCCTTCCAGCAGGGCTTCCGGCGCCGCCTCAAGATCGTCTCTGATCGGTGATGCCATCGAATGATAACCCGCTGCCCGTTTGCTAGTCCCTCGCCCCCGCCATCATTATCGTCGAGGTCTCGCGGCATCAAATGATTTTTGCAATTGAACCAAGATGGGCAAGATGGGATCGGGTGATTACTTATATATTAGAGCCAACTATCCTCAGGGAAGAATTCCGGGTTGCTGTCAGCCATGAATTTAACGTTGCGAGCGTATTGGAATATCTGGGCAAGCCCTATTGGCTTAAGGTAAGGTGATTCCCCTACGCTATTGTCCTTCTGGGGAGGAGGGCCGGGAGTGGCGGCGGTAAAGGCCGATTTCAATAAATTCAAGGCGTCGCGCTGGCGGCTGGTGGCATTGCTGCTGTTCGTCAACGCCTCGGTTCTCGGCCTTGCCTGGATGTCCCTGGACGCCAGCTACCGCCAGTATCAGGACCGGGCGGCCGTCACGACGCGCAACACCAACCGTCTTGTCTCCCAGAGCATCGCCGGCGATATCGACCAGATCGACCTCGCCCTGCTTTCCGTTGCCGACGAGGCGGCGCGGATTCAACGCACCGGCGGAGCTCTCGCCGGGTCGGAGATGAAGGCCTTTCTGGAGCATCTGCAAGGCCGCCTGAAGATGACCGACAGCCTGCGTCTGGCCAACGTGGCGGGCGATGTGATCGCCGGTTCGGAAGAGCCGCAGGTCGGAATCAATACGGCGGACCGCGAATACTTCAGCAGCCTGCGCGACGATCCCAAGCTGGGGCTGGTGATCTCGCCGCCGATTCTGGGGCGCATCAGCAACAAGTGGGTGCTGATCTTCGCCCGCCGGCTGACCCTGTCCGACGGCAGCTTCGGCGGTATCGTCTTCGCCCCGGTGACCATCGCGTGGTTCGAGCAGAAGTTCAACAACCTGGAGGTCGGACCCCAGGGCACCGTGGTGATGCGCGGCGACGCCTCGCGCAACTTCGACCTGCTCGCCCGCTTTCCCCACGCCGGCTATGTGGGGCAGACGACGGTCTCGCCGACCTTCACCGCCCGGATCACCGCCCATCCCCAGGGCGGCACCTACGAGGCGGTGGCCGGTGCCGACAACATCCGGCGCACCTTCTCGTACCAGCCCATCGCCAACTACCCGCTGATCACCCTGGTGGGCATGGCGACCGAGGATTATCTGGGCGAGTGGCGCAAGGAAGGCATCAAGGTGATCGTCCTGGCCGGCGCCTTCATCATCGTCACCTCCCTGGGCGGCATCGGCATGCTGCGCACCTGGCGGGCGTTGGAACGGCGGACCGAGGAACTGGCGCGCTCCAACGCCGATCTCGAGCAGTTCGCCTATGTGGCGTCCCATGACCTGCAGACGCCGCTGCGCAATATCGCCAGCTACGCGCAATTGCTGGCGCGGCGCTACGAGGGACGCCTGGACAAGGATGCCGACGAGTTCATCGGCTATATCGTCGGCGGCGCCAAGCATATGTCGTCGATGATTCCCGACCTGCTGGACTATGCCCGCGTGTCGCGCTCGCCGCCGGAATTCGTGCCGGTGGATTTGAACGCGGTGGTGGAGGCCGTGCTGGCGAATCTGGGGCCGGATATCCAGGCGTCGGGCGCCACCATCAAGATGGACACGCTGCCCGTGGTTCTGGCCGAGGCGCGACAGGCGGAAAGCCTGTTCCAGAACCTGATGGAAAACGCCCTGATCTATCGCCAGCCCGATGCCCCGCCGCAGATCGAGATCACCGCCACGCTGGAGCCCAAGGGACTGTGGCGTATCGCGGTGCACGACAACGGCATCGGCATCGAGCCGGCCTATTTCGAGAAGATCTTCATCATCTTCCAGCGCCTGGAGCCCAACCGCTTCCCCGGCGGGACCGGCATCGGCCTGGCGCTGTGCCGGCGCATCGTCCACAGGTTCGGCGGCACCATCTGGGTGGAGTCCGAGCCCAAGAAGGGCACGACCTTCAACTTCACCCTGCACTCGTCGGCCGAAGCCTAGGTGTTTGGTCCCGGAGTATGATGATGCGTCATTAACCCGTCGGGGGGAGGATGCACTATGGCAGGACTACTTCACGGCAGCGCCCGCACCACGCCGCGTACTCGAGCTGAACTCCAAGCGTCGAAAGAAAGTACCCGGTCCCTTGCCGAGCAATATGGCCTGAACCCAAAGACTGTCGCCAAGTGGCGTAAGTGCACTACGACTGGTGACGCGCCGGTGGGACCGCATGCGCCGCGCAGCAGCGCTCTGACGCCCGCCGAAGAAGCGATGGTGATCGAATTCCGCCGCCGGATGTTGCTGCTCCTGGACGACGTGCTGGGCTGCCTGATGGACGCCATCCCGAAGCTCACCCGGAGCGCCCCGCATCGCTGCCTTCAGCGTCATGGGATATCCAGGCTTCCTGAACGCGAGGAAAAGCCATCGAAGCGGGGACGCTTCGCCGCAAACAAGATCGGATGTGTTCACATTGATTCCTGCGAGTTTCGCGGTCGTGTCCCGGGAACGCCCCCAAGGCCAAATCCTTGATTCGTTTGCGCAACATGTTCTCGTGCAGATCGAGATCACGAGCAATCTGCGCCACCGAAACCCCACGATCCTGAACCAGCCTTACCGCCCCGATCTTGACCCGGCAGGGCAGTGAAGCGAAGCAAACTCGCGGCTGAATGTCCTGCGTGCCATGTCGGCCTCCAATTGGATGGAACCACCTTAAACTCGGTGTCCACCAAACCGGCAGCAGGCCAGAACGATGAATGGGCCGTCCAGCGCGCCCGCTACATCACCCTGGAACCCGTCGCCCCCTTGAGCGATGATCTCCTGGTGAGCCTGCCGTCCGTCGTGGCGGCCTGAGCAGACCGGCCAAGCCCGCCGGAGATCAGACGGCGACCGCGCTGTTACGCCAATCCCGGGGACACGATCTGCCTCCCGCATCGCCTTCTCGCAGATCATGTCTGACGAGAAGGCGGAAAGCGCCGCTGCCCTCCTGGAAGCGGCATTGGCCTATTACAAGGGGCTTGGGGTCATGGTCAGTCGCGTCATGACTGATAACGGCCCCTGCTACAAGTCCTTCGCCAAGCCTACCAAACTTCAAATGACCGCGATGACGAACTGTCGCGATGGCTCCATCGCTACAACTGGTATCGGCCCCATGGTAGCCTCGGGGCGCAGACACCTATCAGCCGACTCGGACTGATAGGGGACAACGTCTCGCGACTCCACAGCTATAGCGTGATGCCCAAAATGTGCATCACGCTATAGGCCTTATCATTTTCCCTCGCCGGGTGGGCGCATCCGCGCCCTTGGCCGCGCCCTCAACGGGCGCTGGAGCGGCCCGCCTCATATTTGAGGCGCGCCGCTCTAATCTCATAAAAGCGGGAGGGATGGGGAGGCTGTGCCTCCCCATCGGGGTTTGGGGCGGAAGCACCACAAGGAGGCAACGCGTCTACGCCCTCTCCACGCCCGCCAGGAAGCGCTGGACCGAGGTATTGAGGCTGTCCGACTGGCGCCCCAGGGCCTGGACGGCGCCCAGCACGTCGGTGGCGGTCTTGCCGGTTTCCCCCGCCTCGCTGGTGACGTCGGTGACGTGGCGCGAGACCTCGCGGGTACCCTCCGCCGCCTCGGAGACGTTGCGGGCGATGTCGCGGGTGGTGGCGTCTTGTTGCTCCACCGCCGTGGCGATGGCCGACGAGACCTGGTTGATGCGCTCGATGATGGCGCCGATACCCTGGATGGCCGAGACCGCCTGATCGGTGGCCGACTGGACGGCGCCCACCTGTTCGGTGATCTGGCTGGTGGCCCTGGCGGTCTGGGTGGCGAGGTTCTTGACCTCGTTGGCGACCACGGCGAAGCCCTTGCCGGCTTCACCGGCGCGCGCCGCCTCGATGGTGGCGTTCAAGGCCAGCAGATTGGTCTGGCCGGCGATGTCGCCGATCATGGTGACCACCTCGCCGATATTGCGGGCGGCATCGGCCAGACCGTGCACCAGGGCGTTGGTGCGTTCGGCCTCGGCCACCGCTTCGTGCGACACCTGGGCCGAGGTGGCGACCTGACGGCTGATCTCGTTGATGGAGGCGGCCAGTTCCTCGGCGGCGCCGGCCACCGTTTCCACGTTGATGCTGGCCTCTTCGGCCGCCGCCGCGACGGCCGCCGCGTGGCCTTCCATGCTCTGGGCAGAGGAGCCGAGCGAGTTGGCGGAATTGTCCAGCAGGCGGGTGGCGTCGCCCACCGCGGCCAGGGCGCCCGACACCTCCTGGCGGAAGGCGGCGGTCAGATGCTCGATGGCCTGGCGGCGCCGCTCCTTGGCCTCCTGCTCGGTGGCCTGTTCGGCGGCCAGTTTCTCGGCGGCGAGATGATTGTTGCGGAACACCTCGACGGCGCGGGCCATCTCGCCTTCCTCGGTCTGCAGGTTCAGCCCCTCGACGGTGATGGAGGTGTCGCCGGTGGCCAGCCGGCTCATGGAACTGGTGATGTGGGCGATGGGGCCGGTGATGCCCTTGGCCAGCACGCCGGCGGCGGCGAAGGTGACGCCCAGTCCGCCGATCACCGCGATGATCTGCGCCCACAGGAACAGTTGGGCGTCCGAACTGGTCTTGGTGGCCCAGGTCACCAGATCGGCGGCGATGCGGTCCTCGACCACCTTCATCAGGTCGATGCGCTTGGTGGTCGCCTCGAACCATTTGGGGGCGGGAACGCCTTCGCCGCCCGACAGCGCCTTGGCATGGGCGGCTTCCCGCATGGCATTGACCTCGGCGATCACCGGGTCGCCCATCTTCTCGCGGAAGAAGGCCACCAACTCGGGCGAGGCGGTGCGGATGAAATGGGCGAACAGCATTTCCTGGTCGGCGATCAGCGACACCAGCCGGCGATAGATCAGCGGGTCGAAGGTGCCGGCGAAGCCGGCCGAGCCGGTGGCGCGTTCCTGCCCGGCCCGTTCCTTGGCCTCCATGAAGGCGAGATAGGCGCCCACCGCCTCGGCGGCCTTCTTGTCGGGAGTCAGGCGGGCCATCTGGCCCACCATGTCCAACTGCACCTTGATCAGGGCGGTGTAGGCCTGGAACAGGCCGTTGCGGTCCACGGCTCCCGACTCGATGTCGGCCCGCAGCTTGGCGCGCCCGGCCAGGGCGTCGCGGGCCTTGACCAGCGAGGCGGCGAAATCCGGACCCAGGACGGCGGCATTGCCGCTCTGCTCCTCGAACCGCCTGGCGGCCTCGTCCGACAGCTTGCGCTGGGCCTCCACCCGGTCGCCGAACTGCTTGCGGCCGCTGGCCACATAGAGCGACGAGGAGCCGCGCTCCTTCTGCAGTTCGTGAACGACGGCGCTGACGCCGTTGGCCATGGTGGCCATGCGGATCAGGCCGCTGGTGTCGTTGACCACCAGCCAGCGCAGCACGATGACATAGCCCGAGAAGGCGACGAGGCCGAAGACCGGAAGAAGGAAGGCTAGAAGAATTCGTCGCCCAATCCTAAGATTACGCAGCAATTCCATAGCCCAATTCCCCCTTCTACAGCCCAATCCCATACTTACGGTACTGGCATAGTGCGTCGGGGGCAAGCTGCCATTAGGCAATAGACAAAGACGGAAAAGCGCCACAGCACAAGGCCGTGGCGCCAGCGATGGCGACGCTTGAATTTCCAGTCCGGCCGCCCCTGTTCCGGTGCGGCCGAAAGCGAGTCTTTAGAAGCCCTCGCGCTCCAGGCGCTTGCGCTCCAGCTTGCGGGCACGGCGCACGGCTTCGGCCTTTTCACGGGCGCGACGCTCGGACGGCTTTTCGTAGTTCCTGCGAAGCTTCATCTCGCGGAAAACCCCCTCGCGCTGCATCTTCTTCTTGAGCGCCTTCAGGGCCTGATCGACATTGTTGTCACGAACGAGAACTTGCACGTTTCGCCACCGCTCCTCTACGCTTGGAAAACCCTCCCTACGCACGACATTCCTGCCGTCCGGGGAGGAGGGTTGATAGCACAGTGCCGCCCCCTTGTGAAGGGGTTAGGCGAGGTTCTATAACCGGAAAATACATTTGTCCGCCGCCGAGGAGAATTGGAAATGGAATCGCGTCCGCTCAAGGATGCCCTGGTGACCGCCATGCTGCCTCATGCCGCCTTCGACGGCTGGTCGCAGAGCACCCTGGCGGCGGCGGCCGACGACCTGGGGCTGGAGCGGGCGCTGCTGCCCCGCCTGTTCCCCAGGGGCGCCATCGACGCCGTGGCCCATCTGGTGGATCACGCCAACCGGGTCATGGAGGCCGATCTGGCCGAAGCCGGTCTGGACGGCCGTGGCGTGGGGGAGAGGGTGTTCCTGGCGGTGAAGCTGCGGCTGGATCGCTGGAGCGAGCACCGCGAGGCCATTCGCCGGGCCACCTCGCTGCTGGCCCTGCCGCAGAACCTGCCCCTGGCGGCGCGCCTGACCTGGGGCACCGCCGATGCCGTCTGGCTGGCGGTGGGCGACCGGTCTCATGATTTCTCGTGGTATTCCAAGCGCGCCACCCTGGCGGCGGTCTATTCCGCCACCTTGCTGTATTGGCTGGACGACGAGTCGGAAAATTCCGCCGACACCTGGGGCTTCCTGCGGCGCCGTCTGGCCGACGTGCGTTCGCTGCCGCAATTGCGCCAGAAGCTCGAGGGGTTGGTGGGCGGCCGCAAGGCCGCCCTGATGCACCGTTTCAAGGTGCCCCTGCCGCGCGCCTGATCAGGCGACCGTGTCGATCAGGCCGCCCGACAGCAGCTTGTTCAGATAGGACGCCGTGTCCTTGGAATCGGAATCGCCCTCGGTCAGCGACTTGAGGATCTTCTGCAGCTTGTCGGCGCTGGAGCCGCCTTCCGCCTGGCCATAGGACACCGAGGTGGAACTGGAGCCGTCGCCATACTTGGTGACGGTGGTCTTGGTGCCGTCGGCCGAGGTGGTGGTGGTGACCGAAACCACCTCGTCGGACGAGCCGCTGGAACTGCCGCCGGCCGACCCGCCACCGCCGCCACCGCCCGCCGGAGGGGCGCCCGAGGCGCCGCCGCCGCCCGAGGGCGGTCCGGCGTTCTGCAGGCCGGTGGTGAACTGGGTCTGGCTGAGGCCGGAACTGCCGTCGCCGCCGCTGTTCTCGGCGATCTTGTCGTAGAACTTTCCGGCATCTTCCTCGCTGACGTCGTCCGGGCGCCCGGAGACGAATTCGTCACGGGTGACCTTGCCGTCGCCGTCGCTGTCGAGCTTGGAGAACAGTTCCGCCGCGTCGGGGCCCTTTTGGCCGCCACCGGCGCTCTGGCTGCCGCTGGGGCCGCCCGATTGCTGAATCTGGCTCTCGAATTCGTCGAGGGCCTTGACCACGGCGTCGGCCTGTTCCTGGGTCAGCGAGCCGGAGGAGACATCCTCCTTCAGCTTGGCCTCGATGGCGGCGCGCACGTCGGTGGGGGAGGGGGGCGTGCCCGACGACGAGGACTGCGACTGGAAGACGGAATCGATTTCCGATCCCACCTGGGACGCCACCTCGGACGACAGGCCGTTCTTTTTCAGGTCGGTCAGCAGCATCGATTGTATGGATGACTGGTTCCCGACGGATGCGATGGACATGGCCGATCTCCTTCTGAGATTAGGGTTCTGTCGGGTTCAACGCGGGGGCGTCGCCGTTCCCTGCGAAAAAAAGTACCCCCATGCCGAAAGGGGTAACCGGCATGGGGGGCGATATCCAATCCGGTGGCGGTTGTCGGTCACGCCGCCAGACTGGTGTTGCCGACGCTGAGCAGGTTGGCCTTCTGGTAGGAACCGATGGCCTTGAGCAGTTCCTGCAGCAGCTGGTCGTTGCTGGAGGACTGGGACGACGAGGTCGTCTGGCTGGCCGCCGTCTGCTCGGCGCCGTCGGGTGGCCCGGCCTTCTTCATGCCCTCGGCCAACTGGTCCTGGCTGAGCCCGGAGGAGGAATCCGCTCCGGCCGCCGAGGCGATCTTGTCGTAGAACGAACCGGCCTGATCCTCGCTGACGTCGTCGGGGCGTCCCGACACGAATTCCGAACGGGTCACCGTCCCGTCGCCGTCGCTGTCCAGGTTCTCGAACATCTTGGACGGGTCGGTGGCGTTGCCGGAACTCGAGGTGGAGGAGGTCTGCGACTGCAGCATGGCGAGCAACTGCTCGAGCAGCTTGTCGTCGGTGGAGGTGCTGTCGGAGGACGAATCCGAGCTTGAGCCGGAGTCCGGCGGCGGCGGGGGCGGCCCCATGGCCTGCAGGCCGCTGGCCAACTGGTCCTGGCTGAGCCCGGAGGAGGAATCCGCCCCGGCCGCCGAGGCGATCTTGTCGTAGAAGGCGCCGGCCTGATCCTCGCTGACGTCGTCGGGGCGTCCCGACACGAACTCGTCGCGGGTGACGGTGCCGTCGGAATCGGTGTCCAGATCCTTGAACATCTGTTCGGAGTCGGGCGGCCCGCCGTGGCCGCCGCCTTGGTTGCCGTTCTGGTCGACCTCCTGCGACTGCAGCAGCACGGATTGCATGCTGGACGCCATCTGCTGGAAGGCGGAGGTAAGGTCGCTTTGGCTCAGTGATCCGCTGCCCGACGAGTCCA
>Ga0265320_10003545_pt1 | contig 10449 bp, 11 predicted proteins | sample 4827metaG_FD_202087 | JGI IMG/M metagenome (GOLD analysis project Ga0265320, IMG submission 202087) | Rhizosphere microbial communities from Carex aquatilis grown in University of Washington, Seatle, WA, United States - 4-8-27 metaG | ecosystem: Host-associated > Plants > Roots > Rhizosphere >...
GCCCAAAACGGTGGCGGTGATGCAACCGGCGGCGATCAAGGCGTCTGGCGGGCGCGCAGGCGCGCAGAAAGAAGAGCGGTGGACACAAGAGATCTGGGTGATGATCCAAGACGTAGGGAAGGAGCGCCGCGTGATCAGTGCGTGGCGCTACCCGGGCGTAACGAAGCCCAGGAGCACGGTGCTGTTGAATATCGCTCGCGGCGAATATGAAGAGTTTTTAGCCAAAGAACAGTAGTATATATCATGATCCTCATCAGTCCTTCATTTGATAACAATGGGGCGATCCCGAAAAAGTTCACGTGCGACGGCGGGGGTATCAATCCGGAATTGCGGATAGAGAACGTGCCGGCGGAGGCGGAAGGCCTGGCGTTGGTGCTTCACGACCCCGACGCGCCAACGCCCGGTGGTTTTACGCACTGGGTACTGTGGAACATTCCACCGTCTACCACGCTTATCAAAGAAGAGAGCGTCCCGCCGCGCGCTATGGAGGGAAGAAACTCGGATGGGGTGGGGTATGCGGCTCCGTGCCCGCCGCCGGGGCATGGCGTGCATCATTACGAATTTTATCTCTATGCCCTTGATACCACCCTTGATCTTCCCGTGACCGCGGGCCGCGCGGAGCTCACGGACGCATTAAAGGGCCATGTGCTTGAGGTAGCGAAGCTGTCGGGCATGTATGAGCGAAAAAAAGAATTGTGATATACTTAAGTGGCTAAACTAATGGAACAAACTGATCTTGAAATAATTCAATCCGTGCTGCGCGGGGACAAAGAGGCCTTTGCCATGCTGGTGGACCGCCATGCGGGCACGGTCTATAAATTCGCATACCGCTATGTGCGGAACGGCGATGACGCGCAGGATGTGTCGCAGGAAGCGTTTGTCCGCGCCTGGAAGAATATAAAAAAATTCGACGAAACGAGGAATTTTAAAACGTGGCTTTTTGCGATCGCAAAGAATGCCGCGCTCGACCTTATTAAAAAGAAAAAGCCACTGCTCTTTTCGCAGATCGCCGAAGAGGACGACCAACTGGATACTTTTTTTGCTCCTTTTCTTGCCGCGCCCGAACTCCCTGACGCCATTTTTGCGCACAAGATGGAAAAGGCGGACATCGCTCGCTCGCTCGCCACGCTCCCGCCGAATTACCGGATGGTGCTTGCGATGCGGTATAACGACCATTTGAAGTTTCGGGAGATCGCGGAGACCCTTGGCGAACCTATCGATACCGTAAAAAGCAAGCATCGGAGGGGGCTTGCCCTGCTTCGGCGGATCGTTACGGGCGAGGGCCCCGACTCAAGTTTCGCCTAGCGGCGTGACGGGCGCGCACCTAAAAGCGCCGCCCCGTCGTATTCTTATTAATGGAAGACGGCATTTTTAACGAAATCATTCCTGAGCCGCCGGCGGAGCTTGTGAAAAACATCCTGCTTCGCATTGAACGGGAAGAGCATCGTCGGCTCGCGATGAATACCGCGGCATTCGGCGCGGTACTTTTAGGATCGCTCGTGCTCGCGGGATACGGCTGGATGGCAGCGGCGGGCGAGGCGTCGCGCTCGGGACTTTTGTCGTTCATCTCGCTTTTCTTGTCGGACTTTTCGGTCGCCACGGCGAACCTTTCCGACTTTATGCTTTCCGTCGTGGAATCATTCCCGGTGTTTCCTGTTGCGCTGTTTCTCTCGGGCATTTTCTTCGCCATCTGGTCCGCGGCCCGCTTTGTACGCGAGATAGTGCTTACGCGGACGCATGTTTTTTCGGCCTTTTCGTAGATTAAAAAAATATGAAAGACCTCTTGCATTCTTCACCTTTAAAAGCGATTCTTTGGATATTGGGAGCGATCATCGTCTTACTCCTCGTCTTCGGATTGGGCGTCACGATCGGCGCGCGTCGGACGGTGTTCACGGGGCGGTTCGAAGAAAATTATTATAGGAATTTTTACGGCGCGCCGGGAGGGCCGATGCCATTCAACCAACACGGGGTGGCCGGCGAGGTGATAGACGTTTCAAGCTCAACGATCTCTGTAAAAGATACCGATGGCGATGAACATTCGGTGGCGGTACTTTCGGATACCGCGATCCGCGAAGGAGGCGCCGCAATCATGATCGGCGGGGTCGTGCCGGGCGATATGATCACCGTGATCGGAGCGCCGAACTCGCAGGGGCAGGTTGAGGCACGATTCATCCGCGTGTTTGCCGCGTCGTCGTCATCGCCGCCGGTGTTGCCGCCGTTGCCGGGGACTAATATGAACTAACCAATCAATACAAAACTATGTTTTCAAAAATAGGACACTGGATGCGAGCGCATAAGATAATTACCATCATCATCGTTCTGGTTATCGCCGCGGGCGGCTATTATTGGTATACCTCGACGCATGCGACCACTACGGTCACTAAGTACGTTATCCAGAACGCCACGCAGGGGACGGTGGTCTCGTCGGTGACGGGGAGTGGGCAGGTGCAGGCGGTCACTTCGATTGACCTCAAGCCGCAGATCTCCGAAAACGTGACGAGGGTATATGTAAAGGTGGGCGATCACGTGGCGGCCGGACAGACGCTGGTGCAGCTTGATACTACGAACGAGCAGAAGGCGGTGAATCAAGCGCAATTATCGCTCCAGTCGGCGCAGCTTTCTCTTGCGCAGATGCAGCAGGTTTCGACCAGCACCCTGCTTCAGGACCAGAGTGCAGTGATCAAGGGCCAGCAGAGCGTGGTCGATGCCTCAACGACGCTCGTTACGGATTATCAGAGCGGGTTTGATACGCTCTCTTCCGTGTTTGTAAATTTACAGACCGTCATGACGGATGCGGGCAACTTCGTGGTCGGGACCAACGTCAACAAGTCCCAAGCGAATCCCGACGCATACGTGAGCATTATGCCGACCTACCTTCAGACGGGGACGCAGTCATATAGCACCCCCGTTGCGCCAAGCTATAATAGTGCCCTCGTGAGCTATCAGCAAACGCTTGCGGACTATCATGCTGCCAACCGGAATTCCGACCGGGTGGCGCTCGACGCACTTTTCGCGGAGACCTATCACACGACGCAACTGGTGAGCGCAAGTATGAAATCGATCAACGATCTTTTGAATTACGTCATAAATAATTATCCAAAGGATAGTCGACTTGCGCCGCTTCCTGCGATCACGACTACGTTCCAAACGACGTTCGGCAATGATATTACGACGGTCAACAATAATGTGACGAGCGTGCAGAATGCCATCACTGGCATCGCGAACGACAAAAACACGTTCCAAAATAACCAGCTTTCACTTGCTCAGGCAAGCGAAACACTTGCGGAACTCACGGCAGGTCCGACGCCGTTGAATGTGCTTTCCCAGCAGATCAGTATCCAAAGTGCGCAGAATTCGCTTGCGACGGCGGAGCAGAACCTCGCGTATGATTCCATCCGCGCGCCACTTGCGGGGGTGATCTCCGCGGTACCCGCGGTCGTGGGCACCACGGTGCCGTCGCCTGCGGTGAGCATGGTGACGCAAGGGGAGCTCGCGCAAGTGACCTTGAACGAGGTGGATGCCGCGAAAGTGATGATTGGCAACAAAGCAACGCTTACCTTCGACGCGCTGCCCGATCTTTCGCTCGCGGGCCAGGTGACAGAGATAGATACGGTGGGTACGGTGAGCCAGGGCGTGGTGAACTACAACGTGCAAGTGGCATTTCAGGAAGCTTCGGGTGCGCCCCAGGTGAAACCCGGCATGAGTGTGACGGCGAGCATCGTTACGGCGGCGCATCAAAACGTGATCGCGGTTCCGAATGCGGCGGTCACGACGCAGGGCGGTGCGAGCTATGTGCTTGAGCCGGCCGCACCGGTTCCTTCCTCAACGCTTGCGGCAAGTGCGAATGGCGGCGTCACGCTTTCCGCGACCACGCGCGTGCCGGTTGTGATCGGATTGGCAAACGATACGCTCACGGAAATAACGTCCGGCGTGAATGTGGGAGACCAGATCGTTACGCAGACAATAAAATCAACGGCAAGTGCGGCGTCTGCCGCATCCACTGGCGCGGGCGGGTTACGCATCGGCGGCGGACTTTTTGGCGGTGGGGGAGGCGGCGGCACTACCGGACGATGAACACTATTATTGAATGCAAAGACATACGGAAGGTCTATAACACCGGCGGCATAGAAACCGAAGTTTTGAAAGGAATCACGTTCTCAGTGAACGAGGGGGAGTTTGTGGCGATCATGGGGCCGTCCGGATCGGGCAAATCCACCCTTATGCATATTTTGGGTGCACTTGATACGCCGACGAGCGGCGAATATTTTTTGGACGGGAAGGACGTCTCCAAACTTTCCGACGACGAACTTGCCGACATCCGGCGTGAGAAGATCGGCTTCGTGTTCCAGGCCTTCAATCTTTTGCCACGCACCACGGTAATGCGGAACGTTTCGTTGCCACTCATCTATGAAGGCGTGAGTAAGGAGCGGCGCGAAGTGATCGCGGCGAAGGCATTGAATGACTCGGCGTTCCCTGAGCAATTCTGGCAGCATCATTCAAACCAGCTTTCGGGCGGCATGATGCAGCGCGTGGCGGTGGCGCGCTCGCTCGTGAACGATCCGGCGCTCATTTTGGCCGACGAGCCGACGGGCAATCTTGATTCCAAAACCGGCGAGATGGTATTGCACACCTTCCAAACGCTCAATGCGCAACAGGGCAAAACCATTATTTTGATCACCCACGAAGAAGATATTGCGAAGCACACCGATCGGATCATCCACATCCGCGATGGGAATATTTTGAGCGACGAAAAGAATCAGCACAAGGTCGTCGCGCGGCATGAAAAAGAAATACCATAATTTTCCCTATGACCACAAGAGATCTTTTTGACGAAACCTATAGCGCGGTGACCGTAAACAAAGTGCGGTCGGGCCTTACCATGCTCGGCATTGTGATCGGCATTGCGTCCGTGATCGCCCTGCAGGCGATTGGCACGGGTGCGCAGAGTTCCATCCAATCCAGTATTCAATCCATAGGGTCCAACTTGTTGCTTGTGATGCCGGGAGCCACGCGCTCATTTGGCTCTACGGTGAGTGCGGGACGGGGGAGTGCGCAAACGCTTACGCCGGAAGATTCGGCCGCGATTGGCCAGCTTTCGGGGGTCGCTGCGGTCTCACCCAGTGTGACCGGCCGCTACCAGGTGCTGTATAAGGGCACGAACACTAACACGAGCGTGCTCGGCGTGGTTCCCGCATACACGTCGGTGCGGAACATTCAAGTGGACCAAGGGGCGTTCATCACGGATGCGGATGTTTCCGCTTCGAACCGCGTGGCGGTGATCGGTCCTACCGTGTTGCAGGACCTTTTTGGCAATGCGAATGCTACGGCAACGCCGGACATGGCGATCGGGCAAACGATCCGCATCAAAAATATTGATTTCAAAGTGGCGGGCGTTACGGTGTCCAAGGGTGGGAGCGGGTTCAATAACCAAGACAACATGATCTATGTGCCGCTCGCGACAGCGCAACATTTTCTGGTGGGCAATGTTTCATACGTGACCGAAATTGATATTGAAGCGACCGACCAGTCGGTTATGACGCAAGTACAGAACGATGTCACGAATTTGCTGCTTGCTCGTCATAATATTTCCGACCCGACCCTCGCTGATTTCAATGTGCTGAACCAGGCAGACATCGTGGCGGCCGCATCCTCGGTGACAGGCACGTTCACCACGCTCCTCGCCGCGATCGCGGGGATTTCACTCGTGGTCGGTGGCATCGGCATCATGAACATGATGCTCACCACGGTCACCGAGCGCACGCGTGAGATTGGTCTGCGCAAGGCGATCGGTGCCAAGCGCAAAGACATCACGCTTCAGTTCCTCGCCGAGTCGGTCATGCTCACTTTTACCGGCGGGGTTGCGGGAATTATTCTTGGATGGCTTATTGCCCTAGCGGTCACTTACCTTACTTCCATCGCCACCAGTATCTCCGTAAGTTCCATCGTCCTTGCGTTTGGCGTATCTGCGGTCATCGGTATTATTTTCGGCTATTATCCCGCGCGTCGTGCGGCGGGATTAAGTCCCATAGAAGCGCTACGGTACGAATAACATGTACATACTCCCGCGCACAGTAATGTTTTTGCCTCGTGGCATAAGAATGAATTCGGCAAAAACATTACTGTGCGCGGGAGTATGTAAAAGGTCGTTTAAATAACAATCAATTCTTAAAAACGATGAAAAAATATACGGTGCACATTGTTTGGTTAGTAGTGGCGATCGTTGCGTTCGTCGGTGGTATGTATTACGGAAAGGGAACGGCATCGCCAACCCTCGCTATGCGTACGGGTAATTTTGCGAGTTCTACGCGTGGAGGATTTGGCGGCGCCCGTGGCGGCGGATTCGTGACGGGCAGTATCCTTTCAAAAGACGCACAAAGCTTGACAGTGCAGCTTGCGAATGGAAATTCCGAAGTGGTGTTCTATTCCAGTTCCACTTCGGTTATCAAGCCGATGCCCGCATCGGTTGGTGATCTCGCGGTCGGAACGAACGTGATAGTGGATGGTGCGCAGAACCCTGATGGCAGCGTGACGGCGCAGACTATCCAGGTACGGCAACCCGGCACGCCGGGCGGCGGTGCAGGCGGGGGAGGAACGCTGGGTGGAGGCGCACAATAAAACGTGAGAAGCTCGGCTCTGTCTGCCGAGCTTTTTATTTATGCTCAGGTTTCCAAACGACAAGAAGCATTTCTATAAGAAGGAGGCCGGCAAGCGTTACTCCCCATGCGGCAAAAACCATCAGTTCGAGCCGCCATTCACGTATTTCCACTTCGCGAAGCGAGCGGCCGGCCATCACGAATCCCGGCTGCGGGCCTGGTATGCGCACAACGACGATCGCCTGGCGCACACCGGGTTCCGGTTGCCACGTGACGCGGGTTTCCCCCGCGGCGCGGACGTAATCAAAAATGCCGGGCGGGAGCAGGGGAGCGAGTCCGTGCAAAAAACCGTTGCCGCCCGAAGGGACACCCGCGTCGCTATAAAAAACAAGATAGGGCGATAAGCTTTGTTCGATATTGATTGTTCCCGTGGCATTGCCCGAAATGGCTGCGGCGGCATCTTCCGCCATCTGGATCTGTGGATCGTTCGCCGACTGGCGATACGACTGCTGCACGGCACCATACACGAGACCGCACAACATCGTCGCGACGAACGCGAGCGGCAGCCAACGTTTAAAGATAATAATTGAAGCATTCATAACTATCATTGTAATTTACGGGACACCATATTACAATACTTAAGTACTCTAACTATCATCACTACTTCATGAAGACATCTTCCGATCGCGTGAAGATCATTTCCCTGCTTTTCAACATCGGCCGTCGGATGCGGGACGAGAAAAGCAAATATTCCATGTTGCATTTTCAAACCCTGCGCTACGTGCAGGAAGAAGGGCGTCCACTGATGCATGGGGTAGCCGCTTTTCTTCGTGTGACGCCACCGGCAGCCACCTTGCTTATCGACGGTCTTGCGAAAGACGGGCTGCTGATACGGTCGTTAGACAAAAAGGACCGCCGGACGGTGCGGGTATCGCTCACGCCCCGGGGTAAGAAGTTTATCGGACAGTGCATTCTGAAGAAAATGAGCAAGCTTAAGAAAACGTTTGGGGTGCTCACCCCTAAAGAGCGCAGCGCACTCGTCGCTTTACTTGAGAAGGTTTCAAAACAGAACCGCTAAGCATGGCTATTGTCCTTATCGTGAGCGTGCTTGTGCTACAGATACTTCTCGTTTTTACGCACCTTACGCTCTATGTGGTCGTGGCAATGGTGTTCGGCATTGGCGGGACGGTGTTAAAAACGATATTCATCATTTTGGCGTTTTTGTTCCTCTCCGCATCGCTCCTGGCGCACCAATACCGATGGAAGTGGCTTGATTGGTATTACACCGTCGCCGCGTATTGGTTCGGCCTGTCAAGCTTCCTTTTTATCGGTGCGCTCGCGTTCTATTTCGCGAGTGATGTACTCTATGCTTTCAATATATATGTCCCTCCGGCGCCCTTCGCCGGCGTTCTTTTCGCTCTGGCGTTCCTTCTTCATCTTTATGGGACATGGCAGAGTTCCCGCGCGCAGATAACCCCCGTTACGGTTACGATACCAGAATTGCCTGCGGCGTGGCATGGGAAAAAGATCGCGTTTGTGAGCGATCTTCATCTTGGAAAGGTGTGGCGTGAGGGATTTGCAGCGAAAGTGGCGGGGAAGATTATGGCGCTTGCGCCCGACGCGATCTTGATCGGCGGAGATCTTTTTGATGGCATGACGTGCGATGTTCGGAAGATGGTTGAGCCATTGCGAGCACTGCGTGCCCCGCGCGGCGTATTCTTTGTCACTGGCAATCATGAATATTTTTTGCCTGACGTCACGGCCGCGCTCACGGCACTCCGCGCCGTAGGCATTCGCATATTGGACGATGAACGGGTGGATATTGGCGGCCTATCGCTCATTGGCGTGAACGACAAGAGCGACAAGGGTCCGCACCGCGACGATCATTTCAAAAAAGTACTCGGCCTCAAGCGGCCAGAAATATTGGACCATGAAGAGGCGCATTTTGAAAAGAGGCTGAATGGCGCAGGCACCCGTGACGGCCAGCCGATCATCCTTTTGAAGCACGAACCGGATCATCTTGAGATCGCGAGCGAAGCCGGCGTCTCGCTCGGTCTGTTTGGGCACACGCATCACGGCCAGATTTTCCCCCTTAATTATTTCACCTGGAAGATCTACCACGGTTTTGACCATGGTCTGCACCGCATGGGCGACATGCAGGTCTATACCTCAAGCGGTGTAGGTACGTGGGGGCCACCCCTGCGCCTCGGCACGAAATCGGAGATTGTGCTTATTACGCTCCATTAATCATTTTTGCTATACTAACTTTATGAGAATGATGCGCCAATTTGCGTTCATAGTTCTTTTTTGTGTGACGCTCGGTTACGGCGTCATACCTTCCGTTTCTTTCGCATCAGCGCCGTGGTATAACGCGAGTTGGCCGTACCGCACCCAAATAACTATTGACCATACGAAGGTTGCTTCATCAACCGGCGCCGAGTCCTACACCAATTTCCCTCTCCTCGTAAACGTAACAAGCACGAATTTAAGATTTGCGAGCAGCAGCGGTTACGTTGGCAATACGGACGGCTCCGATATCGTTTTTACGGCGGCCGACGGTACGACCAAGCTCAATCATGAGATAGAAAAATATTCCTCAAGCACGGGTAACTTGGTGGCGTGGGTGCAGATGCCGAACATTTCGACTTCCAGCGACACGAATCTCTATCTTTATTATGGGAATGTTGGGGCCGCGAACCAGCAGAATGTGACGGGCACGTGGGATCCGACGTATAAGGCGGTGTGGCATTTCGCCGACGCCTCGGGAAATTTTAAGGACTCAACGGCTAACGGCAATACCGGAGTCGCTGCTACTACTACCCATTTGGTAGTGGGGCAAATCGACGGAGCAGCGGGTTTTGATGGGGCCACCTCAAGTGTGATCGCCGCCGATAATGCCGGGTTGCGGCCTACGGCGCAAATGACCGCCTCCATTTGGGCCAACCAATCTTCGTTGGCGGTCACTAAGATGCTGATTGATAAATATGGCTCTCTCCAGGCGTGCTGGACCATACGTGTCGATTCTACGAGCACTACGCGGCTGGTAAGCTACATCGCTACCAGCAGCAACGACGCGTCCAATTTTGCGCAGACTCCTGTTGGTTCTTGGTCAACGGGGTGGCATTATGTGGTCCTTCGTTACTATGGGGCAGGGGCGGCCGCTTCAGATAGGCAACAGGTTTATATTGACGGGGTGAACCAAGCTCTTACGTTTACCGGGATCGTACCGGCTGCATTGCTTACTACCACGGGTCCACTTGCGGTGGGATGGCAAACTGGGTTGAGCCGGGATTTTAACGGCACTCTTGACGAAGTCCGCTTTTCGAATATCGCCCATTCCGCCGACTGGATAGCGACTGAATATAATAACCAGGCGACCACTTCACTGCTTGCGTATAATACGCAGGAGAATTATCAAACGTCGCCCACTGTTCAATTTTCCCAAGCGACCACCACCATAGGGGAGACCTCCTCGTCCATCGCTATCGTCCTCGCACTCTCTGCCACTTCCACGGCCACTTCCACGGCCACTTTTTCCATTGCGGGAAACGCCACTTCCGGCATTGACTATACGCTCTCTTCAACGACGGTTACCGTCTTGCCCGGAGCGACGACTTCAAGTGTCACGTTCACGCCGCTCAGTGATGGCGTCTATGGCCCTACGAAAACGTTGACCCTCACTCTCACGACCACTACGAACGCGACGATCGGCGTCCAAGCTACTTCTACCGTCACGATACTTGAGGGAGGCGCCCCTCCCGTGCTCCAATTCGCCGCCACCTCCTCGTCGGGCGCCGCTGCTACCACTACCGTTCCCGTCACGGTTGTTCTGGCCCCGACTTCCTCCATCCCTGCG
>Ga0265320_10003547_pt1 | contig 10445 bp, 9 predicted proteins | sample 4827metaG_FD_202087 | JGI IMG/M metagenome (GOLD analysis project Ga0265320, IMG submission 202087) | Rhizosphere microbial communities from Carex aquatilis grown in University of Washington, Seatle, WA, United States - 4-8-27 metaG | ecosystem: Host-associated > Plants > Roots > Rhizosphere >...
CACGGAAGATTCGCCCAACGTGGTGGAAGCCAAAGGCCGCCAGGAGGGCGCGTTGAGTCAACTGAATGCCGCCATCAATGCCTATGTCCAGCAGTTGATTGCCGATCTCGACACCAAGCAGAATGATTTGCAGCAGGCCACGTCGCGCCTGGCCGAGATGCAAAAGCAAAATCAGGAACTCGCCACCGCCCGGGTGGAATACCAATCGTTGCGCAGCGACCACGAAACCGCCCAGAAATTGTATTCCGACCAATTGGTGAAAGTTTCGGCGGCCCTGACCAATGCCAAGCTGGCCACCATCAACTACACCGTGATTGCCCGGGCCGAACCGCCGGTCAGCCCGGACGCAAAGCCCTGGGCGCAGATGGGCTTGATCAGCCTGGGCTGGGGTATGGGCGGCGGGATTCTGACATTGCTGGGTTTTGCGATTTTCCTTCCCCCTCCCGTTGAGCAACACGAGGAATACGAACGCCGCCGCCGTCGGCACCGTCATTTTCATTCGTCGTCCCGCCGTCGCGAAGAAAAGCGATAACATGAGCATCCACCCGCCCAAAACCAACCACGCCGCCCTGTTGAAATGGGTGGGGAAAATGATGGAAATGTGCCGACCCGCCGCCGTGCGGTGGTGTGACGGCAGCCCGGCGGAAGCGGCGGACCTGTTTGCCGAGATGGTGGAGCGCGGCACGGCCATCAAGCTCAATCCCGCCAAACGACCCAACAGTTATTTGTTTCGATCCGACCCGCGGGACGTGGCGCGCGTGGAAAAGCGCACCTATATATGTTCGGCGAGCAAGGACGACGCCGGGCCGACCAACAACTGGGAGGAGCCGCGTGCCATGCGCCACAAACTGGTGGACTTGTGCACGGGCTGCATGGTCGGGCGCACCATGTACGTCATTCCCTTTTCGATGGGCCCGGTGGGCTCGCCGCTGGCGCATATTGGCGTGCAGGTGACAGATTCGCCGTACGTGGTAGTCAACATGCGCATCATGGCGCGCATTGGGCAGCCGGTGCTGGATGTGTTGGGCGAACACGGTTTTTTTGTGCCGTGCATTCATTCGGTGGGTTGCCCGTTGCTGCCGGGGCAGAAGGATGTGCCATGGCCGTGCAACCCGGAGAATACGTATGTGGTGCATTTTCCGGAAGAGCGCAGCATTGTTTCGTACGGCTCGGGGTACGGAGGCAACGCCTTGCTGGGCAAGAAATGCCTGGCGCTGCGGATTGCGTCCTGCATGGCGCGCGACAACGGCTGGCTCGCCGAACATATGCTGATTCTGGGTGTCGAAAGTCCCGAGGGGGAGAAAACTTACGTCTCCGCGGCCTTCCCCAGCGCGTGCGGGAAGACCAATTTTGCGATGATCATTCCGCCTCGGGAGATGAAGGGCTGGAAGGTCACCACCGTGGGCGACGACATTGCCTGGATTAAGCCGGGCGCGGATGGCCGGTTGTATGCCATCAACCCCGAGGCGGGCTTTTTCGGCGTGGCGCCGGGCACTTCGCTGGAGACCAATCCCAATGCCATTGCCTCCTGCGCCAAAGACACCATTTTCACCAACGTCGCGCTGACCGACGACGGCGATGTGTGGTGGGAGGGACTGACCGAAACGCCGCCCAAGCATTTGATTGACTGGACTGGCCAGGACTGGACGCCCGGCTGCGGGCGCGTATCGTCGCACCCGAATTCACGCTTCACGGCGCCGATTACCAATTGCCCGTGCCTCGACCCGGCGTTTGATGACTTGCAGGGTGTGCCGATCAAGGCGTTCATCTTCGGGGGCCGACGCATGAGCGACGTGCCGTTGGTTTACCAGGCTTTCACGTGGAGCCATGGCGTGTATCTGGGCGCGACAGTGGGCTCCGAGCAAACGGCGGCGGCCGAGGGCAAAGTCGGCGTGCTGCGCCGCGACCCGATGGCGATGCTGCCGTTCTGCGGCTACCACATGGCGGATTATTTCCGCCACTGGCTCAAAGTGGGGAAACACCTGGAGGAGGCGCCGCGCATTTTTCACGTGAACTGGTTTCGCAAGGATGCGAACGGCAAATTCCTGTGGCCGGGTTATGGGCAGAACATGCGGGTTCTGCGCTGGATTGTAGAACGGGCCAATGGCCGGGCGTTTGCCAAAGAAAGCCCGATAGGGTGGCTGCCACGTTATCAGGATCTCGATTGGCGCGGGCTGGATTATCCAAAGGAGAAGTGGGACGAACTCATGGGCTTTGACCGCGCGCGGACGGCGTTGCAAACGCTTTCGCACGAGGAGTTGTTCATTTCACTGTTCGACCACCTGCCGAAGGAAATGATTTTCGAGCGGGAGTTGTTGCTGTCGCGGTTGTGAAAAATTTGGGGTGCGGCGGCTTGACGCCGCTTTTCTCTGGCTTTTGATGATCCATCTTCGGGTTGGGCGAAAATAGCTTGAAGGACCTTTGACGGTGGTTTGAAAGCGGCGTCAAGCCGCCGCACTGCAAATTCTTCCAACACAGCATGCGGGAAAGAAGATTGACCCATTTTGGCATTTGGGCATGGTTTTTCGTAGCGCTGATCCCGCATTTGCGGGACAGCGCTCGATTAATGTACCCGACGGTGCACTGGTCAACGGACAGCTGCTACGAAATTAGAATTATTTTACCTCCATGAAATACCGCGAACTGGGCCGGACGGGCTGGAAAATCTCGACTGTCAGCTTTGGCGCCTGGGCCATTGGCGGTTCCTGGGGTGGCGTGAAGGATGACGAATCCCTCGGGGCGCTGCACAAGGCGCTTGATTTGGGCGTCAATTTTTTTGACACGGCCGACGTGTATGGCGATGGGCACAGTGAACGGCTCATGGCCAAATTGCGGCGCGAACGCAAAGAGGCCTTTTACGTCGCCACCAAGGCCGGCCGGCGGCTCGATCCCCATGTGGCCGCTGGATACAACCGCGCCAATATTACCGCCTTTGTCGAGCGCAGCCTGAAAAATCTCGAGGTTGACGCCATTGACCTCCTCCAATTGCACTGCCCGCCCACGGACGTCTATTACAATCCAGAGATGTTTGCGGCACTCGACGGTTTGGTGAAAGCCGGCAAATTGCGCCATTACGGGGTCAGCGTCGAACGGGTCGAGGAAGCCTTGAAGGCCATTGAATACCCGAATGTCCAATCGGTCCAAATCATCTACAATATTTTCCGGCAGCGTCCCGCCGATCTGTTCTTCAAGGAGGCGAAGAAGAAGAAGGTCGGCATCCTGGCGCGCCTGCCGCTGTCGTCGGGTATGTTGTCGGGCAAGTTGACGAAAAAGAGCCAATTTTCGCCGGACGACCACCGCCAGTTCAACCGCCATGGGGAGCAATTCGACCGCGGCGAAACTTTTTCGGGCGTGGATTACAATCTTGGGCTCGAAGTGGTCGAGCAACTGCGCCCGCTGGTGCCGAAGGGCATGAGCCTCGCGCAATTCGCGCTACGGTGGATTCAAATGAATCCGGCGGTGACCTGCTCCATTCCGGGGGCGAAGCGCCCCAGCCAAGTCGAGGAAAACGCGCTGGCGGCGGATTTTCCGGCGATTTCCAAGGCGAAGCTGGCGGCGATTCAGAAGATTTACGATGCGCGCATCAAGCCGGTCGTGCACCATTATTGGTGAGGAGGGCGGCGGGATTTTGGGACTTTCTTTATCGCCTGTTTTTTCGCCATTTCCGGATTCTTGGGGAGATAATCCAAATCCGCCAAATCCTTGTTGCGCCCGCTGGCCTTCTTGTTGGCGATTAAATCCGGCAGGGAGATGAAATTGATCTCCAATCCTCCAATATTGGCGCGGACGCGATTTTGGTAACATTCCGCGAACGATACGCCGGAAATGTCATTTAAGATTTCGACTTTGTGCGGTTCGCGTCCGAACCAAACGGCCTGGCCTTTGTCCGTGAAGAAATCCGGGGACAGGCCTTTCGTGGAGAACCCGAAATCGTTTAAAACCTGCATCAGGGCGTTTGCATTATTCTGGGATAATTCCACGAAAAAATCAATATCGTGCGTTGCGCGGGGATAACCGTGAAACATCACTGCATAGCCGCCAACGACAAGATACTTAACGGATCTTTCGTTGAGCAGGGCGATGAGATCGCGAAAGTCGCGTGGTATCGGGGTCGTAGCCATAATTGAGTTGGCGCAAATATTCTCCCGCCCGAAGCCTCTCCTCGGGTGACTGGGTCAACCAATAAGCCAGGTCACTACCCTGTTCTTCCAAGGTTGCCACGGATAGGGCCGTGCGATCCAACTTATAGTGGTTGAGCAAAGACTCACTCATAACCCGGTTAGGATAGCCGATGGGATGCCATTGGCGATAAGAAATTCAATCCAACAACCGCGATACCTGCGCGCGGACATAGCCGGCCAAATCGAGCAATCGCGCGCGGGCGGGCAGGCCGTCCCACTGGCCGAGGGCTTCCTCGCCGATGCGGAGTTCGGATTCGAAGCGCTCGCGGACGGATTTGAGGACGCCGTGTTCGTTCATGCGGGCGGTCAGGGTTTTGATGTCGGTCAAACCGGCTAAAACATCGCGGCGCAAATTGGCGGCTTCATTCTCCGGCAGGCGTTCTATCAAAGTAAGCAGCGGCAGGGTGAACTTGCCGCTGGCGAGGTCGGTGCCGAGGGTTTTGCCGATTTTGTCCTCGTCGCCGCAGAAATCGGCCATGTCGTCGAAGAGCTGGTAGGCAATGCCGAGCTGGAGGCCGAAGCGGGCAGCGGCTTCGATGAATTCCTCGGGGTGGCCGCCGGCGCGGGCGCCGAGCAGGCAGGAGACGGCAAACAGCTCGCCGGTCTTCATCGAAATGACTTCGAAATATTGGGCGACCGAGAAGCGCGGGTTGCCGCGCTCGAGCGTCTGTTGAATTTCGCCGGCGCACACGCGGCGGGTGGCCGAGGCCATGGCGCGGCTCAGTTCGATGGAAAGCGAATCCGAGGCAATTTTTAGGGCTTGGGCGAGCAGGGCGTCGCCGAGTAGCACCGCCACATGGGGGCCGAATTTGTGGCTCACGGTGGGTGACTGGTGGCGGAGCACCGCGCCGTCGAGCACGTCGTCATGCACCAGCGTGGCGAGGTGGACCAGTTCCACCATGGCCGCAGCGTAAATCTGGTCGGGGACGATGCGGCCATTGTCGGTCCAACCGCTGCAAAAGACGAGGGTGGGGCGGATGCGCTTGCCGTGACTGGCGAAGATATAGCGGACAAGTTCGCGGAGGGGAGCCTCAAACGTGTCAATTTGTGCGGCAAAGAAACGTTCGAACTCGGCTAAATGTGGTTGCACCTCACGCGGCAGGACTGGCGCTTTCACGGGTACGGCGAGTGCCGGGCGATTGGAGGAAGGTACCAGCATGGGCGGAAAGGTTGAGTTTAAGTTGGACAAAACCTCTTGGTGCGGGCAAACCGCCCATAGGCTGCTGAACAACAGATTTTAACTCAAGCGCACGAATGCCCCCAAGTCAAGACGCCCCATTGATGCTCCTGGCTGTGGTCGGGCTGACTGGCTACGTTTTTTACGTGTGGCTGGGGGACTTCCGGCGCGGGCAAAAGGGGCTTGCCGATGCGCGGACTTTTCCCGGCGCGGTACCGTGCCCGCCCCTCGCGGTGGGCGTAGCCATGGTCGGCGCACTGGCACTGCTGGCGTTCGAGACCGGAGGCGAATATTTCCTTGGGGTTTCCGGCGAGCAGAGCAATATTTCAGTGCTTTTTCTGCTGGCGATGATAAGCGCGGCTTTTGGCGAGGAATTGGTGGTGCGGGGCTTCTTGGTGGTCACCTCCCGTGGCAAGTTGGCGATGCTGGCGAGCATTTACGGTTTTTCGCTGTTATTTGCGCTGATGCATCCCTTTCTGTGGGATTGGAAGAGCCTTGCGGACGGCCAGCCGAAACAACTGCTGTTTGATTTTTCAGTCAAGGCATGGTGGAGCACCGGCATGATTTTTGTGTTCTCACTCTGGTTGTATGCCATGCGGTTTCCCCTGCGCCATCCCAAGCTCAATCCCCGCAACTCGCTGCTGCCCTGCATCGCGGCGCATTTGGCCAAGAACTTGGGCGTGTTCCTCATCAAGCTCGCGCAAGGCCATGTCAGCGGCTGGCTGTAACCATGCGCCAGCCCCAACTATCGCGGGGTCGCCGTACTCGCGCCGTCTTGGGGTAATTTAGCCGTCTTCGCGTTCGCCGGGACCTTGGCGGTAAGTGACGGGTGCAGGACCTGCATCGCCGCCACCACATCCAGGGCGCGCTGCAACGTCAAATCGGCGGTTTCCTCGACCGTGGTCGGGGTGGTGCTGGCGGGGGCGATGGGAGCCGGGGCGGCTGTACCAGCGGCCGGCGCGGGGGTGGGCGCCATCGCAGCTGCGAGAATGACGCGGTCGCGCCGCAACATGGTGGAAATATCCGCACCGCTCTCCACCTTCGACCAGGCGACGTAATCTTGCTCGGGTTTCACATCCACGACGAATCGTGGTTTCAGTCCCGTGCCGGTGATGGGGCCGGACTCCGGTTGCAATTCGCCGGTCAGCAGATAATAATCCGGGTGACCTTCCACCCGATTGTCGTATTTGCCCGGTTGGCCGGCAGTCGCGGTACCCACCAGCAACACGCCTTCCCTTTCTTGAAACGCCTCCAGCCATGCTTCCAAGGGCCCGGAGGTCTGCCCATTTACCATGGCCAAAACCAGTGGCAGGGAAGGTTTGTCGTTTTCCAGCGGCGGAAGCACCAGCGGGCTGGTGGCCAACGCACCCAGACCGTTCATCGCGCCGCAGGCCAAACCCGCCTTTGCCAGCACTTCGGCCAAGTTTTCGGAGTCGGTGGCATCCGCGAAAACATAACGCAAATCAATAATCAAAGCCGTGAGCGGTTGCTTGGCGAGCAAATCCCCAATCTGCTTGCGCGTTTTATCGTCCAAATTGTAGGCCCGCAAATAGGTCACGTTGCGCGGCAAATCCACGACCTTCGGCAGACGGCCCAAGTTGCCTTCAATGGGGCCGTACGGCGCCCGGTGCAACACCCGCCCGGGATACAGGGCCGCCAGGCCGGCCAGTTGAATTTCCACCGGGTCACGGTTCGCCGCACCCGGAAAGAGTTGCGGATCGTCCACGCCAGGGGGCAGGGAAACAGCGGCCAGGGCGAGTAGTACGGGGAAAAGCATGGTTAAGGGAACCGCAAAGACCCCAAAATACACAAAATCAAACCCGCTTCAAGACGCGACATGTGGCGCGGTTGTTTCCCGTGCCAATTGCCGCGCCCCAATGTCCCGCCGGTATTGCGCTCCGTCGAATTTTATCTGAGCGCAGGTTAAGTACGCCGCCTTCAGCGCCTCGCGCAAGGTGGGTGCGGTTGCCACCACGCTTAACACCCGCCCGCCGCCGGTCACCACCGCGCCGTCGGTGCGGCGCTTCGTTCCCGCGTGCAATATGTCCACGCCCGGAGACTGGCTCGCCGCGGACGGAAAAGTAATGACGTCCCCCAGGCGCGGGTTCGCCGGATAATTGTGCGCCGCCATCACCACTGCAGCGGCAAAGTGCCGCTTCACCTGGCAAGCCGCGGGGTCCAGCACCCCGTGCGCGCAATCCCACATTATTTCCAACGGGTCGGTGGCCAACAACGGCAGCAACACCTGGCACTCCGGGTCGCCAAACCGCACGTTGAATTCCACCACGGACGGTCCATCCGGCGTCAGCATGAGGCCAATATAGAGTATGCCGCGGTAATCAATCCCTTCGCGGCAAAACGCCGCAAGGGTGGGGCGGATGATTTCGCATTCGATCCGTGCCAGCAGCGGAGCATCCACGATCGCCGCCGGAGCGTATGCGCCCATGCCGCCCGTGTTTGCGCCGGTGTCGCCGTCGCCAATGCGCTTGTGGTCCTGGCTCGGGGGTAGGACGAGATATTTCTCGCCGCAAACCACCAGCATCATCGAAGCTTCCTCGCCGGGCAAAAAGTCCTCGATCAAGACCTCGTCGCCACTGGCCCCAAAAACTTTCTCATCGAGCGAAGCCCGCACCGCCGCCTCCGCCTCCGCCCGCGTGGCGGCGACTGTCACGCCCTTGCCCGCCGCGAGCCCGCTGGCCTTGATCACGACCGGCAGCGAGTGCTTCGCCAGATGGGCGAGGGCCGCCGCGGTGGAGGTAAATGTCGCACCGTCAGCCGTGGGAATCCGGTTTCGCAGTAAAAACTTTTTGGTGAAAACCTTGCTCGCCTCCAGTTGGGCGCCCTGCCGGTTCGGGCCAAATGCAGGGATCTTCGCCGCCGCGAGGGCATCCACGAGACCGAGGCTCAAGGGCACCTCCGGTCCAACCACGACAAAATCCACCCGCTCCATGACCGCCAGTTCAACCAAGCCCGGTATGTCGTCGGCCTTGACGGCATGGCACAACGCTTCCTCCGCCATGCCAGCATTCCCCGGCGCCGCGATGACCTCGCGCACGAGCGGACTGCGCCGTGCCGCCTTGACCAGCGCATGCTCCCGCGCCCCGGAACCAATGATGAGCAGTTTGAGCGACCGTGCGGAAGTGGGCATAGGGGAGGCAAATTAAGCCGGACGGCTCCTCCCGCCAATCCTTTTTGCACGGTTAACCGCAGGGCATTAGCATTGACTACCGCACTGCGCCCCATTGCTTATGCAGGCGCGTGAAGCTGAGAACCCAAATTCTTTCCGGTAATCGCATTGGCCGCCAGGGGATCACATCCGTCGGGACGTGACTTCACACCCATGTCCCGAACCACTGCAACCTCCCGGTAGCGCCGGGTGACGCCTGGAAATTCGAAATCCGCCACCCCATCAAATCCCATCCCCGGGATTGATGAACTGTTCCAAATTATCCAAATCATGCTTCATCGCGCGGGCGGGCTCCGCCTCGGCCGCCCGGCCGACTATACGCGCCGGGACGCCCGCGACCGTCGCATGGGGCGGCACGTCGTGCAGCACCACACTGTTTGCGCCAATTTTTGCGCCCGTACCCACGATAATATTGCCCAAGATTTTCGCTCCCGCGCCGATGAGCACGCCGCTGTGAATTTTGGGGTGCCGGTCACCCTGCGCCTTGCCCGTCCCGCCCAGTGTCACCCCGTGCAGGATCGAAACATTGTCCTCCACCGCGGAGGTTTCTCCCGCGACAAACCCCGTCGCATGGTCGAGCAAGATGCCCGCGCCGATGCGCGCGGCCGGGTGAATGTCCACCGCGAACACTTCGGAAATGAGACTCTGCAAATACAGCGCGAGGTCCACGCGTCCTTTTTTCCACAGATGGTGGCCAAACCGGTAGCAGGTCAGCGCATGGAAGCCCTTGAAGTAAAGAATGGGCGTCAGCAAATCGCGGCACGCCGGGTCGCGCTCGCGAATCGCGAGAATGTCCGACTGGATTTGCAGGATGATGTTCGGGTCCGCGGCAAAAATCTCCTGAAAAATCTCATGCAGCTGGCTTTCGGGCGTGGCGTGATAGGCCAGCTTCCGCGCCATCCGCGCACTCAACGCCGCCTCCAGCGAGTTGCTCCGCAAAAAAACATCGCCGAGCAGGGGCCCCAGGGCCGGCTCGCGCGCGGCCACCGCCGCCGCCTCGGTGCGGATGCGCTCCCAGAAATGATCAATGGGTTTCATGGACAAGCGGTCAGCATGGCAAATCCCCGTCCGGGTTTCCAGTGCGGAGTTGCGGGGAATCTTTGACATCCCCCGGCCGATATGGTTGGCTCTGCGGCAGTCGAATTTGAGTCTGAACGCCATGGAAAACGCCGCTACCCCCGCTACCCCCGCTACCTCCGCTGCTCCCGCCGCGAACAAGTTTTCGTCCCTGCGTCCCTGCCTGTCGCGGGTTGGCTTGGTGGCGTTTTGCGTCTTTGTGGCCGCCCTCTTCCTCCTCGCCGCTGACCAGTATTGGAACCTCGGCTTCTTTCCCACCAAGGCCGACCGCGAAATCTCCGCCCTCGTGCACCAATTGGGCGATGAGTCGCTCCCGTCTGACCAGCGTCTTGGGATCATGAATCAAGTCGTGGATTGGAATGCCTTTGCCGTCCCGGTCCTATTGCAGGCGATTCAAAGCAGCCCGGCCCGGGAGCGCGACGCCGCCGCGCAGTGCCTGCAGGAGATTTCGTTGAAATATTATAACAAGGACATTGCGTCGTACGGCACCGACTATATCCGCCTCAACAAATGGTGGGCCGACCTCCAGGTCCAATGGGCCAAAACCTCCGCCGAAAAGAAAAACTAAGGAAAGGTTTTTACCACGGATGGCACGGATGCCACGGATGATGCCGAGGCGATAAGCGGGAACCTAATCCGGCTAAAATCATCTCATCCCTTGGGTCGGCGCGCGCAGTTCTCCAAGCTGATGGCCATCCGTGTTATCCGTGCCATCCGTGGTAAAAAACGGAAATTTTTCCATTGCCTCATCCCTGTAATAGTATACATTTGAGCACATCTTCAGGAATGCCCGCATCCCGCCCCCATTCCCCGCGAATGCACG
>Ga0265320_10003549_pt1 | contig 10435 bp, 9 predicted proteins | sample 4827metaG_FD_202087 | JGI IMG/M metagenome (GOLD analysis project Ga0265320, IMG submission 202087) | Rhizosphere microbial communities from Carex aquatilis grown in University of Washington, Seatle, WA, United States - 4-8-27 metaG | ecosystem: Host-associated > Plants > Roots > Rhizosphere >...
CGCGGGCGGCGTACGGACACTCGACGCGCTGCTGGCCGTGATGTGCCTCGGCGTGACGCGCATCGGGGCGACCGCGACCAAGACCATCCTTGACGACTTCAAGGCGCGCAAGGCCGTGGCTGACACGCAAGTTGCGGCCGGCATGACGAGCGGCGCGCTCGAGCAGGGCACGTACTGATGGCTGTCGTGGCTGAGCCTGACATCGCACCCGCTCAGCGTGCCCCACGCGAGGTTCGCGTGGGGATGCTCGGATCGGGCTTCATCGGCGAGTTCCACGCCCAGGGCCTGCGCTACATCAGTGACGTGCGCGTCTCGGTCAACGCCGACGCCGACGCGCAGCGCGCGGCTGCCTTCGCGGAGCGCTTCGGCAGCCGCCCCGTCGGTTCGATCGACGAGCTGTGCTCGGATCCTGAAGTAGATCTGGTGATCGTCTCGGTGCCCAACCAGTTCCACCTCGAGGCCGTGCGCAAGGCCGTCGCCGCCGGCAAGGCCGTGGCGTGCACCAAGCCGCTCGGCCGCAACGGCACGGAGGCCGCCGAGATGCTCCGCCTCGTCCGTGGCGCGGGCGTCTTCAACGCCTATCTCGAGAACGTGATCTTCAACCCGGACATGATCCGCATGCACGAGATGGTCGAGGCCGGTGCGATCGGCCGGCTGACCACGGTTCGCGCGCGCGAGGGCCACTCCGGGCCGCACGCAGCCCACTTCTGGAACGCCGAGGTCGCGGGCGGCGGCGCGCTGCTCGACATGGCCTCGCACGGAACAGAGGTGGCGCGCTTCTTCTTCGGCAAGGACGTGCCGGTCAAGGACGTCTTCGCCTGGGGCGCCACGCTCGTCCACGCGGAGCGCACGACCGGCGAGGACAACGCGATCATGGTCATCCGCTTCGCCGACGGCCGTGCCGCGACGTGCGACGTGTCGTGGTCATCGAAGGGCGGCCTCGAGGGTCGCTTCGAGGTCTACGGCGATGCGGGCCGGCTGATCGAGGACATCGCCGTGGGCTCGCTCAAGGCCTTCGTCGAGCGCCCCGCCGGCTACGTCGGCGAGAAGGCCGACGCCGAGACGGGCTGGATCTTTCCGGTTCCCGACGAGGTCCGCGTGCACGGCCACGACCTCATGCTGGCCGACGTCGTCGAGGCATTCCGCTCAGGCCGACAGCCGCGTGAGACGTTCGCCGACGGCTACGCGGTCAACATGGTCCTCGACGCGGCCTACCGCTCGATGAAGAGCGGCTGCTGGGAGCCGGTCACGCTCGATGAGCAGTTGGTGGGCGCATGACGTCGCCCGCCACTGCCACGAGACTGCCGTGGATCGCCGAGGCCCAGAAGATCCTCGACAAGATCGCCAACACGCAGGCCGAGCAGATCGAGACGGCCAGCCAATGGTGCGCCGACGCGATCGCCGCGGACGGCCTGGTGCACCTGTTCGGCACCGGCCACTCGCGCATTCCGGTCGAGGAGATGTTCCCGCGCTACGGCTCGTTCCCGGGCTTCAACCCGATCGTCGAGCTGTCGATGACCTTCCACACCCAGGTCGTCGGCGCCAACGGGCAGCGCCAGGCTATGTTCATTGAACGAACTCCGGGACTGGCCGAGACCATCCTGTCCAACTTCACGTTCGGCCCAAAGGACGTGATGATGGTCTTCTCTGCCAGCGGCCTGACGGCCGTGCCGGTCGAGATGGCCCGCGGAGCCCGCCGCCGGGGGTTGCGCACCATCGCCGTGACGAGCGTGGCGCAATCGATGTCCTCGGCGCCAGACCCGGCGGCGGGTACCCGCCTGCTGGACGAGGCCGACCTCGTCATCGACCTGTGCACGCCAGAGGCTGATGCACTTTGTTTTGTTAACGGACTAAACACTCCCGTTGGCCCAGGCTCTACCATCGCGGCCGTATCGATCGTCAACTCGATCAAGGTCCGCGTGGCCGAACTGCTTGTGGTGGGAGGTCACATGCCGCCGGTCCTGACCCGCGCATCGGTTGTTGGCGAGGATGGGTCGCGCGCATTGTTCGATCAGGCGTACCAGGAGCATGCGCGGCGTATTGCCCGCGCGATCAATAGAGGAGGAGGTGGCTGACGACAAGGGCAGCGAAGTCTTGTCATCCAAGGTCACACGTGGAGGAGCTCATCTAATGCCGAATCTCAAGGCTGTGGCCGTTGCCGCAGTCGTCATCCTCGCAGCCGCGTGCAACTCCGGCACGTCTGCGTCGACGGCGCCAAAGGCGCCCTACTCCATTGGCTATTCGAACGGCAGCAGCGTCGGCAACGGCTTCCGCGAGGAGCAGGTTTGCACCGCGAAGTCTGAGGCGACCGCGCTGGGCGCGAGCAAGATCGTCAGCCCGATCAACATCATCCATCGCGACACCGATGCCGCCGGCCAGCTGTCCGACCTTCGGACGCTGATCTCGAAGCACGTCAACGCCCTCGTGTTCAACCCGAACAACAATGACGCGCTCAACCCGGCCCTGGCCGAGGCTCACGCGGCAGGCATCGTGACCGTCTCGGTTGACTCGTACGTCACCGACCCGAACACCTGGAACCTGTACAACAACCAGGTCAAGTACGCCTACCTTGGCGCCCAGTGGCTGTTCAAGCAGATGGGCAACAAGGGCGTCGTCTGGTACACACGCGGGCTCGCCGGCAACTCGGCGGACTCCGATCGTGACACCGGCTTCAACCAGGCCCTGTCAGAGTCCACGGCCGCCGGCGGGACGATCACTGTCCAGAACCCGGGCGGTACCTTCACCGGCTGGGATCCGGCCCAGGCCACGTCGATCACCAACGACGAGCTCTCGAGCGGCAAGTACGACCAGATCCAGGGCATTTGGGCCTCGGGCATGGGCGCACAGATCGTCGACGCCATCAAGGCGGCCGGCAAGCCGTTCGTGCCGATCGCGGACGCTGACATCGGCCAGTTCGTCAACGACCTGCTCGATCCGGTCGGCTATCCGAACCTCGTCGGCGCGGCAGTGACCAACACCGCATCAGTCGGTGGAGCGGGCGTCAAGCTCGCCTACGACCTGCTGAGCGGTACGACTGTCACGGCGTCAACCGGCGCCGGCCGGCCGAACACGATCCTGCTCGATCCGCAGATCCTGGATAACACCACGGACGCGGGCAAGACCGCCCTCAAGGCCTGGGTTTCCGTGCCAAACATGGACCTGCTCTGGCCACTCAGCCTGTCTATCCCGAACTGGACCGACTACGACCCCAACACGGTCCCGGCCTCCTGCTCGGGCGCAGGCGCGAACCCAACCCTCGCTCCAGCGAGCTAGGAGCTTTTAGTAGGGGCGGTGGCCACCGGCTTCAGCCGGTGCCACCGCCCACCAACCACCAAACCGGGGAAATCTGATGACTCTCACCGCGACCGATCTGCTGCTCGAGGCGACCGATGTCTCGAAGACGTACGGTGCCGTCGTCGCTTTGCACAACGCCTCACTCGCCGTCCGGCCGGGAGAGGTGCACGCGCTGATGGGGGCCAACGGCGCCGGCAAGAGCACGCTGGTCAAGATCCTCACCGGCGCTGTCACGCCGGACAGCGGCCGCATCATCGTCCGCGGCCTCGAGCGCAAGTCTCACTCGCCGGCCGAGGCGCGCCGCAACGGCCTCGTCTCGGTCTACCAGGAGCCGGCGGTCATTCCCGACCTTGACATCCGCGACAACCTGCGCCTGACCCAGACACCCGTCGAGCCTTTCCGCCACTGGGTGAACGAGCTGGGTATCGAGAACCTGAACCTGTCGAGCCTTGCGCGCCGCCTTCCGCTGGCGACGCTGCGCATCATCGACCTCGCCAAGGCGCTGGCCATCGAGCCCGACGTGCTGCTGCTCGACGAGATCACCGCCGCGCTGCCGGCCAACTTGACCGAGCGCGTGCTCCAGAATGTCCAGCAGCTGGGCAAGGACCGCTCGGTGATCTTCATCTCCCATCGCCTGATCGAGATCGCAGCTGTCTGTGACCGCGCGACGGTGCTGCGCAACGGCGAGACGGTCGGCGTCGTCGACGTTTCGGCCGGGTCCGAGGACAAGATCGTCAACCTCATGCTCGGCGAAGGTGCGACAACTCTCGCCCAGCGCGAGGGAGGCAACGCCACGACCGCCGCCCGCAGTCAGCAGACGCCACGCCTTTCCCTGCTCGGCATCGGCGCCGGACGCCGGCTGCACAACGCCTCATTCGAGCTCTATCCGGGCGAGGTCCTGGGCGTAGTTGCGCTGGAGGGACAGGGCCAGGACGACCTGTTCGACGTGCTGGCCGGCAGCGAGCGTCCGAGCAGCGGCTCGCTCCTCGTCGACGGCAAGCCGACTACGTTCCACCATCCCGCCGACGCGATCAGGATCGGCATGGTCTACGTTGCGGCTGACCGCGCCGAGGCACTGCTCATGCAGCGCTCCGTGCGCGAGAACATCTCATTGCCCTTCTCGGCGCGGATCCTGCAATGGGGCTGGATCAATCTCGGACGCGAGGGGCACAAGGTCGATCAGGCGGTCAACACGCTCCAGATCGACGCCCGTGCCGGCGCGGAGGTGCGCAGGCTATCCGGCGGCAACCAGCAGAAGGTGACCATCGCCCGGTGGGTCGCAAGTGGCGTCAAGACGATGCTCTGTTTCGACCCGACACGCGGCATCGACATCCGAACCAAGAACCAGATCTACGTCCTGTTGCGCGACCTGGCCGCCGCCGGCGCTGCGGTGCTGCTGTACACGTCCGAGCTGAAGGAGATCCAGCTCGCGTGCGACCGCGTGATCGTGATCTTCGGTGGAGAGGTGGTCGCCGAGATGCCCGCTGCCGAGGCCAATGAGGCAGCGCTATTGCGCGCCGCGCACAACCTCAAGCCGGATTCGGCCCTGCCCGAGGAGGTCGCCGCCGCAGCCACTGGCGACGCGAGCGCCGTTCAGGCGGCGATCGACAGCCAATCGACGACCGTAGGCCAGCTATGACTGCTGCGACCACGATGATGGACCAGCCGCGCGGCGGGCCAGCGGACAGGATCGGCAGCTTCGCGCGCGACAACGCCTGGTCGTTGGGCTTGCTCGGCTTCCTGGCCGTCCTGCTCGGCTTTACAAAGTTCGTCAACCCCGACTACGGACTCGACAGCCTCCAGGGCACGGCCACGTCTGTGCTGCCCCTGGCACTTGCCGCGGTTGCCCAGGCCGTTGTCGTCATCTCTGGCGGCATCGACCTTTCCGTGAGCTCGCAGATGGCGCTCACGAGCTGTATCGCAGCGACATTGATGAAGGGCTATCCGGGCGAGGATGTTGCAGTCGGCATTGTCATTCTCGTCCTGTTCATCGGCCTGTTGCTCGGCGCCATCAATGGCGCATTGGTCGTACTGACCAAGGTCCCCGACATCGTCGTGACCCTTTCGACCTTCTTCGTATGGGCTGGCTTCGCTCTGCTCGTTTCGCCGGCGCCGGGCGGCTCAGCAGCACACTGGCTGACGGATCTGGTCGTCGGATCGCTCGGAGTCAGCTGGCTGCCCAAGGCCGCCATCCTGCTCATAGTGCTTGTGGCCCTGATCTGGGTCCCGCTCTCACGATCGCGCCTGGGGCTCTCGCTGTATGCCATCGGCAGCAACCCGCTGGCCGCCTTCCGCAGCGGCGTGGCCGTCAACCGGACGAAGTTCCTGTCGTATGTCATCACCGGTTTGATTGCCGCCTTCGCTGGCCTGTCGCTGACCGCGCTCACGGGCAGCGGCACACCGGTTCCGGAATCCACATACGTGCTGATCAGCATCGCTGCGGTCGTACTCGGCGGGGTCAGCCTGGCGGGCGGCATCGGCGGTGTCTTCGGCCCGATCGTTGCTGTCATCGTGCTCCAGCTGATCCGCGACGACATGACATTCATGCAGGTCGACTCCAACTATGGCCTCGTCGCCCAGGGTCTCATCCTGATCGGAGTGCTGATGGTCGGTAGCCTCATTCAGCAACGAAGGAGTCGAGCGTGACCGCGGCGACAAGCACCGTTGGTGGCAACCGTTGGTTCAGCGCGAGCACCTGGCGCAACCTGCTGCGTGACTACCCGATCGTTCCGCTGACGATCCTGCTGGCTGTGCTCGTCGTCCTGGCCGACATCCTCCAGCCCGGCCTGGTCAACCTGAGCTGGGTCACGGCCACGGTCCGCCAGGCGGCGGTGCTTGGGATCCTCGCTGGTTGCCAGACCCTGACGATGCTCACCGGCGGCATTGACCTGTCAGTCGGCTACATCGCCTCGATGGCAGGCTTCGTCACGGCCACGTTCGTTCACCAGCCGGGTGGCTGGCCGATGGGCATCGCCGTCTCCCTCGTGGCCGCCGCCCTGGCCGGCCTCGTCAGCGGCGTCGGCATCGGCATCTTCAAGGTCCACCCGTTGATCGTGACCCTGGGCATGGGCCTCGTCGTGTTCGGATTCGCAAACGTCTGGCAGCTCCAGAGCGTCCAGACCGGGTCTGGCGTGCCTGTCGAGATTCGCACGATCGGCTCGGGCACGCTCGGTGCCCTGCCCAATGACCTGCTCGTATTCGTGCCTGTGGCAATCGTGCTGATCCTCTTGCTCAAGCGAACCGGCTACGGCCGGATGCTGTACGCGATAGGTGACAACCCGATAGCTGCGCGACTGTCCGGCGTCCGTTCGTGGCAGGTTCTGGTCGTGCTGTACGCCCTTTCTGGCGTGCTCGCCGGTATCGCCGGCCTGGTCCAGTCGGGCCTGTCCAACACCGCCAGCGTCACGCTCGTGCAGCCCTACCTCCTGCCGTCAGTGGCCGCGGCGGTCATCGGCGGGACATCCATCCTGGGCGGCCGCGGTGGCTACTCGGGCACGATCATCGGCGCGCTGATCCTGACCGTGCTGGGCAGCGTGTTGAGCATCGTCCTGCCCGAACCGTGGCGCCAGGTCGTCTTCGGCTCGCTCGTCGTCCTCGTCGCGGCCGCCTACACGCGCGTCACCGCCGAGGCCTGAGATGGCCTCCGTCGCCGGCTCAGGCGACGAGCCACGCGGAGCAACCCGCCATCTGGGGCTTGACCTGGGCGGCACGAACATCAAGTGGGTCGTCGTCGAGCATTCGGCCGCTGACTGGCGAGTGGTCGACCAGGACGAGGTACCAACCCTCGCGGCACGTGGACCCGACGCGGTCATCGAGCGCCTCGCGGAGGTCGGAACCCAGGCCATTGCGCGCTGTCCGGGTGTGGCCTCGGCCGGCATCGGCGTGCCGGGCCTGTACAACCCGGCTAATGGCACGACCCGGCTGCTGATCAACCTGCCCGGCGACTGGATGGGCAAGCCCATGGCCCAGGTCGTGGGCGACGGGCTGAACGTGCCGACCCACCTTGTCAACGACGCCCGAGCTTTCGGCCTGGCCGAGCTGCGCCTGGGTGCCGGGCGCGGCGCGTCGTCGATGGTCGGGTTGACGCTGGGCACAGGCGTGGGTGGCGTTCTGGCCATCGGCGGCCGGGTTCACCAGGGCCATGACGGCACGGCCGGCGAGTTCGGCCACCAGACGATCGACCCGGATGGGCCGTGGTGCGCGTGCGGCAACCGCGGCTGCCTCGAGGCGTTCGCGCGCGCGGACCAGATCGCGGCCGCCGCTGGCGCCCAGACCGCCGAGCAGGCGTTCGACCTCGCGCGCGCCGGCAACGAACGGGCGACATACGCGATCGCCGCCGTCGGCCGCTACCTGGGGATAGGCATCGCCAACATGATCGTCGGCGTCACGCCCGACCGGGTCGTCATTGGTGGCGGCGTCGCGGCGGCCTTCGACCTGCTCATCGACCCGATCCGCGCCGAGGTGGCCAGGCGCGTGCACATCACGCTGCTCGACTCGATCGAGATAGTGCCCGCGCAACTGGGCCTGTGGGCGGGCGGCATTGGCGCCGCGGTCCATGGGGCAGAGATGGCAGGCCAGGCATGAGCGAGACCGTCAGCGGCCGGATCGTGCTCGACGATCGCGTCGTGCCCGGCACGATCAGCGTCGATGCCGACGTGATCGTCGGGATCGACCTGGCCGCGAGCGTGCCCGACTCCGCGCCCTTCATCACGCCCGGTTTCGTCGACGTCCACGTTCACGGCTGGGGCGGCCACGACGCGATGGGCGGCACTGCCGCGCTCGACGGCATGAGCAGAGCGCTCCTGCGCCACGGCATCACATCGTTCCTGCCGACGGCCGTGACCGCACCTATCGACACTCTCCAGGAATTCGCCGCGTGCGTCCGATCGTGGATGGGCGCCGCGCCGGCCGATGGAGCCCAGCCGCTCGGCTTCAACCTCGAAGGCCCATTCCTGGCGCCAGGCCGGCGCGGCGCCCACGACCCGGCCTTCCTGGTCACTCCGGCGGACGTGCCACAGGCACAGATCGCTCCCCTGGTTGAGAACCTTCGCGTGATCACGATGGCGCCCGAGCTGCCCGGCGCGCTGGACCTGATCGCGTGGCTCGCGGCGCGCGGCGTGGCCGTCTCAGTCGGTCATTCGGCCGCGACCTTCGAGGAGGCTCGTGCCGGTTATTCGGCCGGCGCGCGCACGACGACGCACCTGTTCAACGCCATGACCGCCTTCGACCATCGCGCGCCGGGTGTCGCGGTCGCAGCGCTGCTGGACGACGATGCCTATGTCGAGCTGATCGCCGACGGCATACATGTCAACCGCGCCCTGTGGCCGCTCATCACGCGCCTGAAGCCAGCGGAGCGACTGCTGCTGGTCAGCGACGCGATCTCGCTCGCGGGCATGGGCGACGGCCGGGCACGGGTCGGCACCCTGGACGTCGAGGTCCACGGCGGGCGAGTGACTCTCGTGGGCACCTCGACGCTGGCCGGCTCGGTGCTATCGCTCGATGTCGCCGTGCGCAACCTGGTCGACAACGGCACTCCGCTCGAGCAGGCTGTCGCGGCAGCGAGTCGGAACCCCCTCGCCCTGCTCGGCGTAACGGATCGCGGCCGCATCGCACAAGGCCAGCGCGCCGATCTCGTCGAGCTTTCGCCCGCGCTCGAGGTCGTCCGCGTGATGCGCGCCGGCGAGTGGCTGTCGTAGCCCTTTACGGAACGCGGAACACGTAGCGGATGACGTCGCCGGTCTCAACCGGGCAGGCAACTTCCACGCGGTCACCGTGCTTGATGTTCGCGGGATCGAAGCCGATGGTCCGTCGGCCATTGAAATCTACGGAGAAATTGCCGGAGCTGTCGAGTTCCGCGAAGACCGAGCTGCCGACGCGATTGCCGCGCCGGTAGATGTCCACGTCCGGAGCCGAGTGGTTGCCGCACGTGCCGCTCACGGTGTTGGCCGATACATCTGCCGTGGCCGTGATGTCAAAGACGTGCCAGTGCAGGTCAGAAGCCAGTGACAACCCCAGGACTCGGTCACCAACGGCGACAGACACGTCATCGCCCGCCGAGTTCTGAAAGGTACCGCCGTATTGGCCGTTGTCGTCGGCGACCCCGCTGAAGACAGCCTTCCTGGCGCCTGTCGTCCCGTCGCGCAGAACGAGCTGGACGGCCTGATACGGCTGCGCGAGGCCGAACACCGCGCTTCGGCCAATCGTGACCGAGACCGATGCCGCATTCCCGTAGGCCCCGACGTTGTCGCCCTTGGCGCTTGTCCAGCCGAGCTCGATCCAGTAGCCATTGAGCGACGGCTGGTCCTCGGGAACGAACTGCCAGTGCCCTTGGCTATCAGCGGTCGCCTGTCCCTGCTCCGAGTGGTCCGAGCAGCAGCCGTTATAGGCGTAGTCAAAGGAGACGTCTGTGCCGGCGGGCGCTGAACCGTAGAACATGTCATTGACGCGATCGACGGCCGCGGTCACGAGAGGCATGACGAACTTGCGTGTCGTCTGGCCGACGGTCGCCTTCAGAACATCGCCGACGGCCAAGGTTGCGCCGCTGTCGGAGCAGTAGTTCCAGTAGCCCGACGTCGTTTGCGTTGCCAGAGTCGTGCGCGCCTTGACGGCGCCGTGGGCGCTCTTCCATACCAGATCGAGTGAGCTGGCTGCGGGCGCGTAGCCGAAGACGCAGCTGTCGCCCTGGCGCAGGCCCTGGTCGACATCAACTCCGAAGACGATCGTGGGCTGCGCAGCGAGGGCCGCTCCCGGCATCGCCAGCAGAGCTGCGGCGGCGATGACGACGGCTATCGATGCCACGCCATTCCGGATGTGCCTGAGTCGGATCATTTCGACTCACCTCCTGAAGAATCCGCCGCGATGGGGCGTTGCGGGCTGGACCCTGTGGAGGAACCCACCGGCTAGCCCGCGACGTGCGGCTCCTCGATCGAGGCTATCAGTTCGGCCATGCGCAGCGCCGTGTAGGACGGGCCTTCCTCGCGCGTGAGCTGGCCCAGCACGTCAATCGGAAGCTCGTTGACGATCGAGCCGTTGGGGTTGAAGAGCAGGTTCTGGTCGACCGCGGCGCCAAAGGCCGCGCCCTCGCGGACTGCGTGGTACAGGTTGCGCGGCCTGACCGAATCGCCGACGTTGAGCACGTGGA
>Ga0265320_10003550_pt1 | contig 10434 bp, 9 predicted proteins | sample 4827metaG_FD_202087 | JGI IMG/M metagenome (GOLD analysis project Ga0265320, IMG submission 202087) | Rhizosphere microbial communities from Carex aquatilis grown in University of Washington, Seatle, WA, United States - 4-8-27 metaG | ecosystem: Host-associated > Plants > Roots > Rhizosphere >...
GAAGAAGAACGCAAAGCCCAGCGTATCCAGCGAAGCGCGAATAAGATCCGGAGGCGCCTCGATCCTGACTCCGAGCCCGGCCATCAGGTCGGCGCTTCCGCAGCGCGAAGTGATTCCGCGGTTCCCGTGCTTCATTGCAATGATGCCGGCCGAGGCGACCACCAGCACGACCAGCGACGAAACGTTGAAGCCGCCCGCGTGATCGCCGCCGGTGCCGACCAGGTCAATTGCATCGGTGGCCCACGCCTCAACCCCGGGATCGATCGCCCGCGAACGAAACTCCCGCGCAAAGGCAGCCACCTCCTCCACGGTCTCCCCTTTTTTCGCCAAAGCCGTCAGGAAGGCGGCCTTGGCGTCGTCGGGAACCTCACCCGAGGAAAGGGCCTTCGCGGAAAGCGCCACATCCTCCGCGCGCAGGGAATTCCCGTCGACTAGCTGCGCGGTGAGTGTTTCGAGGCCGGACATGCGTTTCCCTTAACTCAGCTCCCGCCCGATTCTTCGCAATCCAATTTACGCCGGTTCGTCCGATCCCTGGCCTGCTGTCGGGGGTTGGCGCTTGACCCGATGCGCCACCGGCCTTTAATCCGTCACCTTTAATCCCAGTTCGCTGGCGTGCCCGTACCGCGCGCAGGCGGTCAAGACATCTCCCATCCATGGCCAATCCGAAACGCAAACAGTCCAAGCGCCGTAGCGCCAACCGCCGCGCTGCCAACGCCTTCCAAGCCCCGCAGTTCGCCACCGACCCAACAGACGGCTCCCTTTTCAGGCCCCACCGCGTGAACCCGAAAACCGGCCTTTATCGGGGCCGCCAAGTGCTCAGCATAGAGACCTGATTCCAAACTGCCGTCGCGGATGGCCATGTCTTCCGGGGTTTCCGGGCGGATTGCCGTTGACGCCATGGGCGGTGACCGTGGTCCGGCAGAGGTTGTGGCTGCCGTGCGCCTTGCCCTGCAGGAGAACGCCCTCCTGAACCCGCTGACGCTCGTGGGGAATGAGGCGACCCTTATTCCCCTTCTCGGGCAGTTCGGCCTGAAACTCGGGCCGCGGCTGTCGGTTCACCACGCGCCCGAAGTCATCACGATGGATGACAAGCCTATGGTGGCGTTGAAGCGCAAGAAGGATTCCTCGATGGTGCGCGCGATCGAGCTCGTGAAGTCCGGTGAAGCCGCCGGGGTCGTCAGCTGCGGAAATACGGGCGCCCTGATGGCGGCAGGGACCCTGCGCCTCCGGACGCTGGAGGGCGTGATGCGCCCGGCGCTCGCAGCCGTCGTCCCCCGCGAGGGAGGGCATTTTGTGCTCGTCGACGCCGGTGCAAATCCCGATGCGCGCCCCGAGCACCTGGTTCACAATGCGATCCTGGGCAGCCACTACTCCCGCGTCATGCTGGGAGTTGCCTCGCCCCGGGTGGGGCTCATGACCATTGGCACCGAGGAAGGCAAGGGCAACGCGCTCATCGCGGAGACGGGCGAGCTGCTCAAGCGGATCGGGACTCTTGTCAACTATGCGGGGCCGATCGAAGGGTTCCATGTTTTCGCCGAGCATGTCGATGTCGTCGTATGCGACGGGTTCGTCGGGAATATCATGATCAAGAGCTGGGAGTCCCTTGTGCGCTTCTTTTCGGATGTCCTGCGCACCGAACTCCAGGCCAATCCCCTGAGGGCCGCCGGCGCCCTGCTCTCCCGGGGTGCGTTTCGCGCCCTGCGCGACCGCATCAGCCCGGACCGCTACTCCGGCGCTCCCCTCCTCGGCCTGAACGGCATCGTCGTGAAGGCCCACGGCTCGGCAAACCGCCAGGGGATCAAGAACGCGCTCCTGGGCGCCCACGCAATCATCAAGGCCGACCTGAATCGCCAGGCCGAGGCCGACGTGGCCCGGGCCAACGAACTGATCGGCTGAGCGGCGGCTGCCGGAAGCGGAACCAGCAGGACACCGTCATGGACAAACCAATCCGAGAAATTCTGGAACAACTTGAGTCCCCGGCCGATCAGATCGGCTTGGTGATTCTCCAAATGGCCGCTTCCGGCATCAATTCCCCGAACACGGGCGCGGCCCCTCCGAACTCCTTTGGGGCGGGCTTGACCTGCGGTAGCGCGCTGATTCGCTTGTAACACCACATGCCTTTCCCGTCCGCTTCAGCATTGCGCGCCTTCTGTCTTTCGGTCATCGTGCCCTGTGTGCTTGCAGGCGCGGCGCGCGCCGACTTGGTCTGGAACCCGGATTCCGGGTGGAGGATCGAAGGAGGTATCCTTTCCGGGCTGACTGGCGCGGACGGACGGGACGCCCTGGTCCTCATGAACAAGGCCCGGAAGGCCGAGCAGCAGCTCCATTATCACACCGCGCTGAAGGCTTACGATCGCGTGGTGAAGAACTACCCGAATTCGATTTATGCACCCGAGGCCTACTACCACACGGGAAAGATCTGGATGGCCCGCGGCCGGTACTACAAGGCGTTCGACTCCTACCAGCAGATCCTGACGCGCTATCCGAACACCAAGCGCTTCAACGAGCTCATCGAGGAGCAATACCGCATTGCGAGCGCCCTTCTCGACGGCGCGCGCAACCGCCTCTGGCTGGGCATCCGGGGATTCACTAACCGCGAGATATCCGTGGGCTGCTTTGAGATCATCCTCGGGAACGCCCCCTACAGCGATTACGCTCCCCTTGTCCTGATGAACATCGCCCGGGGGCACCAGTACCTGGGCAATACGGATGAGGCGATCGATGCGCTCGACCGGCTCATCAACAACTACCCGCAAAGCGTCATCGCTCCGGACGCCTACCTGCGCCTGGCAAAGCTTCACGCCTCGCTCGTCGAAGGCCCCGCTTACGACCAGGCCGAGACGAAGCAGGCCATCACCTACGACGAGGATTTCATGATTCTCTTCCCGAGCGATCCCAAGATCGCCGAGGCCGCCCAGGGACTGGACAAGATGAAGAAGATGCTGGGCGAGAGCAAAATCAGGATCGCGGATTTCTACTTCTACAAACGCGACAACTACACCGCGGCACGCGTGTTTTATAACGAGGCGATCACTTCCTATCCGGATTCCGACGTGGCCAAGCTGGCGCGGCAGCGCCTTGCGGAAGTCGAGAAGAAGGCGGGCGGCGCGGCCCAGACGGGGCCTGCCAAGAAGGCCAAGCGCTTCCTGTTCTTCTAGCCCAAACCATGCAGTTCGCGATGCGAGCTCCCGCCAGGCGAGCGGCTTTGGCCGCCTGCTGCGGCCCGGGTCTGCTGATCCTCGGTGCGCTCCTGCCCGGCTGCGGCAACTATGTGCTCGGGACCGGGGGCCGCCTCGCCTTTTCGACGCTCTATGTCGAACCGGTTGAGAATCGCGTCTTTGTTCCGCAGGCCCAGGCGATCGTGACCACACAGCTGAGGGATGCCTTTGAAAAGGATGGCCGCGTGACCCTGGTCAATTCGCCGGAGGCGGCCGATGCCACGCTCACCGTGGTCATAACCGACTACCATCGCGAAGTCGCCGCGGTGCGCGAAACGGACACAGGCCTCGCAAGCAAGTTCAACCTGACCCTGGGCGCCGTCTGCGCCCTCACCGACAACCGCGCCCACCGGGCCTATTTCCAGGGCCGCACGATCTACGCGACGCGCGAGGCCTTTACGGACAACGGGGTGCCGGCTTCGTCGGCGGTCGGAAACCAGCTCCAGTCCGAGTACAACACCCTGCCCCTCCTGGCCCAGCAGCTCGCCGACAGGCTTTCGCACACCGTGCTCGACGTGTGGTAGGACGGCGCCAAGAGTCTTTGCGTGCACTCCTCCATCCTCGCACCCTCGCTTCTGGCCGGAGACCACGCCAATCTCGGCGCGAGCGCCGCCCTTGTGGCCGGGGCCGGGCTCGAGTGGCTCCACCTTGACATCATGGACGGCCATTTCGTGCCGAATCTTTCCTTCGGCCCGGAGACACTCGCCGCGCTCCGCCGCGCCGGATCGAAGCTTTTCTTCGACACCCACTTGATGCTTTCGGAGCCGCACCGCTACGTCGAAGCCTTTGCGCAGGCCGGCGCCGACCTGATCAGCATTCATATCGAGCCGCAGTACGACCACGCCGCGGCGCTTGCGCACATCCGGCGGCTCGGCCGCAAGACCGGCATCGTCCTCAACCCGGGCACCCCCGCCTCGGCTGTCGATGCCTTTCTGCCGGACGTCGATCTGGTCCTTGTGATGACGGTTCAGCCGGGATTCGGAGGCCAGTCGTTTCGGCGCGACATGCTTCCCAAGATCGCCGCGATCGATTCGGAGCGCAGGCGCCGCGGGCTCGTTTTCCGCCTTGAGGTGGACGGCGGCGTCGATCTGGAGAACGCGGCGGAATGCCGGGCGGCCGGCGCAGACACCTTCGTCGCGGGCACGTCGTTCTTCAAGGCGCCCGACCGGGCCGCCATGGCGGCAGCGATCGGCCGCCTTTGAGACGCCGTCACTCCGTCAGGATGACGACATCCGCGGATTCGGCCGTCGCGTAGAGATAATCCTGCCCGAACGCCCCCATAAAGCGCGGGTTGAGCTCGGATATCCTGAGCGCAACCCCCTCGGCGTTGAACTCGTACTGCGCCAGTTCGCCCAGATACACGGCGCCGCCAATCCGCCCCCGGACCACGTTTCCTCCCGGGGGAGCCTCCCGGCACAGCCTCCAGCACTCGGGGCGCACGGAGACTGTCACCGCCGACCCCGGCGACGGCGTGCCCCCCGGATTTCCGAGGATGCCGTCGAACCGCCCGGCCGCCGTCTCCACGACCGCCCGTCCACCGCCGCACCCCAGGAGCCGCCCATCGATGAAATTCGTCTCGCCGATGAAATGGGCCACGCTCCGGCGGGACGGCCGCCGGTAGATCTCGCCGGGCGTGCCCACCTGCAGCGCGCTGCCGGCCTCGAGTACCGCCATGCGGTCGGCGATCGACAGCGCCTCCTTCTGGTCGTGGGTCACATAAAGGGCCGTGAGATTGGACTCCTTGCAGACCCGCCGAATCTCGGCGCGCATCTCGAGACGGAGCTTGGCGTCCAGATTCGAAAGCGGCTCGTCGAGCAGAAGGCAGCTCGGCCTTATGACGAGCGCCCGCGCCAGGGCGATCCGCTGCTGCTGCCCTCCCGACAGCTGGCCCGGGCGGCGGTCGGCAAAATCGCCCATGTGAACCGACTCGAGCGTCTCGCCCACGCGCCGGCGCACCTCCCCCCTGGGTACGCGCCGCTCCTCGAGGCCGAAGGCCACGTTCTCCGCCACGGTCATGTGCGGCCAGAGCGCGTAGCTCTGGAACATCATCCCGGTGTTTCGCCTGTGGGGAGCCAGGCGCGTCACATCCTCCGTGCCAAAGAAGATCGCCCCATCCTCAGGAACATGGAATCCGGCCAGGGTCCGCAGGAGGGTCGTTTTCCCGCAGCCGCTCGGGCCGAGCAGGAAGAAGAGCTCGCCCGGGTTGATTTCCAGATCCAACGAGCGAAGCGCGGTCGTCGCCCCAAACCGCTTCGTAAGCTTCTCAATCCGAATGGAAATCATGCGTCACACCCGAGCGCACCGCTCATGCGCGTTCCGCCATCAAGGTTTTGGCGCCCGGGCGAGTCAAAGGAAATAGATTGGTTGCATCGCCCGTCCGTCTTTGTCTCGCTCGTTCCTCACGTCCATGCCAAACAAGAACCCCAAAAGGGCGGAGCACATACATGACGACCTCGAGAGCGTCATGTTCACGGAGCGCCAGATCAAGGCCAGGGTGAAGGGCCTCGGCAGGGAACTGAAGGCCACCTACGGCAACGGCGAGTTCACGATCATTTCAATCATCAACGGGGCCGTTCTTTTCACGGCCGACCTCATGCGGGAAATAGACAATCCAGTGCGGCTGGACTGCATACGGATTTCAAGCTACGGGGAGAAGACCCGGTCGGTCGGCACGCCGCAGGTCGTGCACAGCCTCACCCTCGACATCTCGAAACGCCACGTCCTGCTGATCGACGACATCCTGGACACGGGCAAGACGATCACGCTCGTCGACGGCCTGATCCGGAAGCTCAACCCGGCGAGCCTGCGGGTGTGCGTCCTTCTCGACAAGCAGGGCCGCCGCGAGGTCCCCTACGAGGCGACTTTCGTCGGCTTCAGGATACCGGACAAGTTTGTGGTCGGGTACGGCCTCGATTTTGCCGAGCGCTACCGGAACCTGCCCTGCATCGGCGTCCTCAAGCCCGAGCTGCAGAATCCCCCGGAGTGGGCCTAGCCAGCCCGACGGTCTCGTGGACACGGGGCGGGATTGCGCGTGATTCGTGAATCGTTCAGCCTTGCGGGCCTTTTTTTCGCTTCTTTTTCCCCCCGGCCGACGCGCTCCGGCGATAGTCGCCTGACTTGAGGGCGTTGATCTGGTCGCGGATGAGCGCCGCGCGCTCGAATTCCAGGCGGCCCGCCGCCTCCTGCATCTCCTCCTCGAGTTCCGCGATCACCGCCGCCACATCGTCCGCGGCGCCGGCGGGCGGCGCCTCCTCCAGCCGGTCGCCGGAGCCGTCATAGACGCGCAGGCTCTCCTGCGCAAACCGCCTCACGCTCCGAGGCGTGATGCCGTGGCTCAGGTTGTAGGCCTGCTGCCGCGCCCTGCGGCGCTCGGTGACCTCCAGCGTCTTCCGGATCGAGTCGGTGTGGCGGTCGGCGTAAAAGATGACCCGCCCATTCTCGTGGCGGGCGGCGCGGCCGGCCGTCTGGATCAGGCTCGTTTCGCTCCGCAGGAACCCCTCCTTGTCCGCGTCCAGAATCGCAACCAGCGCGACCTCGGGAAGGTCCAGCCCCTCCCGCAGGAGGTTGATCCCGACCAGGACGTCGAAGTTGCCCAGCCGCAGATTGCGCAGGATCTCGACCCGCTCGATCGCGTCGATGTCGGAGTGCAGGTATTCGACCCGGACCTTCGCCTCCCTCAGGTAGGCGGTTATGTCCTCCGAGAGCCGCTTCGTCAGGGTCGTCACGAGGACCCGCTCCTTCTCCGCCACCGCGCGCCTTATTTCGCCGATCAGGTTCTCCACCTGGCCCGTCGTCGGCCGCACGGTGATCTGCGGGTCGAGGAGGCCCGTCGGCCGGATCACCTGCTCGGCCACCACGGCCGAGCGGCCGATCTCGAACTGGGACGGCGTCGCCGACACGTAGAGCGTCTGCCCGGTGATCCGCTCGAACTCCTCGAAGCTCTGCGGGCGGTTGTCGAGGGCCGAGGGCAGCCGGAAGCCGAAGTCGACCAGCGTCTGCTTGCGGGCCCGGTCGCCGTTGTACATCCCGCCGATCTGCGGAACCGTGGCGTGGCTCTCGTCGATCATCAGCAGGAAGTCCTTTGGAAAGAAATCGATCAGGCAGAACGGGCGGTCGCCCGGTTTGCGCCCGGTCAAATGCCTTGAGTAGTTCTCTATCCCGCTGCAAAAGCCCATCTCCTGGAGCATCTCCAGGTCGTACTGCGTCCGCATCCGGATGCGCTGGGCCTCGAGGTAGCGGCCGCCCTTCTCAAACCAGGCCACGCGCTCCTCTAGCTCGGCCTTGATGGTCGCTATCGCGGGTTCAAGCCGCCCCCGCGTCGTCGCATATTGGTTTGCGGGGTACAGGTCGAACCCGTCCAGCTGCCTGAGCACCGTCCCGGTAAGCGGGTCGAACTCGCTGATCCGGTCGATCTCGTCGCCGAAAAACTCCACGCGCAGCCCGTGCTCGAGGTACGCGGGCATGACGTCGACCACGTCCCCGCGGACCCGGAATCGCCCGCGCTTCAGCTCGTAGTCGTTGCGCTCGTAAATATTGTCCACGAGCTTCTCCAGAAAGGCATCGCGGGCGAGCGATTCGCCGCGCCGCAGCGTTATCCGCAGCTCCTTGAAATCATCCGGGGAGCCCAGCCCGTAGATGCAGGAGACGCTGGCCACGACGATGACATCGCGGCGGCTGACCAGGGAGCTCGTCGTCGATATCCGCAGCCGCTCGATCTCCTCGTTGATCGACGAGTCCTTCTCGATGTAGGTGTCGCTCGAGGCCACGTACGCCTCGGGCTGGTAATAGTCGTAATAGCTGACGAAGTACTCGACCGCGCTCTCCGGGAAGAAGTTCTTGAACTCGGAGTACAGCTGGGCCGCCAGCGTCTTGTTGTGGGAGATGATGAGGGTCGGCCTCCCGAGCCGGGCTATCACGTTGGCCATCGTGAAGGTCTTGCCCGAACCCGTCACGCCGAGAAGGGTCTGGTGGCGGTTGCCGGCTAGCAGCGACTCCGTCAGCCGTTCGATCGCCTGCGGCTGGTCGCCGGTGGGCGGAAAGTCCGACTTGAGGGTGAAAGGCACTCCCCATGAAACACGACCCACGGGCGCTGCGCAACCGCGTCTTCGCCTGGATGGCGGAGGAATTTCACCCAGCCCGCATGCATCGCAAATCCAGGCAAATCTCGCTCAATCCCGGCGGCGTCGCAAGCGTTGCATAAACCGGGATGATGCGGATGATGGACGGGTCCGGAACCCCGATTTCACAATGTCCAAAGCCATCGTATCCCAGCTTTACGATTCGGACGTTTTTCGCATGGCGTGCCGCCAGTTCGACAAGGCGGCCGATGCGATCAACCTGCCCGAGGCACTGCGCGACCGCACAAAGTACCCGCGCCGCTGCCTGGCCGTGGCCCTCCCGGTCAAGCGGGACGACGGAAGCGTCACGGTCTTCGAGGGCTACCGCGTGCAGCACAACCTGTCGACGGGGCCGTCCAAGGGGGGCGTCCGCTTCCATGAGCACGTGACCCTCGGGGAGGTCGCCGCGCTCTCCATGTGGATGAGCTGGAAGTGCTCCCTGGTCGGCCTGCCGTACGGGGGCGCAAAGGGAGGCGTGATCGTCAACCCCCGCGAACTCTCGCTTCGGGAGCTCGAGCACCTCTCGCGCCGGTACATGCAGGAGCTGATCAGCTTTGTCGGACCCCAGCTCGACATTCCCGCGCCGGACGTGGGGACGAACGAGCAGATCATGGCCTGGATGATGGACACCTATTCCAATCATGTGGGGCACATCGAACCTGCGGTGGTGACCGGAAAGCCGCTTTCCCTCGGCGGTTCGCAGGGCCGCCGCGAGGCGACGGGCGTCGGAGTCGCCTACCTCACCAGGAAATACCTCGACGATCTGAAGATCCCGGTCGGGAAGGCGACGATAGCGATCCAGGGTTTCGGCAACGTCGGAAGCGAAACCGCCGTGGCTCTCGCCGGGTACGGGGCGAAAATCGTCGCAATATCCGATTACACCGGCGCCATTCATTCCCCGAAGGGGATCGACGTAAAAAAGGCGGTCAAATACGTCCAATGCACGAAAGTCCTGAAGGATTTCGACGGAGGCGAGCCGATCACGAACGAGCAGCTGCTCGAGCTCGACTGCACCGTTCTTGTCCCCGCGGCCCTCGAAAGGGTCATCACCGAAAAGAACGCGCCCAGGCTCAAGTGCAGGCTGCTGGCCGAGGCTGCAAACGGTCCCACGACGAATGCCGCCGACAGGATCATCGAGGGGCGCGGCGACATCGAGGTGATCCCCGACGTGCTCTGCAATTCCGGGGGCGTCATCGTCTCCTATTTCGAGTGGATCCAGAACCTGCAGCACTACTACTGGAGCCGGGACGAGGTGATGGCCAAGCTTTCGGCGATACTGGACAAGGCGAAGGACTCGGTCGAGTACCAGAGGCGGAAGTTCAAGTTCAGCCGCCGCCTCGCCGCCCTGACGCTTGGAATCGGCCGAGTCGCCGAGGCAAAGCAGAGTCGCGGGCTGTTTCCGTGATTTCCGAGAAGACCTCAGGCCTCAAGTATTGAAAACCCGGTTACCGAGTTTTCAATACTTGAGGCCTGAGGTCTTCCCAAGAGCTGTTCCTGCTCGAACATTCCGCACCGCAACTTTTCCAACCCGGCGCCTTCCGCAGCTCAGAATGTGTGGACAAAAAGCCCGGACCGCAGCTTCGGCTCGAACCAGGTGCTCTTCGGCGGCATGATCTGCCCGGCGTCGGCGATGCTGAAAAGCTGGTGGACCGAGACCGGATGCAGGGAAAAGGCCGCTCCGCCGCGCTCATCGACGCGACGCACGAGTTCCCCGGGACCCCGGATCCCGCCGACAAAATCGATCCGCTTGTCCGTCCGAGGGTCGTCGATTCCCAAAACCGGGGCCAGGAGCTTCGACTGGAGAGCGCTCACGTCGAGCCGGGCCACCGGATCGGCCGCCGCGTCGGGCGGACATTGCAGTCCGTACCAGCGCCCGCCCTGGTAAAGGCTGATCCGGCCGGCGCCCTCGGGAGAGGGCGGCGCGCCATCTTCCAGTCCGAACACATCGCCCACCCTCCCAAGAAAATCCGCGGGCGCAAGTCCGTTGAGATCCGAAACGATCCGGTTATAGGGCAGTATCTTCACCTCGCTCGCCGGAAAAAGAACGCTAAGGAACCAGTTGTAGTCCTCCGCACCCGTGTGCCCCGGGTTGCGGGCGC
>Ga0265320_10003551_pt1 | contig 10433 bp, 11 predicted proteins | sample 4827metaG_FD_202087 | JGI IMG/M metagenome (GOLD analysis project Ga0265320, IMG submission 202087) | Rhizosphere microbial communities from Carex aquatilis grown in University of Washington, Seatle, WA, United States - 4-8-27 metaG | ecosystem: Host-associated > Plants > Roots > Rhizosphere >...
GGGTGCGGCCCTACCGGTTCCCCATTGGAAAGTTCACCTCGAAATTCACGGCCGAGGACGGCAGATCACCGTTCTGAAAAAGGAAGGCTGAAATGCGGCTGCTGGCGCTGGACACCTGCACCCAAAGGCTCGTCGTCGGTCTTCGGACCGCCGAGCCCAGCCAAGACCGGTGGACCAACCTCGACTCCCAAGGAAACCATGCCAAAGATCTCTTGCCGGTGATCGAGGTCCTTCTGGAAGGCAAGCGACCCGACGCGGTCGGCATCGCCCGCGGTCCGGGTTCCTTTACAGGAGTTCGGATCGGGCTGGCGACGGCCAAAGGCCTGGCGGAAGGCTGGGGCGTCCCCTTGGTGGGACTCGACAATCTGCTGGCGATGGCCGACGCCGCGAGCCGGTTGTGGCCCGGTTCCCCTGCGGCCGTTCTCCCAGTCATCGATGCCCGCAAGAAGAAATTCTACGGCGCCCTCTATCAGCGCGGCAGGACTCTGATTGAACCGTCGGACCTGTCGCCTCAAGCCTGGGTGGAAAACGCGGTATCCGTTTGGCCAGGTCCGGTCATCCTTTCGGGCTACCAAGGAGCCCTGCTCGCCGAAGCGGTGGAGAAGCTGCCGGCTGCCTGGGAGGTGCTTCCCATACGCGATTGGACACCGGGGCTTCTGGATCAGTTGGAGCAGGGCTGGAAACGCGGCGACTTTCTCGAGGCTGGCGCCTCACCGCGTTATCTTCGGCTCAGCGAGGCGGAAGAAAACCTTCGGCCGCGGTCGGTCTGACGCGTAAGGCTCCCCTCTGAAGGGGTTCAGGACCGCCGGAGAGTACCCCACTCCGAAAGAAGGGTTCTGGCGGCTTGATCGAAGGGATTCTCCTGCACAACGGAAAACAAGGTTTGGACGGCGGAATCCCAGTTGCTTTCACGGGCGAAACCCAGCGCCGACTCGTAAGAATCGAGAGTCTTGTCCTTGAGGGAGGCCACCGTCTCCTCGTCGGCCTCGTAAAGCTCAATCTCGGTGCCCGCGATCGACAAGCTCCGGTGCCGTCTCCACCCACCAACCGCGAGGCCATCCCGCAAGCTTCCGTCAAGCACGACGCAAGCACCGTTTCGTTCTGCCTTGTGGAAAAGGTCCTCCAGCCGGGCCAACGGAAGTTCCGTAGCCAACGGCCGCCAGTGGGACTCCAAATTGAGAAGACGGTACTTGATGACTGACTTGGCCAGGAGAACGTGAAACACAAGGCCAGGTATGGCCAACAGCGTGCGCTGCGCTTCCAGAGCGAAGGCGAGCGCCGTTTCCGACCACGAATTGAGCACCCAGGTCGCTGTTCCATCTCGCCAGTCGACGAGCAGGGCCTTGCGGTTGAGCGCCACGAGTCCCAACAGAGGCAGCCAGCGTTCGGGGTCGTCTTGCGAGCGGACCTGGACAACCACCGAATCGGCTGCGCGGGTGTCGCCTGGTTTCAAAGCGTGCAAGGCGTCGCGGCCCAGCCTCGGCGCCCATTCGGTCTCGAGGAACCGTCCCAGGATGGCCTGACGCCCAAGCTCGCCGCGAAGGTCTGAGAGTTCCTGGGCGTCGGTGCGGATTTGAAGCTGAACCACTTCGAGGGTCATCAACCCGAGGAACAGGAACATCCCCCACCCCAAAAAATAGGTGTACTTCACAGTGATGAAGTAGCTGAGCGGAATGGGAAGCAGAATGATGAGACCCATGAAAAGGCCTCCCAGAAATAAGGCCCTTGAAAGCGGGAGTTTCTTTGTGAAGATCTGGTACAGTCTTTCAAACAGGTAGAGGGTCGAGACGACCACATAGAGATTGAGAAGAAAGTACCAGGGAGGCTGCAGGATTCCTATGTACACGTCCACCCAGCCGAAGGCCAGAACGACGAAGGGTAGGAGTTCCCAGAGCACTACCGCACCTGTAGCGACCAGAAAAACCATCGAGGCCCGCATCGAAATGATTCCTGGAAACTGGCGCTTCAAGAACCAGAGAAAAATTGGAAACGGAAGAACATTGAACCCATGGTTGAGGAACAGCCAGACCGAAAGGGAGAGCCGCGGGAAAATCATGTCGAAAAGAGGTTCGGGCTGTTCGACGTTGGCGTACAGTTTCACCAGGCAAGCAGCCAAGAAACCGACAAACCACAGCAGCGGCCTCCGTTCGGTTCTCAGTGTGACCACCCACAAGAAAACGATGATTCCCATCAGAAGGACCGCGGCCTGCAGCGAGCGCCAGTTATTTTCAGCCCTGTAGGAGCTCAACATGGTCTCGGCCGACCCAATTACCCAACGTCGGTTCAGCTCCGAATGCCGCACAATAGGGTCCGAGCTCACTAGGTCAACAACAATGTCGAGCAGGCCTTCTCGCGGCTGAACCGTCAGAACAGTTCCTCCGCCTGCAGCCCGGTAGACGACGGGGTTGGTCGAAAGCACGCCTTGTTCCCAAACAAGAACTCCGTTCACCCAGACCCGGATGGCCCCGGGAAAGGCACCGATCTGCAGCCCGACGTCCCTCCCTGGGGCCACCAGAACCATCAGCCGAGCCGTAGCCGAGGCTAACGGCGGAGCCCCTATTAGCGGAAACGGCCGTTTGAGCGAGTCAATCAGCGTTCCCCCGCGGTCAAGAGGGCCCCGAGCCAGGGGCGCCGGCAAGGTGTCCGGTCTCCCGCCATCAGACGGCGACCACAGAACATCGGGATCCCAGGCCCACCCTTGCGGACGCACAGGACCATCGCTTACGAAATCCCAAGTCCGCAGATTCAGAAAGGGTCCCGAGGAGTCCAGAGAAACGGCTTCCTTGAGGTCAGGTGAACACCCCGACAAGAGGATTGCCAGTCCCAACGGCACCCAAAGGAAGGTCTTCATGGGTACTTTCTCTTAAACCGCGGCACACGGCTTTCCGCATTCAGGTCCCAGTTCGCCCTGTCCCCCCGGACCAAGGCGTGGTAGGCCCAGCCAGCGATCATCGCGGCGTTGTCCGAACACAGATCCAGCGAGGGGTAGAAAACCTCCAAGCCTTTGTGTTTCTTCAAGGTGTCCCTCAAGTAGGTATTGGCGGCGACCCCGCCGCCCGCGACAACACGGCTCACGCCTGTACTCTTGACGACGGCTTTGAGTTTACGGATCAGAGCGTCCACCGCGGCTTTCTGAAAGCTGGCGCAAAGGTTGCTCAAGGAGGGCTCGCAGCCCGGAACCAAGAATTGGTCTTTTTGGTGGATCACCGCGGTCTTGAGTCCCGAATAAGAGAGATCAAAAGGATGCTCGCCCTTGTCCAGCCTCGATTGCGGGAACCGGAAGGCCTCGGGGTTTCCCCCACGGGCCAGTTGGTCGACGGCTTTTCCGCCCGGGTAGCCCAACCCGTAGAACTTGGCGACCTTGTCGAAGGCTTCTCCCACGGCGTCGTCGATGGTGGTTCCCAAAACGTCCATGTCGTCGAAACCGCGGACCAGAGCCAACAGGGTGTGGCCGCCCGAAACCAAAAGGCCGATGTGAGGATATGCGACAGGAGATTCCAGTTGAACGGCGTACAAGTGCGCCAAAATATGGTCGACGCCAACCAGCGGCTTTTGGGCGGCGAACGAAACCCCTTTGGCAAAACTCAGACCGACCAACAGGCTTCCCACAAGTCCCGGACGGTTGGTGACTGCCACTGCATCGAAACCCGAAGGACCGACACCGGCTGCCGCGAGGGCTTGGCGGTAGACGTCGGTGACGGCCTCGACGTGGAGGCGCGAGGCTAGTTCCGGAACAACCCCGTCGAAAGGTTTGTGCCTCTCAATTTGAGAATTGACGACAGAAGAGACGACACGGCGGCCGTCTTCCACCAAGGCGATGGCGCATTCATCGCAGGAGGACTCAATCCCCAGGACCATCATCGGGAAGGTCCTGGAGCAGCCTTGAAACTTCTTCGAGCGAATAGCCGCCGGTCAGCAGGTGGGAATAGACCTCCATAAGGCTCTCCGCCAGATCCGACGACCAGACCTGGCCGAACATCACGGCGCGTTGACGCGAGGTGGAGGATTTTCGCCCTTCGAAGGGCGAAGGGAAGACCTCGGCCCCCTTTTCGTTGTCCAACAGCAAAGAAAACTCCTGGGGGATAGTTGGCTTCCCAGTCCCCCGATGGTGTCAATTCCCCAGGGGAGGGGTCGAGAACAGCCTTGTAGGAAAACACTTACCGAGACTAAAGCGGGACTAACCTTTGGTCAAGGTCTTCTCAGCCGTACATGTACTCCAACAGGTCATCTTTCTGTTGACGAAGCTTCTCCAACGCGCGGAGTTCCATTTGCCGGACGGTTTCCGCCGAGAGACCCATTTGTTCACCGATCGTCTTCAGAGTCCTCTTCTTGTCGCCAATAAAGGCGAACCGGTGGAGGAGAACGTCCCGCTCGCGTTCCTGAAGCGAATCGAGAAGGCGCTGGGTATCGATCTGAAACTCGCGGACAAAGCATTCGTTCTCCGGCTGGTAGGAACGGTCTTCCACAAGGTCAATGAGGCTCACCGAATCCTCACCGATTTCTTTGTCGAGACTTGTCACCGTGCCCGCCAGTTCAAGAAGGGCAAGAACTTCGTCTTTTCCCAACCTCAACGACTCGCACAACTGTTCAAGAGTGGGCGCCTGCTTCAGTATCGAGGCCTCCGCCAGCAGCGAGGTCATCTTCCTCAGCGATTCTTCCTTTCGGTGAGGCAAACGGATCATCCGGTTCTTGTTGACTAAGGCCCTGACAATCGATTGTTTGATCCACCACGACGCGTAGGTCGAGAACCGAACGTTCTTGCGGTAGTCGAATTTTCCGGCCGCATTGATCAGCCCGAGGTTGCCCTCCTGGATCAGATCGAGAAAGGCCGTTCCATAACGGGAATAGGCTTTGGCGATCTTCACGACGAGTCGGAGGTTGGCTTGGATCAGACGCTTTCTTGCAAGCTCGTCGCCAGCCTCGACCCTTCGGGAGAGTTCAAGTTCGTCTTCAAAAGTCAGCAACGGGGTTTGCGAAATTTCTTCAAAGTATCGAGCCAAGGATTCATCCTGCGAGTGGTTGGAACTCAAAGCTTTCATAACGGGCCCCCGGTTCCTCCGTCGTGCAAGAAACATGCCAAGGTTTCTATTAAGAAGAACAATTCGTAACTCGTTACCAGGAAACAGCTTGAAATAGATGACGAAAAGCCTCACCATTTCACGGGCTCACCTGTCTACTTTTTGAGACAGGTGCCTTTCCGAAAACAATACACTCGGGTAGAATCAGGCCATGCAACTCAACGATTATCAGGCCGCGGCCAAAACAACGGCGGTCTACACGTCGGCGGAGCAGCAGCTTGTCTGCACCGTCCTGGGGCTCAACGGCGAAGCCGGGGAAGTCGCCGAAAAAATCAAAAAGGTCATCCGCGACAAGAATTCCGTTATCAGCGACGACGATCGGCGCGAAATCCAAAAGGAACTGGGGGACGTGCTTTGGTATTTGGCCGTACTGGCCGACACCTTAGGGCTCGATTTGGAATCGGTGGCCGCCATGAACCTTGAGAAACTTCGCAGCCGGCTGGCGCGGGGTTCGATTCACGGCCAGGGCGACAACCGTTAGGAGTTCGCCTGAAAACTCCACTGTCCCTGTCGTTCTTTTTCCTCATGACTGCCGTCGCTCAAGCTGACAACGGAGGGTTCCCCGTGACACATCACGACGCCTGGGGGACCCCTGTGACGGTCGACAAGGCCCCCGAGGCCATTGTTTCGCTCACCTTGGCCACCGACGAGATTCTCGTGGAACTTGTCGACCCCAAGCGCCTGGCGGCCATCGACTCCTTCTCGGCTGACCCAGGAATCTCCAACATTTCAGCGTTTGCGCAAACTTTTCCGAACAAGATCTCGGGCGAAAGAGAAACTATTTTGGCTCTGAGGCCTGACTTGGTGCTAGTCGCCGATTGGAAGGAACGCGATTTCATTCAAACCTTGCGCGATGCCGGACTTCGCGTCTTTGTTGTGAAGGCACCGGAAACATTTGCACAGCTAAGGCAAGCTGTGACCGCGCTGGCGGTTCTGGTCGGGGAACCCGGCCGCGGCAAAGATCTGCTGGATAAAATCGACAGGCGGCTAGCCGCCATTGACGCCAAGGTCGAGTCGATTGAGCCGACACAGCGGCTGACCGTGCTCGCGTATTCGTTTTCGGGCACAACGCTCGGCCGCGGCACGAGTTTTGACGCCTTGGTGTCGCGTGCCGGATTGATCAACGCCGCCGGCCGCGCCGGGATCGTCGGCTGGCCTTCGATCTCCAAGGAACAGATCCTTCAGCTCGATCCCGACATCATTGCCCTCCCTTCGTGGAGCTACGATGGAAAAAACGACGCCAACGAATACCGGGACCGGTTCTTGAAAGACCCAGTTTTCTCAAGCCTGAAGGCGGTCAAGTCCAAAAGGGTGGTTGTCTTTTCTGACAGACACATGGATTCCAACAGCCAGTACATGGTCGACGGGGTCGAGGACCTTGCGGGGACGGCGTGGCCGCAACTGTTCCGCTGAAGAGCCAGAGGAGGCGAGCGGCCGCGCTTTTTTTAGGGTTGGCCCTGGCCCTCGTGCTCGTGGTGGTGTTCGCCGTGGGTGTGGGTTCGGTCTCGGTGCCGCTGACCGCCGTGGTTTCGGCGCTTGCCAAGGTGTTTCATCTGTGGGCGGGTGAAGGTGCCGATCCGAAGTGGGAAGCCATCATTCTGCTGGTCCGGCTTCCCCGGGTTCTGGGCGCGGCCCTCATCGGTGCGGCTCTCGCCACGGCCGGAGCCGCCCTGCAGGCCCTGCTTCGCAATCCCATGGCCGACCCTGGTATCCTCGGGGTTTCCGGAGGCGCCGGGCTCGGTGCCGTAGCGTCGATCGGTCTTGGTTTCGCCGCACAAAGCCTTTGGAACACTCCACTTGCGGCCCTGACGGGCGCCTTGACCGCATCGGCTGTCATCCTGGGTCTTTCGTTCCGCGGTGGAAAACTCTCCATCTTCACCCTCATTCTGGCGGGGCTGGCCGTCAGCGCGTTTTTTGCCGCCGGGACATCCCTTGTGCTGAGCCTGGTGAGCCGGGACCGCGTGGTCGAGTTTATTTTTTGGTCGATGGGGAGCCTTGCCGGCCTTCGCTGGGAGTCGATCGGTCTCGTCGTGGTTCCGCTTCTTCTGGGCATCGCGGGCCTGTTTGTCTTTGGCCGTGACCTCAATGTTTTGCTGCTGGGCGACGCCGAGGCCCAGTCCGTGGGTCTTGACGTGCCGCGCACAAGGCTGCTGGTGATGCTTCTGGTGTCTGTGACGACGGCGGCAACGGTTTGCCTGTGTGGGCCTGTCGGCTTTGTCGGGCTGATGGTCCCGCCGATGCTCAGGCTGCTGATCGGTCCCGACAATCGGCTTCTGCTTCCGGCAAGCGCCCTGGGCGGCGCCGTTTTCTTGGTCAGCTGCGACGTTTTGGCCCGCGTGTTCTCGGCCACCCAGGAAGTCAACGTAGGCATTGTGACCTCCTTGGTGGGAGCCCCTTACTTTCTCTTCCTGCTGTTGCGGTCGGCCCGAAGGGAGGAACTGTTTTGAATCCCCCGGCTCCTCTTCTTTCGGTCAGGTCGCTGGCCTGTTCGCTGGATGGCCGCCGCGTCCTCGAGGAGATTTCGTTCGATCTTGGCAGCGGTGAATTTGTGGGAGTCATCGGCCCCAACGGTGCCGGAAAATCGACTCTTCTCCACTGCCTCAACGCCACACGGCCCTCGACTGGAACCGTCCTGGTCAATGGAGTTCCCCTGTCGGGGTTGGGTCCGCGAAAGGCGGCCTTGGCGCTCGCCCTCATGCACCAGAACACCCTGGTCACCTTTCCGTTTCCTGCACATGACGTGGTCATGATGGGGCGGTTTCCTCACCGCGGACGCTTTCAAGGAGAAAAGGCGCAAGATCTTCGGATCGTGGACGACTGGCTTGAGTTCACGGACGCCGCCCAGCTGGCCTGCGTGCCCATCACGCAGATGTCAGGGGGGGAACGTCAGCGGGTTCTGTTTGCCAAAACCCTTGCCCAAGAAACAAAAATTCTCCTCCTCGACGAGCCCTCGGCCAACCTCGACCTTCTGTACCAGGAACAGGTTTTTGCTTCGCTGAAGGATCTGGCGCTCCAAGGAAAAGGGATTCTGGCGGCCATTCATGACCTTCGGATGGCGACCCGCTTCTGCAGCCGGCTGATCCTTTTGGCGGCGGGTCGAATTTTGGCCGTTGGAACCCCCGAGGAAGTCTTGACCGCAGAACACCTATGGACCGCTTTCCGGGTGAGGGTGAAAGTCTACAGGAACCCCGTTACAGGGTTTCTGGACTACCATTTCCTTTCTTCTTCCGATTCTTGACAAATACTATTCATATGTTTAGTATTCGACCATGGCCTTCGCTCTGTCCCCGACCGTTCACCGAGCACGAAGTTTCCTCAGGCCCCTTGCCGAGCCGGGCGACCTCCTCGCCTTTTCAAGAATGGCCGGCCGGGTCGTTGAATTTTCCGAAGACGGGTGTTTCGGGGTCTTGAGTTTGCTCGTCGAAGTCCTGAGGCAGGTCCAGCTCAGACACGAACAAATCGCCTGGATTGCCACCGGGAACAGTGTTTTCTTCCCTCCCGACCTGGCTTTTCAGGGCCTGGATGTCCAGGCCATCAGCGTTGTTTTGGCCTCTGGAGCGCCTTCAGGGCTTCAAGCCGCAGACTGGCTTCTCCGTTCGGGGGCCTTTGGTCTTGTCGTGGTCGATTGGGGCCCAGGCCCGGCCGAAGACTCGGTTCTCGGACGCCTTTCAAAACTCGCCCAAGACCGGGAAACGGCGCTGCTGTTTTTGACGCGCAAGCCTCCTTCCGAGATGTCTTTGGGAACCTTGGTGTCCTTGCGCTTTGCCGTCTCGACTACAGACTCGGGAGAGATCGAACTCGCCGTGGTCAAAGATAAACGGGCAGGCCCCTTAGCAACCCAGAGGATGAGCTTTCGTGGACCGTTTGGCATGTATTAGTGTCCCCCACCTCGCGTTGCAGATCGCTCTCCAAAGGCATCCTTCCCAGACCGGAGAAGCCGTCGTTCTGGTTCGCGAGGATAAGCCGACAAGTTTGATTTTAAACTTGAACCGAGCCGCTAAGAACCAGGGACTCCATCAGGGAATGCGCTACAGCGAAGCGCTTTCCATCGTCTGCGACCTGAGAGCCGAAAGAGTCTCCTCTCAAGAGCTCGCGGCGGCGCGGAGAGAAATCCGAGAAATTCTGGCCAAATGGAGCCCCCAGACCGATGAAGTTCCGTTCGATCCGGGGGCCTTCTGGGTCAATCCCTCGGGATTGACGGGGTTGTACGGGTCCGAAAGCCAATGGGGAACCTCTCTACGCGAGGCCCTCTGCCAAAAGCGCTACCAAGCCGTCATCGTTGTCGGTTTCACCCGTGAAGGAACCTACGTCCTGGCACGCTCACGGCGCTCGACCGTCGTGTTGACCCGACAGGCGGAGAAGAAAAACCTCGACCGCGCGCCGGTCTCGGTCTTTCCCCTGCCCCAGCGCACGCGGCGGCTTCTCGAACGTTTGGGGATCAAGACCCTGACCGCGCTGGCCCGCATCCCTGCTCCGGAGATTCTCAAACGCTTTGGCCCGGAAATTCTCCGTGACCTGCGTCAAATGGAAAGCCTGGCCGCTCTCCCCCTGCAGGCCAGCGAGCCCGAGCCTTCCTCCCTTTTCAGCCGGCGTTTGGAAACCGCTGTCTCGGACCGGCTCCGCCTGCTTCCCGTCCTTGAAGAACTGCTGAGGGAAGGACTGCTCCCCCTCCCCCGAAAAGCCCGGGTTGTGGCCGAACTGCGAATCGTTTTTGTTTTGGAGGATCTCCGCCTAGTCAGCGAACTCCTCCGCCCTGCGGAGCCGACGGCCAACGCCGCCTCCCTCCTCCGTCTGATCGAACTCAGGCTCTCTCACTGTGAATTCCCCACAGGCGTGACCGAGGTCCGCCTCGTCCTTGAAGATGTGGGGTTGCCGCCTCAGACCATGGAACTGTTCGCGCCGCCCGTGGTACGCGATCTGCGGCGGGGTGACCAGGCGATCGCGCTGATCCGTGCCAAGCTTGGAAACCAGGCGGTCGTTCGGGCGGTTCTTCTCGACAGTCACGTGCCCGAGCTGTCGTTTCGCTGGGATCCAGCCGAGCAGTTGAGAGCCCCGGGCGCCCTGAAAAAACCTCCCCTTCAAACCGCCGTCAGAAGGATCTTTCTCGACCCTCCTAAGAAGTCCGCGCTGGCCGCTGGTCTCCGCCTTGCAGGCCCCTTTCTCCTTCAAGTCGCGGGCGGGGGAGCGCTCAGAAGAACCGACAAAGAATATTGGTTTCTCCGCAGCCGGCGCAAGGAAGTGCAGTGGGTGTCCCGAGACCAGCTCTCTGGTCTTCCCCGACTCGAAGGTCTTGTCGACTGATGCCGGCCTACGTTCCGCTCTGGTGCAAGAGCAACTACTCTTTTCTTGAGGGAG
>Ga0265320_10003552_pt1 | contig 10431 bp, 8 predicted proteins | sample 4827metaG_FD_202087 | JGI IMG/M metagenome (GOLD analysis project Ga0265320, IMG submission 202087) | Rhizosphere microbial communities from Carex aquatilis grown in University of Washington, Seatle, WA, United States - 4-8-27 metaG | ecosystem: Host-associated > Plants > Roots > Rhizosphere >...
CTCGTGTCCGCGGGGCTCGAGGCGGGCGCGCTCGCGCGCGTGGCGTCGCTCTGGCCGCGCGACATCGGTGACGAAGCACCACTCGCGAGCGCGGGCGACGACGTTGCGGTGCTGGTGCACGGTGCGCTCGCGACGGCGGGCGCGTGGCGACCGCTGCGCAAGCGGCTCGAAAGCGCCGGCGTGCGCACGACCGCGTTCACCTATGCTCCGAGCCACGGCGTCCCCGACATTGCCCTCATTCTCGGGCGCGCCGTGCAAGCGCTGCCCGAGGCGGTTCGCATTCACCTCGTCGGACACAGTCTCGGCGGGCTCGCAGTGAGATGGTTCGTGCAAGAGCTCGGCGGGGACAGCCGCGTCGTCGAGACCATCGCTATTGCCTCGCCGTTCGAGGGCGCGCGGGGAGCGCGGCTCATGCCGGGCCCTGCCGGTCGCGACATGCGACGGGGCAGCGACGTGCTGCGGGTGCTCGCCGGTTCGGCGGCGTGTCCCGGGTTGCCCCACCTGTCGATTTTCGGGACGCTCGACACCGCTGTCTCAGCGACCACACACTTTCCCACGGGCGATCGGCTGGTGATTCCCGGAGCCGGTCACAACCGCCTCCTTTTTCACGACGACGTGGCCGACGCCGTTCGAGGGTGCATCGAGCGATGGCGCGTTGCACGCGACGCTTCACGCTCGGCCTGACCGTTCGTGAATGCACCGGAGAACGCGCCGTGTTACCGGGGCGCGTGTCGTTTTTTTCGAGTCGCGTCGCCGTCGCGGCGGGTGGGGTCGTCGTCGTACTGTCCGGTCCCGCGCATGCGGACGTCTCGTCGTGGCTTTTTACTGGAGGGGGCGGTTCGCTCATCGCCCGCCAGGGCGCCGACCGCGCCGTCGCGCCGTCCTTCCAGCTCGATACGGGTCTCGGGCTCCCGGCGACGTACCCAGTTTCCGTCGGTGGCATCGCGCGCTGGCAGATCCGTTTCGGTGAGGGCACCGAGCTCGCCGAGCTGGTTCGCACGTCGACGCGCGGATACAACCAGGGCGATTGGGGAGCCGCGCTCGACCTCGGCGTCTACGAGCGATTCTTCTACGACCGCAAGCCAGGCTTTGCCGGCACGCTCTCCGTCGGAGGCCCCTACGGCGTTACTCTGAATCTCGATGGCGCCGATAGCACACGGAACCTGAGCTCTTTCGCCGTCGTGCTCGGCGTCGACTTCGCGCGCTTCACGGTTTACCGGCACTCCGGATTGAATTGGCTCACGAATCCGTATCCGACCCCGCCGGGTGAGACGCGCGCGAGCAACTAGTCTCGGCGCGGGGGCGCGCGCGGTTCGGGTTTTCGATATAGTACGCGCAGCGCTCCGGGTGGTGGTGGGGCGCAAGGACGGGGTGCAACTTTGAAGAGGGATTCGTCTGCGTTGGTTCGCGCGGCGGCCGCCGCTGCCGCAGCGGCTGCTGTGCTCGCGTGTTCGCCGATCGTGCGAACTGATTTTTTTGAGGCGCCGTCCCCGGATGATGCCGGCATCGGCAACGGCACGTCGACGTCGGGCGGCGCGAGCAGCGTCGCCGCCAACGCCGGCGGAACCGAGAGCGGCGGCTCGTTCGGCAGTGGTGGCGCCGCGCACGGCAGCGGCGGCTTCGGCGCCGGAGGCTCGTCGAATGGCGGCGGCTTTCCGAACACCGGTGGCGTGTTCACCTCGAGCGGTGGCTTCCCGAGCAACGGCGGTTTCCCGAACAACGGCGGTTTCCCGAACAACGGCGGTTTCCCGAACAACGGCGGTTTCCCGAACAACGGCGGCTTCCCGAGCAACGGCGGTGCGACGAGCACGACGACATGCCCCACGGGGCAAAAGCTGTGCGGCGGAGCATGCAGCTCGCCGACGCCGAACATCGGTTGTGGGTTGAACGATTGCGTGCAGTGTCCTTTCGCTGCGCCCGCGAACGGATTCTTGAAGTGCACGAACGGCGGGTGCGACTTCGACTGTTTTTCGGGTTACACGAAATCCGGGACGTCGTGCCTCTTGCCGATCGGGGGCGGCGCCGACTCGGGAGTCGACGCCGGGCCGCCGGTAATGTGTGGCCCGACCTTGTGTCCGAGTTGCGGAATTCCGTCGATGCATGGGTGCTGCACCTCGCAGAACAGCTGCGGCTGCGAAGAGATATTCTTCCCCGTTTGTGGTTAGCGTCGCGCCTTCGCCGCGCGCACAAAATGAACGTTGCCCGCGGCGGCATCAAACGCCTGGCTGGCGGCCGTTGATCTGGGGTGTATGCAGAAACCGGTCAGACGCGGCCGAGCGCGGCGACGAATCGATCCAGCTCTTCGCGGGTGTGCTTTTCGGTCACCGCGACGAGCAAAGCGTCTTTTCGAGTCGTATCGACGCGACCGAGATCGAGGCCGGCGATGATGCGCTCTTTTTCGAGCGCGTCGCAGACGCGGGCGGCGCTGCCGCCACGGACTTTTACCGTGAACTCGTTGAAGAAGGGCGCGTCGTCGAAGGCCGCCGAATAGCCGGGCAACGAGAGTACGCGTTCCCTCAAATAAGTCGCCTTCGACAGACAGCGGCGTGCGACCTCGACGAAGCCGGTCTTGCCGAGGAGGCTCACGCGAATGGCGAGCGACAGCGCGAGCAAGCCCTGGTTCGTGCAGATGTTGCTCGTCGCGCGCTCACGGCGGATGTGCTGCTCGCGCGTCGACAACGTGAGCACGAAGCCGCGCTTGCCGTTCACGTCGCGGGTCGCGCCGCAGAGCCGCCCCGGAAGTTGCTGCAAATATTGCCGGTCGTCGCGACAGGTGAAGAGGCCGACGCCGGGGCCGCCGAATCCCGGCGCACACGCGACGGGCTGCCCTTCGCCAACGGCGATGTCGGCGCCGAGGACCCCGGGCGATTCCGCGAGCGCGACGGCGTAGGGCTCGCTGTTCGCACTCACGACGAGGGCGCCGCGCGCGTGCGCGACCCGCGCGATTTCCGCGAGATCGGGGAGCGCGCCGTAGAAGCTCGGGTAACCGACGACGACGGCCGCCGTGTCGTCGTCGATGGCAGCCGCGATCGCCGCGGGATCGGCGGCTCCGTCGGCTCCGATCGCGACGATGCGCACGCGTCCGCCCGCCGGGCCGCCGAGGTACGTCTCGGTCGTCTTCCGGTAATCCGGGTGAACGCACCCGCTGACGAGCACGGTGTTGCGCTTGGTGAGCCGCCTGGCCATTTGCGACGCCTCGGCGGTCGCGCTCGCGCCGTCGTAGAGGCTCGCGTTCGCGAGCGGGAGCCCGTAGAGCTCGCTCACGATCGTCTGAAATTCCCAGATCGCTTGCAGCGTGCCTTGCGCGACCTCGGGCTGATACGGCGTGTACGCCGTGTAGAACTCGCTGCGGAGGAGCAGCTGATCGACCGCGGGGGGAATGTGGTGGGAGTACGCGCCCGCACCGAGGAACGACAGCATCGTCGCGGCTTGGTTTTCTCTCGCGATCGACGAGAGATGCGCCATCAGGGTCGCTTCGTCGACCGGGGGCGGTACCCGAAGCGCGCCATTCAGCCGTGCCTCTTCGGGGATGGAATCGAACAAGTCGTCGACCGTGGCGCGGCCGATGGCTTGTAGCATCGATGCGATGTCTTCGTCGGTATGCGGGAGATAACGCATCAGTGAGCCGACTCTCGGACGAGCTTCTCGTACGCCTCCGCGTCCAGGAGATCCTTCGGCGTCTCCGTCGACTCGATCGCGATCATCCACCCGTCGCCCCAGCAATCGTCGTTCACGAGCTCGGGTTTTTCTTCGAGCGCCTTGTTGACGCGCGTGACCTTGCCGGTGAGCGGTGCGTAGAGATCGCTCAGGGTCTTGACGCTTTCGATGGTGCCGAAGGTTTTCCCCGCGGTCACCGTTTCGCCCGCCTTCACGTCGATGTTGACCAAGGTAACGTCGCCGAGCTGATCCACGGCGAACGCGGTGATCCCGACGATGATTTCACCCTTCGCTTCGAGCGCCCATTCGTGGTCCTTGGTGTAGCGGCGGTCCTTCTTGACGTCCGTGCCCTGAGCCATTTCGAATCGCTCCTTTTGAGGAACCCCTTACCCTGGACGCCGTCGCTTGTAAAACGGCGTCGGGACCACGCGGGCGGAGATGTCCTTGCCACGGCAGTCCACGAGAAACTCCGTGCCGATCGCGGTCGACGCCTCGGGCAGATAGCCGAGCCCGATGCTCTTTCCGAGCGTGGGCGAGGGAGCGCCCGACGTGCAGATGCCGGCGAGCTCGCCGCCGCTGGTCTTCAACGGATACCCGTGACGGGCCACCCCGCGCCCGGTCATTTCGAAGCCGACGATTTTTCGCGACGTTCCTTCGGCCTTGACCTTCGCGAGCGCGGCCTTGCCGACGAAGTCCCCCTTGTCGAATTTGACGACCCACCCGAGCCCGGCCTCGATGGGATTGGTGGTCTCGTCGATTTCATTTCCGTAGAGCGAGAGCCGCGCTTCGAGCCGGAGCGTGTCGCGCGCGCCGAGCCCGATCGGCCGGGCGCCGGACGACGTTCCGGCGTCGAGGAGCGCCGTCCAGATCGCGACGGCGTCGTCGTTGGCGCAAAAAATTTCGACCCCGTCTTCTCCCGTGTAACCGGTGCGGGCGAGCGTCACCGGTTTCCCGGCGACCGTGGTGTCTTTCACCCGAAAACTCGGGAGTGCAGCCGCGACGTCGATTCCGGTGCCGGCACCGGCGAGGATCTCCACCGCCTTCGGCCCCTGAAAAGCGATCAGCGCCGTGCGATCGCTCGCGTCCTCGAAGCCGACGCGGCCGCGGAGGCGTTCCGCAAAGTGGGCGGAAATCTTGTCGCGGTTCGACGCGTTGGGCACGACGAGCACGCGATCGCTCGTAAACCGGTAGATGATGAGATCGTCGAGGATCGTGCCGCCCTCGTTGCAGCAGCACGTGTACGTGGCGCGGCCGTCGCCGCCCTTGCCGATGTCGTTCGTCACGAGCGCATCCACGGCGGTGACCGCGCCCGGGCCCGTCACCCAGAGCTCGCCCATGTGCGAGACGTCGAAGAGCCCCGCGCGCTCGCGTACCGCCGTGTGCTCGGCGGCGACGCCCTCGTACTGGACGGGCATTTCCCAGCCGGCGAAGGGAACCAAACGAGCACCGAGGCGGACGTGCTCGCCGTGAAGCGGCGTCCATTTGAGGTCCGTCATGGGGCCTACTCTACCTGAGCTTGTTCGGATCGAGCGGGGTCCCGTCAGGATTGTAGCCGGCGCGCTTCCATCGCTCCGCGTCGGTCATGGTCTTGTCGATGGGGACGTGCGCCGTCGGTGGCGTCATGTCCTTGATGACGAGCTTGGTCCGGTCGCCGAGGGGGATGACCTCGATGTCGAAGAGTTTCTCGGGGTCGCCGTCCTTGATGCGGACGCGCGGGAACACCGTTTCCGCGGCTCCCAACTCGACTCGACTCACGACGACTCGATCTCGGACGTAGTTGGCCACGTCCTCCGGGCTCAGGGCCCCCACCGCGTGTGCGATCCCCGGAAAGTGCGCAATCACCTTCATGCCGCGCGGGAGCACTAGGCCGTAAACGGTCTCCGTTCCAGGTGGGATCTCTCCGGGCCCGAGTCGGTCGAGCGGCGGTCGCTCGGCGCTCGGCGCGACCGGCACGGCTACCGCTCCGGAGGCGCGCGCCGTCGACGCATCGGACTCTGTCCGAGTGTCATCGACCGACCCGTGACGTTTGCAACCCCCGAACGACACGCCGAGCGCGAACGCCGAGACGAAGCCGATCGCGCTCCGGAAACGCCTTACTCGATGATCGGTGCCCACGAGTTGATCCGCACCTGGGTCCTCGGCGGCGCAAGGTCCATCGTCACCGTCGGGACCTGGTTCGACGACCCGCTCGTTCCGTTGTTCGCTCCCCCGCGCTGAATCACGATCTGGAACTTACCCGGGTTGACCGTGCTCGTCACGGTCGTCTTGCCATAGCCGAGGAAGGCGTCGGTGCTCGACACTCCGGTCGTCACCGTCCCGCAGGCGGGAAGCTGGCGCAGCCCCACGCCGAAGACGATCGACGGGTCTTTCTCGAGCACTACGGGCGTCCCCGCCGTGATGTAGTCGCGTTGATAGACGGTGCTGAGGCCGAGGTCGCTGCAATTGATCGACGCATCGGTCGCCGGCGCGTAGACCGAATAGAAGAGCTGCCGATTGAACAGGGTCATCGGGCCGGTCACCCGAGTTCCGCCGGTGAACGAGTCCTTCCAGTTCAGCGCGGCCTCGAACTGGATTCCGCCGCCACTCTGGGGCTGGGCCGATTCGGTGATCGAGGCGATGTAGTTGATAGTCGCCGGGTTCGCGTTCGGCGGATCGGGGTTCAGCGTGTTCTGATCGCCGGTCGACACCGCGACGGTGATCTGGCCCTGCGTGTCCACGCTGAGCACCGGCGGCGTCTGAATCGGCTGGCCCGACTTCGTGGCGCTCGCGAAGAGATCGTAGAAGACCTCCATGGTCCATTTCGACGTATCGGTGTTCGACACGTCGACGCGCCAGATGCGTCCCTCGCGATCGCCGACGAACACGCGATCGGCGATCTGTCCGGTTTGCGGCGGATAGGCGACGGGCTGTCCGACGATCGGCGCGGGAATGTCCTGGACCGTGAGCACCGAGGGATCGAAGATGACCGGCGGGATCGCGGCCGTCGGCAACGTCGGCCGGAACGTGCGGAGGATTTGCCCGGTGTCGAGCCGGACGAAGGTGAGGGAGCGCGCTCCGACCGACGCTGCGGAGCTGTAGCAAGGGACCAAGGTGCGAAATACGGTGTTGGGGCCGCCGGTGTTGAGCACGGGCATGAGCGGGCCCGCGGCGCACGCGGGGGTCGTCGAATCCGGGGCATCGCCGTCGCCGCCGGGGAGCACCGCGACCGAGACTTCGCGGAGGTCGTTGTTCGCGACGCTCACGAAGACCGTCGTGATGAGAGGGTTGCCGCTGGCCTTGCCGAACAGTGCGTGGCCGTTCGCGTCGGTCGTGAGCTGCCAGAGAAATCGCGGCCCCGTCGTCGAGTCGCTATTGTCGATGGTCGGTGAGGTGACGTCGAGCGCGAAGTAGCCGCCGGTGAGTGGACCGAATCCTTGGGTCATCAGCGTCCGCCAGGTATCGGTTTGGCCGCTCACCGCCGTGCGCACCCGTTCGAGGCGGTACGGGTACTGCGCCGGAAAGTTCGTACTCGTCGTCGCGCCGACGTCTTTCAACACCGGCGTGCCGTCGAGGACCGGGAGCCGGGTCATCGCCGTCGACTGAGTTCCCGGGTACATCGTCGGATAGAAGGGGAGGATCGCGGGCGGCAGGAAGGCCCACAGCTCGTTGTTGAACTTGTGATCGACGACCCGTCCGGTGTTGTTCGTCGGGTCACCGGGCGACACCAAGAACGAGTGGAAGAAGCCGTCGTTGCTCGAAACATAGAGGGCCGTGTCGCGCTTCGCGTAGAAGGTGGCGAACGTCGCGTACGTCGAGTCTCGAAGGAACTCCGAGGGGTGACCCACGCGAACCTGCGGTTCGGAGTGGAAAATGTCGCCGATGACGCTGCAATCCGCCGCGCCGGGCTGCGGGCAGCGGCTCACCGGCGTCGCCGTCGGGAGCCCGACGGCCCACTGGAGCAACCGGTCACGACATTGCGAAGCGTTCAGATCCTGCGTCGACGTATCGCAGGTCGCGTCGTTCACGTTCATCGCCTCGGGCGGCACGTTCGCCGGCAGATCGGTCGCCGCGAGGAATGCGGTCGCCACCCCGGAGTAGTTCCCGACGCCGTCGTTCGCCGTCGTGTCGAGGTACGGGCGCATCGAATACGTCGGATGGCGGAGCGACGTGATGAGGGCGTCCTGCGCGCCGACGACCGTGAACAGTTTTCGGTTCGTCGGATCGTTGTTCACGTTGGCGATGAAGTCGTCGCCCTTCAACGGGTCGATGGGCGTCTGAACCGTCGCTTGATTGGTCTGAGAGTCGCACGTGATGCGCTCGCGCTGCAGCACACCCTGCCAGACGCCCGCCGTTTGTACCTTGGCGCCGCTGTCGAACTCGGCGCCGACCCCGGTCGGATCGTTCGCGCCCGACGGCGCGGTGATCGGGAAGGTGCGTCCGGTGACGTTCGTGAAAAACTGCGCGAAAATCTGGGCGAGCGCGGCGCGCAGATCGGACGGGCCTTGCGGAAACAAGGCGTGATCGATCTGCCCTTGCTTGCCCTGGAGGCCGACCGGCGTGCCGTTGAACGCGATCTCGTTCAGGGTGCAGCACGCTTGCAACGCCGGGTCGGTCGGCAGCGGATTGCAGAGCGTCAAGTCCATCGTCTGGCAGTCGATGGTGTTGCTGCCGCCGTCCGGGACGAACGTCGACGGGCCGGTATTGGTCTTCGTCACGTTCCCGATCGCGAACCCGACGACGAACGTTCGCACGACCTTCGTCGGATCGGACGCGTTCGCGAGGTCGTGGGTGATCTGCTCCGGCGTTTGGAACGGACAGGTCTTGTCGCTCGCGTTGTTCGGGTTCACGCAGCTCGGCCGAAGGTCGAGGTTCGGCTCGCCGTCGGTGAGGAGAATGATGTACTGCTGCCGGCACGAGCCGCCGGCTCCGTTCACGAGCGGGTCGCCGATGGGCCCGAATTTTTGCCCCGGGTTCAGCGGATCGCTCGACTGGTCGTTCCAGAGGAAGTCTCGGGCGTCGTTCAGCATGCCGGCGATCGGCGTCGCGCTGTATGGCCGCGTCGTGAGCAGAATCTCCTGGATCCACTGGTTACGCGTGGTGCCGTCTTCCGTCGACGGACCGAACGCGACCATGCGCCCTTCCCACGGCGGAGCTGCGGCGTTGCGCGCGCCGACCTCTTGCGCGTAGGGCGTCCCACAATCCCAAGGTGCGCCGAGACATTCGCCGTTCGGGCCGCGGTTGGGGCAGCTCCCGACGCCGGCGGTGCTGCTCAGGAAGTAACTCCACGTGCCCTTCACGCCGTCGGCGTAGTTGGCAGTGCCGCTCGTATCGACGCCGGTGCCGGGATCGGGATGCGTGTCGAACGTCATCAACCCGAATCGAATGAGCCCGTCGTAGGCGTCGAGCAGGCCGTCACGAGATTGGGTGAACGTGCACGGCGAACCGGGGTTCAAGATCACCGAGTTCGACCCCGGGTCGTAGGGCCGGTAGGTGATGGCGCCGGTCGGGTAAAGGTACGGGTTCGTGAGCGGCGGCAAGGCGCCGGGTCCCGGCGTGCACCGGTTCGACAAGATCCGGTGAAACGGGTCTTCGTACCCGAGGTCCGCGGGCAAGGTCGTGCTGAGGTCGTACTCGTTGGTGAACGAGGGACCGGTGCGCGGCTCGGCGAAGCAGCTGTAGCTTCCCACGGTGCCGGTGAGCACCTCGACGAGGTTCGTCCAGCGGCTCTTCGTGTTCTGATCGTTCGTGCCGGTGTTCGGCGAATTCGGCGTGCAGGTCGGGTAGCAGGGCTGGTTGTTCGGGCATCCCTGGCCGGTCGACGTGAGCTCCATCGAGCCCGACGTGTCGACGAGGAGAAGGACGTTCGGCGACTTCGGGTTGATGTCGTTTTGGGCCGCGGCTGGCCACGCCAGGAGTGAAAGCGGAGCGAGCGCGGCGGCGATTCGGAGGAGTGTGGGGAAGGGCGTTCTCATGGGCTGGATCCTGGAGGCGGCGTCGGACCAATCGTCGCGAACTGGATGTAGCCGCGAAGAGACTGCATTTCGGACGAGCGCGTCGCGTCGGTGTCGCACTGGCCGCCGGCGGTCACCGGCAGCACGCGGGCGGTCACGGTGAACGCCGTTTGCCACATGCTCGCGGTCACGGCGCCCGATTGGGCCATGCCGGCGACCGGAGTTGGCGCAGGTCCGACGTCCGTCATTTCGACGCGAAAGTTCCCGTCGAGGGTCGAGCCGGCGGGGTTGTCGGGTCGCACGAGTTCACCGAGCAAACCTTGTGAGTCGCTCGCGACGTTGGAGGGCGCCGTCGCGAGGATCAACGTCTTCACCTGCGCGTAGTCGAGCGCGCGGCACGTGGAGTTCGAACCGACGGGTAGGTTCTTCGTCGCGCGACAGGTGTTGCCGCTCACGGTGGCGAGCTGCAGATATTCGGCTTCCTTGCCGGACATGTCGGCGGCCACGACGTTCATCGCGTATTCGCCGAGGTAAAAGGCGCTCGCCGCGCGACGGCTGTAGCCGGAGGCGACCTCGACGAGGCTCGTCGCGCGCACCGCGAAGATGCCGATGGCGGCGAGCAACGTGACGACCAGGACGACCACGAAGAGCGCCGCGCCGCGCTCCTTCGCGCGAAGGCTCGGGCGACGGCCTCGGTCGAAGCCGTTGCAATCGACACTCAGAGCCATGTCACCCCCGACAGATTGCGGAGCATGATGTCGGCCTGGACCGTGCGGACGCGGGCGAACGGCGAGCCGCCGTTCGCGCCGAGACCGACGCGATAGAGCCCGCTGGCGATCGGGAG
>Ga0265320_10003553_pt1 | contig 10430 bp, 9 predicted proteins | sample 4827metaG_FD_202087 | JGI IMG/M metagenome (GOLD analysis project Ga0265320, IMG submission 202087) | Rhizosphere microbial communities from Carex aquatilis grown in University of Washington, Seatle, WA, United States - 4-8-27 metaG | ecosystem: Host-associated > Plants > Roots > Rhizosphere >...
CGTCGAGCCGGTGAACGAGACCATGTCCACGTGGGGGTCGGTGACCAGGGCTTCGCCGACCTCCGCCCCGCCGATGACGATCTGCAGCAGCCCCTCCGGCAGCCCCGCCTCACGGAAGATGGCGGCGAAGACGGCCCCGCCGCACACCGGGGTCTGCGGATCAGGTTTGAGGATGACGGCGTTGCCCAGGGCGAGCGCCGGCGCGACGACGCGCATGCCCAGGACGCTCGGCGAGTTCCACGGCGTGATGGCGCCGACGACGCCGACCGGCACGCGCCGCACCATCGAGAGGCGGTCGGTCTGCGCCGACGGCAGCAGTGACCCGTACGGCTGCGACGGCATGGACGAGGCGTTCAGGAGCTCCTGCACCGTGAACTCCTGCTCGTGATGCATCTTGTTGCGGTGGGCGCCGGTCTCCCGCTGCGTCCACGTGCCGAACTCCGGCCGATGCGCCTCATAGATGGCGGCGGCGCGGCGCAGGATGGCGGCGCGCTCCTGGTGGTTCGTCTCCGCCCACGCGGGCTGGGCCGCGGCGGCGGCGGCCGCCGCCCGGGCGACGTCGTCGGGCGTCGACTGGCTGAGGGTCGTCAGCAGGATGCCGGTGGCCGGCTCGCGCTTCTCGACCGGCTCACCGCTGCCGGGTCGCCAGTCGTCGAGGAACGGATCGAGCCATCGTGACGGTGCGGTCGCAGCCATGTCGCTCTCCCTATGCCCGGCGCTCGGCCGGCGCCGCGGGGGCGGGCCGTGCTTCCATCGCGGTCCGGCCGGTCGTCGGGTCGCGCCAGATCGCTCCACGGGCCTGCACCCCGTCAAGGAGGCCCTCTTCCAGGTACACGGGGTACTTCCAGGACTGGAGCACCTTCGCCTCCTGGCCGGGATAGCGCAGGCGCTCCCGGACGACCTTGTCGGTGTAATAGGCGCCCACGACCACCAGCAGCAGCGCCGCGTGGGCGTCGGGCTCGTCGCGCTCCAGCACCGCCAGTCGCGCGGCGGGATCCTCCGGCAGGCCCGTCCCGAGCGCGGTCCGTAGCGGCTCGAGGAGGTCGGGCCGGGCCTCGAGCACGAAGCGCAGGCGCCGGTCGTCGATGACGTCACCGGCCGACGGCATCCCGTGCGCGGCGGGGATGAGGTGCGCCGCCAGCGCGGTCAACGTCGCCCGCGGCGCGGCATCGAACCGATCCAGGACATCGCTCACGCCGGGACCTGCTGATTCGCCCGCGTCTGGACCAGGTGGTCGGCCGCCCGCAGCGCCAGCGAGACGATGGAGGAGGTCGGATTGACGCCGGCGGAGGTCACGAAGCAGCTGCCGTCGACGACGTACAGGTTGGGCACGTCGTGGGCGCGGTTCCAGCGGTCGAGCACGGACGTCGTGGGGTCGTCGCCCATGCGCGCCGTGCCCAGCAGGTGCCAGCCCGAGTAGCGCATCAGGCGGTCGACCTCGACCGTGTGGGCGCCGGCCTCCTTGAGCGACTGCGAGGCCATCTCGATGTGGAAGTCCAGCAGGCGCCGCGAGTTGTCGGAGACCTTGTAGTGGATCTCGGGGGCGGGGATGCCTGACGTGTCGGTCAGGGTGGACGACAGGGCGACCTGGTTGGCCGGATCGGGCAGGTCCTCGCCGAAGAGGCCCCAGTTCGCGCCGCGGCCCAGGTGCGAGCGGACGTGCAGGTGGTGGTCGGGGCCCCAGACCTGCGTCCCGGCGCGGCTTGGCAGGGCGGCGTTGATCGGCCCGAACGTCGGCGCGAGGCCCCATTTGGCGCCGCGCAGGAAGCCCCGCCGCTCGTCGGTCTCGTAGAACTGGAAGGACTCGATCGAGCAGCCGAACTGGCCCTGCCAGCTCTCCAGGTCCTCGTCGAACAGCCCGCCCACGTTGGCGAAGGGATGCATCATGAGGCGCCGGCCGACGAGCCCGGACGAGTTGGCCAGCCCGTCCCGATGGGCCGGCGAGGCCGACAGCAGGAGCAGGCGTGGCGTGCCGATGGCGTTGGCGGCGAGGACGACGACGCGGGCCGGCTCGAAATGCTCCAGACCCTCGCGATCGAGCCACGTGGCGCCGGTGACCAGGCCCGCCTTGTCCGTCTCCAGGCGCCGTACACGGGCGCCGGTCACGAGCCGTGCGCCGGCAGCGATGGCCTTGGGCCAGTGGGTCAGGTCGGTGGAAGCCTTGGCGCCCTCGTTGCAGCCCTGTTGGCAGGTCCCGCGCTGGACGCAGGGGCGCCGTCCGTCATAGGGCACCGACAGGATGGAGTTGGGTTCCGGCCACCAGTGCCAGCCCAGCCGGGCGTGGGCGCGGGCGACCTTCAGGCCGCCGGCGCCGATGGGCAGGGGCGGGAGCGGCGGATCCTCACCGCCGGCCGGGTAGGCCGGGTCGCCGCCCATGCCCGAGACGCCGAACTCGCGGTCGGTGCGCTCGTAGTAGGGCCGCAGCTCCTGGTAGTCGAGCGGCCAGTCGTCGGCGATGCCGTCAAGGGAGCGCACCCGGAAGTCGGAGGGCAGCATGCGCGGCCAGGCGCCGGCGAAGATGAGCATCGAGCCGCCCACGGCCGAGTACATGAGCGGCGAGATCTCGGCATCCGTCTCGTCGATGGGGTAATCCTGGGCGAGACCGCGGACGTTGGGGCTGGTCGACCACTGCTTGCGCATGGTCAGCTCCCAGTCCAGCTCGGGGCCGCGGTACTCGGCCTTGTCGTGCCAGTCGCCCTGCTCCAGGCAGACGACCCGGAACCCGGCCTCGGCGAGCCGCCGCGCCACGACGCCGCCCGACGCGCCGGCACCGACGATCAGGACATCCGCGGGTTCCGTCGCCAAGAGACCCTCCTTCGCGACCGATAGTAAACCTTATCTATCGGCCGATGGCGGCGTCCCACGACGGGGCGCGAGTTCGCCTGGGCCACGGCGTGCACCTTAAGGGTGCCCATCGACGAACATCGGGCCCCTGCTTCGGCGCCGTGCACCGTTGAGGCACGAAGACGACGGGGAAACGGGGCCCGAGGGGCCTCGCCGCCTGCCATCTTCGTCGTTAGCCACTCTTTCGGTGGGCAGCCGCGTCCCCTCGGCGGCGCGCGGGCCAGCCTCTCTGATCAGCGCCCCTTGGCGTACCCCAGGGCGGTCAGCTTGTCCCATAGCGACGCGGCGTTGAGGGTCTGGATGTGATCCATCATGTAGCCCTGCCCCACGTCCACCGGGTAGCGCTCGTCGAAGCGCACGCGGGCGACCGTCTCGTCGCGAGACCAGCCCTTGGCCACGGCCGCGGCGACCGCGGCCTTCCAGTCGAGCAGGACCGAGCGCTGCGTCTCGATGTACTTCAGGGTCGTGACCGGCCCATGGCCCGGCACCAGGATGTCCACGTCCAGCTGCCGGATCCGCTCGAGCGACTCCAGCCACTGGTCCACGTTGGAGGTCATCAGCCAGGTCTGGCACTCGCAGAAGATGGTGTCGCCGGTGAAGACGACGCGCTCCTCTGGCACGTGGACGGCGACCTGGCCGGGGGTGTGGCCGGGCGTGTACAGCAGGTTGAAGGTGTGGTCGCCGACGCGCAGGGTCAGGTCGCCGGTGAAGACGACCGTGCCCTTGTTGGGGTCGGCGTAGTACGTCTCGCGGTCGGGGATGATGCTGGCCGCCTCGGGGTCGTCGGTCGGGATGGCCTCGAGGGCGTAGGCGTACGGATCGAGGTCGGGCGTGGGGACCATGAAGTTGTCGAACAGCCCGCGGTGCTCCACGACCGTCCCGGCGCCCTTGAAGAAGTAGTTGCCGAAGATGTGGTCGACGTGGTGCTCGGTGTTGATGAGGTACCGGATGGGGCCGTGACTCTCCGCCTCGCGGCGCATGGCCACGGCGCGTGTCGGCAGCTGCGGCGTGTCGATGACGACGACGCCCTGCGAGGTCGTGACGAAGCTGGGATTGCAGCCGCGGAGCCGGGTCGTGGTGAAGACGTGGGGCGTCACCCGCTCCATCATCGAGGCCGCCTGTTCCATGCTGGGTCCTCCGATCCGGCTACTGGGTCGCCGTCAGGCCGCCGTCGATCCCCAGCACCTGGCCGGTGATGAAGGACGCCGCGTCCGAGCACAGGAAGATGGCCGGCCCGGCCAGGTCGCTGGTCTCGCCCACCCGCCCGAGCGGGATGCGGCCGACGATACCGGCCTTGAAGGCGGGATCGGCCAGGAGCGTGGCTACCTGCGGCGTGTCGACGAAGGTGGGCATGATGGCGTTGACGCGGATGGCGTAGCGGGCCCACTCGGTGGCCCACTGGCGCGTCAGTGAGCTGATGGCGCCCTTGGCCGCCACGTACGCCGAGTAGCCGGCGTTGATGCCCAGGTTGGCCCGCACCGACGAGATGTTGAGGACGGCGCCGCCCTGGCCGCGCTCGATCATGTGGCGCACGACGGGCTGGGTGGCCACGATCGTGCTGCGGAGGTTGAGCTCCATGATCCAGTCCCAGTCCTGGCGCGGGTAGGACTCGGCGGGATGGAGGACCTTGCCGGCGCCGCCGCCGACGGCGTTGACCAGGATGTCGACCGCGCCGAAGTGATCGACCACGTGGGCCACCGCGGCTTCCGCCGAGGCCTCGTCGGTCACGTCGGCGAGCACCGCCACGGCCTCGCCGCCGATGCCCTTCACGCGCTGGACCGCGGCGTCGAGCGCCTCCGCCGTCCGTCCCACGACCGCGATGTGCGCGCCGGCCCCGGCCAGCGCCTCGGCCAGGGAGGCTCCGATGCCGCCTCCGCCGCCGGTCACCAGCGCGGTGCGGCCGGCCAGACTGAAGACGTCGAGACCGGCCGTCCCTTGCTCGCTCATGCCGGCCGCACGTCAGGGTCCGGCAGCATCACATCGCGGACGGCGCCGACGAGGTCGTGGTAGGACCGCACGAAGCCGCGCAGGGTGCGCACGGTCGCGCCGTACGTGTCGAACTCGGCGATCGACAGGCCGTCCGGCTCGTAGGCCCGCCCGAAGTCGGGGATGCGGGCAGCGAGGTCGGCCACCAGGTCGGGGTCGACGGGCACGTCGATACGCGACACGGGATCGATGCCGCTCTGGTTGAAGCGGACCTGCCAGCCGTGGGGCATGGTCAGGATGACGTCGCCGCCGACGAGCTCCGTCCAGTGCAGCCGGTGGCGGTACGCCGCGGCGAGCAGCCGCGTCCGGTAGCCGCGCTCCTGGTAGATGCCGACGGCCCGCTTGAAGGCGGCGAGGCCGGCCCAGTCGAGCGCGTCGGGGTCGACGGCCACACCGTCCCGCTCGACCAGCACGCGCATCCAGTCATCCAGCCGGCCGATCATCATCGTGCACACCGGCGACATGGCCGAGACATCGCCGCCCGACGCGGCGCGGGCCTGAAGCCCCCGCTCCACCGCCTCTCCCACGGCGAGGGCCTGGGCGACCGTGAAACTGACCGTGGCGTTGATGTTGACGCCCTCCGCGGTCGCCCGCTCGAGGGCCTCCAAGCCGGCGCTGGTGGCCGGGAACTTGACCTGCATGTTCGGGGCGAGGGCGGCGAAGCGGAGACCCTGACTCAGCATCCGCTCGGCGTTGCGGTAGTTGGCCGGGTCGGTCTGCAAGGACAGGCGTCCCTTCCGCCCGCCGCTGGCGCGGAAGACCGGCTCCAGGACCGCGGCGCCGCCGACGGCCATCTCCTCGACGAGGGCCCAGGTCAGATCGACCTCGGTCCACGACGGGTGCCCGGCGATGAGCTCGGCCAGCCTGGGCAGCCAGTGGGCCTTCTCCTTGCGCATGACCTCGAGGACGATCGTGGGGTTGGAGGTGGCGCCCGTCGCCCCGCGCTCGACGGCGTACCGCAGCTCCTCCACCGCGCATGAGTCATTCCAGTAGTCGGTGGGCGTGTCCCTGACCATCGCCGCGAGCGGGCTGCTGGCCGGCGCCTCTGCCTGGGTCATGCCGAGATGGTATCATCATCATCGATAATCGATTATCTGCACCAGCAGGTTCCCATGTCCTATGTCGTGACGGCCACCTGGAAAGCCAAGCCCGGCGAGGAAGAGGCCGTGCGCGAACTCCTCGGCCGCATCGCCGCCGCCTCCCGCGAAGAGCCCGGTTGCCTGGCCTTCTGGGCCCACCGCTCCCTGGCGGAGCGAGGCACCTTCTTCCTCTACGAGCAGTACACGTCCGAACAGGCGTTCCAGGAGCACGCGTCATCGGCCCACGTCCGGGAGATCGTCCTGGACGACGCCGTCGCCCGGCTCGCCGTCCGGCAGCGCGAGTTCTTCGAGACGCTCTGAAGGAGGCTTCGCGATGACCGAGACGGAGGAGATCCTGGGGCAGTTCCTGGGCGACGCGTCGTTCCCGGTGGCCTGGGATGCGGAGGTCGAGAAGGGCTTCTTCTGGGTCTTCGACGACCTCCACTGCCCCCACCCCATCAGCCCCATGTTCTTCGACATCGGCGGCTGGTGGCTGAGCTGCGATCACATGTTCCGCCGCTTCGGCACCCCGTTCGCCGTCGACTGGCTGGCCAAGAACGTCAACGGCTACGTCTACACGACGGCCATCCCGGCCGATCCGGAGCTGCGCATCGACGCCACCGAGTACAGCGCGCGCTACGGGGCGCGGGTGCCCCGCGATGCCGCCTACGCCACGACGATCGGGCCGTATCTGGACTCCGTGCTGCCGGTCTACGGCCAGCACTTCGCCGACTGGTGGCGCGAGCGGCTGCGCCCGGAGATGGAGCGCAACTTCGCCTTCCTGGAGGGCCGCCTGGATGAGGCGGAGAGCCTGAGCCTGGCCGAGATGGCCTGCGTGCTCGAAGACGCCATCGACATCCACGACCGCCACTGGAAGATCCACTGGATGCTCAACTTCGCCCAGCTGTCGGCCACGCTCAACCTGCGGGCGGTCATGGAGCGCACCCGCGGCAGCGTCGACGAGGGCCTGCTGGGCCGGCTGCAGAACTCGGCCTCGGACCGCAACTGGGACTCCATCGAGGCCCTCTGGCGCATGAAGAACGAGGTCCGCGACGACGCCCCCCTGCGCGCCGCGTTCGGGGCGACCGGGCCGGGCGAGATCAGCCGGACCCTGCAGGCCTCCGAGCGGGGCCGCCGCTTCATCCGCGAGCGCGTCGAGCCGTACCAGCGCGAGTTCGGCTGGCACGCCGTGTGGAGCCACGAGTTCATCTACCCCACGGCGCGCGAGGACATGGGCCCGGTCCTGGAGCTGGTCCGCGGTTACCTGGACACCGACTACGACTACCCCTCGGCCATCGAGGCCATGCGGCGTGACATCGAGGCAGCCTCGCAGGAGATCCTGGCCGGTCTCACCGGCGAGGCCCTGGAGGCGATGCGCGCGGCCAACGAGGTCAACCTGCGGATGGCGCCGCTCACGCCCGACCACCACTTCTACATCGACCAGGGGGCCAACGCGCACGTGCGCCTGGTGCTCATGGCCATCGGCCGGAAGCTGGTCGCCGACGGCCGGCTGGACCAGCCGGACGACGTCATGTTCCTGCGCTACAACGAGCTGCGCGCGCTCATCGGCAAGGCCGCCTCCATCGAGGCGCGCGGCCTCATCGCCACCCGGCGGGCCGATCGCAAAGCCGCCGAGGCCATCCATCCGCGTGATTGGGTCGGCACGGTCACCCCGTCGCAGCTGGCCTTCCCGTACCTCGTCAACTGGGGCTACCCCGATCGGTTCTACCAGCAGCAATCGACCGACGACCGGCGCATCACCGGCATCGGGGCGTCGCCCGGCATCATCGAGGGCATCGCGCGGGTCGTCCGCACGGTGGAGGAGTTCGACGAGGTCCGCGAGGGCGACATCCTCGTCTGCCAGATGACCAACCCCGCCTGGGTGGTCCTCTTCACCAAGATCGCCGGGCTCGTCACCGACACCGGCGGCCTGACCTCGCACCCGGCGGTCCTGTCGCGTGAGTTCGGCATCCCCGCCGTCATCGGCACGTCGATCGCCACGCACCGGATCGCCACCGGCGACCGCCTCCGCCTGGACGGGTCGGCCGGCACGGTGGAGATCCTCGCCCGCGCCCCGCTCGCCACCTAGGCGCGGCTCACGATGGCCGGCGTCGTCTCGCGCAGTGTGCTGGCGGACCAGATCCGCGACCACCTGCTGGAGGGCATCCTGAGCGGCCGCATCCCGCCCCACTCGCGCATCGTGGAGACCCAGGTGGCGCGTGAGCTCGGCACGAGCCAGGCCCCCGTGCGCGAGGCGCTGCGCGCCCTTGAGGGCATCGGCGTCGTCCAGATCTCGCCCTTCCGTGGCGCCCGCGTGCGGCGCCCCAGCCCGCAGGAGCTGCTGGGGGCCTACAGCGTGCGGGCCGCCCTGGAGGTACTGGGGGCACGCCAGGCCGTGCCCCGCATGACCGACGCCGACGTGGCCGACCTGCTGGGCTTCGGCGAGACCATGGAGGCCGCTGCCCGCGCGGGCGACGGGCGCGCGGTGGCGGAGGCCGACGCTGCCTTCCACGGCCGCATCGTCGAGCTGGCCGCCAATCCGACGCTCCTTGGCATGTGGCAGTCCCTGGCGCCGTTCTCGCGCACGTACATGAGCCTGGTCGGGCCAGGTGCCGACCCGGAGTGGTCGGCCCACCTGCACGCCCCGATCCTGGACGGGCTGCGGGCACGGGACGTGGAGGCCGTCGTGCAGGCCCTGGAGACCCACTTCGTCGAGGCACGTGAGAACATGGCCGGGCGCCTCGCCGAGGCCGAACCTTTGGCCGGCGACGCCATCGCAGCCCAAGGGAGAGCATGACCTCGCAGCTCCAGCTCTCGGAGGAGATGACGGCCGGCGGTGCCCGCCTGCGCATCGACGTGCATGGCGCGGAGCCTCGCGCGCACGTCCTGGACGACATGAGCTTCATGAACTACCGCCTGGCGGACGTGCGCATCTCGCCCCAGGTGACGCTCCCCGAGCCGGACATCGTGTGGTTCCAGGACGGCGACAAGGCGGTCGGCTATGACGGGCGGCAGATGACGTTCCGCGGCCCGTGGCCGGCCGGGCCCATCCAGAAGGTCGTCGTGGCCATGCTCGCCCTGCGCATGGAAGCGGCCGGCCTGCACCCCTTCCACGCCTCGGCGGTGCGCTACCACGACCGTACGGTGCTCTTCCTGGGCGGCGAGTCCAACCACGGCAAGTCGATGGGCCAGATCGAGGCCTGCCGCCGCGGCGCCCTGCTGGTCTCCACGGAGACGACGGTCATCGATGAGGAGGGCCGGGCGGTCCTTGGTTCGAAGGAGCCGTTCATCAAGCGCCGCACGGAGGGTACCGAGCGCGCCGACAAGGCCTCGCCGGATCGTGGCGTGGAGAAGTTCTTCGGCGCGATGCCCACGTGGGAGCTCTACCTGGAGCCGAGCAACGTCGATGTCGTCGTCGTGCCCGCCATCGACGGCAACTTCGAGCCGTCGCTCAGCCCGATGATCCCCTTCGAGCGCCAGTTCCAGACCTTCCACTCGCTGCAGAACTACTTCCTGCTCAACGAGCTGCTGGCTCCCGGCGCCGCCATGCCCATGGTCGACACCGAGGCCCTGCGGAAGGCCCGGACCGGCTTCGTGGAGCGCTTCGCCACCCGTCCCTACTACTTCGTCCGCGCCGCCACGCCGCAGGTGCTCCTGGACGAGGTGGATCGGGTGCTGTAAGCCGGATGCGGCCGTTCACGTACGAGCGCCCCACCAGCCTGGGGGAGGCGCTCCGCATCCTGGACGCCCACGGCTCGGCCTCCGTCCTGGCCGGCGGGACCGACCTCATCATCCGGTTGCGTGACGGCACGGTCCGGCCGGAGGTCGTGGTCGACCTCAAGGCCATCGAAGAGCGCGACGACGGCCTCCACGAGCGGGACGGCCGCCTGGTGATCGGCGGCTGGGCGGTCATGACCGACATCGCCGCCGACGCCCGCGTGCGCCGCGACTTCACGGCCCTGGCGGAGGCGGCCCAGGTCGTGGGGTCGGCCCAGATCCGCAACCGGGCCACGCTGGCGGGCAACATCTGCAACGCCTCGCCGGCGGCGGACACGGCGCCGGCCCTGCTCGTGTACGGCGCGGAGGTCGTGGCCATCGGCTCGGGCGGGACCCGGCGCATCCCCATCGACGACTTCTTCATCGGCCCGGGGCGGACCGCGCTGGGCGCTGGCGAGATCGTCACCGCCATCGAGCTGCCGCTGCCGGCGAGCCGGCGGGGCGGCGTCCACCTGCGACGTACACGCCGCCGCGGCCATGACCTCGCCTCCGTGACGCTGGCCTGCGCGGTGATGGACGACGGGCACGCACGCCTGGCCTACGGCAGCGTCGGGCCGCGACCGCTCCTGGTCACGGACGACAGCGGCGTGCTGGCCGACGCGACCGCTTCTGCTCAGGCCCGGGACCTGCTGCTCGACCGCCTGCTGGAGGCGGCCAGCCCCTCGCCCAGGTCGATGCGGGCCAGTCCGGCGTACCGCCTGGCGATGCTGCGCGTCCTGGCCCTCCGGGCGGCCGACATCGCGG
>Ga0265320_10003556_pt1 | contig 10425 bp, 11 predicted proteins | sample 4827metaG_FD_202087 | JGI IMG/M metagenome (GOLD analysis project Ga0265320, IMG submission 202087) | Rhizosphere microbial communities from Carex aquatilis grown in University of Washington, Seatle, WA, United States - 4-8-27 metaG | ecosystem: Host-associated > Plants > Roots > Rhizosphere >...
GCCGACGAGGCCATGAAGAAGATCGAGGAAGGCATCAAGGAAACGAAGGCCCACCTCAGGAAACTCACCGAGTACGCCATCGCCTGGTTCGAGATGCTGCAGGAAAAATACGGCAAGGGCATCAAGCGCCGCACCAGCTACGACGAGATCGAGCAGATCGACGCCTCCGAAGTCGTCTCCGCCAACCAGCGGCTCTATGTCAACCGCGAGGACGGCTTCATCGGCCTCAACTGGCGCCAGCACGAGTTCGTGCAGGAGTGCACCATCCTCGACAGCGCGCTCTGCCTCATGGCCGACGGCTCGCTCAAGGTCTCCAAAGTCACCGACAAGATTTTCATGGGCCGCGAGATCATCCATGTCGCCGTGTGGCCCAAGGACGGCGACACGAATTTCTACACGATGATCTACCAGGACAAGGAGACCGGGAAAGCCTTCGCCAAGAAATTCCAGATCGGCGGCCTCTCCCGCGACAAACTTTATCCGCTGGTGAAAAGCGAAGGCTCACGCGTCGTGTACCTCGAGGTCAGCAAGACCGAAAAGGAAATGCCCAAGACCGTGCACATCTCCCTGGACGGCCGCAGCGGCGCGAGAAACCGCGAGTTCGATTTCGATCTGACCACGGTTCCCGTCAGCACAAGAACCGCAAAGGGTCTAACCGTTACCAAGTGGGCCATAAAAGAGGTTAAGAGAACCGATCTCGCACTGAAGTGATCCGCCCGCCCGTGTCAGCCTTAGCCTTGGCGACGGCTGAACCGCGAAAGGCCTGACGGTCACCAAATGGCCGATCAAGGAAGTGAAGCGAACTGACCTGGCGCTGAAATAAGGTAGGGCGCGTTACTTGTCGGGCCGAAACATTTCGCGAAGGCTGATCCCTAACGCGCCGTCTCCCGCCCGTCCTACTTCGCCTTCCCGCCCATGCGCCGCCGCATGGCCCGCGCATAATACGCCACCGGGATCAGGGTGAGCAGAGAGATCACGATCAGGAAGATCATCTGGTTCCGTGCCCCGTTCGGATCAGCCAGGAATTGGTGCGCCACCGGATCGTTGGCATGCTCCGCCAGCGCCACGGGACCTTCCGCCGCAATCCGCGCGATTGAAAAGCCGCCGCCGGCCGCCGAGGTCCAGCCAAGGGCGGACAACCAGGCGTACGCTCTCACGCCCACCGCCACGCAGCCGATGGCGAGCGCTCCGACTCCCACCGTGCCGAGCGAAATCACACCCAGGCTGAGCGTCCCGACGGACAGAAATCCGACCGAGATCACACCGACGCTGATCGGGGCGACCGCGAGGCCACCCCACGCAAACAACAGGCCGTAGGCCCGATCCCCGCCGGCGAACCAACCGAACAGCGGCGGAGCGCCCTCGTCAGCCTGCGAAAACCGCGCGTGGACCAAGGGCACGCCGAACAGTTGCAACCGGCTTCGGTATTCTCCTACGGCGGACCCGACCTGATCCCGCGCATCGCGAAACAACTCCGGATGCGCCCGCCGCTCCGCCGAGCGCAACACCCGCATATGGCGCATCACTCGAAACATCACCACCGGCCAGACCACGATGGTGGTCAGCGTCAGCGCCTGGGCGATGGCGGCAAAGACCAGACGATTGTCCCACCAGCGAAATGCGGCCTCACGCAGCAAATACCAACCGGCCAAAAATCCCCAGACGCCGAAGAAAACCCCCAGCGTCACCTTCACGACGGTGCGACGTTCCCGCGGCGTCCGTGCCTGGTCCAGACTGGCGCGCAGAGCCATCACTGCGCTGACCACCCCGCTGACGGAAGCAAGCAGCGCCGCGATACCGGTGGTTTTGGCCAGCATGCCGCCGTGCGCCGCCGCGCCGATTCCCGCCGCCTTCGCCGGCGTCGCCATTCCGGGCAGCGCCGCGAGCACGCCGAGCGTAAATACGTTGCCTGGCGTGCTTCGGACCAGCGCACCTTCCACAAAGGCCAGCACCTGCTCCTGCAAAATTTTCCGTCCGCGTGCCAGCCGCTGCTTCACGGCGTCCTCCGTCAAATCGAGCGCAACCGCCACGTGCTCCACCGAACGATGCTCGCGGTAGTAGAGAACCAGCGGTTCGCGATACAACTCCGGCACCCGCTCCAGCGCGCTCCATAGGATCGCCTGTTCCTCCTGCTGGATCGCGACGTCCGCCACCGGCGCGTCGCCCGACACCAACTCGCCCGCGTCCTCCAGCGATTCCGCCTGCCGCACGGGTTCCTTGCCGTCCGCGCGCCGCAAGCGGCCGACCTTGTGCCGCAAGATCCCGCACAACCACGAACGCAGTTTCTCCGGTTCGCGCAGCGCACTGAGCTGGCGCCACGCGTCGACGAACGCTTCCTGCGCCAGGTCTTCGCTCTGGCTCAGCTGACCGGTCGCGGAATACGCCAGCGAGCACAGCAGCCGTTGGTAGCGCTCCACGATCCGGCCAAACGCAGCGCGGTCACCAGCCAGGCTGGCCGCCACCAAATCGGCGTCACTGGTTACTTCAATGGAGGGCATGGATTCAGAGGTTTTCATGATGGGTTACCTGTAGGTGCCAGAAAAGCCTGAACCGGTGACAAAGTATTTTTCGGTCACCCGGCTCGATCATTCTCATTCTCGTAATCGTTCTCGTTCTCTCGTTTCGGCCGAGCAGCGAGAGAAAGATTAAGAGAATGAGAACGAGTAAGAAGCGCTGATGGGAACCCCGCCAAAGCCTCCATTCCCAAAAATACTTTGTCACCGCGTGCGCAGTTTTGGGCCCTTACAGGCGAAACCTCACTTCAACCCTTCAACTCATCCACGAAAATGCACCTGCCCTCCTCTTCCTCCCGTCGCCGCCAGTCCTTTGTCGCGACCGCGCTTCTCACCACGCTCCTCACGCTGGGCTTGCTCCCGGCCCGCGCCGCCACCACGCCCGCTTTGCTGGACGACTTCTCTGACGCCAAGCACAACCGCCACGGCATCGACCGACTCCTGATCGACGACAAGGGCGCCGGCAGCCAGTCGCACGCGACGCTGAAATGCGAGAATGGCGTCCTCGCGGTCGAGGGCGAGTTGGTGCCCGGCCGCGGCGTCCCCGCATTCATCAGCCTGGTCTCGCTCTTGACGCCGGGCGGGAAGCCGCAGGACCTGACCGGCTACGAAGGCGTGCGACTGCGCGTGAAGACCGGCAAAGGAATTCTGACCGTTCAGGTGAGCAGCACCGAGATCCAGAATTTCGACTACCACACCAGCGCCCCGATTGTCGGGAAGAGCGGAGAATTCACGGAGGTCCGGATGCCCTTCAAGGACATGAAACGCGCGTGGTCCGAACAGATCCCGCTCAACCTGAAATCCATCACGAGCATCAACCTCGTTTCCTTCGGCCTGGCCAAGGACACCTTCGCCTACGAGGTGGACGAAATCGGGTTCTATTAAATCCAGCAATGCAGTGCACAGGAGGAAACGGAGAACTGAATCACATTGTTATTCAAAGATCGGGCTACTTCAGCAACCGGCTCGGCCTCTGTTACCTTCGTTACCTCCTGTAAAATCTATTTCTTGGTCTGGCTCTGAGCTCTCAAACCGCAGCGCTCAGCTCCCTACTCTCACTTCTCAACCAGCCCTCCATGAATTCCCCCACCCTCGTTCCGCCCCGCACCGAAAGTTCCCGCCTCGACTATCTCGATGCGACCCGGGCGTTCGCGCTGCTGCTCGGCATCCTGTTTCACGCCAGCATGTCGTTCGTGCCGGCCTTTGTCGGCTGGGCGGTCCAGGATGTTTCCACCAGCCCGCTGGTCGGGATGTTTATCACCGTGAGCCACTCCTTCCGCATGGTAACCTTCTTCCTGATCGCCGGCTTTCTCAGCTACGTGACCTTCCACCGCAAAGGCGCCGGTGAATTTGTGCGTTCGCGCGCGCTCCGGATCGTCGTGCCGTTCGTCGTGGGCTGGTTCATTTTGCGGCCGTTGCTCGTGTCGGGCTGGATCATGGGATCGGCCAGTCTGCATGGAAACTACAGTTTCTGGACGGGAATCCGCGGCGGCTGCCAAAGCCTCGGCACTCTGCCGCAGGGAATTTTCGCCGGCACTCATCTCTGGTTTCTCTATTATCTGGCGCTGATCACCACCCTGACGCTCTTCCTCCGCGGAGCGGTAAAGGCGACCGGTTCGTGGTGTGACGCACTGGTCCGACGTGCCGACGCCCTCGTCGCGTGGTTGGCGGCTTCCCCTCTTTCGCTGCTGGCGCTTGCGATTCCGACCGCGGTAGCGCTGTGGTTCATGCGCTACTGGGGCATGGATACGCCGGACCAGACGCTGCAACCCTACGTGCCCGTTCTCGCCATCTACGGCGGCGGCTTCCTTCTCGGCTGGCTGCTGGGCCGGCAGCGCGACCTGATCGCGCCTTTCACGCGCCTGTCGATGCACCGTTGGATTCTTTCGGTGATCGGCATCGCCGCCATCCAGTATTTGGGCCGGTTCCAAATGGATTTCGGCCATCCGTACTACCACGCACTGCACGCTGCCTACGTCCTGGGCTATGCGCTGACGATGTGGTCGCTCGTCCTTCTGACCATTGGCGCCTTCAGGAAATTCTGCGCGCAGCCGCGCCCGTGGATTCGCTACCTCGCCGATTCGTCCTACTGGCTCTACCTCGTGCACCTGCCGATCGTCGTCTGGCTCCAAGTGGCCGTCGCCGAGATTCCGGTCAACTGGTCCCCCAAACTCGCGTTCATTTCCATCGCCACCATCGCCCTCGCGTTGCTCACCTACGACCTCGTCGTCCGCTCGACCTGGATCGGAGCGATACTGAACGGCCGCCGCCGCGACCGCGCGATGTCTAGTATAGTCGGCAACATTCGCCATCCCTGGCAGACCAAACAGCCGAAATCGTCGCTTGTACTGGAAAGTGAACGGTAAGCCCCTGCTGTGATTCTCAACCACTAATCCCCACTAATCGGCCACTAATTCGGAGCCAAGCTCCGCTAGCGCCGCGAGGCGCTGGACCTCGACCTCGCCCAAGAGCAACTCGCCGAACGTGCCGACCTCGGATGAAGAAGTAATCGAAACGGCCCATTCACACCGACTATGCGACAAACAAACACCATCAAAACCGATTTATTACTTATAGTCGATTAACTCATAGTCGATAAGCTGCTAGGCTGAGCAATGGCTAAACGGCATGTTGCTCTAACAAAATTCGGCGGGAATGTACGACGCTTGCGGGAGGAGGGTGAACTGACTCAGGAAAAGCTCTCCGAACTGGCCGAGCTAGACCAGACCTACATCAGCGGCATCGAAAACGGCACCCGCAACCCAACCATTCTTAGCGCCGTTCGCATCGCTAAGGCGCTCAAAATCTCCGTTTCGGAGCTCTGCGAGGGGATCAACTAATGGTCGCTCGCAAAGGCAAAAAAGAGCGCCTGGCCAAAGAAGACCAAGCGCCGTACGGAGAGGACGGAACTCCGCCCCGCTTCATCGATCTTTTCTGTGGAATAGGTGGATTCCGATACGCTTTTGAAAAGGCAGGCGCCCAATGTGTTTTTTCTAGCGATTGGGACAAATACTCCCAGATCACCTACGAAGCTAATTTTGGTCACAAGCCGCATGGCGATATTCACTCGGTAGCCGTAGCCGATATACCCGCGCACGACATCCTCTGCGGCGGCTTTCCATGCCAGCCATTCAGTTTGGCGGGCGTCTCCAAGAAAAACAGTCTCGGACGCAAACACGGCTTCGATGACGAAAAGCAAGGCAATCTGTTTTTCTCCATCGCCGATATTCTCGACTACCATAAACCCGCCGCGTTCGTCCTTGAGAACGTCAAAAACCTAAAGAGCCACGATCAAGGCCGCACCTTCAAGGTTATTTACGAAACGCTCACTCAGGCGCTCGGCTATCAGGTCTACTATAAGGTCATCGATGCCATTGGCCTCGTGCCTCAGCATCGCGAACGTATCTTTCTGGTTGGGTTTAAGACTCCCCGATATTTCGAGTTTCCAAAGTTTCCGGCCAAAGGGCCAAACCTAGCTTCAATTCTCGATAAGGATGTACCGGCCAAATACACTCTGACGCCCAACCTCTGGGAGTATCTCCAAAATTACGCCAAGAAGCATCAAGCTGCAGGAAATGGATTCGGATTTGGATTGGTGGATGGCAGCAAGACCGCACGAACACTAAGTGCCCGTTATCATAAAGACGGATCCGAGATTCTCATCGATCAGGGGAAGGGAAAGATTCCGCGTCGTCTCACACCTCGTGAATGCGCCCGGCTCATGGGCTATCCTGCATCACATAAGATTCCCGTTTCCGACACCCAGGCATACCGCCAGTTTGGTAATTCAGTGGTCATGCCAGTGGTCGCTAAAATCGCCAATGAAGTCGTCGCAACACTCAACCGTCCGCTAAACTACACTCCCGACTTAGTCCTCTCCACTGCGGAAAGCAAAGATCGCGTGGATCTTCCAATGCTTCAAAAGAACGTGGTTTATAAACAGCGTCGGAAAGCCAAGGCATCCTAACATTTCTTCTAATGTGAATAGTCTGACCGCATATGCCGAGAGTCTCGTCAAAAAAGCAGGACAGGAACTCTCCTCGGGGGAGATTTTCGCCAAAGTCTTAACATTAAACGATGACTCTGGAAGGCATGGCGTCTTAATTCCTAGCGACGCATATTCGTTCTTCCCGTATTTCGAAATCGCTGATCCGACTAAAAATCAAACTTTGGAATTTCCAGCCTTTGATGCGACCTCCGGTGAATCAGCTGTTTTTGCCTACAAGTATTATGAGCGCTATCCCGAGAGGAGAATCACCAGGCTTCATTCGCTTCTAAATGCGACTTCTTCCGAACCTAGGATTTTGGTGTGCCTTCGGGCCAAGCATTCTGATGGGACCTTCGCATATTATTTCGATTGTGCGAACTCTTGTCCAAATGGGCGTTCCTCCCAACTTTTCGCTCTAATCTTCGGAAGCGAGATGTCGCCGGAGTCTGGTGCGTTTGTTGTTCGCCCACTTGATACGTCCGATTTCTCAATCGATGCCACACTTCAAGACTTGCTCGACAGATTCGACGAAGTAAATAAACGCGGATGGGTCGATTCGCTACGAGAAGGCGACACTGGTATTGGCTACACATTCGAGACGTTGATTGGTGTGAAAGAGAATAACGACAAGAAAGCTGACTTCAGCGGGATAGAGATTAAGTGCAAAAGAGCGAAAGAAGCAGGTGGGGCCAGCTCCGGAAAGATTAACCTGTTTCAAGCGGGCCCAGTTTGGACATTGAAATCCACCGCTAAAGAACGAATCCGCATCCTTGGGCATCCGGGGATAAATGGACTTTACGCCTGTCACTCCCAAGTGACGACCTCACCCAATAACCGCGGGATCCTGCTGGATGTGGTGCAGCCTGTCGGCAAGATCGATCTCAAGAAAGACACATCTGCCCTTGGATATTGGACGCTCGAATCACTCGGCATACGGCTTGCAGAAAAGCACTCACGCACTGCCTTTATTAAGGCACAGGTGAAAGATACAAAAACCAAGCAAAGGTTTTTGTACGAAGAATTCGTTTATTGCGACAAGCCAAGCATCGAACGTTTTGTCGATCTAGTAGCTCATCGCAAAATTGTTTTTGAATTTCTGATGCAGGAGGAACCAGACGGACGAGTCCGGAATCGTGGTTATCCTTGGCGACTAATTCGCGAGGAATTACGTGATCAGCTTTTCGCTTTTCAGGTCAAACTGCGGTAGTCAGATATACACTGAGGCGATCTTTAGATCCCTTCACGCCCTTCTTTATTTGTGTCAGACATCTTCACAAAGGCAAAACGTTCGGATGTGATGTCCCGCATCCGTGGCACGGGCAACAAGGCCACCGAACTGCGGCTGCTCAAGGTTTTCCGAGCGAATGGCATTACGGGCTGGCGTCGCGGATCGAAATTGCCGGGCAAACCAGATTTTGTTTTTCCGAAACTGAAACTGGCGGTGTTTGTAGACGGCTGTTTCTGGCATGGTTGTCCGAAGCACGGCACCCGGCCCAAACAGAACGCGAAATTCTGGCGCGACAAGATCACCGGCAACAAGGCCCGCGACCGACGAGTGAATCGCCTTCTGCGTAAACGCGGCTGGACGGTGGTCCGCATCTGGGAGCATGAACTCACCAGGAAGAACATCTCTCGTCTGCACACCAAACTCAATGTGCTGGTTTCCTAGTGATGACCTAGTGGCCACGTGCAGTAAGGTGGTCGCAAATTGCGACCACCTCATCCGTGTCAATCAGTGCCATCCGTGGTCAAACCTTCCGTGTGTTTGTTCCATGGTTAATTTTTCCACCCTAATCCGAAACCATTGGTGTCCCATCAGCGTGGCTTAGTGGTTAATCCCTCCGTGTTCTCGATCTTCGTCGGGCGCCGAAGGCCATTCGCGTTTGCCAACCGGCGCGGCTTCGTTTCCGCTTTCGTGCATCGGGCCGCCACTCCCATGAAAAAGCATGCCCAGATTATTCCTGCCGAAAGCGTCGCATCCCGTATCCTGACCATCCGCGGCCAGAAAGTGATCATCGATGCAGACTTGGCCGCCATCTACGGCGTCACCACCAAGCGGCTCAACGAACAGATCAAACGAAACGAAAAACGATTCCCACCGGATTTTGTTTTCCAGTTAACGAAAGAAGAAACAGCCGGACTCCTGTCTCAAGGCTCACACTTACACACTGACGGACAGGAAGTTGCTCCGAACCGGTCGCAATTTGCGACCGGTTCCTGCAAGCACAGAGATCCACGTTTCCTTCCTTACGCCTTCACAGACGAAGTGCGGCAGCACGAAGATGGCGTGGTGAGACTCGGTCGAGCAGCCCGTAAGATCTCTTACGGGGAGCTGTTTCGGGCGCCCTTGGGCGAAACAGCGAACAAAACGGCGCGGTGATGGCCGCGAATGTCCTCAATAGTTCTGAGGCGGTGCGGATGAGTGTGTTTGTGGTTCGTGCGTTCGTGCAGATGCGCGAACTGCTGTCAGGTTCGAAGGAACTCGCGCTCGAACTCAAAAAGCTCGAAGCGAAATTGACCGACCGGCTCGATCTGCATGAGACCGCCATCGTCGATGTCCTCAGGCGCATCATGGAGTTGCTTGACCCACCGCCAGCTCCGCCCGTGCCCGAAAAATCCATGGGCTTCCACACCACGATAAAACTTCCCGCCAAAAAACAAAGCGAGAGCCCGGCGGGCAGGAGCGGTCGCAACACCAGTTGAGTCGAAAAAACGAAACAAAACTTCTCAGGCGTTTGGCACCACTGATCCACACTAAGGCCCTAATCCGATCCCGTTAGTGTCCCATCAGTGTGAATGAGTGGTTAATCCCTCGCTCCCGCGTTCTCCCAAGGGGAAACGGTGAAGAACCCAGTTCCCTCCAGCCTTATCGTTTTTTGGGTTTCCGTTTGGGCCGGATCAGCAGCGCCTTGAGCCGCTTGGTGGTTTGATCCCGGTCCAGTTTCGACGCCGCCACATCCATGGTGAGGGCTTCCCATTCCGGGCTGTCCGGCGCCAGTTCCAGACCGTTGAGGCGCAAAAACAGCAGGCACGAACCGAGGGCCGCCCGCTTGTTGCCGTCCACAAAAGGATGGTTGCGGCAGAGGTAAAACAGGTAGGCGGCGGCGACTTCCTCCATGCTACCGTAGACTGACTGCCCGCCAAAAGTCGCCTGGGGAGCGGCGACCGCCGACTCCAGCAAAGCCTCGTCGCGCAGGCCGTCCGATCCGCCAAAGCCCACGATGGCCTCGGTGTGTATTTCCCGAACCAATGCCACGGTCAGGAAAAAACAGTTTTCCGGCAAGACGCTCATGCCAGCCGCTTCATCGTCCGGCTGTAGTCCTTCATGATCTGCTTGACCGCCTTGGTGGCCTCCTCCGCCGTGACCACCGGCCGCGTGGGCGTAAGCGTGATCGTGCCGCCGTTGTGCACCTCCAGGTTGACCTGGTCGCCCACCTTCAGGCGCGCCAGATCCATGAGCGCCGCGTCCAGCATGATGCCCTGCGAATTCCCGATCTTGGCGATGGTCTTGATCATGGCGTAATACTATGTTTTACTGCGCATGCTTGTCAAGCCGCCGGCTCGCACCCTCGCGCCTGGAAGTCCCAGCTGCACCCCGTTCGCCGTGAAGCCTGCGTCACGCCGTTGTAACATTCCGCCGCTTGCCCGGCCGGAACGCGGGCGGTTAGCTGACCGGGTTGATGCATATCTACCTGATCCGTCATGCCCATGCCCTCGATGGTGAAAACGATGCCGCGCGTCCGCTGAGCCCCAAGGGCCGGAAGCAAATCCGCGCCGTGGCGAAACTCTTGCGGGAGGCCGGGGCCTTCGAGGCGCGGGAAATCTGGCACAGCCCGCTGCGCCGGGCCCACGAGACCGCCGGCGTGCTGGTGCAAAGACTCCGCTGCCGCGCCCGGCTCAAGGAAGTCTCCGGCCTCAAGCCGG
>Ga0265320_10003558_pt1 | contig 10420 bp, 6 predicted proteins | sample 4827metaG_FD_202087 | JGI IMG/M metagenome (GOLD analysis project Ga0265320, IMG submission 202087) | Rhizosphere microbial communities from Carex aquatilis grown in University of Washington, Seatle, WA, United States - 4-8-27 metaG | ecosystem: Host-associated > Plants > Roots > Rhizosphere >...
GGTCGGCGTCAATTTCACGCAATCGCTGACCGACAACCTGCGCACCGGCATCCAGCTCTTCGCGCGCCAGCTCGGCAAAGACGGAGATTTTCGTGCGCGCATGGACTGGTTCTACCTGGACTATCGTTTTGCCGATTGGCTCGGATTGCGCGCAGGCCGAACCAAGATTCCGTTCGGCCTCTACAACGAGGTCAACGACATCGATTCGGCGCGCGTCCCGATCCTGCTGCCGCAAGCCGTCTATCCGATCATCAATCGCAATATCTTGCTGGCGCAGACCGGCGCCGAGCTCTACGGCTATCTCGCTCTTGGCCAGGCCGGAGGGCTGGAGTACCGGATCTACGGCGGGACGCTGTTCGCGGATCCACCGGTGCTGGGGCCTGGCGCGGTGCTCAACAAGTACGAGGCTCGCTATCTGGCGGGCGCTCGCTTGCTGTGGGAGACGCCGCTCGACGGATTGCGGGTGGGCGGCAATGTCCAAGCGCTGCGCCTCGACACCAACTTGACGATCTCGTTGCCGAGCGGGATGCCGCTGACCATCGAGGAGGACGTCCCCTTCCGCCTCTGGCTGGCGTCGGCCGAGTACGCTGCGCACGATCTGTTGCTGGCCGCCGAGTTCGGCCACTGGCACGCCGACGTCGACATCACCGGCATGCCGCAGGCGAGCGTCACCAACCAACGCTTCTACGGCATGGCGTCGTATCGGATCGCGCCCTGGTTCTCGCCCGGGGTCTATTACTCGTCATTGCTCACCGACGAGCACAAACTGCTGACGCGCGACAACTACCAGCACGACCTCGCCGCAACGCTGCGCTTCGACATCAATCCCTACTGGCTGCTCAAGCTCGAGGGGCATTACATCGACGGCACGACCGATATCCAGGCAGGGCTCAACGGCAGCACGGCGTTGGAGATGCTGGCCCGGCAATGGTTCCTCTTTCTGATCAAGACGACCGCCTATTTTTGATCCCCACGCCATGCGCCTCGAACACTCACCCCTCCCGTCACCCCGGATCGCCCTCATCGTTGCCGGCGCTGCGGCTGCGCTCGCGATCGCCGCCGCTCTCGCGTCTCCGCGCGCGCTGGCGCAATCGCAATCACCTGCGGGGGCGTATCGCGTGATCGTGCACCCGGGCAACCTCGTGCGAGAGGTCGATCGCAGCTTCGTCGCCCAGGCTTTTCTCAAGAAGACCACCCGCTGGCCCAACGGCGAAGCCATCGAGCCGGTCGATCTGGACCAACGGTCGCCGGTGCGGCGGCGATGGAGCCACGAGGTGCTCAGTCGATCGGTCGAGGCGGTCAAGACCTACTGGCAGCAGATGATCTTCTCCGGCCGCAGCCTGCCGCCGCCCGAGGTCACCGCCGACGAGCAGGTGATCGACTTCGTGCTCCACCGCGCGGGCGGCATCGGCTACGTCTCGGCCGGCGCGAACCTGAACGGCGTCCGGGCGCTGAGTCTGGTCTTTTGAACCAAGCTCCACGCCGAGAGCGGGTCATCCCTTGCGGAAGATCCGCTCCGGCGCCGCATGCTCGCGGAGCACCACGCCGTCGATCGTGCCCGGCAGCTGTTCGCTGCTGCCGAGACAAAGGAAACCGCCGCGACACAGGCCGCTCGCCAGCTTGGCGACGACGCGCCGGCGCAGGTCGGCGCCGAAGTAGATGAGCACGTTGCGGCAGAAGACCACCTGCATCTCGCCCGGTGGCTGATCCGAGACCAGGTTGTGCTGGAAAAAGACGATGTTCCGCCGCAACGATTCGTGGATCGCGATCCGGTCGTAGGCCGACGACATGTAGCTGTCGAACGAGCTGGTCCCGCCAGCCGCGCGATGGCTGTCCGCGAAGCGGCGCGCGAGCTCGGCGGCGTAGACCCCTTCGCGGGCCCGCTCGAGCGCCTGCGGGCTGAGGTCGGTGGCGTAGAGCTGCGTGCGATCGTAGAGCCCCTCCTCGGTGAGCAAGATCGCCGTCGCGTACACCTCCTCGCCCGACGCGCAGCCGGCGTGCCAGATCTTGATCTGCGGATAGGTGCGCAGCAGCGGCACGATCTCGCGGCGGAACGCGAGGAAGAAGCTGGGATCGCGGAACATCTCGCTCACCTGCACCATCAGGTGGTCGAGCACCAGCGCGAACAGCGCGGGATCGGCGAGCAGCCGATGTTGCAGGTCGCCGAGATTCTCGGCCTCGCTGCGCGCGAGCGCCGCCAGCACGCGGCGGCGCATCGACGGCGGCGCGTAGTCGCGCAGGTCGTAGCCGTAGCGCGCGTGGATGGCCTCCAGCACCAGGCGAATCTCGATCTCTTCAACCTCGGGCTCGAGCTGCATCCGGTTGGCTCTCCTCCAGCCACGCCTGCAGCATGGTCAGCAGCTGATCGGCGTCGATCGGCTTGCTCAGGTAGTCGCTCGCGCCCGCCTCGATGCACTTCTCGCGCTCACCCTTCATCGCCTTCGCGGTGAGAGCGATCACCGGCAGCCGCTCGAAGCGCGCGTCCTGGCGGATCCGCCGCATCGCCTCGTAGCCGTCCATCTCCGGCATCATCACGTCCATGAGCACCCCTTCGGTGTCGGGGTGCTCGCCCAGCATCTCCAGCGCCGCGCGCCCGGTGTCGGCGGTCAGCACTTCGGCCCCCTTGGCGCGCAACAGCGCGGACAGCGCGTAGACCGTGCGCATGTCGTCGTCGACCAGGAGGATGCGCCGCTTCTCCAGATGTACGTCGACCGCCGGCACCAGCGGCGTGAACGTGCGGCTCGACGGCAGCCGCGCCTTCACGTGCTGGATGAACATGCGAATCTCCTCGAGCAAGCGTTCCGTCGACCGCCCCTCCTTCAGCACCACCGCCTCGGCGTACGCCTCCAGACGGCGCGTCTCTTCTTTGGTGAGTGCGCGGCCCGTGTGGACGACCACGGGCGGCGTCTCGATGTCGGTGCGCGAGCGCAGGCGTTCGAGGAGGCCGAGGCCATCCATGTCGGGCAGCCCGAGATCGAGCACGATGCAGCTGAACTTGTCGCGCTCCAGCGCCTCCAGCGCCGCGCTGCCGCTCTGCACGTAGCGCACTTGCAGCCCCTCGCCCTCGAGGCGCTCGACCAGCGTCTCGCCGCGGACCGCGTCGTCCTCGACGACCAGGATGCGGCGCGCGCGCTCGATGGTCTGCGGCGCCAGTGTCTCCACGACCGCGACCAGCTCCTCGCGCGTCGCCGGCTTGGCGAGATACCCGACCGCGCCCATCGCCAGGCCTCGCTCGGGCGCGTCGAGCGACGACACGAAGTGCACCGGGATGCGACGGGTCTCGGGCTCGAATCCCAGGCGCTCCATCACGGCCCAGCCGTCGATGTCGGGCAGGCGCACGTCCAGGATGATGCCTTGCGGCCGGTGCGCCTTCGCCAGCTGGACGCCTTCGCGCCCCTCGGCCGCGATCAACACCTTGAAGCGCCGCGCGTGAATGATCTCCGCCAGCTGCGAGGCGAAGATCGGATCGTCCTCGATGATCAGCAGGTGCGGCTGGTCGGGCTTCAGCGTCTCGCGATCGTCGGTGACGCGCGCGCGCGCCGCGCCGCCGCCCGCGGGCGGTTCGGGAAGGGCGCCGAACGGACCCGGCGCGGGCGAGCCGGCAACGTCCTCGGACACCAGCGACCCAGGCCCCTGCTCGGGCAGATAGAGGGTGAAGGTGCTGCCGTGGCCGGGCGCGCTCTCCAGCTGCAGCTCGCCGCCCAGCAGCAGCGCCAGCTCGCGCGCGATCGACAGGCCGAGGCCGGTGCCGCCGTAGCGCCGATCGGTGCGCGCGTCGATCTGCTGGAACGCCGCGAACACGCGCTCCTGCTCCTGGCGCGCGATCCCGATCCCCGTGTCGCTGACCACCAGCGCCACGGTTCGTTCCGCCGTCAGCTCCGGGCGGGTGAAGCGCGCGTCGGGCGCCGGCCGGCCCACGCGCAGCGCGACGGTGCCGCGCTCGGTGAACTTGATCGCGTTGCCGAGCAAGTTGGTCAGGATCTGATCGACGCGCTGTCGATCGGTGCGGATCGTCTCCGGCAACGACGGCGCCACGTCGATGACCAGGTGCAGCCGCTTGTCCTGCGCCAGCGGCGTGAACACCCGCTGCGCGCGCTCCGGGAACTGCGCCAGCGCCACCGGCTCGATGAAGATCTCTTGCTTGCCGGCTTCGATCTTCGCCAGGTCCAGCACCTGATTGATGAGCGCCAGCAAGTCCTTGCCGGCGGCGTGGATGGTCTTCGCGAAATCGACCTGCTTCTCGGTCAGGTTGCGCTCGACGTTCTCCGACAACAGGTTCGACAGCAGCAACATGCTGTTCAGCGGCGTGCGCAGCTCGTGCGACATGTTGGACAGAAAGCGCGACTTGTACGCGCTCGCCTCGGCGAGCGCCTGCGACTTCTTCTCTTCCCGGCGACGTGACTGCTCGAGCTCGACGTTGTTGTCCTCCAGCGTCTTGCGTTGATCCTCCAGCTCCTCGTTGGCGCGCTTGAGGTTCTCTTGCTGGGCGCGCAGCTCCTCGTTGTTGGCGGTCAGCTCGTGCTCCTGATTGGCCAGACGCTCTGCCTGCCTTCGCGTCTCCGCCAGCAGATCGCGCGTGGCGCCGCGCGAGCGCGCGACCTCGAGCGAGATCGCCAGCGTCTCGCCCACCGACGACAGCAGCTCGCGGATCGAGTCGGTGCACGAACGGAACAACGCCAGCTCCAGCACACCGGTGACGCGACCGGCGTGCACCAGCGGCACCAGCACGATCGCTTGCGGCGCCGCCTCGCCCAGGCCCGACCGCACGCGCAAGTAGTCGCGCGGCGGAGCGTCGACCACCGTCAGTGCCTGCGCGAGCGCCGCCTGGCCGACCAGGCCCTCGCCGAAACGAAACGCAGGCGCCGCCCCACCGTCGCTGCCGCCGGTGGGGCCGAGCGCGAACTGTGCAAGCAGCTGCAACGTCCCCTCCTCGACGGCGAAGTAGAGAGCCCCCGCGGGCGCTTCGATGTACGACGCCAGCAAGCGCAACGACCGCTGCGCGATCTCGCGCACCTCCAGCTCGCCACGTAACTGGTTGATCAACTGCGAGCTGCCCGCCTTCAGCCAATCGCTGCGGTCGCGCTCGGCGCCGAGCCGTCCCAGGTTCTGCGCCATCTGGTTGGCGTCGCGCGCCAGCGCGCCCAGCTCGTCGCGGGTGGTCACCGCCATCAGCTGGGTGAAGTCGCCGCGGCCAAAGCGCGCCAGCCCCGCCGACACCTCCGCCAGGCTGCCGAGCAGACCGCGGCTCAATCGGACCGACAACGCCAGCACCAGCACCAGGCAGAGCAGGATGATCACCAGCCGCAGCTCCGCCGCGGTCCGGCTGGCGGCGCGCGCGGCCGCGAACGCCGACCGCAGCTCGTTGCGGTCCAGGCTCGTGGTCTCTTTCAAGAGCGCGGCGACGTAGCTCTGCTTCTCCTGCATCGCGCGCATCGCGACCACCGCCGCCTCGCCGCGATCACCCTGCACCAGCCGTTTTGCGACGTCGAACGCGGTGTCGAAGTAGTCCTCGATCGCGCCGCGCGCCCGGGTGAGATCCTCGCTGGACACGACGTCCGATGCCGAGGCCAGCGTCGACAGCAGCCGATCGCGCAACGCCCGTGTCTCGGCCAGGAGCTCCGCGTCCTGCGCGCCGGCGGCGGCCTGCAGCCCGCGCGTCAGCGCGCCGAAGTCCGCCTCCAGGCGTGGACCCAGCGCCAGCTTGGGCACGAGCCGGCGCTCGATGTCGGCCAGCTTGCCTTCCTCGCGCAGGCCGATGAGCCAGCTCACGAGGATCACCAGCAGGAACGCCGTCCCCGTGGCGCCCACGATGATCATCAGCCTGGCGCGAAACGACAGATGCACGCTCACCGCCCCCGCCGGGACAAGCGCCCGGGACCCGACCCACAGCGACGAAAAAACACGCGCACGCGGTCATTGTCGGCCGCGGCGCAAGAGCTGTCAAACCGCGGGATCGGGGCTCGCGCGCGCACGCTCGCGCGCGCTCGCGAGCTCTTGGCCTACGTCATCAACTTGAGCTTGCCGCTCGCGGGGATGTTGGGCGCCGCCTGGTTGTTCACGATCGCGAGCTCATATTTGTGCTTGGTGCCCTTGTTCCACTGGCCCAGCACCAGCGGCGTGCGGCACACGTTCTTGAACGGACCGCCGCCGCCCCACTTCACGTCGCCGACGACCGTCTTGACGTTGGTGGCCGCGATCGCGTCGCGGATCGACGCCGCGCTGCCGAGATCGTTGGTGCGCTTCAACGTGTCCACCGCGACCTCGAACAACGCGTGCACGAACCCGATGCACTGGGTCCATTGCTTCTTGGTCGTCGACTCGTAGGAATCGCCGAGCTGCCGCGCCGACTGGTGCGTCAGCGACGACGAGAATGGATGCTCCGGCGTCCACCAGACCTCGGTCGACAGGCCGTCGCCGCCCAGCGCCTCGATCGCCGTCGGAAACAGCAGCGCCTTGCCCAGCGTGACCACCTTGGGATGAAAGCCCTGCTGCTTGGCCTGGGTCAGGAACGTCTTCGCGTCGGGCGGGATGACCACGCCGGTGACGATCTCGACGCCCTCTTTCTTGAACGCGGCGATCTGCGCCGAGAAATCATTGTTCATGTTCTGGAACCGCCCGGGATCGATCAGCGTGAATCCATCGGCGGCCAGCGGCTTGGGAAAGCCGAGCTTCTTGTCGCCCCACGCATTGCCGTCGCCGTCGTTGGGGAAGAGACCCCCGACCTTCTTGTTGGTCGGCACCGACTTCCAGCCGCCGACGTAGTTGGCGATGACGTCCTCGAGCCCCCAGAAAAAGTGGTAGGTCCAGGCGAAGCCCTTGGCCGGATCGCCCTTGCGCCCGAAGAACCAGGGCTGCCACGGCACCATCGTGGAGATGCACGGGATCTCGTTGAGCTCGCAGGCGTCGGACACCGGGTTCGCCGTCTCGGGCGTCGACGACACGAGCATCAGGTCGACCTTCTCCTTGAGGATCAGATCGTTCGCGACCTCGCCCGCGCGGTTCGGGCTCGACTGGCTGTCTTTCTGCACGATCTTCACCGGCACCTTCTTGCCGTGCAGATCGAGCCCGCCCGCGAACAGCTTGTTCATCTGCTCGACGGTGAACTTGTCAGCCTCGCCGAAGGGCGCCAGCGGGCCGGTCTGCGGCGAGACGAACCCGATCTTCACGGCCTTTGTCTCGGCGAACGCGCGGCGGATTGGAAGTCCGAGCGCCGCCGCGCCGGCCAGGGTGCCACCGGCCTGGATCAGAGTACGACGACGAAAACGAGTGCTTCCCATGGGGCCCTCCTGCGCTGCTGCGAGTTGACGTTGGGCTGCCTGCTGCGGGGCTCGGGCGAAAAGCGGGGTGACTGTATCACGCGCGATTTTCAGCGCGCCGCCCGTGATTCGAGAATCTCGATCAGGATCGCGCGCGCGCGACCGATCTGGTCGTCGTTGATCTCGTGCGCCGCCGACGGGTAGATCGGCGCGTCGACCCGCGCACCGAGCCGCCGGAAAACCGCCGCGGTGTCGAGCATGCGCTCCGCCGGCACCCAGGGGTCCTGGCTGGCTCCTCCCAGCAGAACGGGCATGCCGTCGAACAACGCATCGGTCGCTTCCCACGGTGTGCCGGGCGGACCGATCAATCCTCCGGTGAACGCGCACAGCGCGGCCACGCGCTGGCGGCGGCGGAAGACGTACTCCGACGCGAGGCACGCGCCTTGCGAATAGCCGAAGATCACCTGTTCCTCATATGGCATCCCGCGCGCGGCCAGATCGTCGGCCAGCGCCGCGACCCGCGCGAGCGCGAAGTCGAGACGCGGTTGGTTCTGCTCGACCGGCATCATGAAGCCGTTCGGATACCAGGTGCGCTCCGCCGCCTCGGGCGCGACGTACGCGACGTCGGGCAAGCCGACGCGCGCGACGATCTGTCCTTCCAGATCGCGCGGGTCCTGTCCGCGGCCGTGGATCAGGATCACCACGGCACGCGCGCCGTCGAGGGCGGCGCCGAAGTGAAGCGGCGGCGCCGCGAAATGCGGGTTCGACGCGCTCAGTATTTGAGCGGCTCCAGGTAGTCCATGATCTCCTTCGCCCGGTTGGCGAAGACCGGCGGGACCTTGAAGGCGGTACCCAGCTCCTCGAAGCGCTCGTCGATCAGGAAGCCCTGTGGCTTCGAGACCGTCGCCTCGAACATCGCGCCCGACGGCGTGCGCACGTACATCGAGTCGAAGTAGCCGCGGTCCTTGCGTTCAGAGGTGTCGGTGAATCCGAGCCCCTCGAGCTGGGCTTTGACCGCGTCCTGCACGCCGTAGTCGGCGACCTGGAACGCGCAGTGGTGAATGATGCCTTCACCGAACGTCCAGGTCGCGGGGGCCAGATTCGGCTCGAGCGCGAAGTCGACGATCTTGCCCGGGCCGCCCTCGCCGAAGACGTAGCGCACGAACTTACCGTCGGTGGCCAGGCGCCGGCCGCCCCACGCCTGGTTCATGAACTCCTCCGACGACTCCAGATCGCGCGCGCTCACGGTGATGCCGTGCGTCCCGCGGATGGCCAGGTCGGCGGGCACCTCGCCATTCGAGTACGGCTTGCGCGGGTCGTCCTTGATCCCGACGAGCTCGTAGTCGATGCCGCACGGGTGCTGGAGCTGCAGGATCTTCTCGCCGAAGCGCTCGGCCTCGCGCACCGGCCGGCCGTGCGATTCGAGCCGCTTTTTCCAGAAGCCGAGCGACGACACCGGCACCGATAGGCTGAGGATCGTCACTTGCCCGCTGCCTTTGCGCCCCTTGCGGCCCGATTGCCGCATCGGGAAACAGGTGACGAGCGTGCTCTCCTGACCGAGATCGTTGCCGTAGTAGAGGTGATAGATCGGCGCCACACCGTCGTAGAGCGCGGTCTTCTTCACGCTCTTCAGTGACAGCACCTGGGTGTGGAAGTCGTAGTCCTCCTGCGCACCGCCGGTGCACAGCGTGACGTGATGATGCCGTTGGATCGTGGGGGCAGTTTCGGGCGAGCTTTGGGTCATGGCGTCCTCCCGGGGGTGGGGCAGCTCCAAGCGCCGCGCGCGTCGATTCTGGCGCGCGGTTCGGGCGGCGCCAAGGCGTTTCGGTCGCCGTCGCGCAGCACGCGGAGTCGCCGGCGCCCGCCAGAATCGGTCAGCGAATCGGGGCCCATGGGACGAAAACCGCTGTCCCATGGGACAACCGCCACGCTCCGAGGCGCGGACGGCGAGAAAGGCGCGCGGAGCGTGCGGCGGATCGCGCTCGGGTCGATCTCAGCCTTGGCCTGCCCGTTGCTCATCTGGTCGGCGGTCGCAATCGAACCGCCGCCCGCTCCGGGCGGCCAACCCCGACTCGAAAGGATCGACCTTCATGAAGCGCCTGTCATTTGCTCTCGCGATGCTCCCTCTCGCCCTGCCGGCCGTCCTCTCGCCCCTGGCCTGCGACGTCCCGCCGGGCGCAGCGCCCGACGAGGCGGTGGCTGAACGCGAGGGCGCGCAGACGCTCTGCCTCGGCCGGCCGTGCACGACGGCGCCGATTCAGGTGCCCATCAACCCGGTGCCCATCACCCTGACGTTGTTCCCGGGCCCCACCGACTTCGTCGACATCACCGCCGGGTCGAGCCACACCTGCGCGCGCCGGCACGACGGCAATCTCTATTGCTGGGGGCGCGACGACCTGGGACAGGCGGGCATCTCGGCGACGAAGACCTGCGCGTCGGGCAGCGGCTGCGTCGACAAGCCGATGCTCACGATGACCGGCGCCGCCGCCGTCGACGCCGGCCTCGACCACACCTGCGCGCTCGACACCGCCGGCCACGCCTCGTGCTGGGGCAGCAGCAGCTCCGGCCAGATTGGCGACGGGGTCTACGGGTCGACCACGCAGCCCATCGCGGTCTCGCCGCCGGCGGGAGCGCCGGGGCCGCTGGTGTTCACGACGATCAGCGCCGGCGGCAACTCGACCTGCGGCACGACCGCGGGCGGCATCTATTGCTGGGGCGGGATCGGCGGCGGCCTCGCGGCGTACGCGCCGTCGGTGGTTCCGATCTCCGTCGGCGGTTGGTTCACCTACCTGGCCACCAAGGTCAGCGTCGGCGCCGAGCACGCCTGCGCCTACTACCCTTACGCCTACGCCAACCAGTACGACGTCGACTGCTGGGGCATGAACCAGAACGGCCAGGCCGGCAGCGATCCACACACCTATCCGTTCGTGGTCCTCGACGGCGGCACGCAGCTGGGCACGCAGGTGTCCCGCGCCGCGACGCAGAACGACTTCACCTGCGCCGATCAGATGAACGGCACCGTGCAATGCTTCGGCGACGGCTACTGGGGCCAGCTGGGCAACGGCACCAGCGGCGCCACCGCGTCGACGTACGTGCCCTCGATCGTCGGACAGACCGCGGGCGTCGCCCAGGCGCTGTCGCGCGTGGTCACCGGCGTCGTGCAC
>Ga0265320_10003562_pt1 | contig 10412 bp, 9 predicted proteins | sample 4827metaG_FD_202087 | JGI IMG/M metagenome (GOLD analysis project Ga0265320, IMG submission 202087) | Rhizosphere microbial communities from Carex aquatilis grown in University of Washington, Seatle, WA, United States - 4-8-27 metaG | ecosystem: Host-associated > Plants > Roots > Rhizosphere >...
CCCAGCCAACCGGAGGCGAGTCCTCGACCGGTCTTGGCCTCTCCATCGTCAAACACTTGGTCGAGTCGATGTCCGGAACCATCCATTGCCAGGCAGAGCTAGGCTCGGGCGCCACTTTCACGCTCAAATTGCCACGCTGGAGCGCGACCGATGAATTGCCGCCGACTTCTCTCACGCCGCCCGCTCCCTCCCCCAAGGCGGGCCAACTCGGCTTCGACCAGGCGAGCGCGCGAAACTAAACCCACCGCGCGGCGGCCCAACTTCAACCGAAATTCGAACACTCATCTCCGGCGCATCGGGCTCCGCCGGCGTCGATTAATCCTGGCTGGCGTGATTGTTTCCGTCGATCGCCGCGATCGCCGCCTTCAATTCCGCCTCGTCCATCGCCACCAGATTATTGGGCTTCGGGAAGCGCCCGCTCGTCACGTCTTCACCATACTCTTTGAACGCGGCGATCCGCTCGTCCTGTAACCGTTGGTATTCCTTGCGGAAATTGCGGTAAGCCTTCGCGTGACGGGGGAGGCGCTCGTCATAGTCGCCAAGGATGTCGTCGGAAAACAGAAATTGCGTGTCGCAGCCGTTGCCGGAGCCAAGGGACATCAGCAGCAGAGTGGTTTTCTGGCAGAGGTACGAAGCCAGGCGATGCGGAACCAATTCCAATTCCGCCGCGTACGCTCCGGCGTTTTCCAAACGCTTCATTTGCTCATAAAGGCGCCGGGCCTCCGCGGCGGTCTTGCCGATCGCGCGAATGTTGGTCCAAGTCGCATGGCGGGGAACCATTCCCAGATGGCCGACCACCGGTATCCCCTCCCGCGCCATCGCCTCAATCAAGGTCGGACTCGCGGAGCAATAGACCGAACTGGCGCCCAGCTCCAACGCGCGGAACCCGACCCGGATCGCTTCCTCCGCCGAGGCCAACCCGTGCGGGGTCGCCCCCGAGATGAAACTCTTCGGCGCGGCGGCCACGAGCAACGGCAAGCGCGCCTGCGAGGCGGGACTATCGAAGCTGCAACTCAGCAAGTCGATCCCGGCCGCTTCCGCCGCCGCCGCCTCCTCCGGGGATTTCACGTGGACGTGAGTCAGACAGCGTTGGCCTTTGAGTTGTCGCAGATCGTAAACCGAGTATTTCTTGTCCGGTCGGAGCATGAAATGACACTGTAACGCTCGCCAACCGGCGGCAAGCCGGAAATCGCCGCGGCGCCCAAAAGAACCATGCGCCGCCAACCAGGCGCGCCTTGAGAGCTTGAGCCGCGTGGTCGCGAGACCGGCGATCAAGGTCGCGTCATTCCCACGGATCGTGAATCGGCGCCCCGGTGCGGCCGATGTCGGCCGTGTTGCGGGTCACAACCGTAAGTCGGTTGACGAGCGCCGTCGCGCCAATCAGCGTGTCCAATATCGGCAACTGGCCGGCCAATGCTTGAAGGTCGCCATACTTCATGGCGACGGCAAAATCGACGGGCAAGATGCGTTCGAGGTATCGAGGAGAAACATCAACCCTCGATCTTCCGGGGCCGATCCTTCCGCCGCGCGAGATCCAAGCCAAAGCCTTTGAAACGCGAAAAGAACTCGAGGGGAGTTTCCCTGGGGGCGCGAAGCTTCCTGTATTCGTTCGCCTCCACGATCACCACCACCGGTTTGCCGTCTCGGGTGATGGTCTGCGGACCGTGGCTTCGCGCTAGCTCAATCAAGCGGCTCAGCTGCTTTTTCGCGTCCTGGACTGGCCATGGTTTCATCCCAAACAAATAAGAACGGCACTCCAGCCGGTCAAGCTAGCGCTTTATTCAAGAGAAGCGCGCGGGTTTGACGAAGCGGCCGGCGCAATTCGGAAACCGACGCCTAAAGTTTCTCGTCGGGAATGAAGGCTAAACCGCGCCGACCTTCGAACAGTTTTTCCAACCTGCGGTCATAGGAACTGCTCTGGCGTCGAACGTCGCCCAACGCCAACCGGCGCCTAGCTCGTCAGGAGTCTCGCGACTCGGCCGTTTATTTTGGCGCCGCTCCAGTCGGCGGATTATTCGTCGCTCCGCGCTCACCCGACGCCGGGACGCGCGGACCGGCGCCGCGCTGGGGTTGGCTCAGGTAGGTTTTGACGTCGTGGGACGCTTTGGTTTCCACGCCCGGCTTTTGGAGGAAGCCGAGGTCGCGAAACCAGTCCATGAAACGATCCTGCCACGAGCCAAAGGGAATGCCGTTGCGATAGGTCAGCCCGCCCGTCATCCGACTCCCGTCGCTCAACTGATCGCCCGGATGACGGCCGTTTCCGTAAATGTGCATTTCGACGTTCGGCACGCCGGCGTTCAGCATGGCGGTAAAGTATTCATTGGCCCAGATGGCGTGGACGCGGTCGCCGGCGCCGGCGCAGGTGATGAAGGCGGGCGGCACGTCGCGCGGAATCGGCGGATTCGCCCCTCGCGAAAAGGGACTCGGACCGGGATAGACAATACCCACGAAATCGGGGCGCGACGTAATCCCCGCCAGCGGATCGCCGGGGTCGCTGTTCTTCTTGTCGAAATCTTCGAAAAATATCGCCGCGGGGGCGGACAACTCCGCGCCGGCGGAAAATCCCATAATGCCGATCTTGTTCGGGTCGAGGTTCCACTCCTTGGCGTGCGCGCGCACGAGCCGGATGGCTTGCAGGGCGTCGTACACCTCGTCGGTCTTGGGATTGTAGCCGTCGCGGCGCAGACGATTCCGCAGGATGATCGTGTTGACGCCGTAGTTGTAGAAGTAGGGGACGAAATCGGCGCTCTCGGTGCCGACGTTCAACGTGTTGTGTCCGCCGCCCGCCGCCAGGATGACCGCCGCGCCGGTGTTGAGGCCGCCCTCGACCGTATGCACTTCGATCGAAGGATTGTGAATATTGACGATGCTATTGATGCGCCCGGGGACGGAGCGGCTCAGGTTGTATTGTTCGGCCTCGCGAACCCGCTCCATTTTCAGGAAGGGCGAACCGGGAGGATAGAGCGGCACGACCACTCCGCCCTGCAGGATCGGCTGCGGCGCGTACGGGGCGTCATTGGTCGGGCCGGGCTTGGGCACGCCGAGCGGAGCCGGCAATGGCGCCAGCCCGCCGGCCAGCGCCGGAACCGCGTTCGTCGCGGGCTGGACGCCAAGGCCGGGGGTTGCGGGGTTCCCCGCATTTTGGGCTGAGACGAGCGCCGCGGATAACAGCGCGGCGCTGAAAACTCCGATCAAACTGGTTCTCATAAGTCTGGCATGTATCTAAATCGACGAAGGGTCATTTAATATCACCGAAAGTCACGTCCTCCGGCACGGTCGGCTCATCCAGAATCTGGATCGTGGTGGCCGGGCCGAGGTCGGGATTCTCCCACGAACGCAGCGCCCAGACGACTTTCTTTTCCGGCGTAAACTCCACCGCTTGCACCGGTGGATTGGCGCGGTTCAACGGCCCGCTCCATTCGTTGAACCAATTGTTCACTAGGGTATTTCCGTTGGGCAAACGCCAGGCCTGCTGCAAATTCGCGAGTTTGAAATCCGGTGAATCAGCCGGCGTAATCGTCATTACGGTTTCGCCCTGGCGCGTGATCTCGCGAACGGAACGGCGGTCCACGATCAAGACGTTGCCATTTTTCAAAGGCGTCACGCCCCAAGGACTCTCGGTCGCGAAGGACCAAAGCTCTTTGCCATCCGCGTCGTATTCGCAAACCTTTTTCAAATCCATGTGCGCGAGCAAAAGCGTCCCGCGGCTCGTGATTCGCCCGTGGCGAAAATGCCCGTGGACGCTCTTGGGATTGCCGACCGGGACGGCGAACTCTTTTCTGACTTCCCCGGTCTTAATATTGACGACCCGCACCAAGGCGGGATCGCCGTTTTGCACGTAAAGAACGTGCTCATGGCCGATCGGCATCGCGGTGTGGATTTCGGCGCCCTTCCGAGCGTCGAGATTCCAGAGAACTTGCTTCTCGGGTGAGATCAGTTTCACCGCGAATTGATGCGCGAGGAGCAGGTTGCCATTGCCGAGCAACACGGCGTCGCTGATTTCGCCCCGCCCCGCGGGATCTTCGTAGGACCACGCTATCTGACCCTTCCGAATGATGAAGGCCCGCCGCTGCTTGCCCTCGCCCGCGTAGAGAAAGTCGTGCTGCGCCAATCCGCTTCCAGGTAACTCCGCTGGCGCCGTCGGGGACGCCTCCGCCGCCTGAATTCCTACGCGCGCGTCGCCGGCCAACGCGAGACCGAGCAGCATCAGAACGGCCTGATTCTTTCGAGCTGACATCATGTTCATTGGTATCCGATTAAGAAAACCGTCATCCAGGCTGCGGCCGTGATTCCCCGGGTTCAATTCTTGTTCTCCTTGGCCGGCGGCGCGGACGCCTCGGGGTTCGTCGGCTTGAGACCAGGCTCAGCGGGCGGCGCGATGGGCGACCGAAAGGAGCGCTCGACCTTGTCGTTCGGATCGGTCGAGACGGGCTGATCCCGCCAGAGCCAGCGCATCATCTCCGGGAAAATCGCGCCGCCCTGCTTTTGCCCGTGATTGCCGATGCCCCAAGTATAATTCAGTTCGTAGCCTTTCTTCGCAAGCGCATTCATCAAGCGGACGTTTTGGTAAAACCAGTCCCCGTTCGGGTTGTCCGGCCGGCGATTGTCGTTCCGGCCATCCTGCATGAAGATCCGGATCGGCTTCCTTTCGCTTGCCGCGACGAGTTCTGGATAGATGTATTCACCACGAATGCTGGTAAAACTGCCGACGAACGTGATGACCTTGCGGAAATCGTCCGGGCGGAACCAGGCGACGGCGAAGGCGGCGCAACCGCCGGAACTCGAACCTATAATGCCGTGGAGGTCGGGGTCGGGCGAGAGATTGTAATCCTTCTTCAACGCGGGCATTAGTTCTTCGACGATCACCCGCGCGTATTTGTCCGTCGGCGGGTTGTATTCCTCGGCGCGGTTGGAAGTTCGATCACCCCAATCTCTCGGGTTCGGCTCCGGCTGGTCCGGACGGCGCCCGGGGTTGATGAATACGCCAAGCATCACGGGAATCTCGCGGCGAAAGATAAGGTTATCCAACACGTTCTGGGCCTGCACATCGCCCGGCTCGGCCATCATCGCCTGGCCATCGTTGAAGACCATGAGCGCGGTCGGTTGATTGGAATCGTATTGCGCCGGGACGTAAACGAAGTAGGTATGCTGCGTTCCGGGGAACACCGCGCTCGGAATCACATTCGGTCCGACCCAGCGGCCTTTCGGAACACCCTCCATTGGTTTAGAGTCGGGCCCAAGCCGGTAGAAAACATCATTGGTGTTCCCGGGTCCGCGCCCCGCGCGCGGGGGTGGGCCGACAGGGGCGGTCGTGGCCGCTTCGGCGGCGCGAGAAATCCCCGGCGAGATTAGCAGGACGATCAGAGCCGCGAGAAGGCATCGCGACAAATATAACCGGTCACCCGGGCGAGTCGTGATCATGGACCCGATTGTGCCTTAAACGAGCCGCTCGGGCAAGCGCGAGGACAATCGAACGAACGTTGCGCGTCAGCCGCGTTGACCACACCGGACGACTCTCCGAGTCCGAGGGGACGACCCGACCGGTACGCACAAACTCATTCCTCCCGCCCTCTTCAATTGCAAGAACGAGCGCGACTTGCGCAAGAAACGATGAGCCGGGATTATTCCGTGGCGCCACGTTGCGGTACTCATTCAACCATTATGACACAAAGCCTCTACGAACAAATCGGTGGCAAGGACGCAATCAACGCCGCGGTCGAAATCTTCTACGCGAAGGTCTTGGCCGACGCTCGCATTAATCAATACTTCAGCGGCGTCGATATGGCCCGTCAAAAGGGCAAACAGAAGGCCTTCCTCGCGATGGCGTTCGGCGGCCCCAAAACCTATACCGGGCAAGACATGCGCAAGGCGCACGCCGGGCTGCCGGGTTTGAACGACACGCATTTTAACGCGGTCGCGGAGCACCTCCAGGCGACTCTGACCGAACTCGGCGTCAAAGACGATTTGACCAAGCAAGTCCTCGCCATCGCCGAAAGCGTCCGCGGCGACGTCCTGAACCGCTAGCTTTGGGCGTCGGCATAAATTTTGGCGCAGGACTTTTGGGCCGCCGAATTGGGAAGAACACGGGTGGGGATCAGTTCTCCGCCGCGCCTCGTGGCTAAAACCGCACGAGGCGCAGGTCGAAGGCCCGCTCCGTGAGCCAAACTGCCGCCAGGGCTACGATGGCGGCCGAGCCTAACCGCAGGCCGAGCCAGCGATAGCCCCAGGTAGTTCGCAGCGCGTACGAAAGCGGCAGAAACACGGAGACAATCGCGAGTTGGCCGACCTCGACCCCCAGGTTGAAACCCACCAACGCGCGCGCCAGCGATCCGCCCGTCAGTCCCAAGTCGCCCAACACGCCGGCGAAGCCGAATCCGTGAATCAGCCCGAAGAGAAACGCCACGGACCAGGCCCGATCGCGGACCATCGGAAATAAATTGTTCAACGCGGCAAGCGCCACCGAGGCCGCGATGGTCGATTCCACGAATCGCGACGGCAGATTCAAGACGTGCAACGCCGCGAGGCTTAGCGTCAGGGAATGGGCCACTGTAAACGCCGACACGATTTTCAGGACGTTGACGAAGGCCGGGCGAAAGCCGCCGACTCCCAGCCACTCGCCGCGTTGGCGGGAGAGCACGGCCGGCAAAAGGAGAGCGAGCAGAAAAAGGATGTGATCGAAACCCTGCCAGATATGCCACACCCCTTCATCGACGAAGCGGACGAATTCCGCGAACGGCGCCGGGGTTTCCAATTCCAGTCGGACGGAGGGCTGCTCAGGAGTCAAGATCGCGGCGCGCTCGCGGCTGGCCTGCTCGAATCGCAAAAGGCCGTGATGCTGGGGGTCCACGTCAAAGAACAGCCGATAATCGACGTCGAGCGTGGTGCGCGGACTCACCTCTTCCACCGCGAAGCGCAAGACCAGATAAGCGCCGTCGGTGTGATAATCGACCAGGTGATCCGTGATTCGTACCCGTCCGCGCGCGCCATCGGCGCTCAACGTGAGGCGCGCCAGGGCATAGGCGTCCACGACGTCGAACCGCGAGCGAACCTCGCCCCAAGTGATCACGCCATCGTCATTCGCGTCCAGACCAATGGCGTGCTCCAGATCGCGTAGCGCGATGTCCCATTGCCCGGAGATAGCGCCGTCTGCGACTTTGACGCGCAAATAGCTGTCGCTCGGTTTGTGAGCTTGCGCGACGGGGGCAACCGCCAACGACAGGAAGAGTATAAAGGCATTCCACACGATGTTGGGCGGATGGAATCGAACATTCAAATTCATAGATGGCGGGCGCCCGACAAGGATGGTTTGTTTGCCACTCATCGGTGCGAGATGTCGCTCGCTTGGTTCGCGGCCGCCACCACGTCCGCCGTTTTGTCGCGGAGGCGAGCGGCTGGTTTGGCGTCGTCATTCACTTCGATTTCGGCCACCAACCGGGCAATGTGAACATCCTCCAATCGGCTATTCCGGAGCCAGTCGAGGACGGGACGCGCGGCGTCATAACGGTGAGCGGCCGCGGCCGCTTCGAGCAGAACGCGAACATCCGCCGGCTCGCGTTGAACTTCCCAGTTTTCCAAGGCGAGTCGCAACGCGGCCGCTGGGTCGCGCATTAAGTGCAGCTCATACCGCGATTCCTCCCGGCGGTGGACCGCGTCGCCGCGCAGGCGGCTGGCCGCGAAGCGCTGGCCGAGCTGGGCGACGTGCTCCGAGCCGGCGGGCGACGCTGGCGCCATAGCGTTTTCGGCGAGCGCGAGCCGCAAAAGCAGATTGTCGTCGCGGGTTTGTCCGGCCAACAACGTCACCACTTCACCCGGTCGGCCGGCATCGAGGAGAAAATCGGCATAGGCGGCCAAGAGGTAGCCATCGCGGCCCGGCAGGGAAAGCGCTTCGCGAAAGCGCGCGTCGGCTTCATCATTCCGTCCCAAGCGCGCGGCGATCTCGGCCAGCGACGTGGCGGCCCAGCGTCGCACCGCGGGGTCCGCGGACGCGTTGCGTTTCAACGCCTCCGAAAGCAGGGTCAACCCCTTGTCCGCGTCGCCGTTCAGCGCCGCCGTGGTGGCGGAACAAGTCCAAGCCACCAATTCATCGGTCAGCCGGAACAGCCGCAGACAGGCGCCGCGGGCGGCGGCGTAGTCGCCTTGCGTTTGCAAAACCGCGACGAGACTCAACCACGCCTGCGCGTTCTGCGGATCACGCGGCGCTACTTGCCGCAAGTCCGCGAGCGCTCCGGAGAAATCGTGGCGGCTTTGGCGGATGATCGCGCGCAACACGCCGATTTGCGGCGGCGGCGGCGTTTGGTCCCACCACGGGCGGAGCGCCGCCTGGGCGTAGCCAAGATAGCGCGGGTCGGACTCTTCGCGGTATTTCGCGACGTAGAGACGGGCCGCGCGTACGGCCACGCCCTCACGACTCGGATGCTCGGCCAATTCGGATTGCAACCGGCGCAATTCCTGGGCGGTCGCGTCCACCGGGCCGGCGCGCAGCCGTTCCAGTACGATCGCGTCGTTCGCCGGGACGAACGCGGCGCCCAATCCGCGCGCCACCACCGCCATAGCGAGTAGAGCCAGAAGTCCACGACCGACGCGGCTCCGGAAGCGGTCCCGAACAAAGCGGAGCGGGCGCGACTGGCGCTCTTGAGCCGAGCGCGGGAGACCTGGCCGACGGGGTTTCATGGGATCGTAATGAAGGCGGGCTTTGAAGCACACACGACTTATTCAAAGCCCGCCGTTTCTCACTCGAGAGTTGCGGCCTACCGCGCCTGCACCCCGATGCGCACCGAGTTCGCGTCTTCCACGACGCCGTTGAGCTTCACGCCAGCCTTGTCGGCTTTGACCCGATAGAAGCCGGTCGCGGCGCTGGTCTTGCCGGCCGAGAGCGTCTGGCTCGCGGCGTCATACGTGGCGGGAGTATTGGCGAACGGTCCCGTCGCGGAGGTTGCGGACTGAAGCGTCACCGTGACGGACGGGTCGTTCGGTGAACCGGCGAGCGGCGGCTGAAGGTAAGGAAAGGTTTGCGCGAAGAAACTCGCGTTGACCAAAGCTCCGTCCGTGAACGGCAATTGTCCCGCAGGCGCGTCATTGGTGGAGAGCAATTTGCCCATGACGACGCGCAGGGCGATGTCCACCACGTCGTCACCTGGGCGGCGGCCATTGGGGAAGCCGGCCGTGTCACCGGCGATGACGCCGAGATTGTTTTGCTGGGCCGCGGCCAAGGCGGGCGTGGCGGTGTTGAGGCGGAGCATTTCACAGGTGGAGCCGTTGGCGTTGAGGCCGGGCACGCCCGTGAGGAAGACCGTCACGAGGTCGGTCCGCGGAAAAAGCGTCGGGGCCTTGACGCCGGCGGAGCCGAAGAGCAATTCGAGCAAGGCGGGCAGCGTTGGGTGCGTCACGTAATCGGCGAACTGCAGGTCGTCCTTCGGTTCACTGGAGTTGAACTTATCCTTGTCTCGCAAGCCGATGACGAGCTCGTTCACCAACGGCTGACCCAACCGCGACATTTGCGTCAGGTTGGTCCCGCTGCCAAGGCTCGAAGTGGTCCACCCGGCGATCACCGTATTCGTTCCGGCCGTGAGCGCGGACTTGGGCAATTCCAGAATCAATGACGTGACGTTTTTGTCCGAGAGACTGTCCTTTTCGCCATCCACGGGACCGAGCGGGTTCTTGAGATTGACGAGGTCGAACGTCTCCCCGAGATTGACGACGAAGGGGTCCTTGCGCTGACCCACGAACAGGCGGCCCGGCGTGGCGCTGCCCGGGATATTGATCGAATAAATATACGCGTTCGCGTAGGCCGCGTAGTCGGGCAACGTCTTGTTCCCGATGTTGTCCACCGGCTTGGTGAAGGTTGTCGAGCCGGACACGGCGTCGGTGATGTCCTGCGCCGCGCCGGTGCGGCGATTGCCGCGGATCAATTTAACGCTGTAGGTTTCAACCACGTTCAGGGCCGCCGAACTGTTCGTGGTGATTTGCCCGGCGATGACCAAAGGGATGGCGTTCGTCCGCTGGTTGCCCGGCGGACCGATCGGGAGGGAAATGTCCTTGGATTGACGAGCGAACTGAAACTGAAAGGTCAGGTCTTCCAGCCCATCGCCATTATTGTCGATGTGAATCTCGTAAACGGCGTTGGTCTCGAGGCTGAAATAATTTGGACCTCCGTACGCGTCCTGAAGCGGGAGGTAATTGGCGACCAAAGTCACAAAGTTCGAGCGGCCGCTCTCGTAGCTGTTGAACATGTAAAAATCCGCGCAATCGAGTTTGGGCATCGAGGTGATCAGGGGCGCCTCGCGGTGGCTGGACGCATCCAGGGTTAAGGCGGCGAGGGTGAGTCCCGCGGTCAACGCGGCCAGAGCGGTGGTCGATCTTGGTTTCATGATTGGTCTTTCGTTTGGTTTAGCGACGCATTTTCGATCTCCTTT
>Ga0265320_10003565_pt1 | contig 10406 bp, 8 predicted proteins | sample 4827metaG_FD_202087 | JGI IMG/M metagenome (GOLD analysis project Ga0265320, IMG submission 202087) | Rhizosphere microbial communities from Carex aquatilis grown in University of Washington, Seatle, WA, United States - 4-8-27 metaG | ecosystem: Host-associated > Plants > Roots > Rhizosphere >...
CCACGCTCCTCTCGGCCATGGAGGGCGCCGGGAAGCTGGTCGAGGACGAGGAGCTTGCCGAGGCCATGAAGGAGCGGGGCCTGGGAACCCCGGCGACGCGGGCCGACACGATCGACGGCCTCATCAACACCCGCTACGTGGAGCGCCAGCAGCGCGAGCTCGTGCCGACCCCGAAGGCGGAGCAGATCCTCCAGTTCCTGACCGCGGTGAAGGCCGAGGGCATCACGAGCCCGGCGATGACCGGGGAGTGGGAGTTCAAGCTCCGCCAGATGGAGCACGGCAAGTTTCCGCGCGAGAAGTTCATGGCGGAGGTCGTCGAGACAACGAGGGGGATCGTCGACCGGGTGAAGACGTTCGAGGAGGACGATTCCGCGGCGCGCGTGACGGACATCCTCTCGCCCACCGACGGCAAGCCCCTCATCGAGACCCTGCGGGGCTACAAGTCGAAGGACGGGGAGCTCATGATCTACAAGGTCATCGGAAACCGGAAGATGTCCGAGTCCGAGGTGAAGGACCTCCTCGTGAACGGCCAGATCGGGCCGCTTGACGGGTTCCGCTCGAAGGCGGGCAAGGCCTTCAGCGCGGTCCTGCGCTACAACAAGGAGGAGAAGAAGGCGGAGTTCGTCTTCGACGGGCAGAGGGACTCCAGCGGAGGGTTCAAGATCGATTTCACGGGGCTCAAGCCCGTGGCCGAGGCCCCCGCCCCGAGGTTTGCACCAGGCTCGCAGGTCTTTGAGACGCCGCAGAGCTTCGTCGTCCGCGGCGTCGTCGACGGCGAGGAGAAGATCCTGGCCCGCTGCTCGAAGCGGATCCTCTCGCGGGACATCCCCCTCGAGCAGTTCATGAAGATGCTGCACACCGGGAAGACGGACCTGCTCGAGAAGTTCTGGAGCCAGAGGACCCGGCGCCCGTTCAGCGCGTTCCTGGCCCTGAAGGAGGACGGAAGCACGGGATTTGAGTTCGCGCCCAGGGCCCCGAAGGACCCAAACGCCCCGGCCCGCCGCAGGAAGCCGACGAAGAAGGCCCCCGAGGCGCAGGCATGACGGGCTCGCCGGAGTCGAGTAACCTTCCCGGCGGCGCTGCGTCTCTCCCCCGTACCCACCGGACGTGAAATCCCCCAAGAACCTCATCATGGGCCTTCTGGCGCTGGCCGTGGCCGCGCTCGGGGCCCTGGCCTGGCGGCAGTACAGGGACCTCATCATCCTCCGGGCGCAAGTTGCTGGCAACGACAGTGATGCCCTGAGGAAAAGCCTCGCCGAGACGCGGAAGACCGTCCGGTCGCTCGAGGACAGGATTGCGGCCCTCAGGGGCCGCCGGGCGGGCGCGGGGGACCTGGCGCCGGGCGACGAGGCCGACAACGCCGAGGCCGAGCCGCGGCAGCGCCCGGGAGGCCGCTTCGGGGCGTTCGCAAACCTGAGCGCCAATCCGGAGTTCCAGAAGCTGATGGCGATCCAGATCAAGGGCCGCATCAGCCAGACCTACGGCCCCCTCTTCAAGTCGCTCAACCTGAGCCCGGACCAGCTCGCGCAGTTCCAGTCGCTCCTTGGGGACAAGCAGCAGGCCCTCGCGGACGTCTTCCAGGCGGCCCGGGAGCAGGGCATCAACCCTCGGTCCGACCCCGATGGGTTCAAGGCGCTCATGAACCAGGCGATTTCGCAGACCGACCAGAGCATCCAGCAGACGCTTGGCGACGACGCCTTCCAGCAGTACCAGCAGTACCAGCAGACGCTTCCCGAGAGGAACGTCGTCAACAGCCTTCAGCAGTCCCTCAGCTACACCCAGACGCCCCTCACCGAGGACCAGGCAAGCCAGCTGGTCTCGCTCCTCGCGCAGTACCAGCCCCAGCGGGCGGGCAACGGGACGGCCGGCACCCTGAACGGCGGCGACGCCGGTCCCGGGGTCTTCAGCCTCATGAACGGGGGCGGGAGCGCGAAGGTCACGGACGAGGCGGTCAACCAGGCGCAGGGAATCCTCACGGCCCAGCAGGTTGCCGCCCTGCAGCAGATCCAGGCGCAGCAGCAGGCCCAGCAGCAGATGCAGCAGATGATGCGCGCGGCCAACCCGGGCGGCGGCGGGAGCCGCGGCTCCGCCCCGGCGGCCCCGGCGCCGGGCGGCGGCAAGGGCTAATCGCGGGCGCGGCGCCCATTAATACGCTTGTGGCCCCGGCCACCGGAGCGTAGCCTTGCCCCCTCTATGATCGTCACCACCGCGCAGCTATTCAAGCACGCCTATGGCAAGTACGCCGTGGGTGCGTACAACATAAACAACGCAGAGCAGGCGATGGGCCTGTTCCGCGGCTGCATCCAGTCGCAGGCCCCCTTCATCATCCAGATATCCAAGGGCGCCCGGAAGTACACGGACAAGAGGATGCTCGAGGCGATCATACGCGCCGCGGCCGAGATCTTCCCGGAGTCGATCTTCGCGGTCCACCTGGACCACGGCGACGAGGAGACCTGCTACGACTGCATCAAGTCGGGCTTCTACAGCTCCGTGATGATCGACGCGTCCCACGAGCCGTTCGAGAAGAACATCGAGATCACGAAGCGCGTCGTCGACGCGGCCCATGCCAAGGGAATCTCGGTCGAGGCCGAGCTCGGCATGCTCGGGGGCGTCGAGGAGGACATCAAGGTCGAGGACGGGCACGCCACACTCACGAACCCGGTCGAGGCCGAGCAGTTCGTGAAGCGCACGGGATGCGACTCCCTCGCCTGCGCCATCGGGACGAGCCACGGCGCCTACAAGTTCAAGGGCCGCCAGTCGCTGCATTTCGACGTCCTGCAGAAGATCAAGGCCCTGCTTCCCGGCTTCCCGCTCGTCATGCACGGCTCCTCCTCGGTCCCGAAGGAGGAGGTCGACCGCATCAACGCCGCCGGCGGCAAGATGCCCGGCGCCGTGGGCGTCGACCCGAACGAGTACCTTCCCGCCGCCAAGCTCGGCGTCACGAAGGTGAACATCGACACTGACGGCCGCCTGGTCTGGACCCGCGTCCACCGCGAGTTCTTCCGCGACAAGCCGAGCGAGTTCGACTTCCGCCCGCCGGGCAAGATCTTCATGGACGAGTACGCGAAGTTCATCGCGAGCCGCAACGACAAGCTCGGCTCGTCGGGGCAGCTCCCGGACCTGCGCAAGTCGCTGGGGAAGTAACCCGGCCCAATCCCCCTACGGGAGCCGGCACGCGACCCGCATGCCGGCTTTCGTTTGAAATGAAGCCACGGCCAGGCTGACTCCGGCCGAGGCCGCCAACCGGATCGCCGCCATCATCTGACAGCGGGCAGGTCGCGGAAGGGCGCCTGGGGCCAGGTCTCTTCCATCCGTGTTGACAATGGCCGCATATGTACAGAATCCCGTACATGAAAGCGATAACCTATACCGCCGCGCGCCAGCAGCTCGCCTCCACGATGGATTGGGTATGCGAGGACGGCGCCCCGGTCATGATCACGCGGACCGGGAAGAATCAAGCCGTGGTGATGCTCTCCCTCGGGGAGTATGACCAGCTCGAGGAGACAGCCCACCTCATGCGCAGCCCGGCCAACGCGCGAAGGCTGTTGCAGGCGATGGAGGACCTCTCCAGAGGCCGGGGCAAGGAACGCAAGCTGTCGCCCAAGTGAGGATCGTCTTTGCGCCAGGTGCGTGGGAGGACCACCTGCATTGGCAGGGTGCCAATATTGCGGTCGTGAAGCGCATCCATGCACTCATCAAGGACGCGAGCCGGAACCCGTTCTCCGGCATCGGGAAGCCGGAGCCCCTCCGCTATGCCTTTTCCGGCTACTGGTCTCGCCGGATCACCGGAGAACACAGGATGGTCTACAAGATGGAGTCGGGCGACCTCCTGATCGCCCAGCTGAGATACCATTATTAATGGGCAGCCCCTCGTCGCGGGCAGGGCGAGCGCTCCAAGGCTCGTCCTGCCCACGGGCTCAGGGTGCGGGCTGAAAGCCGGGGTAGCCCATGTTCCACAGCAGGAAGGTGTACTCGTCGGCGGCTATGACCGCCGCCTGCCGCTTCGTTCCGCCGATGCCCCCGTGGCCGCCCTCGTAGTCGACCCTAAGGAGAATCGGCTTGCCGCTCGCGCTGTTCGCCTGGAGAGCCGCCGCCATCTTGGCTGCCTGCCATGGGTCGACCCGCGGGTCGTTGGCGCCCGTCGTCAGCATGACCGCCGGGTACTTGGCGCCGGACTTCACGCGGTGAAAGGCGCTCGTGGCGTAGAGGTTCCTGAATCCCTCCTCCGTCGTCACCGACCCGAACTCGGGGATGTTCGACGGGCCGTTCGGCGAGAACTCGATGCGCAGCTGGTCCGAGACGGGCACCTCGTCCAGGATGGCCGCGAAGAGGTCCGGCGCCTGCGTGATCGCGCCCCCCATCGTGATTCCGCCCGCGCTGCCGCCCCGGCCGCCCAGCTTCGCCGGCGAGGTGTAGCCCTTCGCGACCAGCCACCGGGCGCAGTCGATGTAGTCCGACACGGTCTTCACCTTGTTGGCGTCCTTGCCCGCGAGGTGCCACTCCTCGCCGTACTCCCCTCCGCCGCGGACGTGGGCCACGGCGAAGACTCCCCCCCGCTCGAACCATGCGAGGCGCACCGCCGAGAACGCCGAGTTCGAGGTGATTCCGTAGGAGCCGTAGGCGTAGAGAAGCGCCGGGTTGGAGCCGTCCTTCTTCATGTCCCTGCGATGCACGATGGAGAGGGGCACGAGGGTTCCGTCGGACGCCGGCACCTTGACCTCCTCCGCGACGATGCCCGAGTAGTCCACTGAGGACGGGGGATCGAGCCGGGTGTCCGAGATCGAGCGCGCGGCCGGATCGTAGGCATACCAGAGCGGCGACACGGTCCAGCTCTCGATCTTCGCGAGGAAGCCGGGATCGTCATAAGCGGTCGTGAGGCTGCCGACCGTGCCGTCGATCGGGAGGTTGATCTCGGTTCGGTTCCCGTCCCAGTCCACCCGCGTGATGCGGCCAAGCCCGTCCTCGGTCGACTGCGCGTAGAGGGCGTCCTTCGCCGTCCCGAGGTGCTCGATCACCCGGGCGCTCGGTGCGATCACCACGCGCGCATGGGCGACGTCGGGATTGTCGGCGCTTGTCTCTATCACCTTGTAGCGGAGCGCGTCCTTGTGGCAGAGCAGGTAGAGTTCGCTCCCGTGGATCTCGACGTCCGTCACCTGGTCGTCCACGTCGGCGACCTTCTTCCATGCGGCCGCGCCGCCATCCAGCTCCGCCTTGTGCGCGACATAAAAGGTCAGCTCATTGCGCACTCCATGGATGACGAGCCCCACGGCGTAGTCCGAGTCGGGGCTTATGACCGCCACGGCGAAGTCGTCCTTGCTGATCGAGACGTTCGCGGAGGTCCCGATGCCGAACACCGCGGGATCCTTCTCGGGGTCGGTGCCCAGGACGTGCAGGTAGGTCCTGATGTTCTCGTATTTCGCCGTCGGCGGAGCGTCCGCAGCGAGGGCCTGGCGCCGCAGGTAGTAGAGGCCGCTGCCGTCCGCGCGCCACGACGTGGCTCCGAAGTCCGTCCTGTCGATCGTGTCCTTGAGCTCGTTGCCGGTGGCGGTCTCGATGAAATGCATCACGGCGTTCTCCGAGCCCCCTTGGGAAAGCCCGACGGCGACAAGGGCGCCGTCGTCGGACGGCAGGTAGTGCGATATGGCCTGGTGATGGCCGCCCTGCGAAAGCTTGTCCGGGTCGAGGAGCAGCCGCTCGGCGCCGCCGACGCCGTCGCGCACGTAGAGCCTCGAGAGGTTGGAGCCCGGCTGCAGCTTCTCGTAGAACAGCAGGCTGCGGCGTCGGGCCACGTTGGTCGAGGAGGTGATGGTCTCCATGAGCGCCTCGATCCTGCCCTCGAGGCCGTGGCGGCCGGGGATGGAGTCAAGGATGGCGCGCGTGCGGTCGTTCTGCGCCTTCAAGAACGGCTGGATGTCGGGGTTCTTGGGGTCCTCCATCCACCGGTAGGGATCGGTCACCTTCGTTCCGAAGTAGGTGTCCTCGACCGGGACCGCCTTGGCCGCGGGGGCCGCGGGCAGGGCCGCGACAAGGCGGCCCGCCGCAAAGAGGGCGACGGCTGAAAGGAGGCGCAGGGCGCGCAGGGGGCGGGCAGGATTCTTCATGGCCCAATTGGTTCTGAGAGAGGCCGAGCTTGCAATCCCGAAGCGACAAATGGAATTGCCTACGCCCCAATCCCTTGCCCAACGGCCGCGGGGGGGCGCGTCAGGGCAGCCAGGGAAACCGGCGCGAGTCCGGCTTGCGCTTGTCGCGCTGGGCCGCGTGGAACTCCTTGGCCTCCTCGCTCATGTAGTAGAGAAGCGTCGCGTTTCCCGAGAGCTCCTGGATCCCCGCCTGGCCGTCCAGCTCCGCGTTGAAGGCGCTCTTCAGGAGCCTGATGGCGAGCGGGCTCCTCTCCAGGATCTCTCCCGCCCACTTCACTCCCTCCCTCTCCAGCGAGCCCACGGGCACGACCGCGTTCACCAGGCCCATCTCCAGGGCCTCGGCGGCGCTGTACCTGCGGCAGAGGAACCATATCTCCCTCGCCTTCTTCTGGCCGACGATGCGGGCCAGGTAGCTCGACCCGAATCCGCCGTCAAAGCTGCCCATGGCGGGCCCGACCTGCCCGAAGACCGCGTTGCTCGCGGCGATCGTCAGGTCGCACACCACGTGGAGCACCTGCCCCCCGCCGATCGCGTAGCCCGCGACGAGCGCGATCACGACCTTCGGCATCGAGCGGATGAGCTTCTGGAGATCGAGGACGTTGAGGCGCGGCACCCCGTCGCCGCCGACATAGCCCGCGCTTCCCCGCACGCTCTGGTCGCCGCCCGAGCAGAACGCGTACTTGCCGTCCGAGTGGGGTCCGGCGCCCGTGAGCAGGACGACGCCGATCCTCTGGTCGTCGCGGGCGTCCGTGAACGCGTCCAGCAGCTGGGAGATCGTCTCGGGCCTGAAGGCGTTGCGCTTGTGCGGCCTGTTGATCGTGATCCTGGCGATTCCGTCGGCCTTGTGGTAAAGGATGTCGGAATAGACCTTTGAGGTTTTCCATTTCGGGCTCATGGGAAGGTCTTGGGGATTAGACGCGCTGGCCCGCCGAGGCAAACGCGTCCTTGCGCCAGGCGGCGTCCCTCTTGCGGTCGGCGGCTATCTCGAGGACGCGTATCCCCCGGGCGGGCAGGCTTGCGACCAGCTTCTCGAAGTGCGGCCAGTCCTCGACAGGGACGTGCCCGACGCCGTGGGCCGCGCAGAGCCCCGCGAAGTCCGCCTGCTGGGGGGTCGCGAAATACTCCTCGAAGACCGGCCCGAACTGGGCGACGGGAAGGTGCTCGAAGATCCCCCCGCCGCGGTTGTTGATGAGGACGATGGTCAGGCTTCCCTTGAACCTCGGGGCCGTGAGGAACCCGTTCGAGTCGTGCAGGAGCGCCAGGTCGCCCGTGAGAAGGACGGCCGGGGCGCCGCCGTGCGCAACGCCGAGCGCCGTCGACAGCGTGCCGTCGATCCCGTTCGCCCCCCGGTTGCAGAAGACCCGGTATCCCCTGTCGTTCGCGGGCCAGACGAACTCCATGTCGCGCACCGGCATGCTGTTGGCCACGGACACGTGGGTCCGTGCCGGCAGGTGGTGGCCCATGATCCACGCCGCCTTGGGCTCGATGAGCGCCCCCTCCGCGGCGATGCGGGCGTCGAGGGCGGCCCGCGCGCCGGCCTCGCGGCCCGCCCACAGCCGCTCGTAGCCGCCCGGCTCGGCCGCGGTCGGCATCCCCTCGGCGAACGCCTGCAGGGGGACCACGACCCGGCGGGTCGCGCCGTGGAGGGCGTCCCGGTTGTCGGGCCTCTCGGTGACAAGGAACACCGGCGCCCCGCTCGCCTCGACCCAGCCGCGCAGCACCTTGCTGGTCGGCCACTCCCCGAGGCACAGGACGATCTCCGGCCTGAGCGACTCGGCCGCGGCGGGCGACCTGAGGATGGCGTCGTAGCGGGTGACGAGGTGCGGCACCGACGCCGCGTGGTTGCGCGCCGGCGAAAGCCCGTCGGCCAGCACGGGCCAGCCGAGCCTCCGGGCGACCTCGCCCACGGCCGCGGCATGCGCGAGGGGATCCGCGGTCACCGCGGGGCCGGCGACGATGACGCCGCGCGCCGAGTGCGGGAAAAGCGGGATCTGCGACACGGCGGCGACGGGGCGCGGGGGCGCCAGGTGCCCGAAGAACCCCTCCCAGTCGACAGCGGACCCGAACGCCTCCGTCGAGCCGCCGTCACCCGACGGGACGAGGGGGTCCCGGAACGGCGCGTTGAGGTGGACGGGGCCCGCGAAGGGCGCGAGCGAGCGCTCGGCGGCATGGGCGACCGTCTGGCGCAGGTAGCGCAGGAGCGCCAGGTTCGCCTCGGGCACCGCGAGCTCGTGGTAGAGCCGGACGTAGTCGCCGTAGAGCCGGTGCTGGTCGATCGTCTGGCCCGAGGCGCAGGCCCGCATCTCGGGCGGCCGGTCCGCGGTGATGACGATGAGCGGCACCCCGGCCTCGTGGGCCTCGATGACGGCCGGGAAGTAGTTGGCCCCGGCGGTCCCGCTTGTGCAGAGGAGCACGACCGGCCGCAGGTCCCTCCTTGCCAGGCCGAGCGCGAAGAAGGCGGCCGAGCGCTCGTCGAGGACCGGGATCGCCTCGATCCCGGGGTGCCGCGCGAAGGCGAACGCGAGGGGCGTCGACCGGGAGCCCGGCGAGACGACCGCGGCGCGCACGCCCGACCGCGCGAGCGTCTCGGCCAGGACGCCCCCCCAGAGGGAGTTGACGTTGCGCAGATCGAGGGAGAGAGGGTTCACGGCAAAGGTGCGCCCGGGGCTCAGACCCCGCGCAGGGCGTCCTGCATGGCCCTGAATTTCAGCTCCGTCTCCGCGAGCTCGTCCTCCGGCGTGGATCCCTCGACGATGCCGGCGCCCGCGTAGATCCGCGCGCGCGCGCCGTCCACGAGCGCGGACCTGAGGGCGACGATGAACTCCCCTCCCCCGCGGGAGTCGATCCAGCCGACGGCCCCGCCGTACAGCCCCCTCGGGAAGGCCTCGAGCTTCGCGATCAGGGGAACGGCCTGCTCACGCGGCGTGCCCCCGACCGCGGGCGTCGGGTGGAGCCTCCCGAGCATTTCCAGGAGCCTGACGTTCTTTGGAAGCCGCGCCTCCACCGGCGTGTGCAGGTGCTGCACGTTGGAGAGGCGCTTGAGGGACGGCCGCGCGGAATACCTGAGGTCGAGCCCGAGCGGGCCCAGCCTGCGGACTATGGACTCAAGGACGATCCGCTGCTCGCGCAGGTCCTTGTCGCTCTGGAGGAGGCGCTTGCCGAGGGAGGCGTCCTCGCTGGCCGTCGCGCCGCGGTCGCACGACCCGGCGAGCGCCTCCGTGAGGACCACCCCTTCCTCCACGCGCAGGAGCCGTTCGGGGCTCGCGCCGATGAAGCTCTGGCCCCTGCCGTTGGCCAGCGAGAACGCGTTGCAGTCCGGAAAGCGCTGGCGAAGCGCGTTGAGGATCCCCAGGGGATGCAGGGGGCCGGACGCCCTCACGTCCTTTGCCCTTGCGAGCACGATCTTCTCGAGCTCCCCCTTCGAGATGCGCTCGAGGGCGCGGCTGACGGCGCTCTCATAGCTCCTGCGCCCGCCCACCTCCTTCATCGAGAGAGGGGCCGGCTTCTCCCGCGGCGGCTCCGGCGCCTGGAAATCGAAGGAGCGGAACTTGGCGTGGGCGTTCCACACCCTCGAGGCCATGGCCTCGACCGGGGAGTCGCCCTCGAGGACCAGGTTGGCGACGGCCGTCGTGCGCCCGTCCCGGTGCGCGACCTGCCAGCGGGGCACGAACACGCAGGCCGCCTCGAACGGCTCGCCCTCGCCCACCGTGTCGAGGAACGAGAAGGCCGCGAAGAAGTGCGGCCCGCCGAAGGCGACCCCCTGGTCCCCCACCGCGATCGTGTCCTCGAGCGTTCGGTCGATGAACCACTGGCACGCGCTGAAGCGGTCGGGGCCAGAGGCCGAGAACGAAAGGACCGACTCGGCCCCCGCGATGGCCCATCCCTCCGCGGGGCGCTCGGCGTAGAAGTGCCTCTCGGTGGACTCGAATATCGACTCCAGGACCGCCAGGGGATCCAGGCTGTCGACCTGGATCGTGATGCTGACCAGCATCGGCCGGCCCGCCTGGGCCGCCGCGTCGCGGCACTCGGAGAGGAAGCCGTTGAGCGCCTCGGGCGAGGCGTTCGCGACGGGGTCTAGGGGAAGGATGGTCACGGGGCCTTGCCCGCCGCGGGCTGCGGCCTCGGGAAGAGGACGAGGGACGGGGCGACCTTCGCCCCGGCCAGCCTCCCGCCCCATGCGAGCTCGTCCAGCCAGGCGCCGGCTGGCCTGTATCCGAGCACGCCGTCGATCCTGCCCGTGGCCCCGGGCATCACGGGCCTCAGGGC
>Ga0265320_10003567_pt1 | contig 10405 bp, 9 predicted proteins | sample 4827metaG_FD_202087 | JGI IMG/M metagenome (GOLD analysis project Ga0265320, IMG submission 202087) | Rhizosphere microbial communities from Carex aquatilis grown in University of Washington, Seatle, WA, United States - 4-8-27 metaG | ecosystem: Host-associated > Plants > Roots > Rhizosphere >...
CGGGCCGCCAGCCGTTCACTGGCCAGCGTCAGTTTCCAATCCGGCTGTTCCGCCGTGAAGGCCAGCAATTCGTCCGAGTGATTGGGCAGGCGGTTGACGGGGATTTCGCGGAGGCCGCCCAGCTCGGCGGTTTTCAAACGGATGCCCGGGGCGGGGGCCGCGCCGATTTGCGTGGTTTCCCTGGTGGCGCCGGCGACGCGCAACGGCGCGACGGTAATCCGGTCCGGAAACGCCTTCAACGCCTGCTCCAGTTGCACCTGCAACGCGCGCGAACCGAGGACCCGGCTCGAAAAATTCACCGTCAGCCGGCTGTCGGCAACGTTCCAGTCCTCCACCCCATCGCCCTGCACATCGGCCACAACCATTCCCGCCGGCGGGGCCAGTTCGAGCACGTACAGCCCGGTTTTCTCAATGTTGAGCGCCAGGTTGTGCGTGATGAGCAGCCGGGCCTCCTCCAGCCACAGCCCGACGCGGTCGGCCACGTTGATGACCGGCTCGATGCGTTTGATTTTCAGGGTCAGGTGAAAGGGACGGGCGTTGAAACGGTAGGCGGCGAGTTCGTTGCTGGCGGCGTTGACCTGCCGCAGACCACCGAGCGATTCCACTTCGACGAGCGTGTCCTCGGCGGCCAGGGTCAGCGCGCCGGATTCGCGATCCAGGTCGAGCGGTTGCGGCGGGTTCAACGGCGCCGTCGCCGGCGTGGTCTCAATGGTTTGCTCGGAGAAGACGGTGAGGTCGTATTCCTGTTCGACCGGTTTGATGAATTCGACGGTGAGCACCTGCCGGTCGCCGTAGGGTTTGATTTGCCAGTCGCGGATTTGCTCCCCCGCCAGCCGCGTCAACGACTGGCCGGACGGCAGGGCAAGCGTGAGGCCCGGGGCATTGCCCTGGACGATTTCGTAATGGAATTTTGTCGTGTATTTAATGACGGTGGGCGTGATTTGCGCCAGCGCCAGGGTGTCCGCGGTCAGCAACGCCTTGCGCGCCACTTCGGCGACCTTTCCCTGCCAGCGCAAAGCCACCGTCCGGTCCGCGCCCAGAAATCCGCGCACCCGCGAGACCCCGTTGGTCCGGACGGATTCGAGCACCGTGCCGTTGAGCAGTTGAATTTCAATGCCCGCGCTGGACGCCTGGGCGATCACCGAGGCGATGGCGGCCCCGGGGCCGGTGAAGGTAATCTGGTTCCACGGTTCGGCGCGCTGGATTTTGGCGACCAGATCGAGTTTGAACTGGTACCGGCCCGGACGGGCGGCGGTGAGCCGGTATTGGTTGCCCTCGCGGATGATCTGCAAATCGGGCGGCAATTTGGCCGGCAGCAGCGCCACATCCCCTTCAAACAAGGTCAGGGTCATCTCGCCCTGACCGGACGCCTCGGCGTCGATGTTCACGGTGAAACGCGCCTCGTTGTCGGACAATTTCCCGTCGTAACGAATTTCCCGGAGCGACAGGGCGATGACCGGCTCCGTCACCGGCGGGGGAACGGCCGGTTTCGATTTTTTGGCCTGGGCGGTGGTGGCGAGAAACAGACAAACGAACAGGGCAGTGGCGATGGTTTTCATAACAGACTCCGTTTTGAAGTTGAACCGCGGCAGAAGATATTCGGCTTCATGAAATAACCTTTAGCATCGGTCAGGCCATGCGGATGTCAGTTGCCGGTAAAGGGTTTGTAAAAGAATTGTATGCGTGGCTCCGGCAAAGCCGCGTGGGCTTCGCGCAAAGCGCGTGATTTTCACGCAGGCGGATGACACGTTCATGGCGGTTGGACGGGATATACGGCAAAATACTCCCGCGCGGTACGGGAACAACGACACGGGATTTGTCCCTGGCAAAAACAATTTATGACCGGTGGATCGGTGTTGATTCGGGCCCGCCGCCGGTTGAACATGGGGCGATGATTCCGGCGGAGGAAAGCGGATTGCTCGCGCGTTGCCGTGGCGGTGAGGCGGCGGCCTGGGATGAATTGTTCGACCGGAACTACGAGGCTACGGCGCGGTTTGTCTTCCAGCTCGGGTACGACCTGACGCGCGAGGACGCGGAGGAAATCTGCCAGGAGGTTTTTCTTTCCGTCATCAAGAACCTCGGTTCCTTCGAGGGGGAAAGCCGGTTCCAGACCTGGCTCTTCCGCATCGCCGTCAACCGGGCGCGCGATTATCGGGAACGCCGCGCAGCCGCCAAGCGCGGCGGAGGAATGACCCCGATTTCGCTGGACGCCGGGGACGACGACCGGCCGCCGATTGATCCGCCGGCGTCCGCGCCCGGCCCGGATGCCAGCCTGCTGGCCGCCGAGCGCCTGGCACTCGTCCGGCAGGCGGTGGACCGGCTGGAGGCGCCCTGCCGCGAGATCATCGAGCTGCGTTATTTCGGCGATTTGAGTTATGAGGAGATTGGCGGCATCTTGAACTTGAACCTGAAAACCGTCAGTTCGCGCCTGAGCAAATGCCTGGACCGGCTGGAAATTATCGCCCGGACGCTTTTTGCCGAGGAATCGGGCGGCACAATTCCGTCCAACACCTGACAACATGGCTGAAGAACGCGACATTGAGAAACAGTTGCGCGCCGCCGCCGAACATCGGCGCCTCGAGGCGGGCGCGCCCTTTGAGCTGCACCCGGCCACGCGCCGGCTGCTGCAGGACGAGGTCCGGCGGGCCCATCCCCGGCCGGATGGGGCCGTCGAGCGAAATTCCCTCTTTGCCAACTGGTGGTTCCGAATGGCCGTGGGCGCCTGCGTCGTGGCCGTGGTGGCGTCCATTTTTCTCCCGCCGCTGTCGAAGAGTAAAACCAAAAGCCGGCGGCTCGCACAGAATTCGGAATGGCGCGTGAATAAAATTGCCGGACCCGCTCAAAACCAGACGGCAACACCCTACCGGGAAAACGCCCCGGCACCCGCGGAGGCGCCGCCGTCAACGCGGGACGAAACGGACAAGGACCGCCCGGTCACGACCCGGGAAGTTGCCTTGAACGACGTCGCGGCAAAATCATCAGCCCTGAGTGTCACCAACGGTATTGTCCCTGGCTTTTCGGCCGGAACGGTGACGCTGGCGTTTGCATCGCAATCCGCACAGCAGAATTTTTACTTCCGCAATGCGAGTGTGCCTCCCGGCACCAGTTGGGGCGCCCGGCCCGTCAGCGGCCAGGCCGGTGAGACCCTGGCCAAATCGGATTTGAAGCGTTCATTGGATGACCAGGCCAAGGCGGTTGGCGATAAAATTCCGTTGGCGACGTTTCAAATGGAACAAACCGGCAACCAGATTCGCATCACCGACAGCGACGGTTCGGTTTACAATGGTGATTTGACTGTCGCCAAAACGGAAACACCCGTGACCGTTGGAGCGGTGGAGGAGCCGGCACCGGCCGCCATGCCTGCCAAGGAACCGGAAAAGCAATTCGGCCGACTGGCCGATCGAAACGAAAAACTGTCCGTCCCAAACCAGGTCGCGGAGCAAAACCAGAATTTCCGGTTCAAAGCCACCGGCACCAATTTAAGTTTGAACCAAAAAATCACCATCAGCGGTGAATTCATCGCCGCAACCAACCTGGTGGACCTATTGGCCGTCACGCAGAGAAGCGGTAGCGGCGGTAGCGGCGGTGGCGGTGGCGGCGGCGGCGGTGAGAGCGGTCTTATTTCCCAGTCAATGGTCAATCAGTCCCAACGGTTGTCGAACGGACGCATCGTGGGCAAGGTGGTCCTGGGCAACGGCCAGGAAATTCCGCTCAACGCGACGCCGGCAGCGCCTTGACCGGCCACTATCTTTCGGCGCAGATCCGGCCGCCTTTGACTTGACCGCGAGGCACGCTGCCCCAATTCAAGACAGGCCTTTCTTTTTCCCGCGTAATTATCGAACGAATCCCTCGTCCAACTGATTCTGGCCCGGGATGAATTGAGGCATATCGGTTGCTCCGTTGGAGAGCGTGTCTGGCCGAAATAAATTCCCGTTTGCGGCAGGTACGATGGTCGTCGGTTTTTTGCTGATCATCGGCGGGCCGCTGCTTGCCGATGACAACGCGGATTGGAAACGGCAGATGGAACTGTTGACGCAACAAAATGGGTTGTTGCAACAGCAGGTGCAACAGCAGGAAAAGACGATTGAAGTCCTGAGCAATCGCGTCTCCGCCGTGGAACAAACGTCCACCCAGCATGACCAGCAACTGGACCATTTGAAGACAAACGTGGCCGATGCCCAGGCCGCCCCCAAGGCCAACCGCTTCAGCCTCGGCAACGTGAATCTCAGTGTTGAAGGCGGTGTGGGCGTGTTCAGTTCGCAGGCCGACGGGAGATATCCCGACACCGATTTCCGGGTGAATGAAGCGCGCGTTTATGCGGAAGCGCCCGTCTGGGATGACGTCTATTTCTTCGGCGAGGTGGACCTGGCCACGCCGGAAAGCGACAGCCTGAACACCCAGCTCGGCGAGCTGTATCTCGATTTCGAGAATGTTTCGCAGCTTTGGGGGTGCGACCGGATGTTGAACGTGCGCGCCGGCCGCATGCACATTCCGTTCGGCGAGGAATATTTGCAGCGCAACGCGATTGATAACCCGCTCATCTTGAATTCAGTCTCGGATCTATGGGGCATTGACGCCGGCGTCGAACTCTACGGCACGCTTGGCCGGTTCAGCTACGTGACGGCGGTCCAGAACGGGGGCGGCATGGTACCTGACGGCAACGGCGACAAGGCGGTGAGCGGCCGGCTGGGGTATGATCCCACCCACTGGCTGCACGTGAGCGTAAGCGGCATGCGTACCGGCAATTTGAGCGTGCAAAATGACCAGACCTCCGCGCTGTGGTTTGGCAACGGGTGGTTCAAATCCATCGGCGGCACGGGCACGACCACCCTGTTCCGGGTCAACCTGGTGGAGGGAGACGTCGATTTGAATTTTTCGCGCGGCCAGATCAAGATGTTCGGCGGTTACATTCATTACAATGACAATGACTCGGCGGGACACAATGTCCGGGAGCTGTACTATTACAGTGTCGAGGGCGTGGGGGACATCACCCGCAAGTTCTACACCGCCGCGCGGTTCAGCCAGGTTTTTGCCCCCAACGGTTATTCCATCCCGGGCGAAGGCAACTTCAACGAATATTTCAACAACAGCCTGACCACGCGACTCTGGCGACTGAGCATCGGCGCGGGTTACCGCTTCAGCAAACGGCTGGTCATCAAGGTGGAATACGCCTTTGAGCACGGCCTGGAAGCAAACGGCGACCATCGGAATGATGAGGATTTTGTCGGCACCGAAGCCGCCTTCAAATTCTAATCATGAAATCCGCCGTTCTGAAAATCCTACCGATTCTTGCGCTCCTCGCCGTCCCGGCCGGCGGCGGCACCATCACCGGCACGGTCCGGGCCGAAGGCAAACCCGGCACGGACAGCGACACTACCGGCGGCGGCGCCTATGACAGTCGCAAGTTTAAATTCGTCGAGCGTGTTGACTACGCCGCGATGCATGATTTCGTCGTCTATCTCGAAGGCCCGGTGGGCGACAAACCCGTGGCCCCGGAAACACCGGCGACGGTGGAATCCCACCACGTCGTCCAGAAAGGGGCGGTTTTCAACCCCCATGTCTTGCCCATTGTGGTGGGAACCACGGTGGAATGGCCCAATAACGATGATATTTTTCACAATGTATTTTCCATGTCCGAAGCCCGGCAATTCGATCTGGGCTTGTACAAGCACGGTGAGCCGGGCAAACGCGTGACCTTCGACAAGCCAGGCCGGGTGGATGTGTTCTGCTCCATCCACGCCAACATGCACTGCATCATTCTGGTGCTGGAGAATCCTTATTTCGCCGCCACCGGTGACTCCGGGCATTACACCATCACCAACGTGCCGCCGGGGACGTATAAATTGACTGCCTGGCACGAGCGCCTGCCCAAGCAGTCCCGGGAAATTACAGTGCCCAGGGACGGCCAGGTGAAAACCGATTTCGTTCTCAGCCTCACCAACCTGCCCCAATACTGACATGGAGCGCATCAAAACCGCCTTGCTGCTGAGTTTCCGGACCAAAGTCATCGTCCCGGTGGTGGCGGTGATGATTTTGTTGCTGGCCGCCTCCATGTGGCTGGTGGACCGGCAGATCACCCGGCAGCTGCAGAATGATGCCGCACAATTGCTGCTTACCGCCGACACCATGCTCAAAAAATGGCAGGAGACCCGCGCCAACGACTTCTCCCTGCGTTTCTATAACATCGTCAAGGAATCCCGGATCCAGGCCGTCGCCAAAACGGAGGACCCGGCCACGTTCCGCCAATTGCTGGATGATTTGATCGGGGAAGATGCCGCCGAGGTCATGGTCTTGTCCTCCCGGGATGGCAGCGCGCAATCGGCGGCCGCGCGCGACCCCCTGCTCAACCTGGAGGAATTCAAAACCCGTTCCGCCGCCACCTCCGCCCAGGCGGCCAAAGGCCAGTCCGCCGTGAGCACGATCCGTTGCGGCGACAAATTGTTTGACGTCGTTTCCATCCCCATCCACGTCGACAACCACATCGTCGGAATGATGACCTTCGGCCTGGAAAATGCCATCGCCGGGGAATTCAAACAACTGACCCGGAGCGACCTGGTTCTCTTTTACGACGGACAGGTCGTCGGTTCCACGCTGGCCAAGTCGGACATGGATGCCCGGCTGCTGGACAAGATGTCGCAATTGTCCGCCTTGCCGGCCGGCATCGATTTCAATTCTTCCGGGGAAATCACCCTGGATGGCGAACGTTTTCTTTGCCGGGCCGGGAGCTTGAACGCGCGGAACCAGGCCCATCCTTTGAATTACCTGGTGCTCTCCTCCTATGAACGGCCGCTGCAGGCCCTGGCCTCGATCCTGCAAAGGATTTTGTTGATCAGCGGATTGGGCATCCTGCTGGGCACGTCGGGGATCTGGTTCTGGGTACGCAAAGTCACCGCCCCGTTGCGGGAATTGCGCGACAGCGCCGAAGCCATCGGCCGCGGCGATTTCTCCCGGCGCGTCGAGGCCCATTCCCAGGATGAATGCGGCGAGCTGGCGCACGTCTTCAACAAGATGACGGAGAACCTGAAGAATTCCCGCGAACAGCTCGAGGCCACCGTGGACACCCTCAAAAACACCCAGGCCCAGCTGATCCAAAGCGAAAAACTTTCCGGCATCGGCGAGTTCGTCGCCGGCGTGGCGCATGAATTGAATAATCCACTGACCGCGGTGATGGGCTTTTCCGAATTGCTGAAACAACAGGACGTCGATCCCGACCGCAAACGGCACCTGGACATGATTTTCAAGAGTTCGCAACGTTGCCAGAAAATTGTCCAGTCTTTGCTCAGCTTCGCACGGCGCCATCGCCCGGAGCGCAAGGCGGTTTGCGTCAATACGCTCGTCGAGGGCGCGGTGGAAATGCTTCAATATCAACTGCGCACCAGCAACATCGAGGTCATCACGCACCTGGATTCCAGGCTTCCCGAGGCCATGGTGGATCCCCACCAGATTCAGCAGGTGTTTTTGAACATCATCAACAATGCCCGCCAGGCCATGGAATCACACCAGGCCAAAGGCTGGATTAAAATCACCACGGAAACCCGCCGGAGCAACGTGCGCGTCACCCTCCAGGACAATGGCCCGGGCATCGCCCCGGAAAACCTTTCAAAAATCTTCGACCCGTTTTTTACGACCAAGGAGGTGGGCCAGGGCACCGGCCTGGGCTTGAGCCTGTGCTACGGCATCATCCGGGAACACGGCGGCACCATTGTCCCCCGCAGCCGGCCAGGCGAAGGCGCGACGTTTATCATCGAACTGCCCATCGCCTATGGCGTCGAGGAGAAATCCACCACAGAAATTAAACATGCGCCGGAACGGGAGAAGATTGACTCGCGCGAAGGGGTGGGGAAAAAAGTGCTGGTGATTGACGACGAGGAACCGATCCTGCTGATGGTGCGCGAAACACTGACCCGCCGGGGTTACCACGTGGATACCGCCGCCGACGGGGAAGCCGGCCTGCGCCACCTGGACCGGGAAAAATACGACGTGACCCTGTGCGACTGGAAGATGCCCGGCCTGAATGGCCAACAGGTTTACGAACGGATCCGTTCCAAAAACCCCGCCCAATCGGAGCGCATCATCTTTTTCACCGGCGACATGGTGAACGAGCGGACCTGCAAATTTCTGGAGGAGCAACACCGCATCTGCCTGGCCAAGCCCTTCACCTTCGCCGAATTCCGTTCCGCCATCAACCAAGTCACCGCAACAGGTTCCAAGTGACTTTCAGATCGGGACACAAACAACCTCAGTCGATCCCGTTGGCTGTTTCCATGAACGGCGGGCAATAAAAAAGGCACTCTGAAATATACAGAGTGCCCCGGGAAAAAATGCGTTGGTTTTACTTCGCGCCGAGGATGGCGTCTTTGGCCGCTTTGGCCACGCGAAACTTCACCACCCGTTTGGCTTTGATTTGGATTGTCTCACCGGTGGCCGGGTTCCGCCCGGTGCGAGCTTTGCGATTGACCAGCACCAGCTTGCCCAGACCAGGCAGCGTGAAGGTGTTCTTCGCATTCTTGTATGCCAGCTCCGCGAGATGTTCGAGAATCTCCCCCGCCGATTTTTTGGAGAGGTTATTCTGGGTGGCGATTTCAGCTGTGATCTGGGATTTAGTCAGGGCTTTGGCCATAATTCGATCAATGGTTTTTCGTTTGGTCCGTTATTGTTTGTTTATCGGGGAGCGAATTAAAGCGGTTCGTGAACCCCTCACCAAGAAAAAACCGCATCTTTTTTTCAGAGCCGACCGGGCTGTGACAACCTTTTGTGTGGGGTCGACTCAGGGGGTTGCGCTGTTCTCGGTGGCCAGACCGACCTTGGTGATGTCGAGTTGCTGGAGCACGTCCAGCACGTTGATCATGTTCTGATACTCCACCTCATCCGACCCCTTCACCACCACGCTCAACCCCGGGTCCTCCGCCTTTAGTTCTTGCAAATCGCTTCGCAATACCGGAATCGTCACCGGCATCTCGTTCAAATACGTCTGGCCCTTGGCGTCCACCACGATGTGATTGATCTTCGGTTTCTTGTCCGTCTTGGGCGGCGGTTTGCCCGACGGCAGCGTCATCTCCAGGTTGTTCATCATCTGCGGCGTCGTGATGATGAAGATCACCAGCAGCACGAACACCAAGTCCAGCAGCGGCGTGATGTTCAACTCGCTCAGCGAACTGTGATGGCTCTGCGACGTCTTTTTCATTGCATCAACGGTTCAGTCTCCTCCTGCACGTCAAACCGCACGATCACCCGGGACGGAAAATTCGTCGGCGGCGGCCGGTCCATGCTCTTGACCACTTTGAACACCTCTTTCACCGATTCGTCCCACTTCGTGTCTCCCGACCCTTTCTCCCACAACGGGTCGCTGATCTGCCCCTTCCGGTCCACCGTTACTTCCACTTCCGCCACGTAACTGTCATCGGCCATGTTCTCCGGCCGCTGCCATTTCGACCGCAGCGCGTACTCCAGGTAGCCCTTGTACAGGTGCACCGGGTCCGAACTGGTCTCCACCGCCTTGCCGCCTTCAAATTCGAACGACGGCAGTTCCGCCGCCGGCGGCGCCACGGTCGGCGCCCCGCTGACCGGCGGCGGGGCGGATTTGGTTTCCTCCACCAGCTTGGGCGGCTCGGGCTTGCGCGTCTCCACCTTCGGCGGTTCCAGCTTGGGCTTCTCCGGTTCCTTGGGTTTTTCCGGCGGCTTGACCTTGACCATCTCGATGCTGATTTTCTTCATCTGTTTGCCCAGCAATCCCTGCCGCGCCGCGAAATACAGCGCCACCAGCACGATCAACGCGTGAAAGCTGAACGAGATCATCAGGTTCACCTTTGACGAGTTGCGCTTCTTCCGCGCCTGGCTTTGCGGCAACATTTTTAAATCATTTCTCAGGTAGGGCGGGCAGTCCCCTGCCCGCCGCTCGTTCGCACAAACTGTCGGCGCGCACGGAGTGACGCGCCCTACCCTTGGCCACCAGCTTCATTTTCCGTTGGCCGGTTCGGTCGCCAGGTCCACCTTGGGCACATTGGCCCGCTGGCAGACGTCCAGCACCGCCCGGATTTGTTTGTACCTGGTCTGGCTGTCGCCCCGCACAATGATATTCAAATCCGGATCGTCCATGCGCAAGCTCACCAGCGTTTGCACCATGTCATCGGCCGAAGCCACTTCCTGCTTGTTCAAATACATTTTGCCGTCGGCCTGCACGGTGATGTAATTGGCTTTTCGCGGCGGGTCTTTCAGCCGCTTGGCCGCCGCGGGCAGCTTCAGGTCCAGGTCATTGACCGGCGGGATGGTCGTGATGATGAAAATCACCAGCAACACGAACGCCAGGTCCAGCAACGGCGTGATGTTCAACTCCGTCAGCGAATGATGCGCCGATTTCGAACACTTCTTCATCGGTCAAATGGCGGGTGTATTTTCGTCCACTTCG
>Ga0265320_10003570_pt1 | contig 10401 bp, 5 predicted proteins | sample 4827metaG_FD_202087 | JGI IMG/M metagenome (GOLD analysis project Ga0265320, IMG submission 202087) | Rhizosphere microbial communities from Carex aquatilis grown in University of Washington, Seatle, WA, United States - 4-8-27 metaG | ecosystem: Host-associated > Plants > Roots > Rhizosphere >...
GAAACCCTCGAGCGGGCCGTCCTTGGCCGCCAACCCGCCGCCGACGTGAGTGAAGTACAAAACGGCATCCGGACCCTTGAGCTTCATGGATTCGAACACGGGCCCGGAGTATTCGATTTTTTCGCCATAAGCCAGCGCCCGCGCCGCCAGGGCCAGCCGCGCGCCCACCGGCTGTTTGTGCGCCGGATGAATATCATCGGCGTCGCCGCAATCGATTGTCACCGCCATCGCCGCGTTGGGTGTGTGTTGTGCGGTCAGCAACTGCGCCTCGCGGAGTTCCGGCGTATTGCCATTGAACGGTGCGAGTTGGACGAACAGGAACGGGAAGTTGCCCTCGCCCCACGCCTGGCGCCAGTCGGCGATCAGCGCGGGAAACAAGGTGCGATATTGCCGCTCGCGGCCCACGTTGGATTCGCCTTGATACCAGATGACGCCGCGCAGGGCGTAAGGGAGGAGCGGCGCAATCATGCCGTTGTAAAGAACCGTGGGTGCGTTGGGACTTTGGCTGTTGTCCACGGGCGGCCAGCCCACGTCGGCCAGCGAAACACTTTGCCGGCACAGCCACTCGCCCGTGAGCGGAAGCGGATTTGTCTGACCACCGGCATTGACCATCATCCGCATCGGATCGTCTCCGCCCCAAAGGCCGCCATTCCCGCCCGTGTCGAGCACGCGCACGGCGATGATATTATTGGCAGGTTTCAACCCGCTGCCGGGGACGCGGTAAACGCGCGGCAGGTTCCAGCCGATCGTCGCGCCCACCTCAAGGCCATTCACCCAGGTCGTGTCGTTGTCGTCCACCGCGCCCAGGTGCAGTTCCACGCCGGTACCATCCCAATTTTCCGGCAGATCAAACGTCCGCCGAAACCAGAATACGCCGTCGAAATCAGGATACCCGGCCTGTTCCCAATAAGCCGGCAACGTCATCGGTTTCCATGAATTCGTATCCAGGTCGGCGGCGCTCCAGGCGGGGCTGGCCTTCATGCCGGTATCCACCCGGGCATACCAGGCTGCCTGCCGGTCCCGGGTTTCCTGCCGGGCGGCGTCCGGATCGGCGACCAGACGTTTTAAGTCCGCCAACGCCCCGGCAAAATCCGGCCACCGGCTCAGGGCGGTTTCGCTGGTCCAGGCCTCGGCCACCGTCCCGCCCCAGGAACTGTGGATCAACCCGATGGGCACCCGGCGCGCCTGATGGAGATCACGCCCGAAGAAATAACCGACGGCGGTGAAGTTCCGGACCGTTTTCGGCGAGCAGACGGTCCAATGGCCGTTCACCGTTTGGGTGGGAGCGAAGGCTTTGGTTTGCGGAACATAAAATTGGCGAATCTCCGGATAGCTCGCGTCGTGGACCTCCTGCTGCCAGTCGGTGATGGGTTTCTGGCCCGCCCGCAATCCCAGCTCCCGTTCCATGTTCGATTGCCCGCTGCAAATCCAGACTTCGCCAACCAGGATGTTCGTCAGCACAATTTTATTCTTGCCGGAAATCGTCAGAGTTTGAGGTTTGTTTCCGGCTTTCATCGGCGCCAGGCGGACCAGCCATTTGCCGTCCGCGTCCGCCGCCGTGGAAACGCGCTGTCCTGAAAATTCCACCGTGACGTGCTCTCCCGGGTCGGCCCTGCCCCAGACCGGCACCTTCATGCCCTGCTGCAGCACGGCATCGTCGGCGAACAAGGGATTGGGGGTGACGTCGGCCTGGGCAGGGAAAATTCCCAGGGCCAACGCGAGCAGGCCGAAGCGAAAAGCGAAGCGGGGTTCCATATTCGCCGGAGCCTAATGGTGCCGGGCGACCCTGTGAAGGAACAATTTTGATGACTGGACAGAACAGCCCGGCCTCATTTATTCCCCAGGGCCCGGGCCACGGCGGCCGGCAAGGCTTCGCCGGACAGGTTTTTGCCGATGATTTTTCCTTCCCGGTTGAGCAGGTAGGTGGCGGGGAGTTTCTCAATGCCATATTTCACCGCCAGTTTGTTCTGCCAGCCCTGCCCGTCACAATATTGCGGCCAGGCCAGGTTCATCGCCTGGGTGAATTCGGCGAATTTCGCCCGGTCCCGGTCCAGGCTGATGCCGATGATCTCAAACCCCTGGTCGTGATATTTTCCATAGGCGGCCATGACCTGGGGCAGTTCGGCGCGGCAGGACTCGCTCGATGTCGCCCAGAAATCCACCAGCACCACCTTGCCGCGGCAGCGGGTGATGGACAGCGGCTGGCCGGCCATGTCCGTTTCGTTGAAATCGGGGAATGGGGCTCCGATCACCAGCGCGGCCTGGACCTTTTGAGCCGCCCGTTCCGCCGCCTCCCGTTGTTCCAGTTCGACGACGAAATCCGTGCCTTGGAAATCAACCTTGAGTTGTTTGATGAGTTCGGCGGCCCGGGCCGGGTCGTGAAGGCCCTGGTCATAGAACATAGCTTTCATGTAGACGATGCTGGCGACGGCATCCGTTATTTCGCCCCGATGTTTGGCGAGCAGGGCATCGAATAGCCGCAGGTCATCGGCCAGGTCCGGCGCATTCGTTTTGCCGGCGGCCATGTCGTCCCTGACTTTTTCAACCAGGGTCTTGAGTTCACCCGTGGCGTCGGCGGCAACGGCTGACGGGCCCGGGGTGGCGAGGGCCACTGCCGCCAGGAGCAGGAAGATCATTTTTTTCATAAACCAGCCGGAAGCCAACAAACCACATCTCGCGGCCGGCACAAGCCAAAAGACATTCGCCCCGGGCAGTGACTGACCGCGAAATAAACTACATGCACGAACAGAGTCGGGGACAGAACCGATTACAGCGGTTGCAGCAACCCCGTCGCGCTCGAGGCGGTCTAACCAGCGATTGGGTGTTCAATTCATTTCCTGCCTCAGGCCCGTTGCGATGTGCATAACATTGGATAGGCAGCCATTGAGGTCGGCGTAGAGTCGCGATCAGGACGAAAGCCGGGGGACGGATTAAACTCTTCAAGCGTTGGAGGACTGCATTCGGCCAATCATTTCTGCCCATACTTGCTCACGATCCACTGCAATGCGGCTATTTCGCCGAAGGCCCGCCGCCGATTCTCGTAATTGAGTATGTCCTGATCTGACATCGTTGGCAGAAACGATTGGGCCTGTTGTACCAATTCGGTGATGGCTGCCCGGTCCCGGGTGATTTGGTTGACTTGATCCCGAACCGTCTGGCCGTTGTTGCCATAGGGACTGTTGGGATCCATCGCGCCGAGGGCAATTTTTTCGATGGCCATACCGACGAGTTGATTGATCAACATCGGGTCGGTGGCTGGATCCGCGTAGCGATGGCCCAGGTCCATGGCCATCTGCAAGGCGGCTTGCGCGGAAACCGGGTCGCCGGATTGATTGTAAGCCTTCGCCAGATCGACCAGGTCCACGCCTAATTGTTTCACTTGAGGAAGCTGCGACACCATCAGCCAACTGTCGGAAATTCTTTCAGCTTCCGCCGCCGAATAACCGGCTGAGAGATAGGCTTCTTCGTCATCCTGAGCGCGGGCTAACGTATAATCGTCGAAGCCTTTGCCAGAGGCGGCGGTGAGTTCTTGAATGCCCCGGTCGATCTGGCCGGAATTGAAGCAATTGAACGCCGAAAGATAATTGGCCAGCGCATTGTCGGGAGCGGATTTCTCGAATGTATCCAACCATTGACGCTGTTGTTCCGGAGAGGAGTCCCTGGCTAAAACCGCCTCGAACGCCACCTGCGGGTCGTTGGGATATTTCTCCATGGCTTCCTTTAACAGCGCCGGGTCGCCGCTGGTGCGATAGGCGGCGAGGAGACTTGAGGCTTTACGGCCATTGGCCATGAGGAAAGCCTCGACTTGCGCGGCGGTCAGCTTGGGGGCGTCATCTTTGAATCGGGTATATAAATTGGTTGATTGTGAATCCCCGGCGAGGGTGTTGGTTGAAGCGGTGACGTGCATTGGTGGCGCGGGCAGGCGTGGGGTGGGCGGGTGCTTTGAGAATCGCTCGTTCTCTGTCTGCAGTCTGGCCATTTGCTGCCGCAAGGATTGATTCTCCTTGCGCAGTTCGATTTGGGCCTGGTGTTGAACCACCAAAGCGGTGGTCGCGCCGGCAATCACCAGCGCACTAATGCCGAGTGTGAGTTTTGTCGCGGTCATAAGTTTTAGAAAGGTGAGGGTGGTCCCGGTTCCTGTCGCCGCCCCGGTCAGGGCAACGCTGGAAATAGTGACTGCCAGTCCCGCGGGCGCCGCCGTGACGACGTCGGCGGTCAGCACGGCTCCCAACGCTGCCGCAGACAAAGAGACGCCACGCTGTTTCAGCAGGGAATGCAATTTCTCCAGCGCCCGGTTCACGCGCATGCGCGCGGCATCTTCATTGCTTCCCAACGCTTCGCCCACCGCGCGGAAATCACGTTGCTCGAAAAAGCGCAGCAGAATCGCGCTGCGGTCCTCGCTGCCGAGCCGGGTGATGGCTTCATCAAGCATCGGCGCAATCAGTCGCAAATTGGCTCGGGAATCATCGTTTAGCGTGTTCATTTCCATGGCCTCGCGTTCGCGGGATTGACGGCGACGCTCGGTGCGCATGGCCCTGGTGGCCACGTGAAAAGTGTGCTGGTGCAGCCATCCGCCCAACATCACCCCGGTTGAAAGCGTGGGGCCTTTCCTCGCCAGGCCGATAAAGACCGTTTGGGCCACGTCCTCGGCCAGATGGGTATCCCCGGCGACCAGGCGCAGCGCCGTCGAGTAGACAAAGTTGATGTAGCGTGCCACCAGTTCCCGGAAGGCTGATTCCGAGCCGTTCTTTGCGTATTCCGCCAGCAATCTTTGGCTATCCGTCATCGTCTGTTCACTTAGTAAAGCCCCGCCGAAAGCCAAAACCGAACAAATAGTTATGTAAACTGGTGAAGAGGCCTTGCCTCGAGGACGGTTTATAGCCGCGGAGCGGCCACGGAATTCAGATGCGGGCCGTGGGTGGACTACACCGTTTACAGCGATTGGAGCCATCCTCTCTATCACGTCGAGCTTCCGTCCATGGGGTGAACACCCCATGTGACAACCGGGGTGACCTGGCTTTAAACTAAAGGCGAAGACACAGATTTAGACCAGGAAAGCAACAGGTGAGTTATGACGAACGATGGAAGTTCAATCCACAGCGAATTCAAGGCTGACGCAGCAGCCTGGAAGGAAATTGTGCTCCGTTACCAGAAGCCTTCGACCTGGCGGGCTTTGTGGCAGATCATTGACACCGTCATCCCGTATGGATTGCTCTGGTATCTGATGTACCTTTGTCTGCCGGTGTCCTGGTGGCTGGTCGTTCCGTTGGCGGTTTTGGCCGGCGGATTTGTCGTGCGCGTATTCATCATCTTTCACGATTGCGGACATGGCTCATTTTTTAAATCCACGATCGCCAACGATGCGGTGGGGTTTCTCGCGGGTATCCTGACTTTCACTCCGTATTATCATTGGCGCTGGGAACACGCCATCCATCACGGCAGTGCCGGCGACCTGGACCGGCGCGGCACCGGCGACGTGTGGACCATGACCGTGCAGGAATATCTGGAATCGTCGCGCTGGAAAAAATTTGCCTATCGGCTCGCTCGCAATCCCATCGTGCTGTTTGTGATTGCGCCGTTGTTCCTGTTCCTGATCGTCCAGCGACTTCCGTCGCCGAAGGCCAGCCGGCGGGAACGCCATTCCGTTTACGCGATGAATCTGGCTACCCTGGCCATGGCCATCGGATTGAGCTGGCTGTTTGGAATCAAGGCGTATGTGCTGATCCAATTGATCATCCTGCTGGTTGCCGGCGGCACGGGGGTGTGGCTGTTTTACGTCCAGCACCAGTTTGAAGACGTTTACTGGGAACGCGGTGCCGATTGGAGTTTCACGGCGGCGGCCTTGCAGGGGAGTTCTTTCTACCAGCTGCCCCGCATTCTGCAATGGTTCTCCGGCAACATCGGGTTCCATCATATCCATCACCTGAGTCCTCGCATTCCCAATTACAACCTGGAGAAATGTCATAAAGCCGACCCGCTGTTTCAGGGGGTGAAGCCCATTACGCTGTTCGCCAGTTTAAAATCATTCACCTTCCGGCTCTGGGATGAAAAGAGCAGGAAACTGGTCGGCTATCGCCACCTCAAACAAGCCCGGAAGCCATCCGGCCAATGAACCGCGCCGGGTCATCTGGCATTCGACGGGGAACCAAAGGAAATAAAAATGACATTCGACAGAGAAATGGACCAGTTTTTCATACGAAATTGCTATTCCGAGAAAGAACGTGAACAGGTCAGGGTGTGGCCGGCCTATCGGCTGGCGAGGGACACGAATGACCCCATCAAAGGACAGGAGATTGCCACTCAGGTTCTCGAAGCCAAGGCAATTGAGCGAACCGGACCCCGGCAGATCTTATAACGTTTTCGCGCGGATGGTGGGTGACAGCCTTGGTTCCCGTGGTTGAACCATTCCGCCTCGCACCTGGCGATTTGAAATCAGTACCGCGCGGAACGGATCGGGAAGAAATTCTTTGAACCAGACATCCGCCGCCGCGCCTGTCCCGGTGTCGGCTACTTTGTCACATCCTCCACGGCCATGAGCGTCAGGCGCTCTTTCTGGTTGAGCGGGGTATGGCCTCCGTCAGCTGCGGAGAATCCAGGGTGCGGATCCTTATTTTATTTATCGTTCGGAATCGTTTTTGACGACATCGCCAAGGTCAATATCTTCACCGGATCGGGTGATGAAGGTTCGTTGCGATTGATTGCTCCAGCTGGAATGTCCGGTACCGAAATAATTGCGGGTGCTGATGCTCATGTCGCCCGGCGGCACGCACCCAATGGTGAACCGCCCGCAATCATCGGTAACGGTCCCATGCAAATTGAGGAGGGGCAGTCCGGAAGAAAAAGCCGCGGCTCCGGATAATTCCACATTTTCGCCGGCCACGGGTTTTCCGTCTTTGACCAGCCTTCCGTGAACGCGCGCCCACGATTGCAGGATCACTTCACCGTTGGTTTGGAGTGCGGTGCAAGTGGCCCAGCCAAAACCACTGGAGTTGGCGGCGAAGATTTTGCCCTCGCCGAATTGGGGCGCGAAATGGAACTCGCCTTTGGCATCGGTCGGCACTTTTTCTCCGCCTTGCCTGATGGTTTGTAGTTCGCCCATTTTGTTCAGCGTACCTTGTTGTTGTCCGGCGAGATAAATCACCGTCACCCCCGCCGCCGGCTGGCCGTCGGGCTGGCGCACCACGCCGCCGGGGCCGGAACCTTTGTGCATCTGGAAATCATAGTTCGTCTGTCCCGGCTGCAACGCTTCGGATTGGACCGGCAAATAACCATCGGCCTGGGCCAGGAGCACCATTGCGCCGGTCTCGCTCGAACTGCCCTTGGAAACCCAATTGGAACCATTGTAAGTTTGACGATGAACAACAAAGGAAGCGCTGTTGGCCGGCAGCGTGAGGGCAAAATGGCCGTTGACGGCATCCACCGCCCGGGTTTTGTTCCATTCGATTGATTCCGGGCTGTCAGGACTGCGTCGGACACCGGGCGTTACGTGGAAATCAGGGATCGCATTTTTGGTTTCAACATCGAAGGCCTGGCCGGAATAAGTAACGCCATTGGTAAGTGCGCGTTTGCCTTCGGCGCCCAGCATTGCAAGATTTTCCGGCCGCTCTTCTTCCGGGGTGCTCGAATAATCCGGCTCCAGATTTTGGCCGGGGTCAAGCAGGACGAGCAGGTTGGTTTTGTCCGCCTCCAGCCGGCCGGTGAGTCCAAACGGATTGAGCCGGTCGAGACTCGCGTTCCGGTCGGAGAAATGGTAGCCATCGATCCGGGCCGAGATGGAGATGGTTTCCGCCGGGACGTTGGTGAAAGCGAACTCTCCGTCGGCCGGCAGTTCAATGACGGTGGAGGTGTCCCACGCCAGCTCGCGACCGATAAACAGATGTGTATGCGCCGGAATCGGTTTGCCATCGGATAATTTCACCCGGCCGGCCAGCCAGTGTCCGGGCACCACTTCCAGCGTTCCGACGTCGGTGACCGCACCGTCCTTGCCCGCATGCACCGTCCGGGTCGCCAATGCGCCAAAGGGATGGAACGAGTCCATTAATCCATACAGCGCGTAATCGCGATCGGGGGAAAGGTTCACAAATAGAAATCGGCCGTTTTCATCCGTGCCATAGATGAAATCGCCGGTGAAATTACCCATGGAACGATCCATCCCGACAGCGCCAACGCTGACCTGGCTCAGCGGCCGGCCGTGCCAAAGCACCCGACCGGTCAATGCCGCGCCTTCACCGACGATATATTCGGCGGGCTTCAAGCCGGGATGGACCTGGGAAAAATTGCGGCGCGCGTAGCCGCGGGCCTCCACCCGCAAATCCATGGCATCAAATGGAGTGGCTGATTGGATGGCAAACTCACCGTGTTCGTCGGTGATGGCCAGCGGATCCGTACCTTTGGGCGGGTAGCCACGAGTCATATCGCCGATGGTCGTGCCCTCGACGGAAACCACCGCATTGGCCAGCGGCTCTTTGCGGGCATTGACCACGCGGCCGAAGATGATCTGGCGGGAAGGAACGTTCGTGATTGAGCGCAGCTTTATTCTGGTTTCAAACAAACCCTTCAGCGGATCAACCTTGTCGAAGAAGGTGGGCACGTAACCCGGGGCCACCACCAGCACCTGGAACAGCAACGTCGGCGACAGCGATTTGATTTCAAATTTTCCCGACGCATCGGAGTTGGTGCTCTTATGACAATCCGCGTAGCAGGAGGGACAGACAATCCCGGCGCCCTGTCGCGGTCCGGCGGTGTAAATAAAAACGGAAGCGTTGGCGATGGCCGCGCCCGACGAGCTTGAAACCGCGCCGACCAGGTTTAACGGGACGCCGGCCGTATCCGCCGCCTTTGCCGGATCCGCGACAGTGGCCAACAACAAAATCGCGATCGGAATAAACAGGAACCGGTGGACTTTCATTTCCTTCATCTATCCGAACGGGTTGTCATTGAAAAGAGGAAACAATGAATCCAGTGCGGGCGTGGATGGCAGCACCGGTTGCCGCGACTGGAATAATCCTGTCTCGCATCCGGCGGTTTTAAAGAACGGTACCGTGCCCGGCGGCCCGGCACAAATTGCTTGAAGCTATAAACTGTCTTTCCCATGCTTTCCACCGAACCTGACCGTAATTGAACAACACCATGTCGCTCGAACCTCAAACCCGGTTGTCCGTGGATGAAAAAGCCTTTGTCGAGGCCGCCGTCAACGGTGATGTGGACAAAGTGCGCGCGCTGCTTGCCAAAGGTGTTCCCGTGGACGTTCGCGACAACGAGACTTATACGCTCGGATTGACGCGTGGCAATACGGCGTTGATGAGCGCGGCGTACAAAGGACAGCTCGAGGTCGTCCGGGCGCTGTTGCAGGCCGGGGCCAGTGTCGCCGCCGGCAACCTGGCGCACAAGGAAGACGGGGGCGGCGGGTCGCAGCCGCTGCATTATGCGATGGAAGGCAAACATGCCACTGTGGCCGAAGCCTTGCTGGATGCGGGGGCGGACCCGAATGCGGTGGGTGGTTATGGCCGGACACCGCTGGTGATGGCGATTGACAAGGATGACATCGAGGGAGTGCGGCTGCTGCTGAAACGCGGTGCGGACGTTCGTTTGAAACCTTCCCGGAAGGATTGCGAGCCGCCCTTGTTTGCCGCGGCCGCCATCAAGACATCAGACAAGATCAATTCCGTGAAGGAGGGTGGTACGGTGAGGACGAGCTTCGTTCCTCAATTCCGGAATCCGGAAATCTTCAAGCTCCTGCTGGAAGCCGGTGCGGACCCCAATGCGCCTGGCGCGCTCAACCAGACGCCGCTCATCCGGCTGGCCTGGCAGGCGGATGTGCCGGATGAAATCATTGTTCCGCTGGTGGAAGCGCTGCTCAAGGCCGGGGCGAAGGTGGACCATCTGGAACGGGACGGCGGCACCGCCCTGCAAGGAGCCGTGTTGCGGAGCAATCCGCCGGTTGCAAAACTTCTGTGTGCGGCGGGGGCCGACGTGAACCGGATTTTCAAAAGGGGCGCGCCGCTGGATCTGGCGGAACAAAATGTCCAGTTTTGCCGGGAGGAACTCGCCGACCCATCCTTAACCGGGCCGGCGCGCGCAGTCATGGAGCAAAAACTGAAACGGGCACAGGCAGTATTCGTTGTCTTGTCCGATATGGGAGCGAAGCGAAAGTCGGAATTGGCTCCGGCAGGGACGTCGGAAACCGATTCTCCGGAATCCCCGTCTGCAGCTCGATTGGGAGCCGCGCACTTCCTCAAGTTCATTTACGACGGCGAAGCCGAATGGTCGTTGCTGGCCGTCAAGGCGCCCCTCAAGAAAACGGCCGAGGCCTTTATGGAATGGTCGAAGGCGAAAAAGCGGGAGCGGGATGTGCCCTACAAGGCCGCTGCCGGTGGACCCGATGAGGTGGCCCCACTCGTT
>Ga0265320_10003573_pt1 | contig 10397 bp, 3 predicted proteins | sample 4827metaG_FD_202087 | JGI IMG/M metagenome (GOLD analysis project Ga0265320, IMG submission 202087) | Rhizosphere microbial communities from Carex aquatilis grown in University of Washington, Seatle, WA, United States - 4-8-27 metaG | ecosystem: Host-associated > Plants > Roots > Rhizosphere >...
GTCGTGTGGGACACCAACGAGGAGACCGGGTCGCAGTCGATCCGCGACGTCAAGGAGCAGGAGGTCTTCTTCGGCGAGATCCCGCTCATGACGGACAACGGCACGTTCATCATCAACGGAACGGAGCGCGTCGTCGTCAGCCAGCTGCACCGCAGCCCGGGCGTCTTCTACGACCACGACAAGGGCAAGACGCACTCGTCGGGCAAGCTGCTGTACAGCGCGCGCATCATCCCGTACCGCGGCTCGTGGCTCGACTTCGAGTTCGATCCGAAAGACCTGCTCTACGTGCGCATCGACCGCCGCCGCAAGCTGCACGCGACCGTGCTGCTGCGCGCGCTCGGCTATTCGACCGAGGAGCTGCTCAACTACTACTACGACACCGAGACGGTGTTCCTAGAGGCGGGCAAGAAGTACGCGAAGTCGATCGAGTACGACCTTCTGCCCGGCCAGCGCGCCAGCCGCGACATCCGCCACCCGGATACGCGCGAGATCCTGGTCAAGAAGAACCGCAAGTTCACCAAGCTCGCGATCAAGAAGCTCAAGGACTCGAACGTCGAGCGGCTGTCGGTCGAGGTCTCGGACCTGGTCGGCAAGGTCGCGGCGACCGACGTCATCGACGAGGCGACCGGCGAGGTCATCCTGCAGTGCAACGAGGAGCTGACCGAGTCGAAGCTCGACGAGCTGCGCGAGCACAACATCGGCTCGTTCAAGGTCCTGTTCATCGACAACCTCAACGTCGGCTCGTACCTGCGCGACACGCTGATCGCCGACAAGCTCCAGTCGCCCGACGAGGCGATCATGGAGATCTACCGCCGCCTGCGCCCGGGTGATCCGCCGACGCTGGAGACGGCGCAGAACCTGTTCAACAACCTGTTCTTCAACCCGGAGCGCTACGACCTCAGCAAGGTCGGCCGCCTCAAGTTGAACTACAAGTTCAAGCTCGACGAGTCGCTGGAAAACACCGTCCTCACCAAGCGCGACATCCTCGAGACCATCCGCTATCTCATCGATCTCAAGAACGGCAAGGGATCGATCGACGACATCGACCACCTCGGCAACCGGCGCGTGCGCGCGGTCGGCGAGCTCATGGAGAACCAGTACCGCATCGGTCTGGTCCGCATGGAGCGCGCGATCAAAGAGCGCATGAGCATGTCGCAGGAGATCGAGACGTTGATGCCGCACGACCTCATCAACGCCAAGCCGGTCTCGGCGGTGGTCAAGGAGTACTTCGGGTCGTCGCAGCTCTCGCAGTTCATGGACCAGACCAACCCGCTGTCCGAGGTCACGCACAAGCGGCGTCTCTCGGCCCTCGGGCCTGGCGGTCTCACGCGCGAGCGCGCCGGCTTCGAGGTGCGCGACGTCCACGGCACGCACTACGGCCGCATCTGCCCGATCGAGACGCCGGAAGGTCCGAACATCGGCCTCATCGCGTCGCTGTCGACCTACGCCCGCGTCAACGAGTTCGGCTTCATCGAGACGCCGTACCGCAAGGTCGAGGCGGCGCGCGCCACCGACCAGGTCGAGTTCTACTCGGCGCTGCAGGAGGAAGGGCACTACATCGCGCAGTCGAACACCCAGCTCGACAAGAAGGGCAAGTTCACCGACGACCTGATCTCCTGCCGGCACAACACGGAGTTCGTGATGTCGAAGCCGGAAGAGGTCACGTTGATGGACGTGTCGCCGAACCAGCTCGTGTCGGTGGCGGCGTCGTTGATCCCGTTCCTCGAGAACGACGACGCGAACCGCGCGCTCATGGGTTCGAACATGCAGCGCCAGGCGGTGCCTCTCATCCGCACGCGCTCGCCGCTGGTGGGGACCGGCATCGAGGGGATCGTCGCTCGTGACTCGGGTGTCACCATGGTGGCGCGCCGCGACGGTGTCGTCGAATCGGTCGACGCGACCCGCATCGTCGTGCGTCCGACGCAAGAGACCGAGAGCGATCCGCTGTCGGCCAAGCCGGACATCTACAACCTGACCAAGTTCCAGCGGTCGAACCAGAACACCTGCATCAACCAGAAGCCGATCATCGATCGCGGCGATCACATCAAGACCGGCGACGTCATCGCCGACGGTCCGGCGACCGAGCGCGGTGAGCTGGCGCTGGGCGAGAACGTGCTGGTCGCGTTCATGCCCTGGGGCGGCTACAACTTCGAGGACTCGATCCTCGTGTCGGAGCGGCTGGTGCGCAACGACCACTTCACGTCGATCCACATCGAGGAGTTCGAGTGCGTCGCGCGCGACACCAAGCTCGGCAAGGAAGAGATCACCTGCGACATCCCGAACGTCGGCGAGGAGGCTCTCAAGGACCTCGACGAGTCGGGCATCGTGCGCATCGGCGCCGAGGTGAAGCCGCAGGACATCCTGGTCGGCAAGATCACGCCCAAGGGTGAGACTCAGCTCTCGCCCGAGGAGAAGCTCTTGCGCGCGATCTTCGGCGAGAAGGCCGGCGACGTGCGCGACAGCTCGCTGCGCGTGCCACCGGGCGTGCAGGGCATCGTCATCAGCGCCAAGGTGTTCTCGCGCAAGGGCACGGAGAAGGACGAGCGCGCCAAGGACATCGAGGACCAGGAGAAGGAGAAGCTCCTCGCCGACCAGCGCGACGAGGTGAAGATCGTCTCCGAGTCGTACCACGCGCGCATGCGCAAGCTGCTCGTCGGCAAGACCACCTCGGTGCGCCTGGTCGACGACAAGGGCAAGGTCCTCTGCGCCAAGGGGCAGAAGATCGAGAACGCCACGCTCGACGAGGTTCCGCCGCGCTACTGGACGGAGCTGCAGGTCGAGGAGAACGGCGGCAAGACCGAAGAAAAGATCGGTCAGCTCGCGACGCAGCTGCAGGAGGACATCAACGCGATCGAGCTGCTCTATCGCGACAAGATCTCGAAGCTCACCAAGGGCGACGAGCTCCCGCCGGGCGTTATCAAGATGGTCAAGGTCTACGTGGCCATCAAGCGCAAGCTGTCGGTCGGCGACAAGATGGCCGGTCGCCACGGCAACAAGGGCGTGGTTTCGCGGGTTCTGCCCGAGGAAGACATGCCCTACCAGTCCGACGGTACGCCGGTGGACATCGTGCTGAACCCGCTCGGCGTTCCGTCGCGTATGAACGTCGGGCAGATCCTCGAGACCCACCTCGGCGGCGCGGCCCTTCAGCTCGGCAGGCAGATCGAGGCGCAGCTCGAGCGCGACTGGACCGGCGACGCTCTCCGTTCGCGCATGAAGAAGATCTTCACCGAGGAGCATCACCAGAAGCTGTTCGACGAGCTGGACGACGACGGTCTCAAGAGGGCCGCCATGACCCTGCGCGAGGGCATTCACCTGGCGACGCCGGTCTTCGACGGCGCCAAGGAGACCGACATCAAGGCGCTGCTGGCGCTCGCCGAGCAGGCGAGCAACGGGCAGGCGACGCTGTTCGACGGCAAGAGCGGCGAGGCGTTCGACCACGACGTCACCGTGGGCGTGATGTACATGCTCAAGCTGCACCACCTGGTCGACGACAAGATCCACGCGCGGTCGATCGGTCCTTACTCGCTGGTCACCCAGCAGCCGCTGGGCGGCAAGGCGCAGTTCGGCGGTCAGCGGCTCGGCGAGATGGAGGTCTGGGCCATGGAGGCGTACGGCGCCGCCTACGGCCTGCAGGAGTTCCTGACCGTCAAGTCCGACGACGTCATCGGCCGCACCCGGATGTACGAGGCGATCGTCAAAGGCGAGCACGTGCTCGAGTCGGGCTTGCCTGAGTCGTTTAACGTGCTATTGAAAGAGCTGCAATCGCTGTGCCTGAACGTCGAGCTCATTGAGGACCCGAACGCACCTCGCAAGCAAGAGTCGACGCTCGAGCTGATGGCGCGCGAAGTCGCCGCCAAGGTCAGCGCCAGTGCCAGCGCCTCGACGCCCCCAGCTCCGCCAGCGCCGGCCGAGCTGGGAGGCGAGTAAAGGTATGAACGTTTTGGGAAAGGTGGAATCGTGAAAGATATTTTCAACTTCTTCGAGAAGCCGAAGGATCCGCTGTCTTTCTCTGCGATCCGCATCTCGCTCGCCTCGCCGCTGAAGATCCACGAGTGGTCGCACGGCGAGGTGAAGAAGCCGGAGACCATCAACTACCGCACCTTCAAGCCCGAACGCGACGGCCTCTTCTGCGCCAAGATCTTTGGCCCAGTGAAGGACTACGAGTGCAATTGCGGCAAGTACAAGCGCATGAAGCACCGCGGGATCGTGTGCGAGAAGTGCGGCGTCGAGGTCATCCAGTCCAAGGTGCGCCGCGAGCGTCTCGGCCACATCAACCTGGCCACGCCCGTCGCGCACATCTGGTTCTTGAAGTCGCTGCCGTCGCGCATCGGCAACCTGCTCGACATCACGCTCAAGGATCTGGAGAAGATCCTCTACTGCGAGTCGTACGTCGTCGTCGACCCGAAGGAGACCGGTCTGCAGCGTGGCGAGCTCCTCACCGAGGAACGCTACATCAAGGCGGCCGAAGAGTTCGGTGACGACGCGTTCGTCGCCGGCATGGGCGCCGAGGCGATCCGCGATCTGCTCCGCCAGATCGACATCAACTCGCTCTCGGAGCAGCTGCGCGCCGAGATGAAGGAAGCCACGTCGGAGGCCAAGCGCAAGAAGCTGTCGAAGCGCCTGAAGGTCGTCGACGCGTTCCGCGAGTCGGGCAACAAGCCGGACTGGATGATGCTGGAGGTGATCCCGGTGATCCCGCCGGATCTCCGCCCGCTCGTGCCGCTCGACGGCGGCCGCTTCGCGACCAGCGATCTCAACGATCTCTACCGCCGCGTCATCAACCGCAACAACCGGTTGAAGAGGCTGCAGGAGCTCAACGCTCCCGAGATCATCATCCGCAACGAGAAGCGCATGCTGCAGGAGGCGGTCGACGCTCTGTTCGACAACGGCCGCCGCGGCAAGACCATCACCGGCCCCAACAAGCGGCCGTTGAAGTCGCTCTCCGACATGCTCAAGGGCAAGCAGGGACGCTTCCGCCAGAACCTGCTCGGCAAGCGCGTCGACTACTCGGGCCGTTCGGTCATCGTCGTCGGCCCCGAGCTGAAGCTGCACCAGTGCGGCCTTCCCAAGAAGATGGCGCTCGAGCTCTTCAAGCCGTTCATCTACAACAAGCTCGAAGAGCGCGGCCTGGTCACGACGATCAAGAGCGCGAAGAAGCTGGTTGAAAAGGAGCGTCCCGAGGTCTGGGACATCCTGGAAGAGGTCATCAAGGAGCACCCGATCCTCCTCAACCGCGCGCCGACGCTGCACCGCCTCGGCATCCAGGCGTTCGAGCCGCTGCTGATCGAGGGCAAGGCCATCCAGCTGCACCCGCTGGTCTGCGCGGCGTTCAACGCCGACTTCGACGGCGACCAGATGGCGGTCCACGTGCCGCTGTCGCTCGAGGCGCAGATGGAAGCGCGCGTGCTGATGATGTCGACCAACAACATCCTCAGCCCCGCGAACGGGCGCCCGATCATCCTGCCGTCGCAGGACGTCGTGCTCGGGCTCTACTACATGACGCGCGAGCGGCTGTTCGCGCGCGGTGAGTACCCGCACGGCAAGGGCGACGGCTCCAAGGTCGAGAAGACCGACGTCAAGTCGGAGAAGATCACCGTCAACAAGATGCACGGCGTCTACGCGTCGCCCGAGGAAGTGCGCATGGCGTACGACCACGGCGAGCTCGACCTGCAGGCGGCGATCCGCGTGCGCACCGGCGGCGAGCTGGTGGCCACGACGGTCGGCCGCGTGCTGCTGTACGAGATCGTGCCGAAGCAGCTGCCGTTCAAGATCGTCAACCGCGTCATGGGCAAGAAGCAGCTCGGCGATCTCATCGACAGCTGCTATCGCGCCTGCGGCCAGAAGGAGACGGTCCTGCTCGCCGACAAGCTGCGGTCGCTCGGGTACACCTACGCGACCAAGGCGGGCATCTCGATCTGCGTCGACGATCTCCAGATCCCGGCGCGCAAGATCGAGCTGCTCGAGACCGCGCAGAAGGACGTGCAGGAGATCGAGGAGCAGTACACCGAGGGTCTCATCACCGACGGCGAGCGATACAACAAGGTCGTCGACATCTGGGCGCAGGTGTCGGAGCAGATCGCCGAAGAGATGATGAGCGAGATCGGCAGCGAAGAGCTGACCAACGACGAGACCGGGGAGAAGCGGCGCAGCCCGTCGTTCAACCCGATCTACATCATGGCCGACTCGGGCGCGCGTGGATCGGCGCAGCAGATTCGCCAGCTGGCCGGCATGCGCGGCCTCATGGCGAAGCCGTCAGGTGAGATCATCGAGACCCCCATCACCACGAACTTCCGTGAGGGTCTCTCGGTGCTCCAGTACTTCATCTCGACGCACGGCGCTCGCAAGGGTCTGGCCGACACCGCCCTCAAGACCGCGAACTCGGGGTACCTGACGCGCCGTCTGGTCGACGTCGCCCAGGACTGCATCATCGCCGAGTACGACTGCGGCACCATGGACGGCATCGAGCTCGGCGCGCTCGTCGAAGGCGGCGAGATCATCGAGAAGCTCGGCGACCGCATCCTGGGCCGTGTCGCGGTGGAAGACATCTTCGATCCCTACACCGGCGAAGTGCTGGTGCAGAACAACGAGGAGATCACCGAGGACAAGGTCCGCATCATCGAGGATGCCGGCATCGACCACATCAAGATCCGCTCGGTGCTCACCTGCGAGACCCGGCGCGGCATCTGCGTGCTCTGCTACGGCCGCGACCTGGCGCGCGGTCACATGGTGAACATCGGCGAGGCCGTCGGCGTCATCGCGGCGCAGTCGATCGGCGAGCCCGGCACCCAGCTGACGATGCGGACGTTCCACATCGGCGGCGTCGGTCAGGTGCGCACCGAGCAGTCACAGCTCGAGGCGCGCTACGACGGCGTGGTCAAGCTGGAGAACACCACGGTCGTCAAGCGCGACAAGATCTGGATCGTGATGAACCGTCACGGCGAGATCGTCATCCAGGACGAGACCGGTCGCGAGCGCGAGCGGTACGGCCTGACCTACGGTGCCAAGCTGTTCTTTGGTGAGGGCGACGGCGTCAAGCAGGGCCAGCTCCTCTCGGAGTGGGATCCCTTCTCGGTGCCGATCCTCACCGAGGTCTCGGGCGTGGTGAAGTTCGGAGACGTCATCGAAGGCGTCACCATGACCGAGCAGCTCGACGAGATCACGGGCCTGTCGCGCAAGAGCATCACGGAGTCGAAGGACGCCGAGCTGCGGCCGCGCATCTCGCTCAAGGACGAGCACGGCAAGACGCTGAAGATCCCGAGCGGCGAAAACGACGCGCGCTACTTCCTGCCGGTCGGCTCGACCATCGCGGTGTCGGAAGGCGACCGCATCGAGGCCGGCGACATCATCGCGCGTATCCCGCGCGAGACGACGAAGACCAAGGACATCACCGGCGGTCTTCCGCGCGTCGCCGAGCTGTTCGAGTCGCGCAAACCCAAGGAGCACGCGGTCATCGCCGAGATCGACGGTACGGTCAGCTTCGGCAAGGACACCAAGGGCAAGCGCAAGGTGCTGATCACGCCGGACAAGGGCGACGCCAAGGAGTACCTGATCTCCAAGGGCAAGCACCTGTCGGTGCGCGAAGGCGACAAGATCAAGGCCGGCGAGCCGCTGATGGACGGCGCCGCCAACCCGCACGACATCCTCAAGGTGCTCGGCGAGAAGGCGCTGGCCAAGTACCTGGTCGACGAGGTCCAGGAGGTCTACCGGCTCCAGGGCGTCAAGATCAACGACAAGCACATCGAGACGATCGTGCGGCAGATGTTGCGCCGCATCCGCGTCATCGATGTGGGCGACACCGGCTTCCTCATCGACGAGCACGTGGAGAAGTACGTGTTCGAAGAGGAGAACGAGCGGGTGATGACGAAGAACGGGAAGCCCGCGCAGGGCGAGCCGTTGCTGCTCGGTATCACCAAGGCGTCGCTCTCGACGGAGAGCTTCATCTCGGCGTCGTCGTTCCAGGAGACCACCAAGGTGCTCACCGAAGCCGCGGTCTGCGGCAAGGTCGACTACCTGCGCGGCCTCAAGGAGAACGTCATCATGGGCCGGCTCATCCCGGCGGGAACCGGCCTGGCCGCGTACAAGCGGCTCTCGGTTCACGTCGACGAGCCGACCGCCGAGGAGCTGGCGGCGATGCCCCCGCCGCCCCCGCCGGCAGTCGCGGCGGTGGCGTTGAATCCCGACGAATAGTTCGGGTATCTTCCGGACGTCACGACAGCGCGGGGAGGGCATTCGGGTCCTCCCCGCGGTTTTGCTGTCTCCCCCAAGACCTTCGGAAGGATAGGCATGCGTACGACGAACGTGAGACCGGCTGACTTCAGACCCGCAGGGCTTGTCGGCGCCGTGATGGTGTTCTCGATGCTGGTGGTGGCGTGCGTGTCGCCTGGCGAGCCGGAGAAGAAGCCGGCGCCGCCCTCGGTTCCGCCCGAGCCGGCGCGCGCCGCGTTTCGGGTCGATCCGGCGGCGCACTACAACCTGATTGCCGTCGGAGCCGCGGCGAAGTGCGTGCAGCCGGCCGGACAGAGCAACGTCGCCGGTATGCGGATGCAGATCGCGACGTGTGACGGCTCGAAGGCGCAGCAGTACCGCCTGACGCCGTTGCCCGGCAACTACGTCGCGATCGTCAATCTCACGAGCGAAATGTGCATCGACGTGGCGGGCGAGTCCCGTGACAACGGCGCCAACATCGTGCAGTACCCCTGCCGCAACGGCCTGAACCAGCAGTGGGTGCTCGCCGACGCGCCCGAGGGCAACCTGCGCCTGGTCGCGCGCCACAGCGGGGGCAGCGTCGATGTCCAGGGTGCGGTCAGCACCGAAAACACCAACCTGATCCAGTGGCCGTGGTCCGGCGATCCCAACCAGCGCTTCAAGTTGGCGGTCGTGAAGGACGTGCCGGACGGCGGCGCGGCGAAGGACGCGGGCGCGGCCGTGGCGGCGGCGGCCAAAGGCAAGGACAAGGCCGGGGCGGCCGCGAAGAAAAAGAAGACCAAGTAGAAGCTTCGCGTCCCCAGTTGAAGCGCTAGGTCTCCGGCCACAACCATGCCGCGCCCCTGACCCCGCTCGCGTCGCCGTGCTGGGCGCGCACCAGGCGGTTGCGCAGGGCCTTGGCCGCGGTGAAGCGCTCCCAGAGCTTGGGGACGTTGTCGAAGATGCGCGGGTTGTTCGACACCCCGCCGCCGAGCACGATCACGTGCGGGTCGAGCAGGTTGATCACGCCGGCCAGCGCGCGGGCGAGCCGGCTCTCATAGATGTCGAAGGCGTGGTTCGCGGTCGCGTCGCCGGCGGCGGCGCGGCGTCCGACCTCGGGCGCGTCGATGTCCGCGCCGCCGAGCGCTCGGTAGGCGCCCGCCAGGCCGCGCCCCGATACGAACGATTCGATGCAGCGCGGATGCCCACAGGGGCAGACGTAGGGCGAGCGCTCGTCGTCCTCGACGTCCACGTTGAGGAACGGCAGGGTGGTGTGGCTCCACTCGGCGGCCGCGCCATTGGCGCCGTTGAGCACGCGGCCATCGATCACGATGCCGCCGCCCACGCCGGTCCCGAGCGTGGCGCCGAACACGACGTCGATGCGTCCGGCCGAGCTCGACCGTCCGGTGCGCGCCGCGGCGCCGTCTGTCGCCTCGGACAGCACGAAGCAGTTCGCGTCATTGTCGACGCGCACGGGCCGGCCCGCGACCTTGGACAGGTCCTGGTCGACCGGCTTGCCGTTCAGCGACGCCAGGTTCGAGTTGAGGATGCGGCCGGTCTCGGGCGACAGGAAGCCGGGCGTGCCGACGCCCACGCTGCAGTGCGCGCCGGCCCGCGTCTCGAGATCGCCGATCAGCTTCGCGACCGTGCCCAGGAACGCGTCGTACGCGTCGTCCTCGCGCGGCGTGGCCACGCGCACCCGGGCCAGCTCGTGCCCGCTCCTATCGAGAACGATTCCTTCGATCTTGGTTCCGCCGACGTCGATCCCGATTCGCATGAACGGCACTTTACCGTTGCCGCCGAGGTTGCCAAAATGACGTCTGTAGGTTGAAATGACACGCTTGCTTAACCCCCGGCCTTTCCGTCTGGCAGCGCTTTGTCTTTGCGTGCTCGCGACGGGGCTCGGGACCTCGCGCCCGGCGCACGCACAGCAGATCTGCCAGACGTTGCGGTACACGTTCCAACCCGACTGCTTGCAGTCCGCCAACCACCCCGGCGTCTGTTCGGCCGTGCTCTATCAGCCCGACCCGATCGATCCGACCAAAGACGGCAAGGCCATCGACCGCCTGGATCTCGGTCCCCAGATCGCCGTCTGGCTCCAGAGCGCGGATGGCTCGACGTTCGTCGACACGCTGATGGTGACCAACCAGGTCGCCGCGCGCGGCATCGGCAATCGCCCCGGCCTGTCGAACTTCGTCTCGAGCCCGAAGTTC
>Ga0265320_10003576_pt1 | contig 10395 bp, 10 predicted proteins | sample 4827metaG_FD_202087 | JGI IMG/M metagenome (GOLD analysis project Ga0265320, IMG submission 202087) | Rhizosphere microbial communities from Carex aquatilis grown in University of Washington, Seatle, WA, United States - 4-8-27 metaG | ecosystem: Host-associated > Plants > Roots > Rhizosphere >...
AACAGCACGGTGTTGCCGGTCTGGCCCCACAGGCGCAGCAGGCTTTCCTGCATGATGGCCCGCGTCTGGGCATCCAGGGCTCCGAACGGCTCGTCCATCAGCAGCACGCTGGGATGGTTGACCAGGGCGCGGGCGATGCCCACCCGCTGGGCCATGCCGCCCGACAGGGTGGCGGGATAGCGGCCGGCGGACCCGCCCAGACCGACCAGATCCAGGTATTCCTTGGCCAGTTCCCGGGCCTCGGCGCGGGTCCTGCCCTGCATGCGCGGCCCGAAGGCGACGTTTTCCAGCACGGTCTTCCAGGGAAACAGCGAATGCTGCTGGAACACCATGCCGCGTTCAGGCCCCGGTCTGTCGACCTGGTCGCCGTCCACCGCCACCCGGCCGTGCACCGGCCTCAGGAAGCCCGCCACCGCATTGAGTACCGTCGATTTGCCGCAGCCTGACGGCCCCAGCAGGCAGACGAACTCGCCCGGTTCGATCTCGATGGAGAAATCCTCCACGGCGGGGTGGTCGCCGAAGCTGACCGACAGACGCTGGACGTCCACCCGGCCACGGGTGACGGTCAGGCTGCGGCGATTGGGCAGGGCGTTCATGCTTGTGCGTCTCCACGGTTGGCGCGGACCTGCAGGACCACTCCGGCGCCCAGCAGGACCAGCCCGGCGATTGTGATCGGGGGGCCGTAGGGTTCGACGGCCATGGCGGTGGGAGCCCACAGGCCGAGCATAGCGAGGATCACCACCCAGGAGGGGGTGGAGCAGCACACCGTCCACCCCAGGGTCGCCGACGCCAGGGCCGAGGCCACCGAACCGGCACCGCTGAGGGCCGCCGCGCCCAAACGGCAGGAGCGGCGGGCCAGATGCCAGTGGATCGCCAGCAGCGTCGCGACGGCGGCGATGGCCGCCAGTTTGTCGGGGACGATGGTCAGGCTCCATTCGGCGATGGTGTAATCCGGCAGGGTGCGGCCGGTCTCGAACAGCGGCTCGTCCAGGGCGATGAGCAGGGCGTCGCGCCACGATGGCGTGCCGGTCAGGATGCCGCGGATGTTCTCGGCCCAGGGATAGAACCGGGCGTAATCGGGCAAGGCCTCGAAGCGCAGCACGGCGCCCGCCAGCAACAGGCCGTAATAGGCCAGGATCAGCAACAGCGCATGGCGAAGGATGCGGGCGGCCATCTCAGCGACCTCCCGCCTGCCATGTCAGCAGCGGGGCGGTCGCCCGGCGGACCAGCCAGGTGGATAATGTTCCCAGCCCGCCGATGGCCAGCATGCCGACGATGATGCGGGGGTACTGGACCAGGCTGTAGGACACCCAGGTGAAGTAGCCGATACCGTACTGGCCGCTGATGATTTCGCCGGCCAGCAGCGAGAACCACGACACCCCCATGCCGATGGCCAAACCGGTGGCGATGGAGGGCAGGGCGCCGGGCAGCACCACATGGCGGAAGATGTCCACTTCCCGCGCTCCCAGTGATCGGGCGGCCCGGACCAGGATGGCCTGGGTCTGCTCGACGCCGTGGATGGTGTTGAGCACGATGGGAAACAGCGCACCCAGGAAGGTGATGAACAAGATGCTGGATTCCTCGGTCGGCCACATCAGGATCGCCAGCGGAATCCAGGCCACCGCCGGAATGGGGCGCAGGATCTCGATATAGGGGATCAGGATGTCGCGGGCGATGCGGTAGCGCCCCATGACCAGCCCGACGGCTACCCCTAGGATGGCGGCCAGGATGAAGCTCAGCGCCACGCGCCGGACGCTGATCAGCAGATGGGACCAGATGTCCCCTCCGGCGGCCAGTTCGACGATTTCGGCGGCGACCTGGACCGGCGAGGGGACGTTCTGGAAGGACAGGCCGAACGACAGGTGGTTCACCGAGCCCACCTGCCACAGGCCGATGGCGGCGAGAATGGCCAGGAGGCGGATCGCGGTGCGGCCGGAGGCCACGATGGAAGGGAGTTTCGGCATCGTGGCCTCCGCCCCCTTACGGCTTGGGCGCGGCGGCGGCCAGGGCGTCGGCATAGGCCAGCACCGCTCCGCCCCGCTGCCGGGCCGCCTGCTCGGCGTCGGCCTTGCGCAGGAAGCTGCCGACGGCGCCGTCCTTGGCCTGGACGTAGAAGGCCACCTTGCCCAGCAGCTTCAGCCCCGTCACCTCGTCATAGACATAGGTGGCGTTGACCTTCTGGCCCGAGGCGGCGAACTCGGCGGCGCTTTTCAGCAGTTCGGCGTTGCTGATGAACGATTTGACGCCGTCGCGGGGGTGCCACAGCTCGGGCAGCAATTGGTGCTTGCGGGCCGCCGGGTCGACCAGGGCCGCCGACTGACGGTCGTAGTCCAGTCCCAATTCCTTGAAGGCCTGGCGGATGTAGCCGTCATTGATCCAGGTGGTGAAATCCAGCGGCGGAATCTGGCGCTCCTTGGCCAGGATGCCGTGGTCGTATTTCAGCGCTTCGACCCATTTGGGCTTGATGGTCGGGTCAAGCGTCAGATGGCCGCCGCGCGAGAAGTAGAGGTATTGCACCTCCTTCTCGATGCCGGTCCATTTCTCCAGGGATTCGGCGGCGCGCACCGGGTCTTCCTCGACCCACTTGCCGGCCTCGATCACCGCCTTGAGGAAGGCGACCACCACTTCCGGGTACTTCTCGGAGAAGTCCTTGCGGACCACCACGCCGTGAAGATAGGGGATGCCGGCCTCGCTGCCGTCGTAGATCTTGCGGCCGGTGCCGCGATATTCCATCAGCTCGGACCACGGGCAGAAATCGGCATGGGCGTCGATCTTCTTCTGGGCGATGTTGGCGGCGCCCACCGGCGGGCTCTGGTCCTTCAGCGTGATCTCGTCCGGCTTGATGCCGTTGTCCTGCAACGCCTTCAGCAGGGTTCCCCAGGCGGCGCTGCCCACCGGGGTCGAGATGCTGCGGCCCTTCAACTGCTCGAAGCTGTAGATATCGGATTCCACCGGCACCACGACCGAATTGCCGCTGCCCTTCAGATTGTAACCGGTGCCGGCGATATAGAGGCTGCGCAGGGATTCGGTCTGCTGGAACTTGGCGCCGTTGACGATCAGCGGATAGTCGCCCATCACGCCGAAATCCAGCTTGTTGGCCAGCATCATGTTGGTGATCGGCGGTCCCGACGTGTAGTCGTTCCATGCCAGTTCGTACTGGGCGTCCTTGTACTTGCCGTCCTTGGGCAGGTGCTTTTCCAGCAGCTTCAGTTCCTTGACGATGATGCCGGCCGAATAGGTGTCGGTGCACATGCTCTGGTGCCCGACCCCGATGCGGATGGCTTCCGCCTGGGCCTGATTGGTCAGGGCCAGGATGGCGGTGCCGGTGAGGAGGGCGGTGCGAAGGCTCATATCCCCTGTCTCCTGCGGGAGGAATTGCGTTCCCCCGACGTTGCTCGAAGCTCGGGCGATGAGTCAATCTAAAATCTACAAGATTGATATTCTATGCCAGTAGTTGTCCATCCGCACGATGTGGAATTCCTGGGCAATTAGTTGCTCAACGCCGGCCGGACGCTCGGGCAAGGTGAGGTCAAGACCCGCCCCATTCGAGGAGTGCTCCATGCCACAGACTGAGATCCAGACCCGCCAGATGGAGACCGATATCCTGGTGATCGGCGGCGGCACCGCCGGGCCGCTGGCCGCCATCAAGGCCAAGGAAAAGAACCCGGCGCTTCGGGTGCTGCTGCTGGACAAGGCCAACGTCAAGCGGGCCGGAGCCATCGCCGAAGGCATGGACAGCGTCAATAACGCCGTCATCGAGGGCCACGCCACCCCCGAGCAATACGTCAAGGAAATCACCATCGCCAATGACGGCATCGTCAACCAGAAGACCATCTGGGCCTATGCCACCCGCTCCGAGGCGATGATCCGCGAGCTGGATTCCTGGGGCGTCAAGTTCGAGAAGGATGAGACCGGCGATTACGCGGTCAAGAAGGTGCACCACATGGGCTCCTACGTTCTGCCCATGCCCGAGGGCTACGCCATCAAGAAACACATCTTCAAGCAGATCAAGAAGCTGGGCGTCGAGGTCAGCAACCGCCTGATCACCACCCGGCTGCTGACCGCCGCCGATGGCCGCATCGGGGGCGCCATGGCGCTGGATTCCCGCTCGGGCGAGTTCGTGGTGATCCGCGCGCGTGCCGTAGTGCTGTGCACCGGGGCGGCGGGGCGGCTGGGCTTGCCGTCCTCGGGCTATCTGTTCGGCACCTATGAGAATCCGTGCAATGCCGGCGACGGCTATTCCATGGCCTATCACGCCGGTGCCGAGCTGTCGGGGCTGGAGTGCTTCCAGATCAATCCGCTGATCAAGGATTACAACGGCCCGGCCTGCGCCTACGTCACCGGCCCGTTTGGCGGCTTCACCGTCAACGCCAAGGGCGAGCGTTTCATCAAGAGCGACTACTGGTCGGGCCAGATGATGCTGGAATTCTGGCGCGAATTGGAAAGCGGCAACGGGCCGGTCTTTCTCAAGCTCGACCATCTGGCCGACGAGACGGTCACCAAGATCGAAAACGTGCTCCACATCACCGAGCGCCCGACACGCGGTCTGTTCCATCAGGGCCGCCACACCGATTACCGCCACGATCTGGTGGAGATGCATATCTCGGAGATCGGGCTGTGCGGCGGTCATTCGGCATCCGGCGTCTGGGTGGACGAGAATGCGCGGACCACGGTGCCCGGCCTCTACGCCGCCGGTGATCTGTGCAACGTGGCCCATAACTACATGCTGGGCGCCATGGTGTTCGGCATGATCGCCGGCCAGGACGCGGCGGATTACGTGGTGGGCCTGGAACTGCCGGCCCTGGACGAGGCGCAGGTGGAGACCGAGCGCGAAAGGGTCTTCGCACCGCTGCTGCGCGCCGACGGGCTGGAGCCCGCCCAGGTGGAATACAAGCTGCGCCGCATGGTCAACGACTACCTGCAGCCGCCCAAGGTGACGCGCAAGATGGAGATCGGCCTTGCCCGCTTCGCCGAGATCCGCGAAGACCTCAAGCGCCTCAAGGCCAACAATCCCCACGAACTGATGCGGGCGCTCGAGATCTACGCCATCGTCGATTGCGCCGAACTGGCCGCCCACGCCTCGCTCTATCGCACCGAGAGCCGCTGGGGCCTCTATCACTACCGCACCGACCATGAATTCCGGAACGATGCCGAGTGGTTCTGCTTCGTGGAGGTCAGGAAGGGCGCCGACGGCAAGCCTGAGCTCTTCAAGCGCCCCGTCGATCCCTACATCGTGCCGGTCGGCGACGACGAGCGCGACGCCTACAACCAGCTGCGCATCGATACGGCAGCGGAGTGACAGCCATGACCCATCTTACCCAACCCTCCGTCACCATCGACCACGACAAATGCATCGCCGCCAAGGGATGCCGCACCTGCATCGATGTCTGCCCCACCGACATCCTGGCCATCGGCCCGGACGGCAAGGTGCGCATGGCCTATGACGAGTGCTGGTACTGCCTGCCCTGCCAGCACGATTGCCCGACCAAGGCGATCACCGTAGCCATTCCCTACCTGCTGCGCTGAGGCGGTCATGCCCGATAGCGAGATCATCGCCCTGATCGCCGCCCTGGATCAGCCCGATCCGGATATCCGCCGTATCGCGGTGATGCAGGCGGTGGATTGGGTTCATGACCATTCCCACCTGTTCGCCCGCGCGAGCCGCGACGAGGATGCCGGCGTGCGGCTGGAGGCGGTCAAGGCCCTGGAGGGAGATGCGTCCGGCGATGGCGTCAACGCCCTGGTGGACCGCTTGGGGGACGAGGATGCCGAAATCCGGGCGGCGGCGGCGGAATCCCTGGTGGAGATTCTCGATCCCGCCGCCGGGCCGGTGCTCCTGGTCCGCCTCGAGGGAGTGCAGGGGCAGGCGAGGGCGGCCGTCCTTGCCGGTTTGCGCAAGCTGCGGCAGGACGGCGCGCTGGAGCCGGCGCTGGATTGCCTCGGTGATCCCCTGGCCTCGGTACGGCTGGAGGCGGTGCGTGTGCTGGGTTATCTGCGTCATTCCGGTGCCGTGGCGGGTTTGACCGAACGCATCGCCGTGGATGGCGATGCCGAGGTGCGCCGCGCCGCAGTCGGCGCGCTGGGCTTCGCCGATCCGGAAGCGGCGGCTCCCGCCTTGTTGCTGGGGTTGCGTGACGCCGACTGGCAGACGCGGGAAGAGGCGGCGGTAACCCTGGGCAAGCTGCTGCCCGGCATGGCGGTGGGCGGCCTGATCATCGCCCTCGACGACCAGTACTGGCAGGTGCGCCTCAAGGCGGCGGTGGCGCTGGGCAAGCTGAAGGCTCCGGCGGCGGTGCCCGCCCTGATCGGCCAATTGTCCCACGCCATCGGCAATCTGCGGCGCGAGGCGGTCAACGCCCTGGCCGCCATCGGTGATCGCTCGGCGGTGCCCGCCCTGACCGAGGCCCTGAGCGATACCGACGTCGAGGTGCGCAAATCGGCCCGGCGAGCCCTGGACGCGCTTGCATGAAGGCGGTCGGCGATTTTCTCCACCGTCGCCAGGATGTGGTCCGCCGCCTTCAGTGGAGCATGGCGCTGGTGTATTTCGCCCTGTTGCTGGGGCCTGTCCTGGCACCGGCCAGCGGCCTGGGCCGGGTGGCCGAGGCGGTGTTCTGGGGCGTCTGGTGGCCGGCGGTGATCCTGTCGGTGATGGTGTTCGGCCAGTTCTGGTGCGGCGTGCTGTGCCCGGACGGCACCGTCACCGAATGCGCCAGCCGCCACGGCCATGGCGCCAAGCCCACCGAAGCCCTGCGCTGGGGCTGGTGGCCGTTGCTGGCCTTCGCCGCCGTGACTCTGTTCAGCGATGCCGCCGATGCCCACCGTTCGGCCTGGGGGACCCTGGCGGCAGTGGGCACCATGTCGGCTCTGGCCCTGGCTGCCGGTCTGTGGTTCGGCAAGGGGCGCCGCGTGTGGTGCCGCTATCTCTGCCCGGCTGGAGCCGTGTTCTCGCTGCTGGCGCGGGTCTCGGCGCTGCATTTCAAGGTGGACCGCGCGGCATGGGATGCGGCGCCCCGCCCGGCCCCCAAGCCGGTGGACTGCCCCTTGCTGCTGGACGTGCGGCGGCTGACCAGCAACGAGAAGTGCAACATGTGCGGCCGCTGCTCGGGCCATCGCGGCGCGGTGGAATTGTCGTGGCGGCCCCTGGGCTCCGAGATCGTCGGTCTTCGGGACGACGAGGTGCGGCCGTGGGATGCGGTGGGCATCTGCTTCGTGCTGGTGGGCCTCTGCTTCGCCGGGTTCCATTGGACGGGCGACGTTGCGGCCATTCTGGCGGTGGGGCTGGGGCTGGGCAGCGCCGTTGCCGCATCGCTGCTGCTGGCCGCCGGGCGAGGGGGCTGGATGCGTCTGGCCTACGCCCTGATTCCCCTGGCCGGGTTCGGCCTCTTCCTGGGGGCGGTCGAGCATTCCCTGGCCCTGCTGGAACGCCTTGATCTGCTGCCCTGGCTGCGTTGGCCGTTCGTGGGGCTGGGCGTGGTCTGGAGCGGACGGCTGGGCTGGAGCCTCGTCGCCGATATCCGCGCCAGGATTGTCTTCGCCATCCTGTCGGTGGGGCTGGCCGCCCTCTATCTGCTTGTCTGACAAAGGAGACGGGCCATGGCCCTGCTGATCACCGACCAGTGCATCAATTGCGACGTCTGCGAACAGGAATGCCCCAACGAGGCCATCACCCAGGGCGACGAGATTTTCGTGATCGATCCCGACCGCTGCACCGAATGCGTCGGCCATTACGACCGGCCTCAATGCATCGAGCACTGCCCGGTGGATTGCATCATCGTCAATCCCGAGCGTGTGGAGGGACCGGATGCGCTATTGGCGAAGTATCGAGGCCTGATGGGACGGCTGTAAGGCTACAAAAGATCAGGGCCGCGATGGAATCCCGCACGAGGCGGGGAGGTGATGTTCCTCCCGCCTTCAAGCGTTCGAACGCGTCCTTGCCGTGGGGGCCAAGGGATACCTGCCAGCGAAGGATGGTGTGTGAAAACGCTGACGACGGAGGTGAGCGTCACATTGCAGTGTTGCGATTGATTATCACTCGCGATAGCATGGCCCGATTACAGCAGGATAGGAGCCGGGCATGAATGTGACCGTGATCTTTGGTTCGGATGCCGGAGCCACCAAGGAGGTGGCTTCCAGGATCGCCAAGAGGATGGGGGCACGCCTTCTTGACGTTCAAGAGGCGCGGACGGCCGACTACGAGGGCTGCGACCTGCTGATTCTCGGCGGTCCCACCTATGGCATGGGTGAATTGCAGACCGATTGGGACCTTTACATCAATCAGTTGGAAGGCGCCGACCTTCTGTCCCGCAAGGTGGCTTTGTTCGGTACCGGCGACCAGATGACCTATCCGGACAGCTTCGTCGATGCCATGGGCATCCTGTACGACAAGGTGGTGGCCCGAGGGGCCGAGGTGATCGGCTTCACCGATACCGCGGGGTATGATTTTTCGTGCTCCACGGCGTTGAGGGACGGCCGGTTCGTCGGCCTTGCCCTGGATGAGGACACGCAGTCCAACCTGACCAATGGCCGTATCGACGCATGGCTGGAGCAGTTGCGATGAAATCGGCGACCATGGGCGATCTCGTCCACAGGCTCTATGAGTACCGCAAGGGTGTCCGCCAGTTGTTCATGATGACCATGACCGCCCAGGAGGCGACAGAGGTCGTTACGCGGCTGCGGACCGAATCCATCGAACACCACGCCCAGCCGGTCAGCCCGAAGAAGGTCAACGTCTTCTTCGGCCGGAAGGCCTGTGTCCAGCTGGTCCGCCACATGGTCACCAAGCCGTTGTGCCGCCTGACGCCCGAGGAGGATTTCATCCTGGGCACGCTTCTGGGCTATGACCGCGAGCAGCAGTGCCTGCGGTTTCTGTCCATGACAAAGGCGGGACGGGGAATGGCCGGCGGACAGGCCGCCAGGGCCTGATCCGGGACCGTGGGAAATCAGCCTTTGACGGTCTGTCTCGCGCCGCGCCGCCGCAGCGCGTTGAGCAGGATGCCGATGGTGGTGCCGTTGTGCAGCACCGAGGTGGCGATGGGCGACAGCAATCCCAGGGCCGCCGCGCCCAGGATGGCGGTGTTGAGGCCGACCGTCGCCCGGTAGTTGGTCTTGATCAGGCCCATCACCGCGTTGGCGGCCTCCTTGGCGTCGGCCACCCGCTCGACCTCGTCCTCCAGCAGGGCGATGTCGGCGGTGAGGCGTGCGATGTCGGCGCCCTTCTGCATGGCGATGCCCACATGGGCTCCCGCCAGGGCGGGGGCGTCATTGATGCCGTCGCCGATGAAGGCGATGCGGGCACCCTGGGCGTTCATCTCCGCGATGATGCGGGCCTTGTCCTCGGGCATCAGTTCGGCGTGGAAGCCGTCGAGACCGAGTGCGGTGGCCAGTTCCTCCGCACGCTCGCGGTGGTCGCCGGTCAGCATCAGGATGCGCCTCGCCCCCAATTCGCGCAGCCGGCGGACCGTGGCGGCGCTGGTCGGACGGATACTGTCCTTGAGGGCGAGCAGACCGAGAAGCTGTCCGCCATAGCCGATGAACAGCAAGGTCTTGCCGTCGCGGTAGAGGTGGTCGATCTCTTCCTTGTGCCCCGAGGTGTCGATGGCCTCGTCTTCCTCGATGAAATGGCGCGACCCCACCACGATCCGCTTGCCGTCCACCACGCTGGCCACGCCGTGGGCGACGATGAACTGCACTTCCTGATGGTCGAAGTGGCGGTTGTGGGTGGCCCGCGCCGCGCTGACCACGGCCATGGCCAGCGGGTGGAAGTAATGTTCCTCCACCGAGGCCGCCAGGCAGATCAGGTCATCGGGGCTGTACTGAGCGTCGAAGGTGACGGCGTCGGTGACCGCCAGCACGCCGGAGGTCAGCGTGCCGGTCTTGTCGAAGATGAAGGTGTCGGCGCTGGCCAGACGCTCCAGCGCCGTGGCGCCCTTGACCAGGATTCCCGCCTTGCCCGCCCCGAACATGGCCGATTTGAAGGCTACCGGCGTGGCCAGCTTCAGGGCGCAGGAATAGTCGGCCTGTAGCACCGAGGCGGCGCGGCGCCAGTCGCCCGACAGCAGGAAGGACCCGCCGGCCAGCTTCAGTACCGTGGGCACCAGCCGGTCGGCCAGCCGCGAGGCCTCCAGTTGCGCCTCGCTCTTGGCGACCAGGGATTGCTCGACGTAATCGGCGATGCGCGCGGCGGCCGTGCTGCTTCCCACCTGCTCGGCGTAGACGGCCAGCCGGCCCTCCTCGACCAGGGTGCCGGACAGCACGGACGAGCCCCGGGTCTTGACCACCGAGATGCTTTCGCCGGTCATGGCCGCCTCGTTGACGGTGGCTTCGCCGCTCAGCACCGTACCGTCCACCGGAATGACCGAACCGGTGGCGATGATCACCGTGTCGCCCACCACCACG
>Ga0265320_10003577_pt1 | contig 10393 bp, 8 predicted proteins | sample 4827metaG_FD_202087 | JGI IMG/M metagenome (GOLD analysis project Ga0265320, IMG submission 202087) | Rhizosphere microbial communities from Carex aquatilis grown in University of Washington, Seatle, WA, United States - 4-8-27 metaG | ecosystem: Host-associated > Plants > Roots > Rhizosphere >...
TCGCCCGGAAAAATCGCCGCCATGACGCCGTTGCCCGGGATTTCAAAGGCGTCAATGATTGCGGACGGTTTTTTCCGCCGGCTGGAAGCCCGGCTCTACGTCAGCCAAGATGGCTGACGCTACATTTTCAGACAGGCTCTTACGCCGTTGCCAGGCGCCAGTGGCCTTGGCCCGTGGAAGCCCGGGAGACTTTGGTGAATCAGAGGTTTGTGTCAGCGTGCCGGGTTTCTTGTGCTGGCGGATGCAACTGGGAATACGGAACTTTCTTGTCGATGCTCGCAACGCATTCTAAAATAACAGCCATGGCAATTGCGAGGAACGCCCGGATCTATGTGGCTGGCCACCGTGGGTTGGTTGGCAGCGCCATCTGGCGCGAACTGCAGCACGGCGGCTTCGTGAACTTGATCGGTCGTAGTCACGCCGAGCTGGATCTTCTGGACGCCGACGCCGTCCGGAGTTTTTACGCAGAACAGAAGCCTGAGTACGTGTTTGTGGCGGCAGCCCGGGTGGGCGGCATTTTAGCCAACAACACCAAACCGGCGCAGTTCCTTTACGAAAACCTGCAGATTCAGAATCATCTGATCGACGGGGCGTTCCGCGCCGGGGTCAGAAAGCTATTGTTCTTGGGGAGTTCCTGCATTTACCCGAAGCTCGCTCCCCAGCCTCTGCGGGAAGAACATCTGCTGACCGGCCCTTTGGAGCCGACGAATGAGTGGTATGCCCTGGCAAAAATCGCCGGCATCAAAATGTGCCAGGCTTACCGCCGACAATATGGCTGCGATTTCATCAGCGCCATGCCGACGAACATGTACGGCCCGAATGACAACTACGATCCCGAGGGTTCGCACGTGCTGCCGGCGTTCATCCGTAAGTTTCACGAGGCGAAAGTTTCCCGTCAAACTGTTGTTGCCTGCTGGGGCACCGGCGCACCGCTGCGGGAGTTTATGCATGCGGACGACCTGGGGCGTGCGTGCGTCTTCCTGATGGAGAATTACAGCGAGGAACTGTTTATCAACGCCGGTACCGGCCAGGAAATATCGATTCACGACCTGGCGGAATTGGTCCGCCAGGTTGTGGGTTTCGAAGGCCGGATTGTGTGGGATACGACGAAGCCCGACGGAACGCCCCGCAAACTGATGGACAGCTCGCGGCTGCTTGGCATGGGCTGGCGACCGCAGGTGGACTTGCCGGAGGGAATCCGGCTTGCATACGAGGACTTTCAGCTCAAATCCGACAGCCGTTGACCCTCCGGGCCAACGGGATCCCAACCTTGACTAGTTGCTGAGGCGGATTTCTCCCCTACGCTGGCGGCGAAGCAGTTCCACATCCGCATCCACCATCAGCTTCGCCAGTTCGACGAACGTGGTTTTGGGAATCCATCCCAACTGGCGCCTGGCTTTGCTGTAATCGCCGATGAGGAGATCCACTTCCGCCGGCCGGTAGTAACGCGGGTCCGTTTCCACATGTTTTTTCCAATCCAGTTCCGCGTGCTGGAAGGCCACCTCGAGAAATTCGCGGACCGAGTGGGTCTCGTTGGTGGCGATGACGTAGTCGTCCGGTTTGTCTTGTTGCAGCATCAGCCACATGGCCTCGACGTATTCCTTGGCGTAGCCCCAGTCCCGCTTGGCATCCAGATTGCCAAGATATAATTTGTCCTGCAGCCCCGCCTTGATGTGCGCGATGGCGCGGGTAATTTTACGGGTCACGAAGGTTTCGCCGCGACGGGGCGATTCGTGATTGAACAGGATGCCGTTGGAGGCGTGGAGATTATAGGACTCGCGATAGTTGACCGTGATCCAATAGGAATAGACCTTGGCACAACCGTAGGGGCTGCGCGGATAAAACGGGGTTTTTTCGGTCTGGGGGACTTCCCGGACCATTCCGAACATCTCGCTGGAAGAGGCCTGATAAAACCGCGGCCGAATGCCTGTCTCCCGAATGGCCTCAAGCAACCGGATTGTCCCGGTGGCGGTTATGTCGGTGGTGTATTCCGGGCTGTCAAAGCTGACCCGCACATGGCTCTGGGCCGCGAGGTTGTAGATTTCTTCCGGCTGGATCCTGCCGATCAACCGCGCGAGGGCGCTCGCGTCCGCCAGGTCGCCGTAGTGGAGAAACAAACGGCTCTTGCCCGAGTGTGGATCCTCGTAAATCGGATCCAAGCGTCCGGTGTTGAACGTGCTCGCGCGGCGCACGATGCCATGTACCTCGTAACCCTTGGTTAACAGGAGTTCCGCCAGATACGATCCGTCCTGACCTGTGATTCCAGTAATCAACGCCTTCTTCGCCATGACAACGACATACCACTGAACTTACGGCAGAATCAAGGGTATTCCTTCTCCGTCAGGCCCGTTTGGGGGATGGTGCTCGAGCTGAGGCTGGCGCGGCAACGCACAAGACTTAGCGGGGCTCCGCTCCCGCATCATGATAGGAACGCACTACAATCTTCTCCGGGCAGGGCTTTTTTTGCATAGCTTTCAATCAATCCTCAGGGAACTATTTATTTAAGCCGCTTCCACCAAATGGCCGTAGGTTTGGGCACGTCGAAAGTGGCACGCTGGTCCGGATGGTCAAGTGTGTAAATGGAATAACTCGTCGGTTTCAGGGAAAAATGGCCGGCGGCCAGCCGGCGCAGCCGATGATGGACCACCCAGGCCGGCTTGAGCATCCGCACCCAGCGCGGCGCCATGGCGGTGGTCGTCTCAATTTCGCGTACAGCATCGGGCTGCAAGCCGAAGTTTTTGCCAGTCTCGGTAAAAACTGAAGTAAAGTCGTCGCATACGGCCATGGGGACTTTGTTCTTCATGAGGGTGAGCACCCAATGGAAATCGCCGATCGCGCGCCAGCGGGTGTCGAAGAAAATTCCGCGGTCGCTGATGACCCGCCGGCGAAGGAAAAGCGAACTGGTAAGAACGGAAAAGCGAAACCAGATGTGAGAGGGATGTGGGACCAGCGAATGCCGGTGGCACATATATTGGCCGCTGCCATCCACAACAATCGTGCCGGCGAGGGCCACCTCAACTTCCGGGTGTGCCTCAAAAAAATCCCGCACCGCCTTGAGCGCGCCGGGCAGATATTGTTCGTCGCAGTTGAGGTAGGCGAGGATGTCGCCCTGCGCGCGGCGGTAGCCACGGTTGACGGCGTCATACATCCCGGTGTCCTTCTCGATGAACGCCTTCACGCGCCGGTCGTGCGGCAGCCAGTCCTGCGTGCCGTCGTCCGAGCAGGAATCCTGCACGATATGCTCGAATTCCACGCCTTGCTGGTCGGCCACGGAAGCAATGCAGAGCTTGAGCCAGCGCGAATTGCGGAAACTCGGCGTCACAATGGAAAAGTTCACGGGATGATTCTTAACACCCGGCGGTGCGGTTGGCAATTTGCTTCTCTCCGGGGAGAGATTCAATTTGTGTCGGCAGGGATGCCGCGCTGTGTCTATCTGCGGTTAAATATCTTTTCGCTTGCCTGTCTGCGGCCAAACGCAGAACGGCACCGGTTTGCTTCTTTGCGGCTGCTCGATTGCATTTTTTTGGTTGGAGCGTGTCTGAAAATCCCGGAGCGCGGCTGTGTCGTCCTCGACCAGCCGCAGCAGGTCTTGAATTTTCGGCGCGTTGAGGCGCTGGACGCGTGCTGCGGCTGGTCTTCGACACAGCCGCGCTCCTTTTTCAGACAGGCGCTTAAGGCTTCGGGGGCGGCTTACGCCAGGGGCTGGAAGCCCGGCTTCGCGGCAGGCAAGGTGCCGGACGCCACAGGCAGCATGGAGCGACTCAAGTCCCGGTGCGAAATCTTTGGGCGATGGGAATGCGCCGGCCCATGCCAAAGGCGCGCGGTGACACTTTCAACCCCGGCGCGGCCTGCCGGCGTTTGTATTCGCTGAACGTGATTTTGTTGATCACGTCGTTGACCACCGCGGCATTGAAGCCGCGTTTGATGATTTCCTCCCGGCCGGCATTTTCGACGACGTATGCCTGGAGGATCGCATCGAGCGTTTCATATTCGGGCAGCGAATCCTGGTCCCTTTGGTCCGGCCGCAACTCCGCGCTCGGCGGCTTGGTGATGGAAGCCTCGGGAATGACGATCGAGCTGCGACCGGCTCGCGACGCATAGTCGGAGTTTATCCAGCGCGCGATCTTGTAAACGTCCGTCTTGAAAACATCCGCGATCACCGCCAGCGCGCCGCACATGTCGCCGTAGAGCGTGCAATAACCGACGGCCATCTCCGACTTGTTGCCGGTCGTCAGTACCAGCGCGCCAAACTTGTTCGACAATGCCATCAACGTCACGCCGCGCAACCGCGACTGGACATTTTCCTCGGCTTCATTCGGTTTGGTTCCGGCAAAAACCGGCGCCAGTTGCTTCTCGACCGATTGAAAGACCGGCTCAATGGGCAACACTTCATAACGAATACCGAGATTTTTTGCGAGCACCGCGGCATCGCTCAAACTGCCGGCGCTCGAATAACGCGCGGGCATCGAAACCCCGAGCACCTTGTCCGCGCCGAGGGCATCCGCCGCCAGCACCGCCACCAGCGCGGAGTCAATGCCGCCGGACAGCCCCACCAGGGCCGACTTGAACCCGCATTTGTGGACGTAATCCCGAATGCCCAGCGACAGCGCGGAAAATATTTCCGCTTCGCGAGCCGGCCATTCGATCTTGTAGGAGACGACGTAAGGAGTCTCTGATTCTTTTTTAATTTGAGCCTCGTCACCTCGGCTCCTACCGGAATTGAGCTCCACCACCAGAATGTCCTCGGCAAATCCCCGGCCGAGCGCCAGCGGTTCACCCTGACGATTGAGCGCGACGCTATGGCCGTCAAAAATCAACTCGTCGTTCGCGCCCACCTGATTGACCTGGGCGAGGGGCACGCGCTCATCGCGGGCCACGCGCTGGGGCATGGCCAGCCGGGTCCGTTCCTTGCCATCGTGCCAGGGGGATGCGGAAATATTGAGGATGATTTCCGCGCCCTGCCCGATGAGTTCCTTGATCGGGTCGCGGCGATAAAGCCGTTCCGGCCAGAAATCCTCGTCGTTCCAGATGTCTTCGCAGATGGTGATCCCAAGTTTATGGCAGTTGAACTCGAAGGGCGCGATGTTTTTGGCCGGTTCAAAATAGCGATCCTCGTCAAAAACATCGTAGGTGGGCAGCAGGGATTTATGGGTGCGCCAGATGATCCGGCCATTTTGCAGGACGGCGGCGGAATTGCGGAGCGTGCGCCCGGGGCGTTCGAAATTTTCGTCAACGTAACCAACGCATAACGGGATGGGACCGATGCTTTTGGCGGTTTCGGCGAGCGTGGCCAGGTTCGCGCCAACAAAATCAACGCGCAGGAGCAAATCGCGCGGCGGATAGCCGCAAAGGAACAGTTCCGGGGCAATGACAAAGTCCGCGCCAAGGGTGCAGGCCTTTTCGTAGCCTGCCACGAGCTTTTGCCGGTTTGCCGCAAAGTCGCCGATCGTTGAGTTGAGCTGGAGCAGGCCGATTTTCAAGGCCACCAGAATAATTGCCTTGGGCGGTTTTACAATGAATTTGCGTTTGCGGCGCCTGCCATCAGGGCCTTTTGTTTTGTCGGGGAAACCTGTTGGGTTTCAGCCTTCAGGCTGTTTTGGGCCGATAACATGCTAAAGCATGAACTCCAACAACTCACGCTCACAAAACAAAAGACCCTGGGCCTGCCATTGGGCGAATCGTGGGGCAAGCCGCCCAAAGGGCCGGAGTGCGGTCCGCTGAGTCCGGACGTTCCGTATCGTATGGCCAGGTTTTTTGGAGGTTTTCAAAGGTATTTGCAACGCGCGCAGTGGCTGTCCGTACTTCCAGCTACGTGGTCCTTTGAGTTGACGAAAGAAAGATGGTTGAATTTTGATTGAGTGAAAACGGAGATTTTGTTATCTGAATACTGGAATTACGCACGAATGAACGGAAACCAAATCAGCAAAGCACCCGAAAGTTTCTGGCAGGATTCAGCGGAGTGCTGGCGGCAGCTTCCGAATAAAGGCTTTTTCTTCGCGCTGTTGGCGGCTTGGCTGGCGGTGTTTCAGTTTTTCGGCAATTCACTTTTGGGTTACGTTCACTCGCCCTCCTTGTTTACGGGCTTGTATGAGGCGTATAACGTCGCCGACTCCGAGGATGCCCACGGTAATTTGGTCCCCTTTTTGGTGGTGGGGTTGTTTTGGTGGAAGCGCAAGGAATTGCTCGCCCTGCCTCTCCAACTCTGGTGGCGGGGATTGCCGATCCTGATTGCAGGAATGGCGCTGCACATTCTGGGTTACGTCCTGCAGCAGCCGCGCCTTTCCACCGTGGCGCTGTTTATCGGCATCTACGGATTGATGGGGCTGGCCTGGGGGCGCGCGTGGCTGCGAAAAAGCATTTTCCCGTTCTTTCTTTTTATTTTCTGCATTCCTCTGGGCGGCCCGGCAAATGTGATCACCTTCCCTTTGCGCTTGATGGTAACCTGGATGGTGGAAAAGACGGCGCATTGGATTTTAGGAATCGATATTATCCGGATGGGGACGCAGTTGATTGATCCGACAGGCGCTTATCAATATGACGTCGCCGCGGCTTGCAGCGGGATCCGGAGTCTTATCGTCATTTTTCTCCTGTCCACGTGTTATGGTTTCGTTGTGTTTCGTACGGCGGCCAAGCGCATTTTAATGATCTTGCTGGCGGTTCCTTTTGCCGTTTTGGGGAATTTCTTGAGGCTGCTGTTGATTATCATCGCGTCGGAAATGGGGGGGCAGAAATGGGGTAACTTCGTGCATGAAAATTTTCTTTTCAGCCTGGTGCCCTATCTGCCGGCCTTTTTTGGCGTGTTTTGGGTCGGCAACTGGATTGAAAAAAAATGGACGCCCGACATGAAGGAGCCCTCATGAGCCCCCGCAAATGGCTGGTCTTTGTCGTCACGCTTGCGTTGATGGCGGGTACGGTGGGGGCGCTGATTTGGATCAAGGCGCATCAAAAGCTCGGCCGGCCGGGCGTCATTGCCACGCCCATTCCCGGCAGTGTGATGATGAAAATTGAGCTGCCGGAGCGCGTGCTCGATTTTACCTCCACCAATGTGCCGGAACCGGAAGTCGTTTTGGGTTATTTGCCCAAAGACAGCAGCTTCGTGGAGCGCTACTACTCGGCGCCGGACGGCTTTTGGACCACCGCCACCATCATTTTGATGGGCGCGGATCGCACGAGCATTCACCGGCCGGATTATTGCCTGCCGGGACAGGGCTGGACGATCAATTCAAGGACGGCAACCAATATTACCATCGGCGGTGAACAGCCTTATGCGCTGCCCGTATTCAAATGGACCATTCATAATTCGCTCCAAACGCAGGACGGGCAAAAGCGCGAAGTAGGCGGGGTTTACGTGTTCTGGTTTGTGGCGGACAACGAACAGACGCCAAATTATGTTCAATTTCAGTATTATCTGCTCCGGGATCTGTTGTTCAGCGGCAAGCTGCAGCGCTGGGCCTATGTTTCCTATTTCGCCCTCTGTGCGCCGGGCCAGGAAGAGGCCACGTATGCCCGCCTCGAAAAATTGATCGCCGCCTCGGTGCCGGAATACCAATTGCCTCCCAAAAAACGTTGAATCGTCAAAGTAATTGAAATTACCTGCAGTTTACCTATCCTCCCTAACGCCGTACGGTTGAAGTTTATAAGCCATGTTGCGACGTGATCGCCAGATTCGAACCCAGATTCACCAGTTGGCGGACGCCTGTTTATTCGCGGTGAGTTTCTGGCTGGCGTATGCGTTGCGCACCAACCCGCAAGTCATCGCCTGGCTGAGCCTCGATCCGATGCCGCCCGACATTTTTAACACTGTCGTCTGGCTTTATTTTGCGTTGATTCCCGCCGCCCCGCTGATTCTTGAGTCCCAGGGATTTTACAACCGCCCGGCCTTCGGATCGCGGTGGGACATCATCTGGCCGCTCTTCAAGGGTTGTCTCGTCACCACCATCGGCCTGGTACTGGTCATGTATGCCCTCCACTTCATCTCGCCGCGCGTGGTGATGGCATTTTTTGGCGGCATCAGTTTCACCCTCGTCTATGTGAAGGAGGAGCTCGTCCGGTGGGCCTTGCGCAGCAAGTTTGGCCGTTCCCAATATCAACGCCGCTTCCTCCTGATCGGCACGCACGCCGAAGTTGGGCGGTTGCGGCGGGAACTGAAGGAAAGAATGGACGGCGGGGTTGCCGTGGTTGGCGAATTGAGCCTCGGCGAAACCCCCGTGCAACAGCTCGCGCACATGCTCCATGAGCATTCCGCAAACGGCGTGATCATCAGCGCGCGGCACACCTATTTCGAACAGGTCGAAACCGCCATCAAAACCTGCGAACTCGAAGGCGTCGAGGCCTGGCTGGTCGCCGATTTTTTTGGCACGCAGATTTCGCATGCGCGCTTCGACGAATTGCTCGGCTATCCCCTCCTGGTCTTTCGCACGGCGCCGGAATCCTCCTGGCAAGGGGTCGTCAAGCAGCTCATGGATTTTACCGGAGCGCTATGCTTGTTGATTGCCTTGTCGTGGTTGTTCGCCATTGTGGCCATCCTGATCAAACTCACCTCGCCCGGCCCCGTATTTTTCCGCCAGCAACGTTCTGGCCTCAATGGCGCGCCCTTCACCCTTTACAAGTTTCGGACCATGGTGACCAACGCCGAGCAGTTCCAGCACGAGCTGGCGGCCATGAACGAAATGAGCGGCCCGGTTTTCAAGGTCACCAATGACCCGCGGGTCACCGCCATGGGAAAATTCCTCCGCAAATATTCCCTCGACGAACTGCCGCAACTCTACAATGTGCTCCGCGCTGAAATGAGCCTGGTCGGCCCGCGCCCGCTGCCGGTGGACGAGGTGAAGCGTTTTGAAAATCTGGCCCATCGCCGCCGCCTCAGCGTCAAGCCCGGCCTGACCTGCCTCTGGCAAATCAGCGGCCGCAATCAAATCACCGATTTCAAAGACTGGGTGCGCCTCGACCTCGAATACATTGACAACTGGTCGCTGTGGCTCGATTTGAAAATCCTGATGCGCACCGTCCCCGCCGTGTTGATCGGCACGGGCGCAAAATAAAAACATCCACCTTTTATGAAAAAAAACCGCCCCCTGTCCGTCGTCACCGGCGCCGCCGGGTTCCTTGGCTCGCACCTGACCGATTTGCTCCTGAAGCGCGGCCACAAGGTCATCGGCATTGACAACTTTGTCACCGGCACGGTGCATAATATTTCCCATCTGGCCGGCAACCCGGACTTCAAATTCATCCAGCAGGACGTCACCGAATTCCTATTCCTCAACGAGGCGGTGGATTTCGTCTGGCATTTCGCGTCGCCCGCCAGCCCGATTGATTATCTGGAGCTGCCGATTCAAACGCTCAAGGTCGGCTCGCTCGGCACGCACAAGGCGCTTGGACTGGCCAAGGAAAAGGGCGCGCGTTTTCTCATCGCCTCAACCTCGGAAATTTACGGCGACCCGCTTGTTCACCCGCAAAAGGAGGAGTATTGGGGCAACGTCAACACCATCGGTCCGCGCGGCTGTTACGACGAGGCCAAGCGTTTCGCCGAAGCGCTGACGATGGCCTATCATCGCGAGCACCAGGTCGAAACGCGCATCGTCCGCATCTTCAACACCTACGGTCCGCGCATGCGGCTCAACGACGGACGGGTCGTGCCCGCGTTCATCAGCCAGGCGCTCAAAAACAAACCCGTCACCGTCTTTGGCCAGGGCCGGCAGACGCGCAGCTTCTGTTACGTGTCCGACCTGATCGAAGGCATCTATCGCTTGATGATGAGCCGCTACGACCTGCCGGTCAACATCGGCAACCCGGCCGAAATGACCATGCTGCAGTTCGCCGAACAAATCATCCGCGCCACCCGCTCGCGCAGCAAAATCATTTTCAAGCCGCTGCCGCAGGATGACCCCAAGCAACGCCGGCCCGACATCACCCGCGCCCGGAAAATCCTCAAATGGGAACCCAGGGTGAAGCTCGCGGATGGCCTCACTGGCACGATTGCCTATTTCCGCACGAAGGTTTGACGGATCAAAATTCCAAACCCTCAACGTCCCAGCACCTGAGTGCCCGTCTGAAAAGTGGCGGCGGGCGTCGCGCCTGCCGTAGAGGGTGGCATCCTGCCGCCCGGAAAAACCGCTGGTGTTACGGTAACGCTCATATTTTACAAGGCTGGCGGTGGAAGACGATTTTTTGCCGGGCTGAAAGCCACGGCTCCACGTCAGCCAGGATGGCTGCCGCTATAGATTTCAGACAGACTCTCAGAAACCCCAAGCCTTCAAGCTCCAATTTAACGCCGCCGCCCTGTTTGGGTTTTGAAATTTCTCTGAAGCTTGGTGCTTGGAATCCGGGTGTTTGATTTGCGACTATCGCCGTCAGCCAAATGCATTTTCGCGCCCGCCAATTTGAATTCACCTTT
>Ga0265320_10003579_pt1 | contig 10391 bp, 5 predicted proteins | sample 4827metaG_FD_202087 | JGI IMG/M metagenome (GOLD analysis project Ga0265320, IMG submission 202087) | Rhizosphere microbial communities from Carex aquatilis grown in University of Washington, Seatle, WA, United States - 4-8-27 metaG | ecosystem: Host-associated > Plants > Roots > Rhizosphere >...
GCCTTGATGATCGCGCGTTTCTTCTGTTGAAGGGCCAGGATCTTTTCCTCGACGGTGCCGCGCGCGATCAACTTGTAGCTGGTCACCACGCGCGTCTGGCCGATTCGGTGGGCGCGGTCGGTGGCTTGATCCTCAACCGCCGGATTCCACCACGGGTCGAAGTGAACCACGGTATCCGCTCCGGTCAGCGTGAGACCGACCCCGCCCGCCTTAAGGCTGATGAGGAAGACCGAGATGTTTGCGTTGCCTTGGAATTTTTCCACGATGGCGCCGCGCTGGGTGGTCGCCCCGTCGAGATAGCAGAAATCGATCTTTTCCGCCGCGAGCTTGTCTTTGAGCAGCTTGAGCATCGAAACGAACTGGCTGAACACAAGGACGCGATGCCCGCCATCGATCGCTTCCTCCAGCAGTTCGCTGAACATCGCCAGCTTGCCTGAACTATCATCGGTGAAGCGCGCGTCTTCCATTTTGAGCAGCCGGGGGTCGCAACAAATCTGGCGCAAACGCAACAGCGCGTTGAGCACGACCATCTTGCTCTTGGCAAGGCCCTGCGCGCCCACCGCGGCCATGACTTCCTGACGGCTGACGGCGAGCACCTGTTGGTAAAGTTCCGCCTGTTCGCCGGTGAGTTCGCAGAAGGAAATTTGCTCCAGTTTTGCCGGCAAATCCTTCGCCACTTCGCTCTTGAGCCGGCGCAAGAGGAAAGGTCGGAGGCGCCGCCCGAGCCGCGCTTGCGCGGCCTCATCTTTGTCGCGCGTGATCGGCTGCTCGTAGCGCTCGCGGAAATCCGCCGCCGAGCCGAGGTAGCCAGGCATCAGAAAGTCAATGATGCTCCATAGGTCGAGCACGGAGTTTTCCATGGGCGTGCCGGTGAGTACGAGGCGGTGGCCGGCGCGTACGGCTTTCACGGCGAGCGCATTCTGCGTTTGCCGGTTCTTGATATGCTGAGCTTCGTCGAGGACGAGCGTGTCGAATTCCAGTTCCCGATAGCGCTCCGCGTCCCGGCGGATGAGCGCGTAGCTGGTGATGACAAGGTGGCTCTCGCGAACGTCCTCAAACCGCTCATGCCGTCCGGCGCCTTGCAGAGCGACGACCTTGAGTTCGGGCGTAAACTTTCTGGCCTCCGCGACCCAGTTGAAAACGAGCGACGTCGGGCAGACGACGAGTACCGGGCCGGAAAGCTTCCGGTTCGTGTGGCACGAGTTGATAAAGGCGAGGGTCTGTAGCGTTTTGCCCAGGCCCATTTCATCCGCCAGGATGCCGCCGAACTTGTTTTCCCGCAGGAATTGCAGCCACGCGACGCCTTGCCGTTGATACGGTCGCAACACCTCTTCCAACGGACCGAGCGGCGGGCACGCGAGCTTGGTCTGGCCGCTCTGTTGGCCGGCGCGTTCGCGCCAGGCGGTGGACGCCTGAACCTGCCATCCGGGCTGCTGGCGGAGGGTCGCGTCGAGAAAACCGGCCTGGATGTTATTGAACCGGTACCCGTTGGAATGCTGTTGTGGCGCGCAATCGCGCAAGACTTCGTTGAATTCCTCCAGCGCGTTCGTATCGATCAGCGCAATGCGACCATTCTTCAGCCGCGTCGTGCCGCCGCCGGAAAGGATCAACCGCTGGATGTCCGCCGCCGAGAACTTCTCGCCGTCCGCGGAGGCCAGAGACATCGTGACGTCGAACCAGCTCTCGCCGGAGGGCGTGATTTGAAACCGCGGTTCCAGCCGCTCGAAATTCTTCGTGGCGCTGTGCTCGAGCCGTTCATCGAGCGAGACCTCCCACGCCTCCTTCCAGCGCGGATAGTCGCGCGCAAAAAAACGGACGACGCTGCCCTCACCGTGCAGAATCCAACGGCCTTGCGGGTCCGGCCCACGAAAGCCCGCCGCGCGCATCCGCTCTCCGGCGGCGACCTCCGCGGCAAAGTCGCGAGTTGAATAGCGCGTCGTGCATTTGGGATCGGGCAACCAGAGCGACTCGTCCTTCGCGGTCACGCCGACGGTCATGATCCGCGGACCGTAGGCGCACTGGAGCTGCGCCTGGAGTTGCGCCAGCCCGCCCTGGAGCGCCAGGATGAAACGCGGCGCCTGCGGCTCCAGCGTAAACTCATCGATCCCAAAATTTGGGTCCACCTCACTCTCGGCTTCGAGCACGGCCAGTTCCTGGCTGAGGAATAGCGGCACCCGTTGGCGGGAGAGTTTCAGCGGTCCGCGAAACAAATCATGCCAGGGCGTCGGCAAGCCAACCCGCTCGAACGAATCGCCGCGAAATGCCCAGAGCGTTTCGCCCCGGATAAGCGTTGGCGGTCTCAGGTCAGGGGGCAAGTTCAAACGAATCTCGCCCGACGTTTCAAGGGTGACCACCACGGGGACACGCCACGCCGTCGCGTGGACGGTGAGCGGCTGGCCGCGGCCGAGCGAAACGCGCGGATGGCCGGCGAGCGCCTCGAGTAGTTGAGCCAATTCAGCCGGGTTCAGCATCAGCCCTCCGGGTGTCTCGCCGTCGGCGAGTTCCTCGGCTTTTTGGAGCAGCCGGGTGTCTTCCGGCGAGAGGGCGAAGGGCCGGTCCATGGGTAGCGCGCTCAACGGTCCGCGACCCCGGTTCCACTTCCCCTCGAAGACGACCATCACCTTCCCGCGTTCAAGGCCCGCCGCGAACGAGGTCGGCAGAATCACGGAAATCTCCGCTGGCTCGCCGCCGGCGTCCTGGCGCAGGCGCGGGCCCGCCGGGGGTTCCGGCTTGGCGGCCGGGCGCGCGGCCCCGAGACCCGTGGGCAATCGCGTGGCCGTGTCGCTGCCCCGGTCCGGGGGTTTGCCTCGTTGCAAGTGATGCAGTCCCACGGCGACCGAGTGCGCGCAGATGATGCCGGCTTCGCGCGACGAGCGGCAGGTGCAAATGTTCTCCACGTCCACGGGACCTTTGATAACAAGCCCGGCTCGATAGGAGACCTCGCCTTCCCGCACCACGCCCTTCAGCAAGGGCGGCGCCCAGTTCGAGGAAACGACATTCCCGCCCGCCAGCAGCGACCGGGCGCGTTTAACCGCATCCCAGCCAGCCGACTTGGCGAGGAATGCGTCGGTCAACTCGGTAAAACTCATCCGCGCGACTCTGCCGGAAACCGGCGGTGGTTGGCAAAAAGCTTTTCGCTTTTCCCGCCGGCGTGAGGAATTATTCGACGAGGATTCTGGCGCGTTTAGGTCAAATCGGAGGCCTGCGCGAAACGGCCGATGAAGAATCCGGACGACCTCCACGGTGAGGTGAGACACTACGCTCGACGTAAACGTCTCGAGGGATCAGTCATCATGGCGCGATCGCGTGGTTGATTCAGACGGGAGGGCGATGCTTGTGAAATGATTATCGTTGACCACTTGCCGCCTCGACAGAGTAGAACTGGACGGTGCATGACGCCATAATCATCGGCGGGGGACCAGGGGGTTCAACGGTCGCGGCTTACCTGGCCAAGCACGGACGTTCGGCTCTGCTGCTCGAACGGGAACGCTTTCCGCGGTTTCACATCGGCGAGTCGCTCTTGCCTTACAATTGGCCGATCTTGGAGGAACTCGGAGTGATTCCCGCGCTCGAAGCCGCTGGCTTTCCGCGGAAATTTGGCGCGCAATTCCACCTCGCGAACGGCCGCAAATCGCTGCGCATCGACTTTCGCGAGGGGCGGTTTACAAAACAGTCGATGGCGTTCCAAGTCGAGCGCTCGATTTTCGACCACATATTACTGAAAAACGCCGCCGCGCAAGGCGCCGAGGTGAGGGAGGGGTGGCGGTTTCGTCAATTCACCGAGTTACCCGACCGCGTGCGGGTGGAGGCCGAGGACCCCGAGGGCCTCAGCCACTCGCTGGAGGCGCGCTTTCTATTGGACGCGAGCGGACGCGCGAATGTAACCGGTAATCAGGAAGGGCTGCGCGTGATTCATCCCGGCCTAAAAAAAATCGCCCTATTCGGTCACTTTACGGGCGTTCCACGAGACGAGGGCGATAGGTCGGGAGACATCTTAATTGTACGCTTGGCGGACAAATGGTTTTGGTTGATTCCCGTTTCCGCCACCAAGGTCAGTATTGGCTGCGTCTTGGATGGGGCGGAGTTTAGCGCCGCGAAAGCCGGGCCTGAGGCGGTATTTCGCCGTATCGTGGCCACGAGTCCGGTGTTGCGCGAGCGGATGAAGGCGGCGCAACTCGTTGGTGAGTTTCGGACGACGAGCGATTTCTCGTATTACAATCGCCGGCTCACGGGCCGGCGATTGTTGCGCGTTGGGGACGCCGCCGGTTTCATGGATCCGATTTTCTCGGCGGGCGTGTTTTTGGCGATGTTTTCCGGCAGGGACGCGGCCAAGACGGTGGACGCCTGCCTGCGGCGTCCGTTTGGAACGGCGTGGCGGCTCGCGAATTACGAACGGCGCACGTTTCGTGGGCTGCGGTTCTATTGGGAATTGGTTGAGAATTACTACACGAAGCCATTCATGGAATTGTTCCTTGAACCGCGGGAGAAATGGAGCCTGCCGGCCGCCGTGATCGCGGCGCTCGCCGGCGACCTTACGGGCCGTTGGGCGATCCGCTGGCGCATGAGACTTTTCTTTTGGCTGGTAAGAATCCAAGCGGTCCGACCGCTGGTCCCGCGCATCCGATTCGATTGAGCCATGCCGCGCTGGATTGCCGCCGCGCTCACCGGTCTGTTGGCGATGATGAGTGGTTGCCAGACCACCCCGCCACTGCGAATTGACACCTCGACCCCTGGGTGGTCGCAACGCACTGGCCAGTTCGTGTGGACGCCGGGGCGCGACGCGCCTGAAGTGGTGGTTGATCTGCAGGTCTGGAACCGATCGGGCGGCGAGTGCGTGTTGGAAGTCTCCAAGGCCGGCCTGCCGCTCGCGCTGGCGCACGTTACGAACGATCGGTGGGAAATCGAATCCGCCGCCGGGCAACGACACGCCGCGTCTGGACTTCCACCCGTCCGGGTTGGTTGGCTGCAACTGGCGCGGGCGCTCGCCGGTCAGACGCCGACGCCCCCGTGGCGGGTGGACGACGCTGAACCGAGACAATGGCGACTGACCAATACCCGTTCGGGAGAACGGCTTGAAGGCTTGCTAACGCCATGAAACGCTGGTTCTGGCTCTTGCTGATTCCGCTTGCGTTGGGTTTCGCCCGCCTGCGATTCGACGTCGATGTGCTGAATCTTCTGCCGTCGGGACTGCCGGTGGTTCGAGGGCTGCAACTCTTCCAAAAATATTTTCCCGGCGCCGACGATCTGGTGATCACGCTGACGGCGGATTCAGAGGAGGCGGCAGAATCCGGCGCGCGATCGCTGGCCGAACGGCTGCGCTCGACGACCAACCTAGTGGCCGATGTCAGATGGCAATCGCCTTGGCAAGAGCACCCAGAAGAAGCAGCGGAGTTGGCGGCCAGCGTCTGGCTGAACCAACCGCCGGAAATCTTCGGAGCGCTCGCTCACCGCCTGGCCGGCGCCAACGCGGCCGCCACTCTCGCTGAGGCTCGCGAGCGGTTGGCCGTTTCGTTTTCGCCCGCGGAAGTCGCACAACTCAGCTTTGATCCTTTCGGCTTCACCCGGCTCCCGACGCCGATCGCGGACGCCGGCGGCTTCGGTCCCGGCCAGGACTTTTTCGCGTCGGCCGACGGAAAGTTTCGACTGGTTACCGTTAAGGCGCGTTCGCCGCTGCCTGGTTACCGGGAATGCGCGGAGTGGATGCGATTGGTTCAGACGCGGATTTCCGCCTGGCAAAGCGCCCAGGCCGTCCCGCTGAAGCTGGGTTTTACCGGACGAGCGGTGTTTGTGAGCGAAGTCTCCAGCGAAATGGAGCGGGATATGAAGGCGTCCGTTTTGCTGACCGCCGGGATCATCGCCATCCTATTTTGGCTGGCGCATCGGCGTTGGCGGCCGATGTTGTGGTTGCTCATCTTGCTGGCGCTGATTCTGGTGGGGACGCTGGCGCTTGGCGGATTGGTCTTCGGCACGATCAACGTCGTCAGTCTTGGTTTCGCGGCCATCCTGCTTGGCTTGGCGGTCGATTACGGCGTCGTCCATTATCAGGAGGCGATGGCGTCGCCGGAGGCCACCGTGCCGGAAATACGGCGCGCGATCGGACCCAGTATTTTCTGGGCGGCGATCACCACCATCAGCGCGTTCCTCGTCTTGAATCTTGGTGGTTTGCCCGGCCTGGGACAACTCGGATCGTTGGTCGCGATGGGCGTGGCCCTTTCCGCGGTGGTCATGCTTTTTCTCTTCTTGCCGCCGCTGTTCCGCGACCGGCAGCGGCGACGCGACGAACGAGTAGCGGCCGGATTGCCACCGGCGATTGCGGTCTCGGACACCGCGGCGGCCCCGCCGCCGTTGAGCGCGACTCGAAAGTACGCCGTGTATGGCGCCAGCGCCGCGTTGCTCTGGGGCGCGGCGGGCGTGCTTTTGGGCTGGGGATTTCCCAGGCTCGACCATTCCCCTGATCCGCTGCGGCCGAAAGCCAGCGTGGCCTACGCAACAATGGAGGAAATTCAAAGGCGGCTCGGTCCCGCGCGCGAAACCCTGTTTGTGATCGCGCCGGGTCGGGACGAGGCGGAAGTCGCGGGTCGCCTTGAACGGGCGGAGGCGATCCTCGCCGGCGCCACGTCGAACCACGTCATCGGCGGTTACCTCTTGCCGACGGCGGTCTGGCCGCAGCCGGAGAATCAGGCCCGCAACCGTGAGACGGCGCGGTTGTTGGTCGTGGAACGAGAGCAGCTCGGCGCCGCAGCGCGAGCCGCCGGGTTCAACACGAACGCCGTTCTGCTTGCGGGGCGCGTGCTCGACGCCTGGAGCGCCGCGCTGACTCTGGCGCCATCGAAGGTGTTTTGGCCAACCAATGACATGAGCCGGTGGCTGCTGGCGCGGATGGCCGCGCGAACCTCGAGTGGCTGGCTCGCGGCCGGCTACGTCTTTATCAACGGAACCGCGCCCGTGAACACCGAAAGCGTCGCGTCGTGGGCAGGCCAGTTGGAAACTCAAGGTCTGTTCGTGTCGGGCTGGGAGTTACTCGGGGACTCACTCATGCGCGCGGTCCAGGCGCGGCTGTGGCTCGTCGTCGCGCCGATGTTCGCGCTCATTTTGCTTTCGCTCTGGCTCGCGTTCCGCCGCGCGACGGAAATACTGCTGAGCCTCGCCGTGCTCGCCGCGAGCGGCCTTGGTCTGCTCGCGGTGATGCGGCTGGCCGGTTGGTCCTGGAACCTGCTGAACCTCATGGCGCTTCCCCTTATGCTTGGGGCCGGCGTTGACTACAGCATCTTCACTCAACTGGGGCTTCGGCGGCATGGTGGCGATCTCGAGGCGAATCATCGCGCCGTGGGGCGCGCGCTGCTGCTCTGCGGGGCGACGGCGGTCACTGGCTTTGGCTCGCTGGCCATTTCCAGTAATTCCGGCATGGCCAGTCTCGGCCAGATTTGCGCGGTCGGTATCGGCTGGAACATGCTGATTTCGGTCTTTCTGCTGCCGGTCTGGTGGCGGTCGGCTGATGGAAGACTGGTCGAATGGAAAGCGAAGCCTTCTTCGCTCTACGGAGCGTTGCCTTGGCGCTGGGGCATAGCCATGGCCCGTCGGCTGCCTGATCCCGTAACCGACCTTTTCTGCCGTGTGGGAGCGGGAGTTTACTGGCTGGCGCGGCCACGCCGCCGCGCCGTGGTCATTGCGAATCTCCTGCCCGTTTTCGACGGTGACGCCGGGGCGGCCACGAAAGCCGCGCGACGCCTCATCTTAAACTTCGCTCGAAAGATCGCCGACTTGTGGCGTTTCGAAGGTGGGGTCTCGGTGATGGAGTCGTTCGGCGAACTGGCGGGATGGGACCGGTTTGAAGCGGCGCACGCCCGCGGGCGCGGCGTCTTGATCGTCACCTTGCATCTGGGCAATTGGGAGCTGGGGGGGCCAATCCTCACGGACAAAGGTCACCGGCTGCTGGCGCTCTCGAATTCCGAGCCGGACGCGCGCCTGACGGAGTTGCGGCAAGCCGCGCGGGCGCGCTGGGGAGTGGATACTCTGATCGTAGGCGACGATCCCTTCGCCTTTGTGGAGGTGATTCGCCGACTGGCGGCCGGTGGCGTGGTGGCGTTGCTGCTCGATCGACCGGCCGAGAAGAGCGCGGCCCGGGTGGAGTTCTTTGGTCGGCCGTTCCTGGCTTCGACGGCCGCGGCGGAATTGGCTCGGGCCTCGGGCTGCGCCGTGCTGCCGGTCACCATCGTCCGCGGGCAGGGGAGCTATTCCGCTCAGATACTTCCGGAGATCCCTTACGACCGGGCCGCCTTGGGCGACCGCGCCCAGCGGTTGGCCTTTACCGGGGAGATTCTGCGTGCCTTCACGCCGTGCCTCCGCCAACATCCCGATCAATGGTACCACTTCGTGCCGATCTGGCCGCGTCCGTGATCGCGCGCCCGCGCTCCGAGCGGCGCGCGGTTTCGTGTTTAAGTTGGCGGTCGCAGGGGCGCGGTCGAAGAAAGCTCGGCTTGGCGCTCATTTTCGGCGCGTTGGCGTTTCACTCAAGACTGGTGGCCGATACCAACGCGGCGCTCGACGCCTGGCTCGCGTCGCAAACAAACCTGGTCACCTGGCAGGCAGATTTCACCCAAACGCGGGCTCTCAGCACGCTCCTTCAGCCACTTAAAGCAAGCGGTCACATCTGGTTCGCGGCGCCGAACCGCTTTCGCTGGGAATTGGGTTCGCCGCCGCAGACGATCGCGGTTCGCCAGCCCACCGAGGTCGTGATTATTTATCCCCGTCTCAAACGGGTAGAGCGTTACCCACTCGATTCGGCCGCCGGCGGTCCGTGGAAGGACGCGATGGCTTTGCTGGACGCCGGGTTCCCGCGGAGCCGGGCCGAACTGGACCGAGCGTTCATAATCGGCGCGCTGACGGAGACCAACGACCTGCGGACTCTCGCCCTCCAACCCAAATCGGCGGCGGCCCGCAAGCTCATGCCCGAGATTCAGCTGACCGTCGGCCGGGGAGACAACGTGCTCCGCGCCACGCAACTTCGTTTCGCCGACGGTTCCACTCTGCGAAACGACTTCGCAAACGTCGTGACGAACGCCGCGCTCGATACCGCGTTGTTCAATCCGGTCATTGGCAAGGATTATCAAGTCAGTCAACCTGCGGGGAGCGGTAGCAAGCCGTGAGCGACGACCTTGAGCTGGCTCTGGCCTCGCTGCCGCACGGTCCAGAATTCCGCTTCGTCGATCGCCTCGTCGCGCTTGATCCGGGGGTGCGGGGCGAGGGCGAATATCGCGTGCGGGGTGATGAATTGTTTCTTCGGGGCCATTTTCCGGGTGATCCGCTTTTTCCGGGCGTCCTACTCGTCGAGGCGGCCGCGCAGCTGGCCGGGGTCGTGGTGCAAAGCGATCCCCGCGTACCACCCTTTCTTGGTTTGAAGCTTACGGCGTTGCGGGCGGTGAAGATTCTCGGCGCCGCCCGGCCGGGCGACTTGGTCAGTCTTGAGGCCCGCGTCACCGGGCGATTGGGAAATTTAGTGCAGGCGGAGACGCAAGCCGCTATTTCGGGAACTCTGCTGATGAAAGCGGAAGTCACCTTGTGCGGGGCATTTCCCGCCGACTGAAACCGCGAAAGGATGTTCGCCTTGCGCTGCCGCCGCCGCGTTAGCGAACGCGCTCAAGAAAGCGCCGCCGCCACGCCGCACGCGAAATCTTTCCGCGCTGCCCTTCCGTGAGTGAATCGACAAACCACCATTCGCGCGGCGTTTGCCAAGCCGGTAGGCGTTCGAGCAAGAACTGCCTGAGGTCATCGCCCGTGCGAGGCGGTGAAGCCACAATACAGGCCGCGACGACGTCGCCGCGCGCGGCGTCAGGACCGGGAACGCCAAATACGAGGCAAGCGCTTACCCCCGGACACTGCAAGAGCGCTTGCTCGACCGTGGCGGGCGAAAGTTTTCTCCCCGCCACATTGATTAAGTCGCCCGCGCGGCCGCGCAGAAAAACCAGGTCATCATTAAGTTCCACGAGATCACTGGTCTGAAAACGGCCGTCGGAAAGCGTCGCGTCGGGTTCCGGCCAGTACGTTTCACCGACCGCCGGACCGCGCACGATCAGGCAGCCGGCTTCACCCACGCTAAGCTCGACGTTCTGTAATGGGGAGCCCGCGAGCGCCTCTTCCGACCGGGGAGTTTCGGTGGCGTCATAGGCAATCCCGCCGCATTCGGTCGAGCCGTAGAAATTATGAATCTTCAAACCTCGTCCGTCGAAGACCGCGCGCTCGAGATTGAGCGGGAGCGGCGCGCCGGCGGAAACGGCCAGTTTGACGTTGCTGGGGATGGCGTCCGCCTCATGCCAGACCTTCCACATCGCGGGGACAGCCGCGAGCGTGATCGACGGCTCAGTCGCCGCCGCCCGCCGGATCACCTCGGGCAG
>Ga0265320_10003583_pt1 | contig 10381 bp, 7 predicted proteins | sample 4827metaG_FD_202087 | JGI IMG/M metagenome (GOLD analysis project Ga0265320, IMG submission 202087) | Rhizosphere microbial communities from Carex aquatilis grown in University of Washington, Seatle, WA, United States - 4-8-27 metaG | ecosystem: Host-associated > Plants > Roots > Rhizosphere >...
ACCAGGGCCGGGACACTGTCCGCCTGCCTCCCGGTGAAGAGCATGTTCTTCACGGTGAGCTTCAGAACAAACGCCCCCACGCGGACCGTGCTGGATTGCTTTGTCCCGGTCTGGATCCTAACGGGCAGCGGCTCCTTGTCGGCCTTTTCGAGGAGATGCTGGAACTCCTGATATGTGTCGGGGAAGACGCCGCTCAAGCCCGGGGCGGCCGCGGCCATGCCGGAAAGCCTCCGCAGCGCGAAATCGGATACCAGGGGCAGTTGCACGGTTTGATCCGGTCCCTCCGTCCCGGCGAGCGCCACACGGTCGAGATGCGCGCCGTGCCGCCGGATCGCGGCGAGGGCGACCGCGGTGCCATAGCTATGCGCGAGAAGGCTGACCTTGTCCACGCCGAGGGCGGCGCGCAGATCTTCCACGTCGTCCGCGCTGGCCGCGGTGGTAAAGGCCGCCACGTCCAGCCCTTCCCCGCGCCAGTGATCGGCGCACGTCCGCGCCAGCGCCATGAGCGCTTCCCGAAAGCCCGCTTCCGTTTCAAACGCCGCCGACGGCGGAGGCGCTCCCTCCGGACATGCGGTGTTCGGCGACGACATCCCGACCCCGCGCTGGTCGAGGAGGATCACGTCCGAGAAGGTCTGAAGTTTCTCGAACAGACGGTAGTAGAGCGGCACGCGGCCGATCACGATGCCGGGCACACCGGGGCCGCCCGACAGGAACACCACCGGCGGCCGCGGCTTCGCCGCCGTGGTCGGCAGGCGCACGAACGCAATCTGAATCAGGCGATCGGAAGCGCTGTCGCGATTCTCTCGCACCCACAAACGGCCAAATTCGCCCCTGTGGATTGCACCGTCGAAGGTTTGAAAGGGATAGGCTTCGAGCGACAACTCGCCGGCGCGGTGCGAGGGAGTCTCCGCCGCCAGTGCAATTCCGGCAAAAGCCAGAAGCGCGGCGCGACGGCGAATGAGCATCTCCCCAAAGCCCCCTAATCCGATGATACGGAATTGGCGGGGGCTCCGGAGGGAGTGTTCCCAACCGCGGAGGGCGGGCGTCAGCCCGCGCGGAACTTCAGTTCCGCCGCCCCGCGAAGCCTGGCTGAAGCCCCGCGCGGGCTGAAGCCCGCCTTCCCGCTTCGCTCTGAAGCGCCATGCGTAGCGGTACGCCGTCGACGCATCCACTTCTATGTCGCGCACCCAGCCGGCGTGCGCCCGCCCGCGCGCTCTGGTAACTTGTTGCATGGTGGGCTCCAAAACAGAGAATGGCGATTGGTCGCCGGCGTCCTGGAAGACCAGGCCGGCGGCACAGCAGCCGTTGTACCGCTCCGAATCCGAGGTCGCTGAGGTCGTCTCGCAGATCTCGAAGCTGCCCCCGCTGGTGACGTCGTGGGAGGTCGGAGCGCTGCAGAAGCAACTGGCGGAAGCGGCGCGCGGCGAGCGGTTCCTGCTCCAGGGGGGCGATTGCGCGGAGAGCTTCGACGCCTGCGACTCCAACACCATCGCCAACAAGCTCAAGATCCTGCTGCAGATGACGCTGGTGCTGGTCCACGGCGGTCAGAAGCCCGTCGTCCGCGTAGGCCGCTTCGCGGGCCAGTACGGCAAGCCGCGCTCGGAAGATCTCGAGACGCGGGACGGCGTTACCCTGCCCAGCTACCGAGGCGACATCGTGAACCGGCCGGAGTTCACCGCAGCCGGCCGCGAGCCCGATCCGCAACTGATGCTGCGCGCCTATGAGCGAGCGGCTCTGACCTTGAACTTCATCCGCGCCCTGGTGAGCGGCGGTTTTACAGACCCGCACCGCCTGGAATACTGGGACCTCGATTTCGTCAAGCACTCGCCTATGGCCGAGGAGTACCATCGCACGGCGCGCAGCATCGGCGATGCGCTGCGGTTCATGGAGGGCCTGGTCGGCTCTCACCCGGGCGAGTTGCGGTGGATCGATTTCTTTACCAGCCACGAGGCCATTCACTTGCCTTACGAGCAGGCCCAGACGCGGCGCGTGCCGCGGCGCGAAGGCTGGTACAACCTCTCCACGCATTTCCCGTGGATCGGCATGCGGACCGCCGATCCGGATGGCGCGCACGTCGAGTATTTCCGCGGCATCCGCAACCCGATCGCCATCAAGGTGGGCCCCGCGATGACGCCGGAGACGCTGAAGCGCCTCATCGGCATCCTGCATCCGAACGACGAGCCCGGGCGCCTGACGCTGATCCACCGCTTCGGGAACCAGTGCATCGGCGCCTGCCTGCCGCCGCTGATCGAAGCGACGGAGTCGACGGGCAAGACCGTGCTGTGGGTGTGCGATCCGATGCACGGGAACACGCACATGACCGCCGACGGGATCAAGACCCGCCATTTCGACGATATCCTGGGCGAGCTGGATCAGGCCTTCGACATCCACGCGGAGTACGGCGGCTGCCTGGGCGGCATCCATATCGAGCTGACGGGCGAAGACGTCACCGAGTGCACCGGCGGCGCGCGCGGCCTCGCGGAAGGTGACCTGAAGCGCGCCTACCACTCCTCGCTCGATCCGCGGCTCAACTACGAACAGGCGATCGAGCTGGCCATGTTTGTGGGCCGCGAGATTCGCGCATTTGGGAGGCCATGAGGCGATGAGATTCTTCTGGTTGTTCACGCTGGCCCTGGCGGTGCTGCCTGCCGTCGCGGCCGAGCCCGGTATCACCGGGCGGTGGAAGACGGTCGACGACAACACGGGCAAGCCGAAGGCCATCGTGCTCATCTACGAGCAGGACGGCCAGTTTTTCGGCAAGGTCGAATCCAGCATCGATCCGAAGGATGCCAACAACATCTGCGATCTGTGCAAGGACGAGCGCAAGAACAAGCCCACGACCGGCATGGTCATCCTGCGCCACTTGAAGCGCGATGCCGCCGAGTTCGACGGCGGCGACATTCTCGATCCGGACAATGGAAAGGTGTACCGCTGCAAGGCCAGGCTCGCCGAAGGCGGCAAGAAGTTGGTGGTGCGCGGGTACATCGGCATTTCGCTGATCGGGCGGTCGCAGACCTGGACGCGGGAGCCGTAGAAAAGCCCGCCCGACTCACGTACGCCGATTATTCAACCGTTGCCTTGCGGCACCGGTCCGACCGTGCCGGCGATCGCGGTGGGTTTCTTGCCATTTGGTGAGGCGTCACCAGCCGGATCCGGCCTGCAGTCTTCATTTTGAACCTCGTTCTTGTGATCGAAGACGCCGATCGAGCTCCCGCAAAGCTAGGTCCTCCTCTTGATCGAGGAAGGGCCACGTTCCGTGCTCGGCACGGTCCACATCGTCTGCGGAGTTCGGCAACGCCTTGCCGTCGCGGAGTTCGATCGATTTCGCAATGAGGTAAAACTCTCCCTCTGGGACGCGCCGAAGGAAGAAGATGTACCGGCCGCCGGGGACTGGTACGAATGCACGCGGACTTGCATGGAACTGGAGAACGCGACCTCCGGCCAACTTGACGGTTCCACCATTCACGATGGCCGTAATGGTGGTTCCGGGAGAATGCGACACGGACGAATCCAGGATGCGCTCCACGGAGAGGTGCAATTCGGTGTAAATTGCGGATCGCGAGTCGCTGAGCACGACTTCGAAATCGGTGAACTGGGCCACGAGGACGGTTCGGTTCGGAAACTCCGGAACGGCATCCGGAATCCGTGAGTAGCTGGGGCCCCCTTCACCGTAGCCGAGCCCCTTGTCTGCCATTTCGTCCAAGGGCATGTGAGCCCCGAGCACCTTGTCGGCGTATCGGTCCCTTGCAGCCCGGAGGGCCTGTTGCACGGGGTCCTTCGGGCGCGCAGCTGGCTCACGGATCGACAACTGCCATGAGTTTGATGGCTTCAGACGACCAGCGAATTTCGTCGCCAGGTATTCCGGGTCCGACTGTGCCTCGCACCTGCCCAGGAGACCACCGAGTGCACAGGCCAGGAACACCGCACACACAGTAATTCTCATTTCTCCTCCATCATGGCAATGCATATTTGCGAAATACAACATCTGGATTGGGATCGCAAACCCAGGGCTGCTTGAGTGCGGTTCTCGTTACGCCAGCGCCGCCACCCGCTCCTCCAAGGCTTGGTGGAACCCCTCATCCGTGATCGAGTCCAGGTTTATGCGCACGTTCGCCAGCGCGCCGGCGATGGCTGCGCGGACTAGGGCGCGCGCGGTCTCCAGATCAGATCCGAACCGCGCTGGCGCTTCGCGCTGGAGCGCTGCGAGCCGCTTGTCTAAAGCGAACGCGCGCTCCGCGACCTCCATGGGAACCGTGCCGGCCTGGTGCAGCGCCTCCTCCACATGCGGGGCGCGCTCGGCCTTCGGAAGGCGGTAGGCGGCCATCACCAGATTGAACGCCTGCGTGTCGCGATCCACGGCCTCGGACAGGAACTTGCGGTCGGCTTCGAACTCGCGGCCGTCCTTCTTGGCGAGCGCGGCCACCATGGCTCCCAGGGCCGCGGCCATGGCGCCCGCGGCGGCCGATGCGCTGCCTCCTCCGGGCGTGGCCGACGGCGCGGCCAGCGCGTCGAGGAATTCGTCCAGCCCGCTGGGAGCCGCTTCTGCCAGCCGGTTCTCCAGCACCACTGCGGGGCTGAAGTTCTCCACCCGCAGAAAGTGCTCGGCCGCCATTTCGAGCGCCTTCTTCGGGATCAACCCCACAATCTCGCTGCCCACTATGGAGACGCCGGAGCGCTCCGCCTCGGCCCGAACCGTCTCGAACACACGCTGAATCGGCGTCTGCTCGAAATCCGTCAGGTTCATCGAAACCTGGGCCAGATTGCGCGATGTGAGCGCCACGCCCATCGCTTTCACGTAGCGGAAGCCGCCCGAAGAGTACCGGATGGCGCGCGCGATGCGCTTGGCGATGCCCACATCCGGCGTGTTCAGGTTGATGTTGTACGCGATGAGGTATTTGCGCGCGCCCACCACAGTCGCGCCTGCGGTGGGATGAAGCCGCGGCTCGCCGACATCGGGAGCCCGCTCGGGATTGGTGGCCACCTCGTCCCGCAGCCCCTCGAACTGGCCGCGGCGGATGTTCTCCAGGTTGACGCGGTCCGGCCTGCGCGCCGCCGCCTCGTAGAAGTAGACCGGGATCTGGTAGCGCCGCCAGATCTCCTCGCCCACACGCGTAGCCATGCGGACGCATTCCTCGATGGTCACGCCCTCGATGGGGATGAACGGCACCACGTCAACCGCGCCGATGCGCGGGTGCACGCCGGAATGGTGATTGAGGTCGATCAGCTCGACCGCCTTGCCGACGGCGCGCAGCGCCGCTTCGCTCACCGCTTCGGGCGGCCCGGCGAAGGTGAGCACGGAGCGGTTGTGGTCGGCGTCCATCTCACGGTCGAGTAAAACCACCCCCGCCACGGAGCGCACGGCCTCGATCAGTGCGTCCACCTTGGCGGCGTCCCGTCCTTCGGAAAAATTCGGCACGCACTCGATCAGTCTTCTGGCCATTCGACATCTCCCTCCCGGTAGAGCACCCGTCCGCGCTTGATTGTCATCGCGACGAGGTTCACTCCGAAATGATACGGGATTTCGCGGTAGTCGGGGACGTTGAAGAGCACAAGGTCCGCGTTCTTGCCCGCCTCCAGGCTGCCACAGTGGGCGGCCGAGCGTATGGCGTGAGCGCCGTTGATGGTGGCGGCGGCCAGCGCTTCGGCGGGCGTCATGCGCATCTGGGCGCAGGCCAGCGAGAGGATCATCTGCATGCTGTAGGTCGGGCTGGTGCCGGGATTGAAGTCGGTGGCGAGCGCAACGGCCACGCCGGCGTCGATCATCCGGCGCGCCGGGGCATAGTGCTGCAGTCCCAGGTGGAAGACCGCGCCGGGGAGCAAGGTGGCCATCGTGCCGGAGGCTACCAGCGCGCGGATGTCGTCGTCGCTCACGTAGTCCAGGTGATCGGCGCTGGCAGCGCCAAGCTCGGCGGCCAGAGCCACCGCACCGCTCGGGGAGAACTGGCCGGCGTGGATCTTCAGCTCGAAGCCCAGAGCGCGGGCCGCTTCCAGGTAGCGCCGCGCCTGCGCCACGGTGAATGCGCCCTCGTCGCAGTACACGTCGGCGAAGCGTGCCAGGTTGCGGCGCCGCAGCTTTGGCATCAGGTAGGAACACACCCAGTCGATGTAGCCGTCCTCGCGGCCGCGCCACTCGGGCGGGACCACGTGCGCGCCGAGGTAGGTCGGCTCCAGATCCAGCGGTTTGCCGTTCAGCGCGCGGATGGCGCGGAGCGTCTTGCGTTCGCCGGCTTCATCCAGGCCATAGCCGGATTTCGCTTCCAGCGTGGTGGTGCCGTGCCGGACGAAACCGCCCAGGGAGCGGCGCGCCTGCAAGACCAGCTTGCGGATCGGCGCTTCGCGCACGGCACGGACGCTGCTCAGGATCCCGCCTCCCGCCTCGGCGATTTCCGCGTAGCTCGCACCCGACAGGCGCATGTCGTAGTCGGCCAGCCGCGGCGGCCCGCACACCAGGTGCGTATGGCTGTCCACGAAGCCGGGCGCCACCACCTTCCCGCTGGCGTCGATCTCGATCGCGTGGCGGGCGGAGCTGAGGTTCTCGACCCGGCGGCTGGGGCCGAGCGTCGCGATGATGCCGTCCTCGATGAGCAGCGCGCCGTCCTGGATGATCCCGAGCTCGCGCAGGGCCGCGCCGCGCCGGGGGCCCGCAGAACCGCGCAACGTAACCAGTTGCCTGGCTCCTCGAACGAGGACAGGAGTGTCCTTTGCCATTAAGGTATGTAGAGACCGCCGAACTGCTATTGTTGCATCGGGATGCGCAGGCCGGCGCGCTTCGCGAACCCGATTGCGTCCTGGTACCCTGCGTCGGCATGGCGTAGTACGCCTAGTCCTGGGTCGCACGTCATGACGCGCTCGAGGCAGCGCGCGGCCAGCGGCGTGCCATCGGCGACCGTCACCTGGCCGGCATGCATGGAGTACCCGATGCCCACGCCTCCGCCGTTATGGAACGAGACCCAGCTCGCGCCCGCCGCGGTGTTGAGCAGGGCGTTCAGAATCGGCCAGTCCGCGATGGCGTCGCTTCCGTCGAGCATTGCCTCAGTCTCGCGGTACGGCGAGGCCACCGAGCCGCAGTCCAGGTGATCGCGGCCGATAACGATGGGGGCCTTCAGTTCCCCGCTCGCCACCATGCGGTTCAGCTCCAGCGCGAATTGAGCGCGCTCGCCGTAGCCCAGCCAGCAGATGCGCGCCGGCAGGCCCTGGAAGTGCACCCGCTTGCGGGCCAGTTCGATCCAGCGCGTGAGAGTTTCGCTCGAGGGGAACAGGCGGCACACCGCCGCGTCGGTCGCCGCGATGTCGGCCGGATCGCCCGAGAGCGCCACCCAGCGGAACGGGCCGCGGCCCTCGGCGAACATGGGCCGGATGTATTCGGGCACGAAGCCGGGAATCTTGAAGGCGTCGGCGACGCCGCGATCGGCCGCCATGCGCCGGATGTTGTTGCCGTAGTCGAAGACGATGGCGCCGAGCCGCTGCAGATCCAGCATGGCGCGGACATGGACGGCGATCGAGTCCATGGCGCGCTCGACGTATTCATGCGGATCGCGCGCCCGCAGCTCGGCCGCGGCTTCCACCGTGTACCCCGCCGGGATGTAGCCGTTCAGCGGATCGTGCGCGCTGGTCTGGTCCGTCAGCAGATCGGGCACGATGCCGCGGCGCACCATTTCCGGCAGCACCTCGGCGCAGTTCCCTGCCAGGCCTACCGAGACGGCCTGCTTCTGGTGCACCGCATTGCGGAGGATGCGGACGGCCTCATCGAGGCTGTTCACCATAATGTCGCAGTAGCCGGTCTTGAGGCGGCGCTTGATGCGCTCGGGATCGGCCTCGATACACAGGAACGCCGCGCCGTTCAGCGTCGCCGCCAGAGGCTGCGCGCCGCCCATGCCCCCCATGCCGCCCGTGACCACCAGTTTGCCCGCGAGCGTGCCGCCGAAATGTTTGCGCGCCGCCGCGGCGAAGGTCTCGTAGGTGCCTTGCAGGATGCCCTGTGTGCCGATGTAGATCCAGCTCCCGGCCGTCATCTGGCCGTACATGATGAGGCCCAGCTTCTCCAGGTCGCGGAATTGCTCCCAGTTGGACCAGTGGCCCACCAGGTTCGCGTTGGCGATCAGCACGCGCGGAGCTTCCTCGTGGGTGCGAAAGACGCCGACCGGCTTGCCCGACTGCACCAGCAACGTCTCGTCGTTCTCCAGGCTCGTGAGCTCGCGCACGATGGCGTGGAACGACGGCCAGTCGCGCGCGGCTTTCCCGGCGCCGCCGTAGACCACCAGATCCTGCGGCCGCTCGGCGACCTCGGGATCGAGATTGTTCATCAGCATGCGCAGGGCGGCTTCCTGCCGCCAGCCCTTGCACGTAAGCGCACTGCCGCGCGCAGCCCGGATGACCTCTTGCATGCCTACACTCTAGCGCCGGTGCGGGGTAGGATGATAGTCGCGGGGGGCAAGGACGATGAAGCTATACACCTATCTCAACTATGGCGGCAATTGCGAGCAGGCGTTCCGCTTCTACGAACAACATCTTGGCGGGAAGATCACGATGATGATGACCCACGGCCAACAGCCCAACTCGACAGACGTCCCAGCCGATTGGAAGAAGGCCATCCTCCACGCCCGGATCCGCATCGGAGAGACGGAGCTCATGGGCGCAGACATTCCTCCGGAACGCTTTCAGCCCATGCGCAGCGCCTATCTTTCTCTCGTCGCCGGCAGCAGTGACGAGGCGGAGCGCATCTACACCATACTCTCCGATGGCGGCGAGCTCTTCATGCCGATGCAGGAGACCTTCTTCGCCCATCGCTTCGCGATGCTCCGTGACAAGTTCGGCACGTCCTGGATGATCCTGCACGAACGTCTAAGGGAGTAGGCGACCTTCGTGGCGCAGGCACTCCTGCCCAATGCCACTTAATTTTCCCTCCGTGGACGGATGGGATACCGGTAGCCGCGGCCCCAAACCGTTCGCGGATACGACCGGTGTTTGCTCCGATTGGGAAGCCGACAGCGTCCGACCAGATAGACGATGCGCTCCAATCGCTGGAGCTGTTCGGCCTCGGTGGCCGCTGCCAGCACGTCCGACAACCCGTCGGTGACGATGTTGTAGGCGTAGGTGAAGCTCAGTTGTCGCGGTTCGATGCCGACACGGCGCGCCGCCAGACACATGATCGCGCGGACCAGATTGTATGCCAGCACGGCTGCCAGCAGTTCCTTCTGCATCAGATCCACCGATTGCACCGTGAGCCGCTGCAGCCGGACGGTCTGTTTCAAGGAACGCAGATCGGATTCCACCCCCCAGCGTCGACCGTAAATCTCCACCACCTCGTCCGCCGGAATTGTCAGCGTGGTGAACAGATAGAGCCACTGCTTGCTCTTCCCGCGACCGACCCGCCGTGCGATCAGCCGCCCCGCAATGCCGGCTGGCGCCGAACCAATCTCCGGCCGCAACTGGTCGAATCGGCTGGCTCGCCATTCCACCGGGTACTCGCCTTCCTGCGAGATGCTTACCCCGGCAAGCAGCGCCTTGGCGCGCGCCCCCGTAAGCCGCAGCACCACCGGATGCCCTCTTTGCTGCGCCCCCAGCACGATCGAGAAAATACCGAAATTGCGATCTCCCAGGATCACCGACCCTGGCGGCAGGGGTTCCATCGCCTGATGAGCCAGCGCTTGCTCGCTCACCGCGCCGGGGCCGTTCATTGGACCCCAGCAAGGTCGTTCCGCCAATCCCGTTTCCACATCGTGTAACACCACCATGCGCACTACCGGCCAGTGGGCTTTGCCATGCTGGTTCTCCGCCGGCGGATAGGTTCGCAGTAAGGCCGGTTGAGCATCCAGTTGCAGCGAGGATCCATCCACCACGTACACCCGCTGATCGCCTACCCCGGCGGCGGGGATCAGGTGCTCACGCAGCCTCTGTATAATCTGCTCCACGCTCCGCTCCATCAGCGCCAGGGGAAGCCCCTGACGAGCTTGACAGTAACCGCCCGTGGCCAGCGAGATGTCCTTCTCCTGGACGCGCTTGCACTGGCTCAGCAGCGGGTTCAGCTTCCCTTGTACCAACTGCTCGACCTCACTGGCCAGGGTGCCTCGCGGATCCAGCCGCTGGCCCATCATCATCCACAGGACCACGCGCGGGGTATAGATCCGGTTGCGGGCTCTCACGCCCAGGTTCTGTTGCAGAATGCGGAACAATTCGCCGGGAGCGATCTCGGCATACAGGCTCAGCAGCACGGGCAGCTCGAAGGGTGTCATCTCAAAACATAACGCTAACCGAATGTTTTGGATAGCCCCTTCTTGCCCAATAACTAAGTGGCATTGGGCACTCCTGCCTGCCGCCTCGACATTCGTGTCGAGGCATGTTTTGGAGCCAAGCGTCGGCTGGAGAGCCGACGCGGCGGGCT
>Ga0265320_10003584_pt1 | contig 10379 bp, 5 predicted proteins | sample 4827metaG_FD_202087 | JGI IMG/M metagenome (GOLD analysis project Ga0265320, IMG submission 202087) | Rhizosphere microbial communities from Carex aquatilis grown in University of Washington, Seatle, WA, United States - 4-8-27 metaG | ecosystem: Host-associated > Plants > Roots > Rhizosphere >...
CGTCTCGCGGTCAAACTCCGCTCGCCCCTCGTCGTATCGGGTGACCTCCAAATTCGCTTTCGTTTCGCCTACTCCTACCTTGTCAGCGGCAAGAATAATCCGCCCCTGGTCTGGGACCAGGATGACCACCACCGCACGGAAGTGGTGAATCACGACGCCAACTTCAGCCACTTGCAGCGCACCTTGGACGACAGCAAATATTTCGTCACCGTCAATTGGCCGGGCGCGGGCAAATTGACGGCCGCCGCTCCGCATGATTTTCGCCTGCAAGCCGCCAACGCCGACCTCATTTCCTTTGTCTGCACATTTTCCGCCGACGATGTGCCTTGGGCGCAATATCAACTCCTGGCCAAATCGTCCTTCGCGGACGTCCAGGCCGCCGGCACCGAAGGCTGGAGGGAATACTGGACTCACGGCGGCGTGGCGGACTTTTCCGGCAGCACCGACCCGCGCGCTGCGGAAATCGAGCGCCGCATTGTTATTTCGCAATACCTCATGAAGGTGAATTTCGCCGGCAGTTTTCCGCCCGCCGAAACCGGTCTCACCTGCCTTAGTTGGTACGGAAAGCACAACTCTGAAATGTATTTCTGGCACGCCGCCCAGTTTTACATCTGGGGCCGTCCCGACCTCCTTGAACGAAGCCTCGCGTGGTATCAAAAAATCCTGCCCCTTGGCCAGGCCGACGCCCAAACGCAGGGATTCGAAGGCGTCCGCTGGCCCAAGATGGCTGGCATTGACGGTCGGCCCGGCCCCGGCGGCATTAATCCGTTCATTATTTGGAACCAGCCCAATCCCATTTATCTGTGCGAGCTCGTTTATTGTGCCCGACCCACGCCCGCCACGCTGGAAAAATACCGGGACATCGTTTTCGAATCCGCCAAATTTCTCGCCTCCTTCGCCTGGTTCGACGCCGCCACCAATCGCTATGTTCTGGGCCCACCCGTAAAAAACGTCAGCGAAAGCGCCGACGCCACCAAGGTAATGAATCCCACCTTCGAACTTGCCTATTGGTATTACGGCCTGCAGGTCGCGCAATCCTGGCGTCAACGACTCGGGCTGCCGCCCGAACCCAAATGGGCCGAGGTTCTCGCAAAGCTCTCCCAACTTCCCGTCGCCAACGGCAAGTATCTCGAAATCGAAACCTTCCCGACCATCTACGACCTCGCCACCGGCAACCTGCCGTCGTCGGAACTCCTCGCCTACGGCTACCTCCCGGCTACGCCGTTCCTCGACCTTTCGGTCATGCGGACCACCTTCGACGAAGTCAATCGCCGCAACCGCGTCAACTCTTGGGGCAGTTGGGCCGCCGGCACTGCGGCGATGTGCGCCGCCCGCCTTGGCGAACCGGACATCGCTGCCAGCATTCTCACCAACCAAAATTTCACGAACAACGGCCACGTCGCCCACAAAGGCTTGCCGGTTTATCTGCCGATCAACGCTGCCTTTCTTGCCGCCGCAGGTCTCATGATTGGCGGCTGGGACAACGCCCCCAAAGTCAACGCCCCCGGGTTTCCCCAGGACGGCCAGTGGTCCATTAAATCAGAAGGACTGCTTCCACTACCGTGAGTGGCTGCCGCAATCTCTCGGTTGCATTCACGCCTTTCCCAATCGACGAATTCGTCAGACCGGTCAGACCGGTTGGGCTCGTCGGACCTGTCCGACTTGTCCGACCCGTCTGACTAACCAGTACCCAACCGATGCGCCCGCGATTCCTTTGCGATTATACGTTCCTCCATGGCCCATTCGAGGCTCCGCCCTCACTGCATCAACTTCGCTATCGTGTCCTTTACCGCCTCCGCCCAGATCTCATAACCATGCTCCGTCGGGTGTAACGGCGAAGCCTCCGACATGATGTCCGGCGTGATGACCCCGTCGGCATTCAAAAACTTCGGACCGATATCCATGTAAAAAATATGTTTTTGGTCGTCGAGTTTGGCGATGATGGCATTGATATCGGCAATGGTCTTGCGGTTCGGATCCGTCGGCACTCCGCGCGGAAAAATTCCCAATAGGAGAATCTTGGCATTCGGGAAATCCTTCCGGAGTTCGTTGACGTCGGAAATAATCCCGTCGGCCACTTCCGGCGCCGTCGGATGCGGCTGGTTCGAAACGTTGTTCGTGCCAATCATCATCATCACCGCCTTGGGCTGAAATCCCTGGCCCTCGCCGTTTTGCAGGCGGTACAAAACCCCCTGCGTCGTGTCCCCCGAAATGCCAAAGTTTGCGACTTTCAAATTTCCAAAAAATTTGTCAAACACGGCTTTGCCGTTGTGATGGGACGCCGGGTCATCATTGCGCCAAAAATCCGTGATCGAATCCCCGCAAAACAGCAAATCTATGTCCCCCTTTTTGGCAATTTCGACAAAGGCATCATGGCGGGCCGGTACGTAGGGGGTCGGCACAATCGCGATATTCGGCCGCAGCAGCTTAAACGTGGGATGCGCGTCAAACACCGCCTTCAGCGACGGATCCACTTTGATCAAGTCCGCCTTCAACAAAGTGTCCATCTTCGCCACTTCCGCGATGGACAATCCATTAAGGGGTATCGGCGTCGGCGGCGCATCCGCCGCAAAAACTGTCGCGCCGGCCAGAGCCAGTGCGGAAATCAAACGGAAAGCCTTCCAGGGAAGGGAACGATTGGAGGTATTCATGGGGTGCCGATTCTCTAGCCCCGGGGTTCCCCAATGTAAATCCGGAAATATTGAAATCCGCAGCCGAACCTGCGCTCCACCAAACATCCGGCGTCGCGCTTAGTGCCTGAACTCTGTCCCTCTGTCCCTTCGCCAGCCACCCCCAACTTTCTTTGTTCGGTTTCTGCCCCGGCGGCTGTTAGCATGTGAACTCATGACCCCGGACAATGAATTGCTCCGCCAATACGCGGAATCTGGTTCCGAATCCGCCTTTGCGGAGCTGGCCCGCCGCTACGTGAGCCTCGTCTATTCCGCCGCCTGGCGGCAGGTCAACGGCGATTCCGCCCTGGCTGAAGACGTGGCGCAGAGCGTATTTATTGATCTGGCCCGCAAAGCCCGGCAACTCACCGGCCATGCGACCCTCGCCGGTTGGGTTCACACCAGCGTCCGGTTCGCTGCGTTACGCGCCCTGCGCGACCAGCGCCGGCGTCAAATTCGCGAACAGGAGGTCCTCGCCATGAACCAACCCGTCACCTCTCCCGACATCGTTTGGGAGGAAGTCCAGCCGCTCCTGGATGAAGCCGTCGCCGCCCTCGGCGACCGCGACCGGGAGGCCGTCCTCCTCCGCTATTTCCAAGGCTGGAGCCACCGCGAAGTCGCCGCGGCTCTCAACCTTTCCGAAGATGCCGCCCGCATGAGAGTGGATCGAGCTCTTGAAAAGATGCGTGGGTATCTGTCCCAGCGCGGCGTCAAAACCACGGCCTCGCTCCTCGCCACCGCGATTCCCCTCAATTCCGTCCAAGCCGTTCCCGCCGACCTCGCAGTTAAATTGGCGGGGGCCTCGGTGGCCCATGCGGCGGGCGCCGGGGCCGCGAATGGAGGAGTAGCCGGATTGCGAGGCCTGGCCACCATGAAGTCGCGAGCGCTGTTCGCGGTTGCCGCGATCATCGCCGTGATTGCCGGTTCCCTCCTTTGGCCAACGCCGCAGGCCAAACCAGCAAACGACCAACCGCCCACCATCGTCGCAACGGAACTTCCCCACCCGGTTGCAGTCACGCCGCCTCCGGCGGTTTCACCACCGTCCACTAGCGTAGCGCCCCCAACCAACAACATTCCGATCGCCGTGGCACCGGCCGAGCCCCCTTCGCCCACCGTTTCGCCGGTCGTCGAACCGCCCACCCCGCCGGTTGTACCTGACCTTCCCGCCCCCGTTATCGCTCCTGCGCCGGTCGCTCCGCCGGTCATCGCCGACACCTTCACGCTTTCCACGCTCATCGCAGCCAACAACCAATTCGCCCTCGACCTCTTCCGCGAGGCCAGCCCCAACGCCGACGAGAACGCCTTCCTCTCTTCTTACAGCCTCTCGACCGCGCTGGCCATGACTTGGGCGGGAGCCCGCGGCGAAACTGCCGCGCAAATGGCAAAAATGCTCCGCTTCACCGGGCTCTCGCCCAACGACGTGTCCCAGGGTTTTGGCACGTTGCAGCGGGCGCTTGCCCGTGCCCAAACCAACAGCGGCGCGCAACTTGCCCTCGCCGATTCGCTCTGGCCCGATATCTTTCCCGAACATCCGTTTTCCGCCGAATATCTCGACTGGGTGCAAACCGATTTCTCCTCCGCCCTCACCCCGGTGGATTTCAAAAACCGCCCGGACGATGGCCGCCGGCAAATCAACGCCTGGATTGCCGACAAAACCGCCCACAAGATCACCGACGTCCTTCAACCCCTGGACGTGGATTCCTCGACCCGCCTCCTGCTCATTGATGCCATTTCCTTCCAAGGCCAATGGGCCAACGCCTTTTTACCCGGTCAAACCCGCGCCGCGCCCTTTCATCGTCCCGGCGCTGGTAACATCACTGTCGCCATGATGCGCGGCACTTTCCTGGCGCAGTATGCCGACCTCACTGACGTCGCCACACCCTGCCAGATTTTGTCCCTCGCCTACTACGACAACGTGACGGGTGCCCGCCCGCGCGATGCGCAAGGCATCTCTTTTATCGCCGTGCTGCCCCGCACTGCCACGGATTTGGACGCGCTGGAAAAATCGCTGACCACCGACCAGCTCGCTGCCTGGCTGGGCCACCTCGCCACCACCCGCGTACAAATTCTCCTGCCCAAGTTCTCCCTCAATCAACGCTATCTGCTCAATAACCATCTCCACGCTCTCGGCTTGGTCAACGCCTTCGTCATCCCCGACCCCGCCGACCATCCCCGCAATGCCAATGCCGCCGATTTTTCCGGCATGAACGATTATCGCAACCTCGCCCTCACCAAAATAATTCAGGCCACCGCTTTCGACGTCACTGAAAATGATGCCCGCGCCACGGTCGGCGGCCCGGGCTTCGGCGCCGGCGGCGCCGGCGGCCGGGGGGGTGGCGCGGGCGGAGCCCGGGGCGGCGGTGCTCCTCCAGGTGCTGCGGCCGGAGCAGCTCCCCCATCCTTGCCCATTTTTCAAGCTGACCATCCTTTTCTCTTCCTTATCCGCGACGATGCCACTGGCAGTATTCTCTTCCTCGGCCGACTGACAAATCCCCCGCTGGCGCCCACCGGTTTGCCGCCCATTCCGGCAAATACCCGCGGCCGCGTAGCTGGATCAACCCCGGCCGCCTCAAGTCCCGTCAGTGCCTCCATTCAGCCATGATAAATCACCGAAAGTTTGCCGCGCCTGTGCCAATAAAATTTGGGCTGGTCCAACCTAACCATGGGCAAACCTCGGGCACATCCTCTCGCCTTGGGACCTTCGGCACCGGCTGGCCGTTCGGAACGCGGCAGTTGCAACTAAAAACCTCCCATCCGTAACCCACGCAACTCATTTCCTCCCTCGCTTTTCGCCCGTTAACGCGTATATTGCATATGCAATGCGTGCCGTGCTCGTTACGACGGAGAAAAACCCACCGGCCCTGCGCAGGCTGCAGGCTCTCGGCCTCCGTGCCCAACTTCAGGCCCCCGAACGCATCCAGCCACTCGAACGTGACAGCACCGATTTAGTTTACCTCGTCCCGTCCGCGCTTTTGCTGGCTGCGGGGTGGAGTGAACATCGCGTTCGCCTCGCCCGCGCCAGTCGCTGTTATATTGTCTTTGGTGCCAAACTCGATTCGCGCGTCATCATGAACGCCGCCCGTGATGGCGCCCACGACGTTCTCGACTTGCAGGCTGATGACGATCAGCGCTGGCTGGGCGCGCTGGAGCATGCGGCCAATTCTCAAAACCTTTGGTGGCAACTTTACGGCGGCCAGGGCGAAGTTGATGAACAGAAACTGGTCGGTCGCTCCCCCGCGATGAAGGCGCTGCGCGAATCCATGCAGCGCATCGGACCCACCGACGCCACCGTGCTCATCCTCGGCGAGTCCGGCACTGGCAAGGAACGCGTGGCCGAAGCCATCCACGCCGCGAGCGGCAAGGGCGTATTCGTGCCCATCAACTGCGCCGCCCTCCCCGCTGATTTGCTCGAAAGCGAATTGTTCGGCGCGGAAAAAGGTGCCTATACCGGTGCCGACCGCGCCAAACCCGGCCTTGTCGAAGAGGCCGCCAGCGGCACCCTCTTCCTCGACGAAATCGGTGAACTCCCGCTCGCCCTTCAACCGAAGTTGCTCCGTTTCTTGGAAACCCACATGGCCCGGCGCGTCGGCAGCACCCGGGAATACCGCGCCAACGCCCGCGTCCTCTCCGCCACCAATCGCAACCTCCGCCACGACGCTGAGGCCGGTCGCTTCCGCCTCGATTTATTCTACCGCCTTTCCGAAGTGATTCTCAACGCGCCGCCACTGCGCCAGCACTTGGACGACATCCCAGACCTCGCCCGTACCTTTTTGCGTCAGGCCGCCGTGCGCGTGGGCAAGAATTTCGAAAGCCTCGAGCCCGAACTCATTCACAAATTTCAATTGCACGACTGGCCCGGCAACGTGCGGGAACTCAAACAGGCCATCGAACGCCTCGCCTTCCATTACGACGGCCCGGTCATGCGGGCCGCGTGGTGGGAACTCCCGCCGACCCGGGACGCCCGCGCCGCCGCCGCCGCCGCCGCGCCCGCGATTTACGCCGGCGGCATGGTTGCCGCCGGACCCACCGTGCCGTTGGCCAATCCCCCCGCCCAACCCGGCTTTGCGCAGCCTACCGCGATGCCGCCCAGCCGCCGCGGCCGCATGGCGCTCGCCAAACGCCTCCTGCAGGAAAACGCCGAGGATCTCACCTGGGTCGCGGCCCAATCCGGCGTCCACCCGACGACCCTTTACCGCTGGCGCAAAGCCGGGAAAGTATGAACTTGAAATTATTGAATTTTGCATGACGAATTTTGAAACACGCCAGGCTATGCCTCAACTCAGATTCAGCTTCCCGCCTTTGAAATCTGAAATTTAAAATCTGAAATTTTCTCTGCGCGAATCCAGGTTTTGGGCACCGCCGCCGGGGCCAACCGCTGCCGTAGCGCCGTGCGCAGCTTTTGTTCCAGTTGCATCCAACCGATCGGTCGAATCCGTCCGATCGTTGTCCAATACACGGCCACCACCCGCTCGCCCCATTCGGCGTCTGGCAGGCCCATCACCCGCACTTGCTTAACCAGTCCGGTCGCCAATATTTGCCGCTCCACTTCCACCGGGTCGACCTTTTCGCCGCCGGTAATAATCACCCTGTCCAGTCGGTTCAGCACGCGCAATTGGCCGGGTGAAGCTATCACCCCGGCGTCGCCCGTGGCCCACGCTCCACTTTTCCGGGCCGCCGGATAATAGCCCGCAAACAGCGAGTCCGCCTGCACCCAAATGCTCCCCGCTTTGCGCACCTTCAGGGGCTTTGCCCGTGCGTCGCCCACCCAAATCCGGGCATGCGGAAGCGCCCTGACGGCGGGCGACCTTCCCTTCAGAAAATCTTCCGGCTTTTGCATGGCCACCACCGCCGCCGTTTCGGTCATGCCATATGCCAACGCCACTGGCAGCCGCAATTCCCGCGCCCTTTCCAGCAAACCGGGCCATGGCGCTGCACCGCCCAATAAAATCGCCCTCACCTTCTTGAGCCAGTTTACCACCTCTCGCCGTTCCAAGAGGCGCTGCAATTGCGTCGGCACCAGCGAAATGATCGCGCGCTCCGGCGGCGTGCCCGGCGGCCGCCCGCCCTCGACCTTTTTCCAATCGTCCAACCACAGGGTTCCGCCAGTCTCCAGCGCCCGCACCGCCGGCATCAATCCACTGACATGCCACACCGGTAAAATGCTGACATGAACACTATCTTCCACATCAAGAAAATCCGCCAACGCCCGCGCCGCCGCCGCCACCGTCGCCCAACAGTGCACGGCCCACCGCACCCGCCCGCCCGTGCCACCCGTCGGAATCAAGATTTTTTCCGCCCATATTTCGGCGTCCATGGGCCTTGTCCGCTGCAACCTCGGCCAGCCCGCAGATTTTCGTCCAAACCAGACGCCTGGAGTAATTTGCGCAGCCGCCTGTGCCCGCTCCACCCGGCCCCAATGCGGGCTCGCCAAAACCACGGGCACGTTTCGATCAACCGTTGCCAGCACCCCGGCTAAAAATGCCGCCGAATTCACTTCCGCCACCACCACGGGCGCCCGCTCTGGATTCCCGGCGAGTTTCTCCACCGCTGCCGCATACGCCTCTGCAAAGCCCCGCGCACCCGGCCCGGCCAGCCACGATGAGGGCTCCGCCAATCGCGCGGAATTTACTGCGGTCCTCACGGGGCGAGCCGGTTCCATATTCCCACAAAATCCGCGGACGACAGTTTTTTCAATGTTAGACTCGCCCCCGGCTTGTGCCCCGGCAATTGCAGTCCGTCGTCCCCGAATGCCTCCAGCGTCCCAAAGCCGAGCGCGCGCTTCCCGGCCAGGGGATCTTCCGACGCCAGACACAGCGCCGCGTACAATCCGACACTGGTTTCACAAGCCGACGAGTAGATCAAGTCCGCATGGGTCTTGGACCGCCATGCCATAAACTCTCCGGTCGCCCCCAACAACGAAGGCTTCACGACCAGCGGCCCCGGCCAGTTCACCACCCCCGCTTTGCGCAATCCCGGCCACCCGGCCACGCTTTCGTCCAGCGCCACGGGCACCGGCGCCACCGCCGCCAACCGCGCCTGCTCCCGCCAGCACGACAATCCCGTGGCCGGCGGCAACGGCTGTTCAAAAAACTCAATTGCTGACCCTGCCGCACCCAGCGTATTCAATCCATCACACCACGCCGACCATTCCCGCCGGCTCAGCGAACCGTTGGCATCAAGGCGCAGCCGCCCGTCTTTGGGCAACGCCGCCAACAGCTTTTCCAGCAGTGAAAATTCCTCCGGCGGCGCGGCCAGCCCAATCTTCCACTTGAAGACTCGATACCCTTCCGCCGCGCGGTGCGCCAGGGCCGGCAACCCTTCGCGGCCCGCCGGAAGCAACGCCGCGACCGGGAGACTTTTGATTTTGGCGGAAGGCTGGAGTTTCGCCTCGAGCATTTCCATGGCGCAATAAAAAGCCCACCGCAGGCAGGCGAGCCGCGCCGGCACCCGGTGCAATTCCGCCGGGCTGATTTCATCTGGCGCCCGCCGCAGCCAGAGCAAATCGCGCGCGGCCGTCTCGCTCGTAAACGTCGGAATGGGCGCGGCTTCGCCAAAACCTTGCCGCCCGGCCGCATCCGTTAGACACACAATTACGCCCTCACGGGCCGCCCAGACCCCCCGCCCCGTCACCCATGGCCGCGCAAATTTGCGCCTGTAGGCGCGAAAGTCCAGCAACAAATAATCCGTGCGCGCTGCAGCCATGATATATTGGGGTGGGGCAAACTACCAATATTCCCCCCACCCCCAATCTGGCAACCTGCAACTTGCCCTTTCTTCAAAACTTTTATTACCAGCGTATGCTTAGGTTAAAAACCTGTCCTTGCTTTTCCGCCCAGATTTCTTCAGCGCGGTTCCAATTCTTAATTCGCTACGCCTGCGCCGCCAGTTCTTCTTCGTTGTGCCAGGTCACCTTCTCCGGCACCAAGGTCGGCTCCGCCCTTGTTTTACCGGTCTCCGCCCCGCCGCCCTCATTCATCGCCGCAACCTGCAGGCGCAGGCAGAATTCTTTGTACGACAGCACCTCGAACCGGTCGTCCTCGTGCTCCACAATTGCTGTCAGCGACTCCACCCAGTCACCGGAATTTAAATAGTGCACGTCGCCGAGCATTTTGTCTTCCGGCGTGTGGATGTGCCCGCAGATCACCCCGGTGCAACCGCGCTTATGGGCCAAATCTCTCAGGTGGTCCTCGAACCTGCCCACATGGCTCACCGCCTGCTTGACCTTGGCCTTTATGGCCTTGGATATTGAATAATATTCCTGGCCACGCCACGCCCGCCATCTATTGTAGAGCCGGTTCAGCTTCAGCAGCGTCTGGTAGCCGATGTCGCCCAACACCGCCAGAAATTTGGTGTACGTCGTCACCGCGTCGAAGGCGTCGCCGTGCATCACCAAATACCGCCCGCGCGGCGTTTCCAGTTCGTAGTCCTCCACAAACCGCAGGGCATCCAGCTCGATCGGCAAAAAGTGGCGCAGAAAATCGTCATGGTTGCCGCGCAAATAAATGACTTCGGCATCCTGCCGCTGCGCAATCTTCAGCAGCCGCCGTACGCATTTCGTGTGCTCCCGCGTCCAGCGATGCCCGCGCTTGAGGGCCCAGGCGTCAATGATGTCGCCATTCAAGATCAACTTGGCGGACCGGGTGTGTTTGAGAAAGTGCGTCACCTCCTCGACTTTGCTGTCGGCCGTGCCGAGGTGGAGGTCCGACAGGA